>Ga0210385_10000689_pt1 | contig 22504 bp, 17 predicted proteins | sample IncBWH26OmetaG_FD_160107 | JGI IMG/M metagenome (GOLD analysis project Ga0210385, IMG submission 160107) | Forest soil microbial communities from Barre Woods Harvard Forest LTER site, Petersham, Massachusetts, United States - Inc-BW-H-26-O ...
TTTCGGATTCGTGGTGTCAAGGTTCGGGTTATTTCTGCAGCAACTGGAGCTAGTCCGCGGAGCGGCGCCACGCCAATCGTATGGACTGTCGCTCTGGTTCGGAACGGCGCTCATTGCCGTTGGCGTGCTGCTGAACGTGGCCGCCGGTTATCACCATCTTCGATTGGTGAGGCAGCTTGACCGCGGTGAGACGGCTTACCCGCACCCGACGGCACAAGCAGTGGGCGTCGCGTTTTTCCTGGCATTGATTGGAATGGCGATGGTGGTTTATCTCGTGTCCATTCGGACCTAGACAAGTGAGTGCGCGACTCTCAATTCCTTTTCAGGAGGCAACATGTCCGATCCAGTCAACGGATTTGTCAGCGTTCCCAGCAACCGCAGCGTCGATGCAACCGTGGACAAGTTGAAGGGTGTTCTCGCGGCGAAGGGCGTGGCGCTTTTCGCGCTCGTGGATCATAGCGGTGAAGCCGAAAAGGCGGGGATGAGCATGCCCCCCACGAAACTGCTGATCTTCGGGAACCCGAAGGCCGGCACACCGTTGATGCTGGCCGCACCGAGCATCGCAATCGATCTGCCGCTGAAGATTCTGGTGTGGCAGGATACGGCCGGGGAGGTTTGGGTTTCCTATAACAGCCCTGCTTACCTGGGCGAACGACACAATCTCGGTGCCGATTTACTCAAGAACATTGCAGTGGTGGAAGCCCTGGCCAGTGCGGCGGCAAGTTGAAGAGAACACTTGCTCTTCGTCCTGAATTCACACCCCTGAGGATGGCTTCCTGCTATGCTGCGCGCATGAGGCATCGTCTCCTGATCGCCGGATTTGCTCTTTGTATCGCTGCATCTGGTTGCCGATCGAGCCAACAAAGTGCAATGAATACAGGACCCACAACAGCGCAGACGGCCGGTTCAGGATCTGTCGGCAACGGATTCGACTTTTACCTGCTGAATCTTTCCTGGTCGCCGGAGTTCTGCCATTCGCACCCCGACGCGCAGGAATGTGCGGCGCACGCGACGTTTGTTCTGCACGGGTTGTGGCCGCAAAACAATGACGGCTCTTACCCGCAGCGCTGTTCGAACGATCCGGGACCTGCAGATCCGTCGGCGTTCAAAGACATCTATCCTGACTCGGGTCTGCTCGAGCATGAGTGGCACACGCATGGTTCATGCACCGGCCTGAGCGCGGATGCGTTCTTCACGACGGTGCGTACCGCCTTTCGTTCGGTGGTAATTCCAGCGAAACTGAGCGGCCTGACCTCGCAGGCGTCGATGCGGCCGGAGGAGATTCTTGGGCTGTTTACCGTAAGCAATCCGGGTATTCCTCGGTCGAGCCTCGCAATGAGTTGCGGGAACAATTACCTGACCGCGGTTGAGGTCTGCATGGACAAGGGGTTGCACCCAATTGAATGCCCGAATTTGCGTTCCTGCCGGGCAAATGTCGTTCGCATTCCGCCGCCTTAGAGACAGTCTGTTCCTCCTCAAAACGTATTCGCTGCGCCGAAAAAGAGGATCGATGGTACCAGTCCGACAAGCGTCCGAAGGAGTAGTCTCAGGTTGATTTCTTTCGAAGCCCGGCTGTGGCTCCGGGCTGTGGAAAAGTAGTCAATAACTCCCTGAAACCCCAAAAATCAGGGAGAATTGCCGGGATTCCCGAAGAAGTGAAATTCTGGCCCCTATTATCCACAAAAACACCCCTTCGTGCCGTTGACCCTACCTTCCCCGCTCCTTAGAGTCGGTATCGAAGGACAATGGAAACATGCAGTCTGCGGTGCGCGCCAGCGGCCGTGCTGTGACGATTGCATGTCCGCTGATCCCCTCACGCCCAGGAGTACAGATGCTGAAACTCAGAAAGATCCACATCCTAGGATTCAAGAGCTTTTGTGATCGCACAGAACTCACAGTGTCCGGTACAGGCATTGCGGTTGTGGTGGGTCCCAACGGATGCGGCAAGTCAAACATTCTGGATGGCGTGAGTTGGGTGTTGGGTGAGCAGAGCGCAAAAAGCCTTCGCGGCACCCACATGCAGGATGTCATTTTTGCGGGTACGCGAGAGCGCAAGCCACTGGGCATGGCAGAAGTGACGCTGACGATGATCGACCCCGAGGCTTACGAAGGGCCGGTTCCCGTGGAGCCCGAAGTGATTGTGGACCACGACGGCCCGACGGATTGGGATGAAGATGCGGTGCGGAAAGAGCGCGCTGCCGAGGCAGACGAAATTGCCGCATCGGAACAGCCTGGCCAGGTGATTGAGGATGAGGAGGGCGCCGAAGCGGTGCCTGGGGCTGAGAACGCCGAGGCGCAGACCAACGGCGGCCCGCAGCCGGTGGTGTTGAAGATCCGTCGCCGGAAATTCCAGCGGACGCCTGCGCAAAAGGGCGAAATCGTGATTACGCGGCGGCTGTTCCGGACGGGCGAAAGCGAATACCTGCTGAACGGGAAGCTTTGCCGGCTCCGCGATATCCAGGACATCTTTATGGGTACGGGCCTGGGACCCGAGAGCTACGCCATTATCGGGCAGGAGCGGATCGGTCAGTTGCTCAGTTCGAAGCCGCATGATCGTCGCGCCATTATCGAAGAAGCCGCAGGGATTACTCGTTTCAAGACAAAGAAGCGGCTGGCGGAGTTACGACTGGAGAGCTCGAAGCAGAACCTCGCGCGCGTAGACGACATCTTTGAAGAAGTAACGCGGCAGATGAACAGCCTGAAGCGGCAGGCGGCCAAGGCTGAACGTTTTGCCGCCGTGCGCGACGAGCTGCGCGGCCGATTGCGGGTCGTACTGGCGAGCCGGATGGCTTTGATGGACGCCGAACAGGCGAGGCTGCAGCAGGAAATTACTGCTTTAACGGACCACATCCACGTTTCGGCCGGCGAGATTGAAGCGATGGAAGCGAGCCAGCACGCGCTAACCGAACGTGGCTACGCGCTCGACCATGAGGGCCAGGAAGTCCAGAATCGCGCCAACAATGCAGCGGTCGAACTGGAACGCGCTGCGGCCCGCGAGCATGCGAATGCAGAGCGCGTGAGTGAGCTGGAAGCGCGAATCGCCGCCGCGGCGGGCGAATTGGAGCAGACGCGCGCTCAACTGCACACAATCGCAGAAGAGCGGTCACAGCAACAAGGTTTCCTGCGAACGGCGGCCGATGAAGCGCGGACCTTTCATCAACTGGTGGAAGTGCGGCAGCAGGAAGCACGCACGGCGACAGAGGAAGTCTTCAGCGCGGAGCGCGAACTTGAGGCGAATCGCCGTCACGCCATGCACCTGTTGACGTTGGCAGGCAATGCCCGCAACAGCACCGCACAGGCAGAGGAAAGCCTGGCAGCGCTGGAGCGCGAGGCCGAGCGCCTGGAATCCGAGATGACGCAGGCGCGGCATGAACTCGAAAACCTGGGAGTGCAAAGTGGCCAGGTCAAGCTGAAGTTCGAATCGGCGGGAGAAACGCTGGAGCGGCTGCAAAACGAGATCGCTTCCCTTCGCGATGGCCTGCAGAGCAAACGGGCGGAAGAGACTTCGGTGCGCGCCAAGGCAAACCAATTGCGGAGCACGCACGCTGCCACGCTTGGACGGCGCGACTCGCTAACCTCTCTGATCCGTAACCATAGCTATTCGACAGACACGGTTCGGCACCTGCTGAAACCAGGTGCTCTGGCGCAGGGCATGGCGCCGGTGGGCACGCTGGCCGATTTCCTTGAAGTGAGCGGCGAACACGAGGGTGTGGTCGACGAGTTTCTGCGCGAAGAGCTGAACTATGTGGTGGTGGAGAGCTGGGGAGCCGCCGAAGAAGGGGTACGGCTGCTCAAGTCGGGCGTGGATGGACGCGCGACCTTCCTGATTCACGATGCCGCGCAGCGCAGCTTGTTTGAGAGCGCGAGTGATGGCATTCAGGCTGAAGGTCTGGTGCCGTTGAAGGACGCCATCCGCGTGCTCAACGGTTTTGGGCGGTCGCTGGAAACAATACTTCCCAAGCTGAAACACGGATATATTGTGCAGGATCCGGAGCAGGCCCGGCGGCTTTCCAGCGAACATCACTACGCATATTTTCTTACCCATGGTGGCGAATGCTTCCACAACGGGACTGTGACCGGGGGCAAGCCTGCGAGCGAAGGACCGCTGGCGTTGAAGCGCGAACTGCGCGAATCAGAACATCGGCTGGCTATCTTGGAACAGGATCTCGGCCGCGCTGAAGCCGAAGCGGCCGTGCTCACTCGGAGCATTGAAGAGATGACGGCGCAGTTGGAAGCCCGCAGCGAAGAGCGCCGGTTAGCAGAACGCGAAGCGGCAGACCAGGGTGCGGCTCTGAAACAGATGGAAGCCGAGACACAGCGCATTGAACGCCGATTGCAGGACTGGATGCTCCACGCGGCGCGCAACAAGGATGCGCGCGAGTCGAAGCATGCGATCATCGCGCAAAAGCGGGACGAGGCGGTGCGGCTGGAAGCAGAACACGCTATGGCTGAAGCGGGACTCGAAGAACGGCAAACACAGCTGGGGGTTCTTCGGCAGAAACGCGAGGTTCTACAGCAGGAAGCGGCGCAAGTGACGGCAGAGCTGGCAAAGCTGGAAGAACGCCGGCGCGGCGCCGAAGCCGCCTTTCAGCGAATTGATCGCCTCCATGCCGACCTGGAGCGGCGCGTGCTGGGCATTGAGCAGCAGAGGGCCGCGGCAGAAGCGGAACGCGAGCAGCGCATCAAGGAGAGCGCCGAGCTGGCTGTGCGCGAGAAAGAACTCACGGCACAGCGCGACGAAGCGTTGGCGCAGGCACAGAAGATTGCCACTGAAGCGCAGAATCTGCGGCAGCAGTTGGCCGCAATGGAGACAGAGCTTAAGGCCGGCCGCGCGGCGCTCGATCAATTGCGCGATGCACGCGGCAACCTTTCAAGCGAAGTGGCCAAGCTGAAGTCGGATCTTGAGCATCTCGAAGGCAGCTGCCTGACTGAAGTGAATGCCGAAGCGGCCGAATTGCGCGCCGATCTGGAGATTATCCGCATTGTCGACGATGCGTTGACGGTTGAAGAAGAGACCTGCCGCGGTCTGCGTCAACGGATCGAGCAAATGGGCCCCGTCAACATGATGGCGCTGGAGGAGTACAAGGAGACGGCTGCGCGGCACGAGTTCCTTGAGACGCAGCGCAAGGACCTGATGGAGTCGATCGAGAATACACAGGCAACGATCAAGGAGATCGACATTCTCTCACGGACGAAGTTCGACGAGGCCTTTGCCAAAATCAACGACAATTTTGGACGGGTCTTCACGCGTTTGTTCCATGGCGGTCAGGCATTCCTTCGGCTTACAGACGAAGAGAATCAAGCCGAGAGCGGGCTGGACATTGTGGCATCGCCTCCAGGCAAGAAGCTGCAAAACGTCCTCTTGCTCTCCGGTGGAGAGAAAGCCTTGACTGCCCTGGCATTGTTGGTTGGTATTTTCGAGTTTCAGCCCAGCCCTTTCTGCGTACTCGACGAAGTGGATGCCGCGCTCGACGAGACCAACGTTGGCCGCCTGTCCGATCTGCTGCACTCGCTCAGCAAGGAGACACAGTTCTTGTTGGTGACGCACTCCAAGCGCATGATGCAGTCAGCGGACATGATCTATGGCGTGACCATGCAGGAGCCGGGCGTGTCGAAGGTGGTCAGCGTGCGCCTGGGTGGACACGAGCAAAGAGAGCCGCAGCGGGCCTCTGCATAGGACCAGCTGTCAGCCTTCAGCGTTTTAGTCCTGTGTGGAGTTCGCAGCAAAAAATCGCCTCCGAAGGAAATCTTCGCTTCGGAGGCGCTTGTGTTTCACAAGAAAATAGCGGGGACCAGTAGCCGACACTGGAGGTCGGTAGTGCGCGGCTACTGGCGATCCCTAGAACGAAGCAAGCCGCGGCTTCCCCTTTCCACTGCTGCCTCGTGTCGCCCGGCTCAAAGAGAACGTTCTTGCATGTCCTCCGAACCATGTTGACAAAGAAAGTCTCGCTCAGGGCGCGTTTGAAATCCGTGACGGCCGTCACAGGGGGTGACCATTCTTCCTAACCGCTTCAATCCCCTTCAGATTGCGCCTCGATTGCACGACAAAATGCCCTCGTTAGAAACGAACTTGCGCTCGTCTCCGTTGGATTGACAAAAGGGGGGGCGGCGGTGAGAATCGGAATTTCAGTGTGTGCGACAAACACCCACCCATGACGGTTCTCCTGACAACTGAACTCGGACCAACGCCGCTCATCGGACGTGGCAAGGTGCGCGATCTTTATGCAGTGGAGGATGCGCTGCTGCTGGTTGCAACCGACCGGATCTCGGCTTTCGATCACGTGCTGGCGACCGGCATTCCCGGCAAGGGAAAGATTCTTACCCAAATCTCGCTTTTCTGGTTCGATCTGCTGAGCAATGTTGTACCGAACCACCTGATCAGCGCGAATGTCGATGAGTTCCCTACGGTGCTACGGCCCTACGCCGATCAACTGCGCGGGCGGTCGATGCTTGTGCGGCGGGCAAAGATGTTTCCGGTGGAATGCGTCGCGCGTGGGTACCTGGCAGGTTCAGGCTGGAAAGAATACTCCGCGAATAAGACGGTGTGCGGGATTCCTCTGCCCGATGGGTTGCTCGATGGATCACGTTTGCCTGAACCTCTTTTCACACCCGCGACAAAAAGCCAGGACGGCGCGCACGACGAGAATATTTCCTTTGACGACACCGGTAAGCTGATCGGAAAGGAAACAGCTGTCGAACTGCGGCGACTCACGTTGGAACTCTACAGCCGGGCGGCCCGCCACGCCGCGAAGTTCGGACTCATTCTCGCGGACACGAAGTTCGAATTCGGAAAATTGGGTGACAACATTGTGCTGGCCGACGAGGTTCTTACGCCGGACTCTTCGCGCTTCTGGGAGACTGCAGCATGGAAGCCAGGCGGTGCTCAAGCTTCGTTTGATAAGCAATATGTGCGCGACTATCTCGAGAGCATTCGCTGGAACAAGCAGGCGCCTGCGCCGAGTCTTCCCGAGGACGTGGTGGAGCGTACACTGGCCAAGTACCTTGAGGCGTTTCGCAGGTTGACAGGTCAGGAACCGGCACTTTGAGGAGTGGGGCGGAGAAGAAATGAGCCTGGTGGACTGGATCATTGTCGGCATCCTTGCCGTGAGTGTGCTTGCGGGCATTGCGCAAGGCTTTCTGCGCTCGGCTTTTTCGCTGGGCGGCTTGATCCTGGGACTCGTACTTGCGGCGTGGAACTACGAAAAGATTGCAGTGTTCGCGAAGAAGCTGGTCGTGAACGAAGAGGTTGCCAACGCCGTCGGTTTTCTGGTGATCGCCGTGTTGGTGATGATCGTGGCCGGCGTAACCGGCAACATGTTGTCAAGGCTTTTTCAGAAAATTGGGCTCGGATGCCTGGACAGCATGGCAGGGGCAGTCTTCGGATTCTTTCAAGGCATGCTGTTTGTGACTGTCTGCATTCTGGTCACCGTGGCATTCTTTCCTGAGACCGAATGGCTGACACAATCCAGGCTGCCGAGATATTTTTTTGGGGCATGCCACTTGAGCACAAACATCAGCCCGGAGGGGCTCGCACGGCTGGTTCGCGAGGACCTGCATCGGCTGGAGAGTGAGTCGCCCCGCTGGATGCATCCTGAAAACAGAAAATGATGACTTTTTTGCAGGGCCGTAACATGGGCTAATGTGGCAAGCTATTAAGGCAAGGGGAAACCGTGAGACGAGAACTGGACAGCCTGGTGACACAGATGCATTCAAGCGGCGTTCGTTATGACGATGCCGTTCGCGAGTTTAAAAGACAATATCTACGCGAGGTGCTTGTGGCAAACCGGGGCAACCAGTGTAAGGCGGCCGAAGAGCTGGGCATCCACCGCAACACGCTGAGCCGCACCATGGCAGAACTGGGGCTGAGCCTGGCAGAAGTTCGCGCGGGCCTCAAGCGTCCGCCACGCAGCGAACGTCTACTATATGGGACAGCGCGCCAGGGCTATCGCCAGGGATAAAGTTGCGCTCCCCCCAGAGCATGCACACTACGCCATCAAAAACTGAATCGCGCATCGTTGTCGAACCTGGGTTTGTCTGGGATGAACAGGCTGCGTATCTTTTCGACATCGATGGGACACTGCTGCGCAGTCGCGATCGTGTGCATTTCGATTCGGTGGCCACCAGCGTGCGGCGCGTGACTGGGCTCGAAATTTCTCTCAAGAATGTATCGATCCATGGCAATACGGACACGGGCATCCTGCGGGAAGCCTGCCGACAAGCTGGATTTCCCGCGGAGAAGTTGGAGCCGCAAGTAAGAGCGATCCTTGAGGCGATGGGGCAGAATGTCGCCGAGCGTCGCGCGGAGCTGGATCTGATCCTGATGCCGGGTGTAGCGGACGCCTTGAGCCATCTGGCGCAAAGGGGCGCGCTTTTGGGTGTTGCCACGGGGAATCTGGAAACGATTGGCTGGATCAAGATTGAAACGGCGGGCCTTCGCGAGTGGTTCAAGTTTGGTGGTTTCAGCGATCATTACCCGGTGCGGTCAGAGCTGATAGGACATGCCGCCGAAAAGGCACGCGAACTCGCAGGTCCCGGGGTAAGCGTTTGCGTGGTGGGCGATACACCCCGCGACATCGAGGCGGCACGGGCGAATCACCTGCCTGTCATCGCCGTTGCAACTGGACACTACGGGGTTGACGAACTGCTCGTCCATCAGCCGGAAGTCTGCGCGTCATCTTTGGCAGACCTGGTGGCATCGGGAAGGATCCCGTCGTGAGAGGCTTTTGCGCAGCTGGCCGGGAATCGATCGCTGTGGTCTTGCTTGCCCTATTGCCGGGGAGCGCAATTGCACAGCAAGCAGGAGTGACGGGTCCCGAAGTTTCCACGAATCCACCTGCCACGTCCACTGCCGCCGTAGCCGCCGGAGGAATCCAATCCGCCGAAACGAAGAAAGTGAACGCAAGGGATCGGAAGCGGGCGGCGCAGTTTTACCTTCGAGCGAGCAAGCTCTTTGAGAGTGGGCAGTTTGAAGAGTCGCTGGACCTGTACGCCCGCGCGGCAGAATTGGACCCGACAAATCCCGACTATCGGTTGGCCGCTGAGGTTGCGCGCAGCCATGCCGTCACGGCACTGATTCAGGCAGCAGCCAAATCTCATATTCAAGGAGACAGCGCGTCGGCCCGTGGTTCCCTGGAACGGGCGCGTTCCCTCGATCCAGGTAACCCGCTGGTTGCGCAGCATCTTTACGAAATGGCCGATGCGGCGGTGCCGGAATCATCGCAGTCCCTGTATGAAACCACGGCTGAGCCAGACGCAGGCGCGCCGCGCCTGGAGCCAGCTACAGGCACCCAGTCGTTTCATCTGCGTACTGATCGCCGGCAGATGCTCGAGAAGGTGTTCAAGGCGTACGGAATCGAAGCCAGCGTTGACCAGAGTGTCCAGGGCATACAAGGGCGCTTTGATCTCGACTCGGCCACCTTCGACCAGGCTTTGCAGGCGCTGAGCATGGCGACCGACAGCTTCTGGGTCCCGCTCGATGCGCACCGAGTGGTGGTGGCGCGGGATACACGGGAGAACCGACAGCTCTACCAGCGCGAGGAACTGGAAACGGTCTATCTGCCCGGATTGGCTGCTGCCGACATGACCGAAGTGAGCAATATTGCAAAGAACGTCTTTGCGATCCAGCAGATCTCCATGCAACCGGGTAGCGGAACGATGACGGTTCGGGCGCCGGCGAAGACGCTGGACGCATTAAATGCCACTTTGCAGGACCTGGTGAACGGGCACAGCCAGGTCATGCTCGACGTGAAAATGATTCAGCTGGCCCATATCAACGAACGGAATACCGGCGTGCAGTTGCCGCAGCAGGTCACGGCTTTCAATGTGTACGCCGAGGAGCAATCGATTTTGAACGCGAACCAGGCGTTGGTGCAGCAGATCATTTCGTCGGGTCTGGCGGCGCCCGGCGATACGTTGGCGATTCTGGGGATCCTTCTGGCTTCGGGACAGGTTTCGAGCTCGATTTTCTCGAATGGGATCGCACTCTTTGGCGGCGGTTTGACGCTTTCGGGGCTGTCACCTGGACCGGTCAGTCTCAATTTGAATTTGAATTCGTCGGACTCGAGAGAGCTCGACGATGTTCAGCTGCGGCTGGCGGACGGACAGGATCAGACCATCAAGAGCGGAAGCCGGTATCCCATTCTTACCGCGTCCTATTCGGGGCTTGCGACGAGTGGAGTGAACATTCCAGGGCTGACTACGGCTGGTACATCGAGCGGGCTCACTTCCCTGCTTTCGTCCATTACGGGAGCAACAACGCAGATGATCCCGCAGGTGCAATACCAGGATCTCGGTCTGACGCTGAAGGCGACGCCCAAGATCATGCGCAGCGGCGATGTTGCCTTGACCCTCGACATGAAAATTACAGCGCTGGCAGGCTCAGCCTTGAACGGAATACCGGTCTTGAACAATCGATCCTACTCGGGCGTCATCACGTTGAAAGAGGGTTCCGGCGCCGTGCTGGTCAGCGAACTCGACAAACAGGAAAGCACAGCCTTGAGCGGGACTCCGGGATTGACCGAGATTCCCGGCTTGAACAATGTGACGGCCAAGGATGTCCAAGCGAATTATGCGACCTTGCTGATCGTGCTTACGCCCCATCTGATCGAAGCGCCGCAACATGCCGGGAGCGGTCCGAAGATCCAGGTGGAACGAGGAAATCTCGCGCAGTAAATCGAGCACAAAAAGGTAAAACCCCAGCCATAGCTGGGGTTTCGTGTATCGACTGAAGCGTCGGGCTTATTGACCGGCGACGCCGTCCAGCTTGGCCTGATATTCGATGATCTGCTTCAGCGTTTCATACGGAACGCCGCCGATGGGAACCTGGCGGCCATTGATCATCAATGTCGGCGTCTGGTTGATATTCAAATCCTGCGCCAACTTAACGGATGCAGCGACCTGCTGCGCCACGTCGGGCGAGTCTGCGCAAGCCGCCACCTTTGCCGGATCGAGGCCGGCCTTGGTCACGGCGCTGTTGAGGGTAAGAGTCGCGCCATCGACACTGGCAAGGCCTTCCTGCCCGTCAAAGACTGCAGAGGCGTACTGGAAGAATGCGGTGCTGCCGCCCTGCTTCGTGACGCAGATTCCGTAAGAGGCGGCCTTCACTGCAGAAGGATGGACCTGAGCCAGAGGATAGTTTTGGAAGACAATGCGCGCCTTGGGAAAATCCACGGCAAGTTTGTCCATGTTGGCCTGCGCCTCCTTGCAATGCGGGCATTGAAAATCGGCGAACTCGACGAGCTCGAGATCTTTCGACGCCGCCCCACGATAAGGGCCATCGGCCTTCTGTTCGAGTTCGGTACGGAACTCTGCGTAGGGATGTGCTCCGAAAGGCAGGATGTCTTCGCCTGCAATGATGTGCTTTCCGTCAGCCAGAGCAAAGAACTGGAGGGCCGCCGGTTTTTGTTTGCCCGATTTGTCGCCGATTACAACCACGACTTTGCTGATGTCGGGAACCGGGGTCTTGAGAATTGCTTGAATCTGCCAGACGCGTGACGGGTCATAACCCCAGCTCGCCTGGAGAAAGCCGTTAATGACATCTTTGTCAGGAAAAGAGGCCGTAAAGTTTGCCGGGTCCGGCTTGGGAAATGTGGGCGCTGCAGTAGGCGCGGGCGCTGAAGGCGCCTGGTCGGTTGCAGATGCGTCTGCTGGAGGAGCGGCCGGAACCTGTTGCTGGGCCTTGAGATTGTGAAGGGAAAGAGAGAAAAAGGCCAACGCTGCGGCGCCGGCAAGAACGGAAGAACGACGAATCAAGCGAAATCTCCTTCAAGAGAGCGGGATAGCCCCCGCCTTTTAGCTTATACCTGAACCTTGACGGCAATGGGAAATCGGCGGCCCATGCCAAATGACTTGGAAGTGACCTTCAAAACCGGGGCAGCCTGCTGACGCTTATACTCCGAGCGTTCAATCAGGAGGACCACGTGTTGGACGAGCGAAAGCGGGAAATTGTATTGCTCCGCGATGCGCTCTGGAGTTTCATAACGCTCGACGTAGGCCTCGACGATGGGATCAAGGACATCGTAGGGAGGCAACGAATCGGTGTCTTTCTGGCCAGGACGCAGTTCGGCCGAGGGAGGCTTTTCAATGATCGACCAGGGAATCACTTCGCGTTCGCGATTCAACCACCGGCAGATCGCATAGAGCCGCGTTTTGACCAGATCTCCAATGACCGCCAGCGCTCCAACCATGTCGCCATAAAGAGTGCAGTAGCCCACTGCCATCTCTGACTTGTTGCCTGTGGTGAGCACCAGGGCTCCCAGTTTGTTGGAGAGCGCCATTATCAAGTTTCCACGAATGCGCGACTGAATGTTTTCTTCGGTCGTATCCGGCTTGCGGCCCGTGAAGAGCGGAGCCAGGGCCTTGTTGTATTCATCGAAGAGCTCGCCAATGCCGATGGTTTCGAAGCGAACGCCCAGGTTCGCAGCGAGTTTGCGACTGTCATCGATCGATCCGGCGGACGAGTAGGCGCTGGGCATGCCGATAGTCAGGACGTTCTCGGGTCCCAGGGCGTCGGCGGCAATAACCGCGACGAGGGCAGAATCAATTCCACCGCTAAGGGCGATGAGCACCTTGCTGAAGCCACATTTGCGCACATAGTCGCGTGTCCCGACTACGAGCGCCCGATAGGCGGCTTCGATGTCGTCAGGCGCAGGGGGTTCGAAAGGCGGCGCGGTGAAGGGGTCCACAAGAACCAGATCGGGGGCAAACGAAGCGGCCTGGGCCACAAGATCGCCGTTTCCATTGAGTGCAAGGGACGAACCGTCGAAGATCAGGCTGTCATTCCCGCCCACTTGATTGCACATCAAGACAGGCACACCATTGCGTTTGGCAATGGCCGCAAGCATCTGGCGGCGAACTTCCCGCTTGCCATGCCAGAAGGGCGAGGCAGAAAGGTTGATGTGGACAGCTGGATTTTGACGCATCAGCTCTTCCAAGGGGTCCACCGAATAAAGCCGGCGGGGCCAAAAGGCTTTGTCGTTCCATGCATCTTCGCAAATGCTGATAGCGAGTCGCACTCCGTCGAACTCGACCACTTCTTGGCCGCGCGCTGCTGAAAAATAGCGCTGCTCGTCGAACACGTCATAAAAAGGCAGGAGACGCTTGTGCTGTTCGAGAAGGACTTTGCCGCGATCCAGCAGAACAGCGGCATTCACTGCAGGCTTTCCGGAGTCCTGACGGGAAGACAAGGCTACGCCGGCAACCAGAGCCGTGGGCAGATCCTGTGTGGCCTGAGCCAGCTCATCCACGGCGCTGCTGCATCGTGCCAGAAAGCTCGGCTTTTCGAGAAAGTCGGCCGGCGGATACCCGCAGATCGCGAGCTCGGAAAACACAGTAAGCCGAGCCCCCTGGTCGGCAGCGCGACGGCTGGCAGCAACGATCTTTTCCAGGTTTCCCGTGAAATCCCCTACGGTGGGATTGATCTGGGCAAGGGCGATCTTCACACAATCAGTTTAAAGCCTGCAACGGCGGAAGGGGGTCCGGTTCAAGCAGGCCGTACCAGCTATCCAACGGTAAAGGCAGGAGTTCTAAGTTCCGGTGCCCGAGAGGACGACACCAAAGGTTCGAACCATAATTTTCAAATCGAGCCAAATGCTCCAGTTTTCGACGTATGTGAGATCAAGCGAGACGTAGCTGTCGAAAGATGGGTCCTGGCGGCCTTCCACTTGCCAGAGGCCAGTGATCCCGGGCGTCACGCTCAGGCGACGCATGTGGCCGAGTTTGTACTCCCGCACTTCACTGGCCAACGGCGGACGCGGTCCCACAATGCTCATGTCTCCACGCAGTACATTCAGAAACTGGGGCAGTTCGTCGAGGGAATATTTACGAAGGAGCCGCCCGACGCGGGTAATGCGCGGATCCTTAGCGATCTTGAACAGAACAGCATCGCGTTCGTTCATGTGCTGCATACTTTCACGGCGTTGTTCGGCGTCGCGTACCATCGTGCGGAACTTCAAGCAACGGAAGACTCGGGCCCTTTTGCCGATACGCTCGGCACCGTAGAGCACCGGACCTCGCGAATCCAGTTTGATGGCCAGGGCTATCAAAAGAAGGAAGGGCGCAAGGAGTAGAAGCATCCCCAAGGAAATGGTGAGATCGAGGAAGCGCTTAAGTACCAGGCTCAGCTCTGGGACTTCTCCCCGGTGTAGCGGAATGGTCGGAAACTGACCGATGTATTCAACAGGGCTGTTCCATGTGAGTCCGCCGTACATTTCCGGCACAAGCCGGAGATCGACGCCGTATGTGCGCGACTGTTCGAGGACATCCTGAATGACCTGGCGATCGCAGGTGGAAGCAAAGATAATTTCGTCGATGAATTCTTTGCGCGCCGTGTGGAACAAAGTATCAAGGCTTCCAAGGACTTCGCCGCGAGGTGCCTCAGGCGTCCAATAGGAACGCGGATCAATGAAGCCTTTGAATGTGTAGCCAAGATTGCGAATGCTATCAAAATGGTGACGGAGGGCCTTGGCTTCGTCGCCCGTGCCAACGATGAGCACATTCCGCGTGCCAATGCCCCGCGCGAAACGGCGATAGAGGAATACTCGATAGATGAATCGGCGGAGGCTTAGACTGACGGTCACCAGCGCGAGGGTGATGAGAACGATGCTGCGCGGAACGTCGGCGGCGTGAATCAGGTACAGTGTTCCCGTTAAGAACAATCCGGCGGTGAAGCAAGCTTGCACACTAAGCCGCTGCTCATGCAGAAAATTGGTAAGGTTTGCCGGCGCATAAAGATGCAGGCGGCGGCTGATTACGATGAGGGCGACGGTGAAGCAGCAAAGAAGTCCGAGCAAGATACCCATCGGACGTCCCTGAATCAGCGTGCCATGGTAGAACTCACGAGCGCTGGTGACCGGTCCCGTGCGCATTTCCAGGGTCGTGGCGATGATCGTGGAAACCAGAACGGTCAGGATGTCGAGGATAATCCACAAGCGCGAAGGCGCTCTCGGGACGCGAGTTCCACGACGACCGCTGCTTTCGCCTGCCAAATCAGGCGAGGGTGAGATTTGATCGGATACTCGTTGCCAGAATTCCGATGTTGCCATGAGCGCCTTGTGGACCTCAAAGAATCAGATCAAGCGAAACGGGAGAACGCCCTGCGCTCAACTTGCCTTCTTGAGCCTCGAGCGAAATACCATCAAGAATCGATTCCCATGCCCATTGGGCCTGTAGAAGAAGCTTTTTCGGATATGCGTGTCGCAGTGTTCCCTGCGATCCCGCTGTTGATTTTGAGTTAATTGAGAACGCGCGATTTGCGGTTCAAAGCCACTCTCGCAACCTGAAGCGATTCCGGCTTGACCTGATTTGGTGTCAATTTCCTGCCGGACTGTGGGTTTGGACCGATGTTCTCAATGGAGCTGGCGCATCGTTAGCAAGGTTGAAAAAAATCGTCGAAATCAACTGAAAATCGATAAACCCTTTAAAAACCATTGCCTTGAGGCTGACACGGTTGTGTCGGGCCGGGGGATCATTTATTTGGCTGCCCGGAAGCTTAACTACATCAAGGCCTTATGTTTGTAGGATGACGCTTTTGGGTTTGGCGTTGCAAGCGGTTTCTTCTACTCCTTAGTGACGAACGCAACACCTCTTTTAGACCTTGGGAAGCAGGTAGGCGTCCAGGGTGAGAAATTGCTGGATATGAGGGTCTGGAGACTGGAGAAAAGCGGCGAGAGGGCCAAAAAAGGCGGCTCGACCCTGATGAAGAAACAAGACTGTGTCCGCAAGCCTCTCCGCAAACCGCATATCGTGGGTGACCACGATGCTGGTGAACCCGAGCTGGCGCTTGAGCCTCTGAATGATTGTTCCAAGCCGATGAGCAATAATCGGGTCCACCATGGTGGTTGGCTCGTCGTACAGAACGATCTCCGGTTGCGAGGCAAGGGCCCGAGCCATGGCGACGGCGCGGCGGCGCCCGGTAGAAAGACTGGCCGGAAGGTCATCCTGGACGTCTTCGGCACCTACCATCCCTATTAAACGGTCAACAATCTGAAGAACCTGCTCTTCTTCCAGACCGCCCCGTTCACGCAAAGGAAATGCGACGTTTTCGCGAACGTTCATGGAGTCAAACAAGGCGCCATTCTGAAAAACCATGGTGACGCGCTTGCGGATCTCTCCCATCGCATCTTCGCTCAGTGCGGTGATCTCACGGCCTTCGACACGAACCGAACCGGAGTCTGGTTTGAGAAAGCCCATCAGGATGCGCAGGGAGACGGACTTGCCCACGCCGCTTCGGCCCAGGATGCACAAGGTCTGGCCGCGTTTTACCGAGAAACTTACGTCTTCGAGCACGGCCCTGCCATCGAAGGAGATGAAGACGCTCTCAAAGTCGATGACCGGATCTGACACCGTGGGAACAGTCGGCGCAACGTTGAGGACCGCGTCGTCGCCGCCGGATCCGGTGAAGGCAAGTGAGGCATCGGGTCTGGAAGGAGAATCCGCCATTGCTTCTGATCAGATTACGCGATGGAGGCGATTCAGTGTGGATTCGGCACGGGCAAGGTCGCCGGGCATATTGAGGTTGAGAAACCAGAGAGAGGGTGGGAATCCATTAGGGTCAGCGACAAGTCCGGCCTGGAGCAGAAGCTCCACCGGCAGAATCGAAATGGCCTGTTCAGCCTTCCGGGCGGCCGCTTTGAAGGCAGAAAGGCAAGCTCTGCGCCCTGCAGCAAGCTCTGTTTGAAATGTGGCAAGCGCGGATCGGCGCAGAACGGCGGGGAACGTATCAGTGACGCCGTTTACGCTTGCCACCGTCACCACCGATTCTGTTGCGCGCGCGCTGGAAAGCATGGCCTGGATCAACGAGGTCGGTAACAAGGGCATGTCGACGGGGACAAAAACCACAAATTCCATTGTCGTCGCTGACAGCAAAGCGCAAATGCCGCTGAGAGGGCCGAAGCCATGGTCCGGCACCGCCGGAGCGTAGGATGACAGGTCACTTCTGGACGCGGCGATCGAGACGCCCAGACCTGCTCCGCGAAGCGATTCGACCGCGTAAAGCAACAGCGGCTTGCCAGCCAACATGAGCAGGGCTTTATCAGTGCCCATGCGCGATGAGAGACCGCCAGCGAGAATGCACCCGGCGGCGTCTCTCTGACCGACCGCCGGATCCGTCACTTCCCTGCCTCTTCAAGAAAACGAATCAGGGACTGGATGCCGAGTTCGAAGTTTCTTAGATTGAATTTCTCATTCGGCGCGTGCAAGTTGTCATCGGGCAGCCCAAATCCCATCATGACGCTCGGCAAATTCAAGTGTTTCGCGAAGTCCCCGACGATCGGGATTGATCCGCCGGAACGAATAAAGACGGTGTCCTTGCCCCAAACTTCATGGAGCGCTTTTGTGGCGGCCCGGATGTAGGGGTTATCGACGGGAATCAGGCAGGCATCGCCAGAGTGAATGAGTCGCACTTCCACATCGACGCCTGCAGGGGCAATTTTCTCTACGTATGCCTTATAAAGCGCAAATGCCCTGGCCGGAAGCTGGTTCGGCACCAGCCGCATCGAGACTTTGGCAGTCGCCTTCGCCGGAATCACCGTTTTGGCTCCTGCGCCGATGAAGCCACCCGGAATGCCGTGGACATCGAGCGTAGGTCGCGCCCACGTTCGTTCAAGGACGCTATAACCGGCTTCGCCGACCAGCTGTTTCGAGCCCACTTCTGTCTGGCGATAATGCTCCTCGTTAAAGGGCAGGGTGCGCCACGCGGCCAATTCGGCCGCGTCCGGTGCTTCGACGTCGTCGTAAAACCCAGGAATCAGGATGTGCCCGTCGGAGTCCTTGAGCTGGGCGATGATTTGCGCCATTGAAACAAAAGGATTGGGCGCCGCCCCCCCATAAATTCCCGAGTGGAGGTCTGTTTTGGCGCCACGCACCTCGAGCTCGGTGTAGATCATTCCGCGGATACCAACACAGAGAGTGGGCAGGCCGGGCGCGAAGAGCTCCGTGTCCGAAACGAGAGCGAAATCGGCTTTCAGGTCCGCCGGCTTTGAAGCGACATACGCAGCGATGCTTTCGCCACCCACCTCCTCTTCCCCTTCAAAGATCACGCGGACGTTGATGGGCAAACCTTTATTCGCGGCGAGCAAACATTCCAGCGCCTTCACCTGGGCCCAAACCTGACCCTTATCGTCTACGGCGCCGCGGGCATAAAGATTTCCGTTGCGCTCGGTCGGTTCGAAAGGTGGTGAGAGCCACTCATCGAGTGGGTCAGGCGGTTGTACATCGTAGTGTCCGTAAACCAGCGCAGTCGGCTTACCTTGCGCATGAAGCCAATCGCCATACACCAGCGGATGACCTTCGCCTTCGATCAGGCGCACGTGCTCAAGGCCGATGCGGCGCAACTCGGCAGCCAACAGGCCAGCCGCTTTGCGGCAGTCCTCTTTATGTTCCGGGAGTGTGGATACCGACGGAATGCGGAGCAGGTCCTTCAATTCTGCAATGAAGCGCAGGTGATTTTCGTTGGCAAATGCGACGGCGGAAGACGGCATGGCAAATTCCCTTCCCAAAAATCTCAATCGAAGAGAGTATAGGTGGTTGACGTGCGATTGGCTGTGCGTTGCGACCGCGGCTAGTAGCGTGGGACGGCCGAGTCGACTTCCCTGGACCAGGCGTCGATGCCGCCGCGCATGGACTGCACGTTTTCGAACCCCTGGTTTCGCATCCAGACTGTGACATTCATCGAACGCACACCGGCATGGCAAAAAACGACTACGTGCTCGTCCGAATCCAGTTCCTGATGCGCTCGGGCAGCCACCTCACCCATGGGCATGGTCAGTGCGCCTTCAATCCGAGCTGTAGCTACTTCCCACGGTTCGCGAACGTCCACGATCCGTGCTTTTTTCTCGCGGAGCAGGATCGCGGTTTCGACAGCAGAAATCTCAAAGTCCAGCATTCTTTGAGTTTAAAGCGCGGCCAGGCATTTCCGCACAAAACACGGAATTTACCGGATGAGTCGACCCCGGGCAAGCGCAAGCCCAACAGATTGCATAGAATGACTTTATGCAGAATGCGGTGAAGGTTCTGATTGTGGAAGACGAACCCCATGCGCTCATGGGGCTGGCGGAATTGATTTCGGGTTGGGGCTACAGGACCGAGACCGCGAGGGATGGTGTCGAGGGCTGGGAGAAGGCTATCGCCTGGGAGCCCGCGATCGTCGTCACCGACTTGAAGATGCCCCGGATGGATGGCCTTGGCTTGCTGACAAAATTGGCGGAAGAGGGTTCTACGGTGAACAACGTGGCCGTTGTCCTCTTAACTGCGCAAGGATCGATCCAGGTGGCTGTAGACGCCATGAAGCTCGGCGCATACGACTTCCTGCAGAAGCCCGTAGACGCGGCTCGGCTGCGCACAATTCTCGGCAACGCCACGAAGCAACGCGAGACAACCATCGAACTCGAGGTTGCACGGCGCAGGCTTCGTGAGACCGGCGTACTCGGCGCCATGGTAGGGAGTTCGCGCGCCATGCGCGAGATCTTTGGGCTTATCGAGCAGATTGCACCCTCGAACGTTTCGGTTTTGATTACCGGCGAGAGTGGAACCGGCAAGGAGTTGGTAGCGCGCACGCTCCACGATCTGAGTCCGCGCAAACCAAAACCATTCGTTGCTATCAATTGCGCGGCCATCCCTGAAACTCTGATCGAGAGTGAACTCTTCGGACACGAAAAGGGCTCGTTCACTGGCGCGGTAGAGCGACGCGCAGGCTGCTTCGAACTCGCCTCGGGTGGTACTCTCCTGCTGGACGAACTGGGTGAAATGCCTGCAGGAACGCAAGCCAAGCTCTTGCGGGTACTGGAAGAGCGCAAACTCCGGCGTCTAGGCGCCCGCACAGAGCAGGATGTCGATGTGCGTGTTTTGGCCGCAACCAATCGCGATCCTGACGAAGCCGTTGCGCGTGGTGAATTGCGCAGCGATCTCTACTACCGGCTCAATGTTTTTCACATTCATCTGCCGCCGCTTCGCGATCACCTCGAGGACCTGCCGGCAATGGCCGATACGATGGTGCACGAGATGAATTCGCGGCACAATCGAAAGGTATCCGGCCTGGGCCCTTCGATCCTCGATCGCATGATGACCTATGACTGGCCGGGAAACGCGCGTGAGTTGCGCAACACCATGGAGCGCGCTGTGATTCTTTGCCCCGACGGCGCTCCGCTCGAAGCCACGCATTTACCGCCAACATTCGGCAAGGCTCAGGCTCAAGCCCAGGCTGCACAGGCGATGGACGCCAATATTGTTCCCGTTCGCGTCGGTACGACTGTGGGCGAGGCGGAAAAGCTGCTTATTTTACGCACGCTCGAATCCACAGGCCAGAACAAGACCCGCGCAGCGGAGATCTTGGGCGTAAGTCTGAAGACATTGCACAATAAGCTCAAGGAATATAGCCAGGCGCGCGAGGACCAGCCGGCCTGATGTAATCGACATGACTTTGCCATGCGCTTAAAGATCAAACTCGTGCTGGCAATCTCCAGCCTGGTCCTTTTGATTGCGGGCGTGTTGTCACTGGTTTACTTCACGCAACTGCTGAATGCCGCTGTTGCTCAAACCTACGACACGGACAAGATGGTTGCGAACCAGGTGCGCCTTGCGCTACAAGAGGCTCTTGAAACCGGCCTCGAAGGCAAGACGGTCGACCCGAATAATCCCGCCCAGTTGCGAAATCTTGAAGCGCAGGCCATTCACGACAGCGCCGCGCTGCATGCCGTCATCGAGTCAGTGAACCGCTATTCGCTTACGGTCTACGACGTAAACATCAACGATACGCAGTCGCGCATTCTGGACAGCACGAACCCAGACATGGTGGACAAGCAATTGCCGGTCCGCCAAGACTATGCGCTCCTGAAAAACACAGATGCCTACCACCTGATCCAGCAAGTCTTCGGGCCGCCGAAGGTCTTCGATGTGGTGGTTCCGCTCGACCGCAATGGAAGGCCCTTCCTCGCCGTGCATGTCGGGGCGCGCACGACATTGCTTCGTGAGGCCTATCAGCCGTGGGTGAATGAAGCCTTGGAACTGAATGCAGTCGCGCTCCTCACGGCACTCTTTTCCGCACTGCTCTTGAGCAATCTAGCGCTGCGCCCGTTGGCGACCATCAGCAAACAGCTTGACTACTGGACCACTGCAGCGAACGTGGTGGCAAGAGACGAAGTGCCACTGGGTCCAAAGCCCGTGCCCAGACAAGACATGCCCGAACAAGTGTCCGAGAAAATTGAGCAGATCGGCCAGCGCATGCGAAACGTCGAGGAGGTCTTTTCGGCCCTGAAGGAGAATCTCGATCAGATTCTGGGCAATCTGCAGGATGGCATTTTGCTCTTCACCGCGGACGGCAAGGCAGTGCTGGTTTCTGAAGCTGCACGGCGCTTCCTGCACATGGACCAGAGTCGGATATTGGGGTTGCATGCAGCGGATGTCTTTAATCGGACAACCATCTTAGGCCGTACGCTGCGCGATGCCTACGACTCCGGCATAACCCTCGTGCAGGAGGAAGTGCGGGACGAAGGCGGGCGACGGATTCAGGCCTCGCTGGACTTTATCTACGACGACGAGACCCGCCAGGGCCTGGGCGCGCTGGTCACTTTGCACGACCTGGAGTCGGTGCAGGCTCTTGAGTCTGAACTCGAATTGTCGAGGCGCATGGCAGCCATTGGCAGACTTACCTCCGGAGTAGGCCACGAGGTCAAGAACCCGATCAACGCCATCGTGGTGCACCTTGAATTGCTGAGAAACAAGCTCGGGGACAGCCATGCCCCAGCAGCCCGCCATCTAGATGTCATTGATGCCGAAATCCGCAGGCTGGACCGCGTGGTTCAGACCCTTGTCGATTTCTCCCGTCCGGTGGAACTCCAATTGCAAGAACAAGATCTGCGGTCGGTGGTGGGAGATGTGCTGGTTCTTTCAAAGGACGAACTTTCTACCCGGAATGTGACTCTCGAGGGCTCCTTGCCGTCTAATCCAATGGTAGCCAATGTCGATGCCGACCTGTTGAAACAGGCGGTTCTCAATGTGATCCAGAATGGCGCGCAAGCCATGCCGAACGGGGGCACTCTGCGAGTGGTTCTGAAAGAGCAAAAGAAAGTTGCGATCCTGAGCATTTCCGACGAGGGCTGTGGAATTCCCGACGAGATCCGTGACAAAATTTTCGACCTGTATTTCACCACTAAAAGTGAGGGGAGTGGAATTGGTCTCGCAATGACGTATCGCATTCTGCAGTTGCATCATGGCAGCGTGGACGTAGAATCGTTTGTAGGACGTGGCACGGAATTCGTGTTTCGAATTCCCCTAGCCGCCACGGAATGGGGCCGACGGCATCTTCAGCCTTCGGAAGTGAGCAGACAGGAAGGGATTGTGGAATGAAAACGCCATTCAGGAGCGTTGGCTTGCTGCTGCCACTCGTGCTGACGGCTTGCGTCCACAAAACCCAGGTCGCCCAGGCTGTTCCGACTGCGCCGGCGATCGTAGACACGCCTCTCCCCACGCCACCGCCGCCGCCCTCTGAAGTTCCCGGTCCGTCCACGACAAC
>Ga0210385_10000691_pt1 | contig 22438 bp, 21 predicted proteins | sample IncBWH26OmetaG_FD_160107 | JGI IMG/M metagenome (GOLD analysis project Ga0210385, IMG submission 160107) | Forest soil microbial communities from Barre Woods Harvard Forest LTER site, Petersham, Massachusetts, United States - Inc-BW-H-26-O ...
TAGACTGCAAGGTTCACCGAAAAATTGCACGTTTGGAACGAGGGAGTTAGAGGTTTTTTGTGGATGAGGGGCTTGACAAGAAATTGCAGATGGCAAGTTCGGAGGAGGATGGCCTCACCCCTCTCCAAGACCGGGGAACCGGATGTCCACCGCATCGCCGAAGTTCTATCGATGGGGGATCAACTATCTGCTGAAGCGCTGTTTGAAAAGAATTGCTCCTATGGACATTGCAAATGAGATGTAGTAGCTTCTTTGGTATGTCCAAAGGAGGCTCGATGGGCGACAAAAAGTCAGAGGTATTGCAGGGTACGTTGGACCTGCTGGTTTTGAAGACCCTCCATTCGATGGGGCCCCTGCACGGATTTGGCATTGCCCGGCGCATCGAGCAGCTGAGCGAAGACGTATTGCAGCTGAACGAAGGCACAGTCTACACATCGCTTTTGCGCTTACAGCAGCAAGGGTGGATCGCCTCTGCCTGGGGCACTTCGGAAAACAATCGCAAAGCGCGGTACTACTCGATTACCCGCCTCGGCAAGAAACAACTCGAGGTCGAAACGGAAAATTGGGAGCGATTCGCGGGAGTGGTCGGGCGAGTCTTGAGCCAGGAAGGACAAGGGTGATTTCCATGGGCCGTTTGCGGGTCTTCTCCGAACGAATGAAAGGGTTGTTTGCGCAGAGTCGTGCGAATCGCGAATTTGAGGACGAACTTGAGGAGCATCTACAGTTGCTGACAGATCGATTCGTGAGCCAAGGCCTGTCTCCGAGAGAGGCTGCGAGCGCGGCCCGGCGGCAGTTCGGCAATGGCGCATTGTTGCAACAGCGCCAGCGCGAAGCGAGAACTTTCCTTTTTCTCTCCTCGTTATGGCGCGATGTTTGCTTCGGTGCCAGGATGTTGCGGAAGCATCGGGGATCGACGGTCGCAGTGGTGCTTGCGCTTGCGCTCGGCATCGGAATGAACGCGTGCATTTTCACTTTTGTGAATGCATTGCTGCTGCGGCCTCTTGCAGGGTTTAAGGCACCGGGTGAAATGCGTGAAGTCTGGGAGCACTCACGAAATGCGAACGGCATCCACAGCTTCATGCCCTTGACTTACCCTGACTATGTTTTCTTTCGCGACCATGCGCGATCGTTCTCAGGAATTCTGGGCTACGATGGCGATCCGGAAGGAATCATCTGGAACCGGAGCGGGCACGGGGAGGTCCTGCACGGTCAACTTGTCTCGGGCAATGCGTTCTCGGTTGCAGGAGTAGGGGTGGCGATTGGCCGCTCGTTCACGCCTGCGGATGATCAGCCGAACAACCCGCAGCCCCTGGTAATTCTGCGGAACAACTTCTGGAAGCAGAAGCTGGGAGGCGATCCCGGCATCCTCGGCAAGGCCATGATGCTGAATGGCACGAACTACACCATCATCGGAGTCGCGCAGCCCGGGTTTACTGGATTTCAAGTGGCCATGGCTCCGGACTTCTGGACTACGCTGTCGATGGAGGAGCAACTGATCCATGACCCTGGCCGTTTGACCAGCCGCAACACCAACTGGCTCCTCACGGAAGGCCGGCTTGCCGCTGGGCAAAGCACAAAGAGCGCGCAGGCCGAAATCAGTCTTCTCGCCCGGGAGATAGAACTCGCCCACCCTGACACGAATAAGGCTATGGACGATGTGCTTTACAGCTTTGCCCCCGTTCCCGGTCCGTTCCGCGGCTACGTAACGGCGTTTACCGGAATGCTGATGGTGGTATTTGCCCTAGTGCTCGTGATTGCCTGCGCCAATGCGGCGAGTCTATTGATGGTGAAGGCAAGCGGGCGTGCGCGAGAAATGGCGGTGCGCTCGGCACTCGGCGCAGGACGGGGCCGATTGATTCGCCAGATGACGGTGGAAACTTTGTTGCTCGCATTGATTGCCGGATGCGCTGCAGTGCTGCTTTCCTACTGGACTTCACACCTGCTTCTCAACCTGATTCCAACGAGCTTGCCCATATCGATTGAATTGCCTCTCGATTGGCGGGTCCTCGTCTTCACTTTTCTGGTTGCGCTCATCACAGGAGTCGTCTTCGGAGTCACGCCTGCTCTGCGGGGCACGCGGGTCGATCCGGCGGGAGTGATCAAGACGGAAGCCCACTCGGGTGGCTATCGAAAATCGCGCCTACGGACCGTAATCATGATCGGCGAGATTGCTGTGTGCGCGTTGTTATTGTTCAGCGCAACCTTGTGCGTAAGGAGCCTGCTCAACGCCGGCTCGATAGACCCTGGTTTCGACACACAAAATATTGCCGTCGCCACGCTCGACGCGGGCAGCCTGGGCTACAGCGATGCGAAGATCGAGACGTTCTACCGGGAACTGGACAGGCACATTCGCGCTTTACCCGGAGTTGTCTCTTCGAGCTACGTCAATCATCTGCCACTCGACGCGTCGCGCGAACAGACCAGCGTAATCGACGAGAGCCTGGTGGCAACATTGCCGCACGGCATTCCGGTCGACGTTTTCCGCGTGGAACCCGGGTACTTCAAAACCATGGGAATTTCCATTGTGGGTGGGCGAGATTTTGTGCAGAGTGAACTCGATCGCAAGTCCAAGGTAATTGTCGTGAACACGGCAATGGCTGCCAGGCTCTGGCCGGGCCAGAATCCGATTGGAAAGTTGGTTAAGGTGGGCGACGCGAAAGAACAAAGCGAAGTCATCGGAGTGGTGAAAGCTGGCAATTACCGCTCACTGGGAGAGGATCCGATTCCTGTGCTCTTTCGGGTGGAGATGCCGTCGCTCCGGGTTCTTGTTGTGCACACCTCGAAAGACCCTGGGGCATTGCTCGATGCTGTGCAGCGACAAGTTCAAATTGTAGATCCGAACATGGCCGCCACTCAGGTGCAAACCATTGGGAGCTTCATGTCTCTGCCGATGTTCGCCGCACGCACTACGGGGTTGCTGCTCGGCGCATCCGGAATTCTGGCGCTGGTGCTGACATGGATCGGACTATTTGGCGTGATCTCGTTCGCGGTTTCAGAGCGCACTCGCGAAATTGGAGTGCGCATGGCGTTGGGTGCGGGGCGAGGAGACGTCATGAGGCTGATCATGCGCCAAGGACTTTACGTAACGAGCGTTGGGCTGGTGATCGGAATCGGCGCGGCCCTGGCCTCGGCACGGCTTCTATCTGCGTTGCTCTATGGAATCCGACCCGACGATCCTGCGACCGTCGTAATTGTTTCCGCAGGAATGGCGGCCGTCGCAGTTTTGGCCTGTCACATTCCAGCGCGACGCGCAGTGCGGGTAAATCCTGTTGTCGCGCTTCGTTACGAATAGTGTCAACATGGCGCCGATTTCACTCTCCTTGACAGGCTAGGAGAGTGCGGATACTCTCTTTCCTAGATTATCGAGGAGAGAGCCGGTATGACGCCCGAAAAACAGGACGAGCAGATCGACCTGTTGCAAGGGACACTGGACCTGCTGATTTTGAAGGCGGTGTCTCTTGGTCCACTGCACGGGTACGGCGTGTTGCTGCGCATTCAACAACTCTCAAGGGAGGAGCTGGTCATCCAGCAGGGATCGCTTTATCCGGCGCTCTACCGGCTGGAGCACCAGGGAGCGATCGGGAGCGAGTGGGGCGAGAGCGAGAACAATCGCCGCGCCAAGTACTACAAGCTGACCCGCTTTGGCCGGGAGCGGTTGGCCGGCGAGACCCAGAAGTGGAATCGCATGGCGGGCATTATCGGAGACATTCTTCGCGCCACGCCGGAGGAAGCATGAGCCTGCAATCGATTGCCCGGCAAAATCTTCACCAGCTGCGCTCGTGGTTTCGTGCCACGCTTCGCCGGGGCAGCCTGGAAGAGCGAATGGATGCGGAGCTTACCTGCCATCTGGAACTCTTGACTGAGGATCTGAAGCGATCGGGCATGCCGGAAGAAGAAGCTGCGCGGGAGGCCCGGATTGCACTCGGTCCGTTGCTCAAGCATAAGGAAGAGATGCGCGGCTCGCTGGGCCTGCGGTGGTTGGACGAATGCGCGGCGGATCTGCGCTACGCGGTGCGACTTCTCAGGAAGAGTCCGGGATTTACGGCGATTGCTGCCGGGTCGCTGGCGTTGGCGATCGGTGCGAATGCCACGCTTTTCGCAGTGGGTCGGCAGATTCTCTTTGGGCGCCTTACTGTCCCTCACCCCGAGCAACTGCGTGAATTGATGTGGATCGCCGACAGCAAGTTTCCCGGCTTCAGCGGATGGGGGCAATGGTTTGCCGCGCCGAATGGAGGGACGATCGCACCCATTTTTTCCTACCCGGCGTATCAGCAATTGCGGAAAACCAACCGGGAGCTTGGCGACCTTGTGGCGTTTGCAGAAGACAACATGAACGCCACGGTGCACGGCAACGCACAGCGCGCCGATGTCGAGATGGTGTCTGGGAATTTCTATGAGCAGATGCAGGTGCGTGTCCAGATTGGCCGGCCCCTCGAACCGTCTGACGATGCGCAGCCCGGCCATGGAGAGGTTGCGGTCATCAGCGACGGACTGTGGCAGCGCGAATACGGGCGCTCGCCATCCGTACTGGGCCAGGTTGTACGAATCAACCAGCAGCCCATGACGATCATCGGCGTCAATCCGCGTGGGTTCACCGGCGTAAAGGGAGCGATGAGTTCGCCCGATGTGTTTGTGCCGATTACGATGCAGCCTGCAATTGACCCCAAAGGGCCAATGAATATGCTTACCGACGCAAAGTTCTGGTGGGTCAACATTGTGGCTCGCACTCTTCCCGGCATTGCCGACCAGACAGCCCAAGCGGCTCTAGCCACCAGGTACGAAACCATGCAGAGGGCGTCGACGAAGTTGAATGCAGGCGAGACAGTGCCCAAACTGCTGCTTCAGGATGGGAGTCGCGGGCCGCAGGGAAACAATGGCTTCTTCTCGAAGCCGATCTACGTGCTCTTTGCGTTTACTGTCCTCTTGCTGTTTCTTGCATGTGTCAATGTGGCAAATCTTCTGCTGGCGCGAGGTGCGCAGCGTCAACGAGAGATAAGCGTCCGCATGGCAATGGGCGCCCGGCGACGCCGCATCGTGCGACAGCTTTTTACTGAGAGCCTGTTGCTGGCGGCGCTTGGAGGTGCAGCAGGAATTGCACTTGGCTTTGCCGGAAGAAATCTGCTGCCCAGTTTGATGAACAATCCCTGGGAGCACAACGAAGCTGTAATCCCCTTTGACTGGGGCGTTCTGGGATTTGCCCTGTTCGTGACCTTTGCCACAGCAACAATCTTTGGCTTGTTGCCGGCGTGGCTCTCGGCGCGGAACGAAGTCGGCGGCCAACTCAAAGAAAGCTCGCACCAGGTGACACGGCGACGCAAGTTGCGAGCTTCCAATAGCATCGTGGCGCTTCAGATTGCGCTCTCTACGGTGCTTGTCATCGGAGCGGGCATTTTTTTGCGAACGGTGATGCGGTTGAATTCGGTCGATCTTGGATTTCAGCCAGACCACGTATTGATGTTCGATGTTGATCCTCCCAAGACACGCTACGCAAACGGGAAAGATGTGTTGCTGCACGAGCAGCTGGAGCAGAAGATTGCGGCTCTTCCGGGCGTTGAGGCGGAAGCCCCGGCCTCGCTTGCCCTGGCCGGGGGAGGCATGGGCAACGCGGATTTCGTTATTGAAGATGGGTCGAACAATGGAGAGAAGAGCACGCAGGAAAATACGAATCTGGTGGGCAACGATTACTTCCACACGATGCAAATTCCGATGCTTGCCGGACGCGCATTCGACAAACATGACACGGCGAGCTCGCCCAGGGTTGGCGTGATCAATGCAGCGCTGGCGCGGGCGCGGTTTCCCAATGTCAATCCCGTCGGCAAGCGCTTTCGCACCTCGGGCCCTGTCGATCAATGGATTCAGATCATCGGCATCTGCGCGGATACACGGTATGCCCAGTTGCGCGAGGAGCCACCGCCTGTGTTTTACCTTCCTTACGTGCAGCAGACTGAAATCGGCGGGCTGACCTATGAGATTCGCACGCATCTTCCCGCAGCGAAGCTGACGCCCGATTTGCATCGCATCGTGCAGGACCTCGATCGCGATCTGCCAATGATCGATGTGCGCACGGAGCGCGAGCAGATTGATGCCAGCATGACGATGGAGCGCGCTCTGGCCGCATTGACAACCAGCTTTGGCATACTGGCGCTGGCTCTTGCCTGCGTGGGCGTTTACGGAATCATGGCCTATTCCGTCGCGCAACGCACCAATGAGATCGGGATCCGGCTCGCGCTCGGGGCATTGCCGGGGCAGATTCGCGCCATGATTCTCCGCGAGAGCACATGGATCACGGCGGCGGGCCTGGTGGCAGGGCTTGCGGGCGGGCTCGCTCTTGTGCCGCTGGTCAAGTCGATGCTCTACGGCATCGCGCCCTATGATCCGGTTTCTCTCGGCGCAGCCGTGGCACTGCTGCTGGGCGCCGCACTCGCCGCAAGCTGGATTCCGGCGCGGCGTGCGGCACGAGTGGATCCTATGCGCGCATTGCGGCACGAATAGGTTGCGCCGGGGGGGCGAAAGTCGCTGGGAAGTGGAAAGGCTCCCCCTGAAGAGTGGGCACGCTCGCGGTGCGAATCAGGGTTTGTGCGAATCAGGGTTTGTGCGAATCAGGGACGCGTGAGGATTTGGCGTACGGCTTCGCCGTAGGCCGTGGGGAGATAGCGGGTGACGAGGAAAGGCTGATTGGACCAGCTCCAGGCAGTCCATCCGAGTTCGAGCTCATCCAGATAGCGCAGTAGTTTTCGAAGGAAGTGCAGATCGCGCGAAGATTCGCTGCCGCCGAATTCGCCGACAAAGACGGGCACGGATTGCGAGAGATGGCCGAAGATCTCCGGCCATCTGTCTCCCTTGCCGGGATAAACGTGAGTGGAGTAGACGATGTTGTCGAGATCCATAGGCATGCCGCGGAGATCGTAGGCCCAGTTGGTGCCGCCGATGAAGAGCAGTGCATCGGGGTTTTCATTGCGGACCGCAGCGGCGAGAGCGCGCGCCCAGGGCTGCCACTCTTTCATGGTGACGGCGCGCTGGGTGGGCGGATACGTGGTGCCGTCTTGTTTGTGGAGAGGAAACGGATCGTCGATCAAGCGATCGTGCGGCTCGTTGAAGAGGTCATAGAGAACGGCGGGCTCGTCTTTGTAGCGGCGAGCGAGCGTGGACCACAGCGTGAGCGAGTCGCTGTTGGGTAATGGAGCGACGAAGTTGCGATGGCCGCCGTAGATGCGGTCGGCATCGAGCCACTGCAGATCGAGCAAGGTGTAGGCGCCGAAGAGCGACGCCCAATAGATGACCTGGTCGAGGGCCTGTTGATACTCCTCGCCGGAACGGCCGAGCCGGCCGCGAAGGACGAAGTCCTGATTGAAGGGGAGGCGAAGGATGTTGCAGCGCCACTCGCGCACGATGAATTCGATTTCTGCGCGGGAGAGCGACGCTCCGGAGAGAAAGCCCTGCTCGTCGGGTCCGGCATATTCGAGCCCGGAACGATTGACGCCGCGGAGGAGGACGGGCTCGCCCGTGACCGCGTGGACGATGCGGTTGCCGGCGGTTGTAAGGGGTGCGAGGCCGTTGGAGAGCTGACCGTTCATGAGATGCAATCTTCCCACACTTCGAAGCGCGGGGAATGTCTACGAATTGGCAGATAACTCGTTTCCGCAACTTATAGCCGGAGTTATGCGGACAAGACAAAACGGCCGGCATTGCTGCCGACCGTTTGTGTGGTGCGTGGGTGGACTTAGCGGCCCTTGGGAGGTTTCGCGGTCCGGTTGTTGTGCTTTTCGTTGTAGATCTGGCGGCTGTTCTTGTTTTCCTGGCGATTGGCCTGCCGCTTTTCCTGGCCGGTGAGTGCGCCGCCGTTGGCGGTGCGTTCGTTGTGGACCTGCTGCGCGGTGTTGGATTGGTTCTGATTGGTGCGGGCCGCTTCGCCGGAGGTCATCTGGCCGCTGCGCAGTCCGTTGGCGGTGCGCTGCTGCTGGTTGGCTTCGCGGTTGTCCACTTCGTTGGGCGCAACGGTATTGCCGTTGTGCTTTTCGTTGTAGATCTGACGGCTGGCGGCGTTCTGCTCGCCGTTGATCTGCTGGCGTTCCTGCCCAGTCAGCTTGCCGCCATTGGCGGCGCGATCGTTATGCACCTGCTGATCGATGTTGGACTGCGTGCGCTCGGCGCGAGCTGCTTCGCCGGAGGTCATCTGACCGCTGCGCAGGCCATTGGAAATGCGCTGGTCCTGGTTGGCTTCGCGCGCGTTGGGGTTGTAGTGGCTGCCCGCACTGCGGTCTGCAGCGGAGATGGGCTGCGACTGTGAGTGCTGCTGAGCGACCTGATGATAGGAGTTGGTGTTGGAGGCAGCCATGGTTCCCGGCGTGCCGTGGTTCACAGACGCGAGCTGCGAGCGATCCTGCGCTGCGAAGCTTTCATGCTGGGATTGGCTCGCGGTTGGCTGGAAGTGCTGTTCGTTGGCCGCCTGCTGCTCCATGGGCGTGGGACGAACGCCGATGCCGCCGCCGCCGTTATAGCTGACGTGGTTGACGTTGACGATGGTGTTGCGTTCAATCACGGTGCGATCTTCGTAGACATTGGTGACATGGACGCCGCCGAAGTTCGCCGCGGCGCGATTGTAGGCAAAGACTCCGCCGCGCCATTCGCCGCCAAAGAAGCCTACGCCGCCATAACCAAATCCGTAGTTAACGCCGCCATAAAAGCCGATGTGCGGGCCCCAGTAGCCGGCGTGCCATGCATAGGTTCCGCCCACAAAGCCCCAGTAGCCGGGGGTCCAAAGAACGCCAACTCTTGGCGGCTGCACCCAGACTCCGGGCACCCAGTAATAGCCGGCGTCGCCATAGGCCCAGTAGCCGGGTGTCCACATATAGCCCGGCGCGGGCAGCGGCGGCTGCACATACACCGGCAATACGGGTGGTGCAAAGCTGACGGCGACAAAGACACCGGCGTGAGCCTGCGTGGCCGGCAGGATCAGCATGGGTACCGCCAAGGATGTGGCAAAGAGAAAGCTGCGCATTTTTGAACGAATGGACATTTTGGTTTCTCCGTCTTCAGGAAAGTACGAGGAGCAAAGGCCTCGCGAATTTGCCCGGCGAAATCGGGTTCATGCACTGGAACCCAGGTTTGCAATCGATGTTGCTGCATAAGTTTCAACAAGAAGAAGGAAGTAATGCCAGTGGATTGGCATGCCGCGATGCACATTGGTACTGTTCCTGGGAATTTCACGATGTTTTGAGCGAGTTAGGTGGGAGTTTTCCGGCTTATAACTTACTGGGAGCTGAAAAAGAGGAACTGGTCACACGTGTGTGCAAGAGGGGCCGAGGGGATGGCGATGGAGATGCTAATATTCCTGCGTGTTCAACTTTGGACGACCGAAGACGCCGGCGCAGTGGATAGGCCATTTCCTGCTGGGCATCGTGGCACTTTTTCTTGTCTGGTGGATGTTGCGGGTCTACGTTCACTAGATCAACAGACGTTGAAGGGTGCGGGAGTTCCGGGGCGACCAGAATCCGCGACTGGCGGAAATCGGGCAAAACCGGGTGCGGTACCGCCGATGCCGGAGGGTGAGGCGTGCGGTGGCCGGAAGTGGCTGGTATCGGGGACTGGGCCCGCAGGCTCTTAAGCGTCGTCTTCGGAGTCGCTCTTCTGGTCGACCGTTTCTTCGATCGCCATATCGTTAAACTCTTCGGAGTCAAAGACTTCGCCACACTCCAAGCATTCGACAAACTCTGTGTCTTCATGCCGGGAGACGATTCGTACCCTGGGGTGTTTGCAGGCGGTGGGCATCGGTTCTTTATCAGGTGGAATAGGATGCTCTTCCCGCCGATTGTAGCTGCCTTTTATTGAATTTCAAGCCTCAAAATATGCTGGGGCGCCATGATGGAGCGTCTTGCACGCCTTTTGGACCGGAACGGGACGGATTGAAGGGGAAGGGTTTGTGTGGGCTCTTGAGTGTGGACCAAAGCGGTCGTATACTGAATACGGACCTAAGCGGTCGGATATTCCATGCTCAAGCTGACAAAAAAGGCGGATTACGGGCTGATGGCGCTCAAGTTTCTGGCCGAGCACCCGGAGACGGCTGCATTGAGCGCGAAGGACATAGCGGACGCTTATGGGATTCCGGCGCAGCTGCTGGCCAAGATTCTGCAGCAATTAACCAGGGCGGGGTTGCTGAAGTCGCATGCTGGAATGAATGGCGGCTATGCCCTGTCGAAGCCGGGCCGCGAGATTTCGGCCTACGAAGTGATTTTAGCGATTGACGGCCCGTTTTTTATTACGAGTTGCACCAAGGGCGCGAAGGGCTGCGATCTGACGCCGAGTTGCACGATCAAAGAACCGCTGGCGCGGGTAAATGACACCATCGCCGGGGTGCTGAAAAGCATCAGTATTCAAGATCTGGCCGAACACGAGCATGTGACAGCGCCGGTTCTGGTCACGCTCTCGATTTAGCGAACTTTCCCCCGCCGTTTGAGGCGCATGCAGAAGGATGGAGAAGCAATGAGCACAGTTGTCAGCAACGTGGAAGTTCCGGCGGGCGTAACACTGCCGATTTATATGGACAATCACGCGACGAGCCCGGTGGATCCGAGGGTTCTGGAAGCGATGATGCCGTTTTTCACCGGCAAGTTTGGCAACGCGGCGAGCCGCAACCATCAGTTTGGCTGGGAGGCTGAACAGGCGGTGGAGACGGCGCGCGAACAGATTGCCAAGCTGATTGGCGCGACCGCGAAAGAGATCATCTTTACCAGCGGCGCGACAGAGAGCAACAATCTCGCGATCAAAGGCATTGCCGAGATGTATCGCGAGCGCGGCAACCACATCATTACGCAGGTGACCGAGCACAAAGCAGTGCTGGACACATGCAAGCGGCTGGAGAAGTACGGTTATCGCGTGACTTATTTGCCGGTGAAGGCGGACGGGCTGATCGACCTGGAAGATCTGAAGCGGGCGATGGACGAGAAGACGATTCTGGTGTCGATCATGGCCGCCAACAATGAGATTGGCGTGCTGCAGCCGATTCGCGAAATCGGCAAGATGTGCCATGAGAAGGGCGTGCTGTTCCATACCGACGCAGTGCAGGCGGTGGGCAAGGTTCCGGTGAACGTGATAGCGGACAACATTGATGTGCTGTCGCTGAGCGGACACAAGATCTATGGGCCGAAGGGTGTGGGAGCGTTGTACGTGCGCCGGCGTAATCCACGCGTGCAGATTGCGGCGCAGATTGATGGCGGCGGGCATGAGCGCGGCATGCGGTCGGGCACGTTGAATGTACCGGGCATTGTGGGCCTGGGCAAGGCGTGTGAGATTGCGCAGCAGGAGATGGAGAACGAAGCAGCGTATCTGCGCGGACTGCGCGACAGCCTGAAGGCGAAGTTCGAGTCGGAGCTGGACTACGTACATGTGAACGGATCCTGGGAGCACCGGCTGCCGGGCAATCTGAACATGAGCTTTGTGTACGTGGAAGGCGAGTCGCTGCTGATGGGCATCAATGACGTCGCGGTTTCGAGCGGATCGGCCTGCACGTCGGCGACGCTGGAACCGAGCTACGTGTTGAAGGCCCTGGGACTGGGCGACGATGTGGCGCACAGCTCGATCCGATTTGGCCTGGGACGGTTTAACACGCAGGCTGAAGTGGACTACGTGGCAGCCAAGGTGATTGACATTGTGAAGAAGCTGCGCGAGTTGTCGCCGCTCTACGAAATGGTGAAGGAAGGGATCGACCTGACCAAGATCGAGTGGCAGGCGCACTAATGGCCTGCGGTGGGCCGACGCCGCTTGCGCGTTGAGATTTTGGTATTCGGAGATACGGGAGCCAGACCTGGTTCTGGCGCATCCAACAGAAGGACACGCGGCTTCCCCGCGAGAGGAGAACGGACCATGGCATACAGCGATAAGGTCGTAGATCACTACAACAATCCGCGAAACGTGGGCACATTGGACAAGAGCTCTGGCGATGTAGGCACAGGCTTGGTCGGCGCGCCGGAGTGCGGCGACGTGATGCGTTTGCAGATTCGCGTGAACCCGGAGACGCAGGTGATTGAAGAAGCCAAGTTCAAGACCTTCGGCTGCGGCTCGGCGATTGCGAGTTCGTCCTTGGCGACGGAATGGATCAAGGGGCGCAAGGTGGAAGAGGCCCTGGAAATCAAGAACACGGACATTGTGAAGGAGCTGTCGCTTCCTCCGGTGAAGATTCACTGCTCCGTGCTGGCGGAAGACGCGATTCGCGCGGCGATTGGCGACTGGAAGAAGAAGAACGGCGTTGCCGAGACCGCGCACGTAGCGGCTGAAGCAAAGTAAGTTGGGCTGCCTGGTTGATCTTGAAGATCGGCTGGGCGGTTCCTGGACAGGGATGACATGTCGAACGTAGTGTCCATTGGTACGAAGCCGGCGGAAGGGATGAGTGCCGCGCAGCCTGCTGCGCCGGCGCCGGCGAGCCCTGCCGGCACCCAGAGCCTGCAGCTGACCGAGCGCGCGATTCAGCGTGTGCGCTCAGCCATGGCGAAGGAAGGCATTTCGCCGGAAGAGGGTGGACTCCGCCTGGGTGTGACGGGCGGTGGATGCTCGGGGCTTTCGTATGCAATCAAGTTCGATACGCGGCCCCGCGAGCGCGACCGTGTGTATGACTTCGATGGTGTGCGCGTGTTCGTCGATCCCAAGTCGTTTTTGTATCTGCACGGCATGACTCTGGACTATGAAGAGACGCTGATGCGGCAGGGCTTCAACTTCATCAATCCCAACTCTTCGCGCTCCTGCGGCTGCGGCACGTCCTTCTCCTCGTAGGGCCCGGCCGCTGGAGAACTTCATGCTGAAAGTTATCGACTCCGCTGTTCCGGTTGCATGCTGGTCGTGTTCCGTGGCGCACAATGAGTCCACGTTGTTTTGCCCGCATTGCAGCAAGATTCAGCCGCCGCCGGGCAGCGATTATTTTTCTGTTTTTGGACTTGTTCCCCGGCTCAACCTGGACCTGGGAATGCTGGAACACCAGTTTCACAAGTTGAGCCGCAAGCTGCATCCGGATCGGTTTGCGCGAGCCAGCGAGAGCGAGAAGGATTGGAGCCTGGCCGATACGGCGCTGCTCAACGATGCCTATCGCACGCTCAAGGATCCGATTCGCCGCACAGAGTATCTGCTGAAGCTGCACGGCGCAGAGATTGGCGAAGAGCATGCGGGAAAAGGGAGGATTGATCCTTCGCGGGTGCCGGCGGATTTGCTCGAAGAGGTTTTCGACCTGAACATGCAGCTGGAAGAGATGCGCATGGCACGCGAGGCGGGCGAGAAGGACGCGGCGCTGGAAGAGAGCCTGCAGCAGGCGAAGAAGAAGTTTGATGAATTGATGGACGAGGTGGAACGCGATCTTCGTGCGCAGTGGACGGCCTGGGACGACGGCGACGAAGCAGCGCGCGGAGCGGCACAGAAGACGATGGTCGCGCTTCTGGATCGGCGGCGGTATCTCAACAACCTGGTCCGCGATGTAACCGAGACCCTTGGAGCCTGAAGAGCAGAGATGGCGGATGGACGCGTAGTAGGAATCGATCTGGGGACGACGAATTCCCTGGTGGCATATATGCAGGGCGAAGCGCCGGTGGTGATTCCCGGCGTGGACGGATCGAACCTTGTTCCATCTGTGGTGGCACTCGATCCAGCGCCCAAAGATGGCGCGCGGCCCACGGTGACAGTGGGCAACAGCGCGCGGCGCGCGTTGATTGAGACGCCGGAGCGCGTCATTTATTCCGTGAAGCGGTTGATGGGACGGGGCCTGGACGAAGTGCAGAAGGAGTTGAAGCTCTTTCCCTTCCGGCTGGCCGACGACGTGCAGGCCGGCGAAGTGCCGCGCATTCAGCTGGGCGAACTGCGTTTTACGCCGCCGGAGATTTCGGCTTACATTTTGCGGCAGTTGAAGCGCAACGCGGAACGGTTCTTTGGCGAACCGGTGACGCAGGCGGTCATTACGGTTCCGGCCTACTTTAACGATGCGCAACGGCAAGCAACAAAAGATGCAGGACGCATGGCGGGGTTGGAAGTGCTGCGGCTGGTGAACGAGCCGACTGCTGCGGCGCTGGCGTATGGACTGGATCGCGCGAAGGAAGGCACGATCGCGGTGTATGACCTGGGCGGCGGGACGTTCGACATTTCGATTTTGAAGTTGCGCGACGGTATTTTCGAAGTGCAATCGACGAACGGCGATACGCACCTGGGCGGCGACGATATCGACAACCTGCTGCTGGCGATTGCGCTGGACGAGATTCACGCAGAACACGGGGTGAACCTGCGGGAACATCCGAGCGCGGTGCAGGCGGTGCGCAAAGCGGCAATCGACGCGAAGATTCTGCTGTCTACGGCACAGTCGGCACAGTTTGATATTGAACTGCCGAATGGCGACCGTTATCAGCGCGAGATTCCGCGCGAAGTGTATGAACAGCTGATTGAGCAAGTGCTAAACCGAACGACCGGACCTTGCAAGCAGGCAATGACCGACGCGGGCGTGACTCCGGAACAGATTGACGAAGTGGTTCTGGTGGGTGGATCGACGCGGATTCCCGCAGTGCGGCAACTGGTGGACGAGCTCTTTCACCTGAGCGCGCGGGGGAAGAAACCGCACATTGAACTGAACCCGGACGAAGTGGTGGCACTAGGCGCGGCGGTGCAGGCGGATATTCTGGCCGGCGCATCGAAGGCAACCGAAGAGCTGCTGCTGCTGGACGTGACGCCGCTGTCGCTGGGCATTGAGGCGCTGGGCGGCGTGGTCGCGAGGATCATTCAGAGGAACTCGACGATTCCTGCGTCGGCAACGGAGCACTTTACGACAGGCGTGGATGGGCAGACGAATGTTGCGATCCACGTGGTGCAGGGGGAGCGCGAACTGGCGGCGGATTGCCGTTCGCTGGCGCGCTTTGATCTGAAGGGCATTCCGCCGATGACGGCGGGATTGCCACGCATTGAAGTGAAGTTTCTGATCGATGCGGATGGGATTCTGCAGGTTTCTGCGCGCGAACAGCGGAGCGGCAAACAGGCGCAGATTGAAGTGAAGCCGACCTATGGCCTGACGGATGAACAAGTGGAGACGATGATTCTGGACTCATTCGATAACGCGGAAGCGGATTTTGCGAAGCGCTTATTGATTGAAGGGCGGAACGAGGCAGAGTCGATCCTGGCCAAGGTGGAACAGGCGAAGACGAGCACGGCGTGGGCGGCTCTGACAATTGCAGAAAAAGATGCGATTGCCGCGGCCGAAAAGCATCTGGCAGCCGTGAAGGCCAGCGACGATCTGGCTGTGATTCGCGAGGCGACGGTAGCGCTGGATCGCGCGACGCAGCGGCTGGCGGAGTTGATGATGGATGCAGCGGTGACGACGGCGATCCGCGGCAAAACGATGGGCGATGCGGGTGATGAGCTGGGCGAAGGCCCCAGCGCTCCGCATCCGATGGCGCCGGCAGAGTTCAAGTAGCGACTGAGTATGCGGAGCTAGCGGGATGGGCAGAGCTAGCAAGATTGCGCTGAGGGATTGGAAATTATGAGTGAAGCAACGAAGAAAGAGATACCGCCGGAGAAGCTGGTGCGGGTGACCTTCGAGCCGGAAGGCAAGACTGTGGAGTTTGAATTCGGCACGATGCCGTATGACCATCACGGCAAGCCGATGTCGTTTCTGGATGTGGCGGAGAATCACGACATATTTCTGGACCATGCGTGCGGCGGATCGTGCGCGTGCACCACATGCCACATCTGGGTGAAGGGCAGCGGCGAAGGCATCAGCGAAGCAGAGGATGATGAGCTCGACCGGCTGGACATGGCGGCGGATCAGCAGCTGAATTCGCGGCTGGGATGCCAGGCAGTGATTACCAAGCCAGGCAACTATGTTGTCGAGATTCCCAAGTGGAACCGCAACTACACGTCAGAAGGCAAGCCGCTGGCGCTGGCGGAAGGAAAATAGCGATGGCGCGCGAGATTCATTGGACAGATGTAGAAGAGATGGGCATCCAGCTGCAGGAGAAGTTTCCGGATATCGATCCGTTGACGGTGCGCTTTACGGACTTGCTGCGCTACGTGACGGAGCTGGAAGGCTTCGCGGACGACCCGACGAAATCGAATGAGTCGCGGCTGGAAGCAATCCAGATGGCGTGGCACGAAGAGTACGAAGACGCCAAGGGTTGAGTGATCCTTTTGCTGCGAGAAACTACTTCGGCTGTGGTTTCGGATTCGGCAGATTGGCTTTGAGCGAAGAAGCCGTCGGCTCCAGGTTTTCCTGCTCGAAGACCGGATTCACATGGATGTCGATCTGCTTGAGAACTGTATCTCCTGCATTGATGAAGCCGTGCGGTGTTCCGGCCTTGATGACAACGATGTCTCCCGGGCCTGCGTCCTGAATCTCATCTCCCAAGACAAGCCGTGAGTGTCCTTCCTGGATCAGAGCAATCTCGTCGTAGGGGTGCTGATGAAGCGGCGCGCCGCGCCCGGGCTCCGCTTCGACGAGGAACATGGAGACGCCTGTGTCGCCGTGGTGTGCGCCGACGAAGTTGTAGGAGCTTCCAATAAAGGGCAGGTTCTGCTTGTTCAACAATGCCATAGGAATTTCGATGCGACCGAGCCGGGTGTGGCTTCGCGGAATTGAGCCAGGGGCTAACTCCTCGCGGGATTCTCGTCCCTGCCGAAGGCACCTTCGAAATGCGTGAATTCCCGCTCGTTGCCCGGTACGAGGTACACGCTGAGGACGTCGAATCGCCAAGGTGGCGGCTCGGGTTGTGGGAGCTGGCGCACATAGCGGCGCGCGAGGCGACGCAGCGTGGCGCGCTTGTGCGAGTCGACGGCAGTTTCAGCGGGAGTGAGATCGCGCGCGGTGCGCGTTTTGACTTCGACGAAGCAAAGCATCGGGCCATCCCAGGCAATCAGATCGATGTCTCCCGGAATGTCGCCGGAGGACCATCGGCGCGCGACGACGGTGTAGCCTTTGCGGCGGAGATAGAAGAAGGCGGCATCTTCGCCTTCGAGACCTGTGACAAGATGCGCCGGCAGATCGGCCGCGCGGCCTCGGCGCTGTGCAATGCGATCGAGGACGCGGAGGGAACGTTCGAGAAGCGCGAGTCGAATCTGCGCAGTCTTTCCCATGACTCTTTATTGTCTACCCGTGGCGGGAATTCGCGCAAAAAGAGAAGCGCCGCAGCCTGATGTGCAAGCCGCGGCGCTGATGGTTGCCGTTGGGGAACGCGATTTCTTCGCTCTTCTGCAGCGTGTCTTGCGTAATCGCCGTTAGGCGTGGGTAGCAGTGAGTTCGCCGGCGTGCGCGTGTTCCTTTTCAACCTGCGTGAGCGCGTCTTCGAGGATGTCGAGTGCGACGGTGGCCTCGTGTTCGTTGACGACGAGCGGCGGGCAGAGGCGGATGGAAGTTTCGCCGCAGCCGAGAATCATGAGGCCACGTTCGAAGGCGAGTTCCTCCACGCGATTGCGCAGCGCACCGGCAGGTTCGCGCGTGGTTTTGTCTTTCACCAGCTCGATGCCGATCATCAGGCCGCGGCCGCGAACATCGCCGACGAGAGGATGCGTCTGTTTCCAGCCTTCGAGGCGCTCGAGAATTTTTCCGCCGATGCGTGCCGCATTATCAATGGCGCCGTTGCCGAGCACTTCCATCGTGGCAAGCGCAGCCGCGATGCAGACCGGGTTGCCGCCGAAGGTGGATGCGTGCGAGCCGGGAACCCAATCCATGATTTCGGCGCGCGCCATGCAGATACCGAGGGGCATGCCGCTGGCAATTCCTTTGGCCATGCAGACGATGTCGGGCTCGACGCCGGAGTGTTCGATGGCCCACCACTTGCCGGTGCGGCCAGCACCGCTTTGCACTTCATCGGCAACGAGAAGAATGCCATGACGGTCACAAATCTTGCGCAGTTCGCGGAGGAAGTTGGTGGGAGCGACGACGTAGCCACCTTCTCCTTGAATGGGCTCGACAAAGATGGCAGCGACTTCTTCAGGAGCGAGGATGGTCTTGAAAAGTTTCTCTTCGATGTAGCGGGCGCAACCGAGCGCGAAGGCTTCTTCTTCCTGAGGGCCGCCGGTACATCCGCGATAGGCGTAGGGATAGCGGATGTGGGTGACTCCGGGTACGAGTGGCGAGAAGCGGCGCTTCTGCTGCGGCTTGGAGGCTGTGAGCGAGAGCGCGCCCATGGTGCGCCCGTGAAATGCGCCAAGGAAGGCGATGATGTGCTGACGGCCGGTATGGTAGCGCGCGAGTTTGAGTGCGCACTCGATGGCCTCTGCGCCGGAGTTGCCATAGAAGAACTTGTGCGGGCCCCGCATGGGCGCGACGGCGCTGAGTTTGGAGGCGAGATCGGTAAGGTGCTCATCATAAAAATCAGTGCCGGAGATGTGGATGAGCTCAGCAGCCTGTTGCTGAATGGCGGCGACAACGTCGGGATGACAGTGGCCCGTGGAAGTGACGGCAATGCCTGCGGCGAAGTCGAGGAATTCGTTGCCATCGACATCTTCCACGCGGAGGCCGCGTCCGCGCTTGGCGACCAGCGGATAGGAGCGCGTGTAGCTGGGCGAGATCAGACGCGTGTCGGCCTCGACGGCAGCTTTGGCCCTGGGGCCTGGAACAGGGCCTTTGAGCTTGGGTCCGTACTGAGCGTGCAATTCATTGCGATTCATATTCGATCTCCTCGGCGGATGATTGTGCGGGGCAGTCTCTGCAGCGGGAGGGGGAGCTGAGAGGTGGCCGCTGACCCTGGTGCCAGGGTCGTCCAATTCTGCGGACCGGTGAGGGTCCGGACGGAGGGCGAGGATCTTCGGCGGATAAGGACTAGTCGCCGCCGAAGAGACTAGGTCGCGTGCGGGTGGGCAGCACACGGAGATGACGGCGCGGGCAAATGCAGCGCGCGCGTGAACGGGACCAGCGTTTGGAGGCTGGGATGCGCGGCGCGTGGATGAAAGCTGGCATTTGCATGGGAGTTCCGCTGATTAGGAGCATAGCACGGGTCTGATTTGGCCAGGCAACGCCGGGATTGAATGAGCGATTGGGCAAGATGTGGGCAGAAGACGAGGAATTGTCAGACTAGGATGAGAGAAGACCATGCCGAATGTGAAAGATACATCGCCGGATGCAGGAAGGCGAACCGGCTCAACGGCGCGGATCGTGCTGGCTTTCGCGCTGGTCTATTTCTTCTGGGGTTCGACGTACACGGCGATTCGCATTGGCGCGGCCGAGATGCCGGCGCTGCTGCTGGCGGGAACCCGATTCTCGATTGCCGGGGCGATTCTGTTGGCGGGTTGCGGCCTGCGCGGATTGCGCCTGCTTTGGCCGGCGCGGACCATGGGAATGCTTTGCCTGGTGGGATTGCTGTTGCTGGGGGGCGGCAATGTGGGCCTGGTGTATGCCGAAGAGACTGTGCCAAGCGGGCTGGCCTCGCTGGTGCTGGCCGTGGTTCCGCTCTATGTGGCGCTGATTGAAATGCTGTTGCCGGGCGGTGAACCGATGCCACCGCGTGGCTGGCTGGGGATGGGCCTGGGGTTTGCCGGGTTGGCGACATTGCTCTGGCCGTCGCTGCACACGGGGTTCTCGGGAAATCCGGCGCTTCTGTGGGCGTTGGCGGCATTGCTGGGCGGAGCCTTGTCGTGGGCGGTAGGAAGCATTCTGTCGAGGCGCGCGCGATTGCCGGTGAACAGCTTTGTGGCGGCAGCGTGGCAGATGCTGGCCGCGGGCATCTTCAGCATCGCAGTTGGAACCGCGTTGGGCCAGTGGCCGCGATTTCACTTGAATGGGGCGGCAATTGGATCGCTGGCATGGCTGGTGAGCGGCGGATCGCTTCTGGGCTACACGGGATACATTTACCTGATCGAGCATGTGCCGGTGGGCAAGGTGGCTTCTTACGCGTATGTGAATCCTGTGGTAGCGGTGCTGCTTGGAATCGTGGTGCTGCACGAGCGGCCCGTTGCGGCGGAGTTTGCCGGCATGGTGGGCGTAGTGCTGGCAGTTTTCCTTCTGACAACGGCACGGATCGACAGTGCAAAGCCGAAGGGGAGCGCGCGGGAGTAGCGGCCGGTCAGGAAGCCGGCTTTTTGTCGAAGGCGGACGGAGGCACGAGCGCGGCGGGCGCTTCGCCTTCAAGCGCGACGGGGCTCTGCTCAAAGATCTGGCGAGAAGCATCGTCGGCTTCCATGGCCATCCAGCACACCGCGCCTTTTTTGAGAAGGCTGCAGGCGATTTCGACGGTATAGGGCAGTTCGGGATGGCCTTTTGGAGTTCCTTTGGCGCGCTCGGCCCACATGCTGTGACTACCCAGAGTGTAAGAACCGTAAACCGGATCGCTGACATCGAAGCTTTGCTTGATGCCCTCGGAAGCGCCTTGCGCGAAGCCGGGCAGATCCTTGTCGCTCATGGTCTGGCCGAAACAGGCAAACGGGAGTTCCATGACGACGACGACAGAAGCGGGATCGCCGTGCCGCGCGGTCAGCGAGAGTTGCACGCAGGCAACGCCCTTTTTCTCATCCTCCGATGTAGCGTTTTGCGATTGCTGCTGCTTGACATCGGCCAGCGTGGACGGCGTGGCGACGACTTCCCACTCAGAAGGCAGGCTGTAAATGTAACCGAGATCGCTCGAGTGCGGCGCCAGTGCGGCAGTTGGCGGAGGTGTCTGCGCAAGGAGAGTGGCACTGCCGATGACTGCGAGGATCGAGCTCAAAAAAGCTTTCATTTCGCGGCCAGTCTACCATTGCACGGAGCAGACCCACAAAGCCATTGCATGGAGCAGACCGACGAAGGCATTGCAGGGTGCGGATCTTCAGCCATTGCGTGGAGCAGGCTCACACATCCAGCCGAGCTAGCCCAGAAAGTACGCGGAAACCGCAGAGACGACGCCTGCGAGCGCGAAGATGATGCCGAAGTACCAGTAGATGCGGCTGCGGGTGAGAAGCGTGACGGAAGTGATGACGAGGCCAATTTCGAGCAGCGCCTCTCCGAGGTCGAAGCGATTGGCGCGGGCTTCGGCTTTGGCGACTTCTTTCTCGAGGACTTCGGCCTCATCCTGCGCCTTCTTGAGGTCGTCCGTCCATTTGGCCTGGTGGTCGGCATATGCTTTTACGAGCTTCTGCGCGGCCTCCTTGTCGTCCAGGGCGACGACGCTCAGCAAGTCCTGTGCGAGCGCAGTGTCGTTGGAGCGAATCTTGTGGGCCTGGTATTGATTCCACTTATCCGTTGCACGGTTTTGTACCAGGACAGCCTCAGTGTGCGTGCGGTGGCCGAGCACGGTAGTGATGGCGACCAGAACGGCGAGTACGCTCATGGTAAAGGCGACGGGACGCAGCGCGGATTCATGCGAACCGTGTTCCGCGTGTTCCTGCAATTCGTGAGCTTCGTTCGCTTCCATATGTGCATGACCTCCTGCATGGCGAAAGTGCTTGGGCAGCGTCACTTTCGTCTCCAACGCACGCCATCTTTCGAGTCTTCGATCATGATGCCCTTTTCCGCAAGCTCCTTGCGAATCTGGTCGGCGAGGGCGAAGTTACGCTGCTTTTTTGCAAGCTGGCGCTTGGCGACCAATGCTTCAATTTCTTCGTCGGAAAGCGACTCGCGCGCGAGCAGCTCGGGCGCCACGTCAGCCGAACGTCCCGCCTGCTCGGCCCAAGCAAGGGCGCGACGGGTTGGTTCGGCGTCATGGTCTTCAATGACCTCGAAGACCGCATCGAAGGCAGACAGAACTTTGAGAATCGCGAGGCGATCGCCATCGAGCAGGCGGCCCTGGTCCAGGGCAGTGTTGGCCGCGCGAAGGAGGTCAAAGATAGGCGCGCGCGCTTCAGCGGTATTCAGGTCGTTGGACAGCGCGGCCATGTAATCGTCCTGCGCCTTTTGCGCCGCGGCTTGCATCTCGGGATTGCTGCCGTCAGAAAGTTTTGCCGAGACCAGACGCAGATGGAAGGTACGCAGCCGCTCGATGGCATTGGTGGCTTCGGTGAGTCCTTCAAACGTGAAGTTGAGCTGGTGACGGTATGGCACGGAGATGAGCGCGAGGCGGATGGCCGAGGCCTTGTATCCCTTGAGCAGCAGGTCGCGGAGGGTATAGAAGTTGCCTTCGCTCTTCGACATCTTGCGTCCGTCGACAAGCAAAAAGCGGACGTGCATCCAGTGGCGCGCGAAGGGCTTGTGGGTAACGCTTTCGCTCTGCGCGATCTCGTTCTCGTGGTGCGGAAACATGAGGTCTTCTCCGCCTGCATGCAGGTCGAAGCTGTCGCCCAGGTATTCCATCGCCATGGCGGAGCATTCGATGTGCCATCCGGGACGGCCGCGGCCAATGGTGGTGTCCCAGGATGTCTCACCGGGCTTGACCGCTTTCCACAGGGCAAAGTCGCGGGCCGAATCCTTTTCATATTCGTCGACCTCAACGCGGGCGCCGTCTTCGATACCGCTGAGGTCTTTCTTGCTAAGTTTTCCGTATTCAGGAAAGGCCGAGAGGCGGAAGTACCAGCTGCCGTCGTC
>Ga0210385_10000692_pt1 | contig 22433 bp, 24 predicted proteins | sample IncBWH26OmetaG_FD_160107 | JGI IMG/M metagenome (GOLD analysis project Ga0210385, IMG submission 160107) | Forest soil microbial communities from Barre Woods Harvard Forest LTER site, Petersham, Massachusetts, United States - Inc-BW-H-26-O ...
CTGCTGGTGCAGGGCCACGTCCTCGCGGGTGGCGAGCCGGCCGAGGTGCCCGGAGATCAGGTGCGTCCACGGGTACGAGAGCGCGATCTCCGGCGCCCCCATGTACCCCTGCACGTCGTCGGACAGGTTGGTGTTGTAGATCGGCACCCAGCCGGCGTTCACCACGTCGATGAACATCAGGGTGTCGTGGCCCGGGAAATGGATGTAAATGTTGTCCGGCGTGTGGTTGGAGCCCCGCCAGGCCAGTTCCACGCGCTCCGCGCCGACCTCCAGCGTGTAGGTGTCGGCGAAGGTCTCCTCCGGCAGCGGCCGGGACGGGTCGTTGTCCCGGGCGAGGAGCCGGCGGGTCTCCTCGTGCCCGATCTTGACGGCATTCTCGAACAGCGACGCGGCCGAGCCGTGGTCGGCGTGGTGATGGGAGTAGACCAGGTGCGTCACCGTGTTGCTGACGCCCTCGGCGGCGGCCATCTCGTCGACGGCCCGTTGCAGGTTGTGGCCGATGCTCGGCGGCGCGTCGAACAGCACTACACCGTCGCCGGTGACCAGGAACGCGCAGTTGTAGACCCCGTCGGTGACCCAGTAGAGGTTCCGCTCGACCCGCCCCACGTGGTAGCCCTGATCGTTCAGGGCCGGGCCGAGCGCCGAGGGCGGGATGGGCGCGTACTCAGGTTGGTCGGCACTGGGAACAGAGGCTGGTGACGTCACGGTATCTCCCTCGAACTAGGGCACGTGCCCTCGCGGCCGTGCGTTCGCGACGGATCCAGGCTCGCCGCCAGGCAGGTGAAAGACCTTCACCAGATCCTGGTGATTCGCCTGCGCGCCGGCATGGTCACCTGATTCCGGTGATGAGGGTTCACCTGCCGGAGCGGGATCATGACGTCATGGACTCAGCACCCGTCCTGTATGTGATCCGGATCCACGGCCACCTCGGCGATACGGTGCTCTCGGCCTTCCCGGCGATGACGTCGCGGCGGGACGGCGCACACACCGTGCTGGCTGGCCTTCTTGATCAGTCGGCGCTCTACGGAGTGCTGGCTCAGGTCGAGTCGCTCGGCCTCGAGCTGCTCGAGGTCCGCCAGCTCAAATCAGCATGCGAATCGCCGGAAGCGGGAAGGTGATCTAGACATGGCGACTGGTGATTCCAGCCATGCGGAGTGGCTGCATCGGGCACGTTCTCATCTCCGCAACGCCGATCCCGTGCTGGCCCGGCTCATCGACGAGAGGCCAGCCTTCGACCCCCAGGAGTCGTTCCGGGCCCGGCTGCCGCGCATGGACCTGTTCGGCGCCCTGTTGTTCCAGGTCACCGGCCAGCAGCTGTCCGTCGCGGCGACCCGCCGGACGATAGCCCGCATCCAGGAACTGTTCAGCGATCACCTGCCCTCTCCCGCCGAGCTGCTCAGCGTTGATCCCGGCAAGCTGCGCGAGGCCGGGCTGTCCTGGCGGAAGATCGGCACGCTCCGTGACCTCGCCGCGCGCTTGGAGGACGGCAGGCTCAGCCAGGACGTCCTGAGCGGCCTGCCCGACGACGAGCTCCTCGCGGAACTGACCAAGATCCCCGGCATCGGCCCCTGGACCGTGCAGGGCGCGATGCTCATCGCGCTCGGCCGGGAGGATGTCGTCCTGCCGGGCGACCTCGCGCTCCGCAAGGCCGTCCAGGCCGCCTATGACCTCGACCATCTCCCGCCGCAGGAGGAGGTCCTCGCGATCGCCGAGAAGTGGCGGCCGTACCGCAGCCTCGCGACCAGCTACCTGTTCTCCGCCGCCTTCGAGTCCGCCCGGGCGCCGTCGGCCGCCGAACCTGAAACTTCTTGAAGTGCGGGAACGGGTCGCCGTCGTCACCGGCGGCGCCGGCACCGTCATCACCGGCGGCCCCAGATGGTCTCGAAGATCCCCGGGCAGGGGTTGGCCTCGCGGGATGTCGGCCATGATGTGCACGTGGCGGTCTCTATCGATGTGCTGATCGAGAGGTTCTACGGCGAGCTGTGGAACCGGTGGGACGATTCCGCGGTCGAGGACACTCTGAGCCCAGGCTTTACCTTCCGGGGGTCGCTGGGGCAGGAGACAACGGGGCGGCAGGGGTGGCGGCGGTACCGCGACCTGGTTCGGGAAGGCTCCGCTGACTTTCACAACGAGATCGTGGATCTGGTGTCTGACGGAATCCGGGCGGCGGCACGGCTTCGCTTCACCGGCACGCACACCGGGCCGCTGCTGGGCCTGCCCGCAACCCAGCGGCGGCTCGAATACGCGGGAGCAGCCTTTTTCACCGCCGATGAGCAGTGGCTCACCAGCGCTTGGGTCCTTGGCGATCTCGACGCGCTCCGCCGCCAGCTCAGCTGACCACTCGCGACGTCAGGCACTGCGCTGTGGCCCGGCGAGGGCCGGTGCGTCAGCTGGCCATGTGGAAGAGCTCCAGCTGGATGTTGTCGGGATCCCGGAACACGACCACCGAGTAAGGCAGCGGCTGCTCCGCGTCGATCACGCCGGAGTGCTCGATGCCGAGTTCGTCGAGCCAGCTCGCCCAGGCGTCGAGGTCGGCGTGATCAGCAACGCCGAAGGAAATGTGATCCAGGCCGGTCTGGCTCTCGTGGAAAGGCTGGCCGGGGTTGGCTTCGTGGTGGTGCAGGCCGATCGCGATGCCCGAGCGGGGGTCCATCAGCAGCACGGCATAACCAGCCTGCGCGGCGCCATAGTGCGGGAACGTGACTGGTACCCGGTTCATCCCGAAGACCCGCTCGTACCACTGAGCGCTGGCCTCCACATCGGACACGGTCGGCGAGAAGTGATGGAAGCCGGTAACGGCAGGCGCCGCGGTGGTCTCGGTCATGGCGGGCTCCTTGATCAGCTGCACGCATACGGTGTGGTTGACCATGCTCTCGCGCTTAGCTGGCTCTGACCAGTATCGGATTCCAGGGACAGGCCCGGGCTGATGTCAGCGTCCGGCACGCGTGCGCTCACCAGGGCATCGTGCCGTTGCGGTCGGTGAACGTGCCGGTCGGGCCGTCCGCGCCGATCGTCGCCATCTTCACGATGATCTCAGCGCCCTCGGCCACCGACTGGTGTCCGCGGTTGCCGTTCAGGTCGGTGGCGGTGAAGCCGGGCTCGACCACGTTGACTCGCATGCCCTTCAGAGCCTTGGCGTACTGGATGGTCAGCATGATCACGGCCGCCTTGGACGAGGCGTAAGCCAGGGCGGGAAGGCTGGACTCCATCCTGTCCGGGGCGGTGACTACGCCCCCGGAACCCAGAGAGCTGCCGACGTTCACGATGACCGGGCTCTGCGATGCCTCCAGCAGCGGCAGGAAGGCCCTGGTGACGCGGACGATCCCGAACACGTTGGTGCCGAAAACGCGTTCCATCTCCGCCACGCCGATCTGCGGCGCGGGAAGATACCTGCCGGAGACGCCGGCGTTATTCACGAGCACGTCCAGGTGCCCCTCTGCCTCGCCGATCATGGCTGCGGCGGCATCGACCGATGGCTGGTCGGTCACGTCAAGGCGGACAAAACGGGCATGCAGCTCGCGGGCAGCCGCCTGCCCGCGCCCCGGGTCGCGTGCCCCAATGTAGACGGTGTGGCCGGCCTCGATCAGCTGCCGGGCGGTTTCGTATCCGAGCCCTTTGTTGGCTCCGGTGATGAGAGTGATTGCCATGCCAGCAACCCTGCGGCCGTCCCGTGGCCTGATCCAGGCAACACCGGTACCAGGATGAACAGCGCCACGGGTGTCACACTGGAGACATGGATCAGCGGCCGCTAGCGCGCAACCTGCGGGTCTGGCGCGAGCGCGTCCGCCCCGAGGCCGTTGGCCTGCCCGGCACGGCGCGGCGCAGAACTCCCGGGCTGCGCCGGGAGGAGCTCGCCGCGCTGGCTGGCGTGTCGCCCGAATACATCGTCCGGCTCGAGCAGGGCCGAGCCGCGCACCCGTCCCCGCAGGTCCTGTCCGCGATCGCCCGGGCGCTCCGGCTCTCCGCAGCCGAGACCGACCACATCTTCCATCTCGCGGGGGTCGCGTCACCAGACGACCGGTTCGTCGACCGCCGCGTCACGCCCGGGGTCATGCGCATCGTCGACCGGCTCAGCGAGTCGACCGCCGTCGCGGTCTGCACTTCGGCCTGGGAGACGATCTACTGGAACCCGCTGTGGGCCGCCCTCGTGGGCGACCCCGCGAGCGCCCGCGGGCGCGAGCGCAACTTCGCCTGGCGGCACTTCACCGGCCTGCCCACCCAGATCTCGCACACCCCTGACGCGCTCGCCGAGTTCGAGCACGACATGGTCTGTGACCTGCGCCGCACCCTCGACCGTTACCCGGCCGAGCGCGACCTCGCCCAGATGTGCCAGGCGCTCAAAGAGCAGAACGACAACTTCGCGCGCCTTTGGGACAGCGGCGATGTCGCACGGCACCGTGCAGTGCGCAAGACCGTGAACCACCCGCTGGTCGGTCCCATCACGGTGGACTGCGATGTCCTCACCACGCCCGGCTCCGAGCTGCATGTCGTTGTGTTCACCGTGGAGCCCGGTTCTGAGGATGCCTCCCGCCTGGACCTGCTCCGGGTCATGGGGACGCAGTCCTTCGCCAGCGCAGACTAGAGCGCGGCGGCCGTGGCGTTCAGGGCCAAAGGAGCGGCGGCGTAGCGTTCAGGCCCGAAAGAAGGGTGGGCCGGCTGCCGGGTACGATCGGCCGGTGCTGCTTCCCGAGCATCCGATTGAGACCGCCCGGCTGACTCTGCGCTTCTTCGCGCCCGCCGACTTCGATGATCTTTACGCTTACCAGTCCCGCCCGGACGTGGCACGTTACCTGCACTGGCGTGCCCGTGACCCAGTGCAGGTGCGGCTGGCCCTGGAGCAGCAGTGCGGCGAGACCAGCCTGGAGACCGAGGGCGACTGGCTGACGTTCGCCGTGGTCTGGCGCGAGGCCGGGAGGGTGATCGGCGAGGTTGGCCTGAGATCGCTGAGCCGCGAGCACCGGCTGGGGGAGACCGGGTTCGTCTTCAACCCGGACTACAAGGGCCTGGGCCTGGCCACCGAGGCGGCCGAGGCAATGCTGGCGCTGGGGTTCGACAGCCTGAGGTTGCACCGGATCATCGGTTCTTGCGACGCCCGCAATGACCGGTCAGCGCGGCTGATGGAGCGGATGGGCATGCGCCGGGAGGCACACTTCGTCGAGAACGAGTTCGTGAAGAGACGGTGGGCAGACGAGCTCGTCTACGCGATGCTCGACCGCGAGTGGCAGGCACGACGGTCTGCATGACGGCACCGTCCGGGAGGCTAGCTCAGTGAGTCCGGCCCTGGCCTACAACGGCCTGGCCCTCGACCGCGTGCTGGGGCGCCGGGACGCCCCGGAGTGGATCGAGGCCGTGCTGGCCCGCCCGGCCTCCCGGGTAATCCCGTTCTGGCGCGACGGCTGCCTGGTGCGGGACCTTGCCGGACCCCGGCCCGTGGTGCTCGGCGCCCAGGCGGCCGCGGCGGTGCTGGAGCACGCCGCGCCCTGTGTGTTCCTGGGGCTGGACGGTGAGGCCGGCGTCTTTGCCGCGGATCTGTCGGGGCTGGACCGCGCCGAAGCACTGACGCTGGCCGGGGCCACCGACGTGCTGGACGTGCGCCGACTGGTCGCCTCGCTGGATGCCGCGCTGGCCAGCACGCTCGCCCTCGGCCGTGGCCTGCTGCGGTGGAACCGGGAGCAGCAGTTCTGCGGCGCCTGCGGCCAGCCCGCCGAGAGTGAACGCGGCGGTGTGCAGCGCCGCTGCACCGGCGAGGGTTGCGGCAGGCTTCTGTTCCCCCGGATCGAGCCTGCGGTGATCGCGCTGGTGGAGTCGCGGGGCGAACCGCGCAGGTGCTTGCTGGCCCGCCACGCCCAGTCGGTGAGCGGGACGTACGCCCTCCTGGCCGGCTTCGTCGAGATCGGCGAGTCGCTGGAGGACGCGGTGCGCAGAGAGGTGGCCGAGGAGACCGGTGTGCGGATCGGCGGAGTCCGCTACGTGGCCTCGCAGGCCTGGCCGTTCCCGGCTGGGCTGATGGTCGGGTTCCGGGCCCGGGCGGTCACCGAGGCAATCACCGTTGACCCCTCCGAACTGGAAGAAGCCCGCTGGCTCGGCCGCGCCGAGCTGGCCGACTACCTGAGCCGTCACCCCGGCAGGGGTGACTCGATCGAGAGCTTCCTGGTCAGCTCGTGGCTCACCGAGGGCGACTGATCCATGATCGTGTTAGCTGAATCGTGCCATAAGGGGGGAGAGCTGCCGCGATCATGAAATGACGGGTGGGGAGGTACAGGCGGGCGGTGGAGGTGCCGGATGATTGAGGATTCTGGGCTGGTCGTGCGCGACGTGACGGTGCGCTCGGTCGTTGTTCCGCTGCGGCGTCCGCTGGCCACGCGGGTCGGGGACTTCCCGCGCTGGCCGCTGCTGCTCATCGACGTCACTACCGAGCAGGGCGTCACCGGCCGCGGCTACATCGGCCCGTACCTGGACCGGGCGGCCGCGGCGCTTGTCCCTGCGATCCGGGATCTGGGCGCGGCTATGCGAGGGCGGCCCGCCGCCCCGGCTGCCGCGTACCAGGCGGCGCGCGGCTGGTTCGGCCTGGCCGGCTACCAGGGCCTGGCCCTGGGCGCAGTGGCCGGGCTCGACATCGCGCTGTGGGACGCGCTGGCCAAGGCGGCCGGGCTGCCGTTGGCGCGGCTGCTCGGCGGGACCGTGGAGCCGGTGCCTGCCTACAACAGCAACGGGCTTGGGCTGATCCCGCCCGACGCCGCCGGTGACGAGGCCCTGGAGCTGCTCGCCGAAGGCGGGTTCAGCGCGCTGAAGGTGCGGGTGGGACGGCCGCATGCCGCCGACGACCTTGCCGCGGTGCGCAAGGTCAGGGACGCGGTCGGGGACGGGGTGACCCTGGTCGCCGACTACAACCAGGGACTGACCCTGAACGAGGCGCTGGAGCGCTGCCGCGCTCTGGACGGGGAGGGCCTCACCTGGATCGAGGAGCCGCTCCGTTACGACGACCTGGACGGCCACGCCCGGGTCGCCCGGGACATCGCCACGCCGGTCATGCTGGGGGAGAACTTCTACGGCCCGCGTGCCATGCACGACGCGATCCGCGTACAAGCGTGCGATCTGGTCATGCCGGACCTGATGCGGATCGGCGGGGTGACCGGCTGGCTGCAGGCGGCGGCGGTCGCCGACGTGGCCTGCCTGCCGATGTCCTCGCACCTGTACCCGGAGGTGTCCGCGCACCTGCTGCGGGTCACCCCGACCCGGCACTGGCTGGAGTGGCAGGACTGGGCCAACCCGGTGCTCAAGCAGCCGTTCGAGGTCCGCTCCGGCCAGCTGCAGCTGCCCGACGTGCCCGGCAACGGACTGGACTGGGACGAGGATGCCGGCGCGCACTACCGAGCCGAGCCCTGACAGAATGACCGGCCCGGTACGCTGGACCGCCCGGTGAGCGCCCGGCCGGCCACACGGCGTAGCGTTCAAGGTAAGTATCTTGATTTGTCAGTTCCTCCAGACCACAGGAGGCATGGTGACTGAGGAGTTTCACCGCGACCGCCGGCAGCACGGCGGGGCGCCGCAGCGTATTGACGACGACCGGCTTGAACGGCTGACCGAGGAAGAGCGTGTCGAGGCCGGCCTCGACCCCTATGACCCTGACGAGGTTCCGCCCGCCACGGACACACCGCCGCAGCCGTTCGACGTCACCGAGACCGACGTCTACGAGGAGGAACGGGCCGAGATCCGCCGCGAGTACGACAAGGACGAGCTCGAGATGGAGCACGAGCGCAGTCCATTCCCCCCATCCCACTACGACAGGTGACGCCGCAGATGCCCGAGCCTGTGCACCTCAACGACCACCACCGGGACACACTCCGCGAGATCTTCCAGCACCCCACGAGCCACAACATCGAGTGGCGGGCCGTGCGGTCGCTGCTCGACAACGTCGGCTCGGTGACCGAGCAGCACGACGGCAAGCTCGCCATCACTGTGGGGTCGCAGACGGAGTTCTTCCACCCGGGGGGAAAGAAGGACGTGGACGTCCAGACCGTCGTCGACCTGCGTCATCTGCTGGGCACCGCCGGATTCGGCCCCAGCTAGCGCGGATCGCCGGCCGGGCCCGCGCCACGGCGTTCGGCGAAAGCAGCCGGCGTTACGGTGGCACGCCTCGTCCGGTGACTTATCATCGCTATCGCCCGGCAGTCGGAGGTGGCGATGCACTTCGGAACGATCCTTCTTGTCATCTGGCTGATCATCGGTGCTGTCGCCGCTGGTCAGCGCCATGACTACACGTCGCCGCCGTCGAACTGCAACCAGGCGGCCACGATCGCGGTGACGATCGTGGCGGGCCCGCTGAACTACCTCGGGGTCGACCCGAAGATCTCCTGCCACGTGCCGCAGCCCAGCAAGTGAGCCGCTGACCAAACCCGCGCCCTCCCGGCGACGAATTAACGGTGGGGACGGGACCCGTCCGGGCTCCCGGGGCAGACGGACGATCGCGGAAGACGGAGCGGCAGCGGCATGATCGAGCTTGTCATCGTGGGTCTCGCGGCCGGGTTCCTGGCGGCTATCTCTCCGTGCGTGCTGCCGGTCCTGCCGGTCATCCTCGTTGCGGGGGCAGGCCAGCCAGACACTCCGGCAGATGCTCCGGCTGGCGTGGCGGCCGGGGCCAGGACGGCCCAGCCGGTGGGCTCCCGGGCAGCGGAAACTGCCGGGGCGCCGCCCAGGCCGGCCGCTGACGCCGCCACGGCCGCCGGGGGTACCGGGCCTGCGGCTGCCGGGCCGGCCCTGGGCGCTGGGCTGGACCCGGGCACTGCGCAGGCTTCGGTAGCACCGGCACGCCGGGGCGGGCTGCGCCGCCCGCTGGCGGTCATCGCCGGCCTGGTGCTGAGCTTCAGCCTGATCATCCTCGTCGGGTCGGAAATTCTCTCGCTGCTGCATCTGCCGCAGGACACGCTGCGCGACGCGGGCATCGCGCTGCTGATCCTGGTCGGGCTCGGCTACCTCATTCCGCCGCTCGGGGCGCTGCTCGAGCGGCCGTTCGCGCGCGTGCGCACCCGCAAGCCCAGCGGCGCGACCAGCGGATTCGTGCTCGGCCTGGCCCTCGGCGTGCTGTACGTGCCCTGCGCGGGCCCGGTCCTGGCCGCGCTCACCGTCGTCGGCGCAACCCATCGTGTGGGGCTGACCGCGGTCGTGCTCGCCGCCGCGTTCGCCGTCGGGACGGCCGTGCCGCTGCTGGTCATCGCCGTCGCCGGGGGCCAGCTCACCCGCCGGGTCGCGGCAATCCGCCGCCACGCGACGCAGGCCCGCATGGTGGGCGGTGTCGTGCTCGTGGCGATCGCGGTGGCCATCGCCGCCAACGCGTTCACGGGGCTGCAGCGCGACCTGCCCGGTTACTCCACCGCCCTGCAGGGCTCGGCGAAGGTCCGCAAGCAGCTGAACGGGGTCACCGGCGTGAAGCAGACCTCGCTGACCCACTGCAACTCGAACGCCACCACGCTGGTGAACTGCGGCCTGGCGCCGAACTTCAAGGGCATCACCGCCTGGCTCAACACCCCTGGCGGCAAGCCGCTGTCGATCAAGGAGCTCCGCGGCAAGGTTGTGCTCGTCGACTTCTGGACCTACTCGTGCATCAACTGCCAGCGGACGCTGCCGCACGTCGAGGCGTGGTACTCCAAATACGCCAAGGACGGCCTTGTCGTGGTCGGCGTGCATACCCCGGAGTTCGCGTTCGAGCACGTGGTCTCCAACGTGCGGGCCGAGGCAGCGGCGTTCGGCGTGCGCTACCCGGTCGCGGTCGACGACAACTACGCCACCTGGGACGCTTACGACAACGAGTACTGGCCGGCCGACTACCTGATCGACGCCACCGGCCACGTGCGGCACGTGCACTTCGGCGAGGGCGACTACGCGACGACCGAGCAGCTCATCCGCCAGTTGCTGGTCGCGGCCCATCCCGGACGCTCCCTGCCGCCCGCGACAGACGTCCCGAACAAGACGCCGACTACCGAGCTGAGCCCGGAGACCTACGTCGGGTATGACCGGCTGCAGTACCTGGTCCCGAGCAACACGGTGGCCCAGAACCAGCCGGCCGCCTACCACTTCCCGGCCTCGCTCCCGCTCGGCGGCATGGGCCTGTCGGGGATCTGGACCGAGCACGCGCAGGAAGCCACCGCCGACAGCGATGCCCGGCTCGAGCTCGGCTTCCTTGCCCAGGACGTCTACCTGGTCCTGGGCGGCAGCGGGACCATCAACGTCTCGATCAACGGGCACCATACGAAGACCATCGACGTCAGCGGGGTCCCCCGGCTGTACACCCTGTATCAGGCCGCCTCCGCCAACACGGCGAACCTCCAGTTGCAGGTCTCGCCGGGGGTCCAGGCCTACGACTTCACGTTCGGCTGACCTACTACGCGAGCCTCGTCACGGTCACCGTGACCTGCATGCGGCTGTCCGGGGCGCCCCGGTAGATGCCCTTCAGCGGCGGGACGTCACCGTAGTCCCGGCCGACGGCGACCACCACGTGCCGCTCGCCGACCTGAGCCAGGTTCGTCGGATCGCAGGCGATCCACTCGCCGTTCCAGTACTCGACCCAGGCGTGGCTCTCGCCCTCCATCTCATCGCCCGGCTTCGCGCCCGCCATCGGGTGCAGGTAGCCGGACACGTACCGGGCGGGCAGGCCGACCTCGCGCAGCAGCGCCACCGTGAGGTGCGCCATGTCCTGGCAGACGCCCTCGCCCATGTCCCACGCTTCCTGCGCGCCGGTCTGGACCTCGGTCGCGCCCGGAACGTAGGCGACCCGCTGGTTCACCCAGGAGACGATCTCTCTGGCGGCCTCGAGCGGATTGGCGTCTGCGGTGCGCTGCCGCGCCGTCTCGGCAAGCTCCCCGGTGACGGCCGTGCGCGTGGTCGGCCTGAGGTACTCGAGCAGCTCCCCGTCCGTTACCCGCTCGCGCAGCGCGGCCCAGGACAGCGGTCGGCCCGGCTTTTTCGCTGGCCTGGTCTCGACCGTCGCCCGTGTGAGAACCTCCAGTTCCTCGTGCGGTGCCTGGATGTCGAAGGAGCAGACCTCGGTGCCCCAGTAGTCGCGGTACGTCCAGATCGGCACCGGGATATCGGCTCTGACCTCGGCATCCAGCACCGACTGGCGGGGCAGGGTCCGTGGCGTCATCCGGGCCTCGTTGTACGACGCGCGCACCGGTCCTTGGTAGCGCACGTGAGTCCGGTGCACGATCCGTAGCCGCCAGCCGGTGTTCAAATGCGCTTCTTCCACGGGGCGGGCAGCGCGTACGTGAAGTAACGCTCGGTGATGGCCTCGCTGACCTCAAGGCAGGTCTGCTGGAGTGCGCCGAGCACTTCGCCAAGCTGGCCGGGCAGCGCCTCAGGGTCCGCGTCCTCGAGGCCGGTCCGCACCCGCCGGATCTGGGCCACCGAGCTCATGTCGTCGCCCGCAGTTTCCGGATCCAGGGCAACCAGGCACTCCTCGGCCGTGGCCAGCGCGTGCAGGACCGACCGGGGGAACAAGCGGTCATAGACCAGGAACTCCGCGACATGCAGGGAACCTCCGCCGTTCCAGCTGCGGGTGCGAGCGAACGACTCGTACGCGCCGCACGCCTTCAGCAGCATCTGCCAGCCGAGCTCAACAGGCGCGGCGGGCATCCGGGCCAGCAGCATCCGCGCCGTCATGTCCACCCGCTCCACGTTCTGGCCGAGCACCAGAAACCGCCAGGCGTCGTCGTGGCTCATCGTCGAGTCTGCCAGGCCGAAGAACAGGGCGGCTCGCTCCCTGACGAACTGCAGGTAGACATGGGGGCCTAGGCGCTCGGCGGCCTTACGCTGGCGCGGCAGCGCGAGCGCCGTGACGTTCAGGCACTCCCACATCTCGCCGGAGATCACCTCGCGCACGGTGCGCGCGCCGGATCGCGCCGCCCGGACCGCGCCCGCGATCGCGCTCGGGCTGGCCGGGTCATAGGCGAGCCGGTCCAGGGTGGTTCCGATGTCCAGCCGGGTGGCCTCGGGCGGCAGGATCCCGAGCACGGCCAGCAGCGCGCCGCAGCCGGCGTCCTCGTCTGCCTGGGGTTCCTCCAGCATCCGGTGCACGTACACGTCGACCATCCGGGCCGTGTCGTCGGCGCGCTCGATGTAGCGGCCGGTCCAGAACAGGGTCTCGGCGATGCGGCTGAGCAGCCCGGGACGTGCGGCGGCGGGACTGCTCATTGCTGATCACTCGACGCCGGGCCGCTCTCCCTGCCCACGACGGCGGCCTCCGGGGCCTGGGCGGCGGGCGCCATCTGCTGCTGGACGCCGGCCGCGCCAGGCCCGCCGCTACGGGCCAGCACCCAGGTATCCTTGGAACCGCCGCCCTGGCTGGAGTTCACCACGAGGTCACCTTCGCCGAGCGCGACCCGGGTCAGGCCGCCCGGCAGCACCCACACCCGGTTCCCGTTGTTGACGGCGAACGGCCGCAGATCGATGTGGCGCGGCGCCAGGCCCTCGCCGATCAGCACGGGGGAGGTGGACAGCGCGACCGGCCGCTGCGCCATCCAGTTCCTCGGGTGCGCGGCCAGCTTGGCGCGCACCACCGCGAGAGCACGCTCGTCGGCGCGCGGGCCGATCACGATACCGCTGCCCCCGGCGCCATCCACGGGTTTCAGCACCAGCTGGTCGAGCCGGTCGAGCACCCAGCTCAGCACCTCGGGATCGTCCAGCCGGTAGGACTCGACGTTGGGCAGGATTGGTGCCTCGCCTAGGTAGTAGCGGATAAGTTCGGGCACGTAGGTGTAGAGGAGTTTGTCGTCCGCCACGCCGTTGCCGACCGCGTTGGCGATCGTGACGTTGCCCGCGCGGGCCGCGTTCAGCAGGCCGGGGCAGCCGATGACCGAGTCGGGCCGGAAATGGAGCGGGTCGAGGTACTCGTCGTCGACCCGGCGGTAGATCACGTCGACCGGCTGGCTGCCTTGCGTGGTATGCACGAATACCTTGTTGTCCGTGCAAACGAGGTCACGGCCTTCGACCAGCTCCACCCCCATCAGCCGGGCCAGGAAGTTGTGCTCGAAGTAGGCGGCGTTGTACACCCCGGGCGTGAGCAGGACCACCACGGGATCGGCCGCGTGCGGCGGCGCCGCGCCCCGCAGTGCGGCCAGCAGCCGGGCCGGGTACTCATCCACCGGGTTGACGTGCTGCTCGGCGAACAGCGCGGGGAACGTCCTGGTCATCGCCAGCCGGTTCTCCACCACGTAGCTGACGCCCGACGGGGTGCGCAGATTGTCCTCCAGCACCCGGAACCTGCCCTGCTCGTCCCGGACCAGGTCGATGCCTGCGACGTGCACCCGGACCCCGTTCGGCGGGATCAGGCCCGCGGCCTCCCGGCGGAAGTGCTGCGACGTCAGCACCACCCGCCTCGGCAGCACGCCGTCGGCGAAAACCTGGCCTGAGCCGTATACGTCGGCGAGAAACGCCTCGTGCGCCAGCACCCGCTGGCGCACGCCACGCGAGATGTGGTCCCATTCGACCGCGTCAATGATCCGGGGGATCAGGTCTAGCGGGAACGGCCGCTCCTCGCCCGCGTGGTCGAAGGTGACCCCGCGGTCGGTGAAGACCCGCGCCATCTGATCTGCCCGGTACCGCAGCTCGCCGGGGTCCAGCGGCTGCAGGGTAGTGAGCAGCGCCTGGTAGGCAGGCCGCGGCTGCCCGGGCTGCTCGAACATCTCATCCCAGGCGGCGGCAAGCCGATAGCTGTCGAAAATGTCCGCCACGACGAAAGCGTAGACGCGGCATGTTGCGTTGTCGTTACCGAATAGACCCGGCTTTCCCGGATCAGCCCGAGGCGGCCAGGATGCCGACCCGCCGGTCGGCGGTGAGGCGCCCGCACGCCGCCCCGACATAGGAACCAGACGTCGGCGCCACATCCGAGTAGTCACGCCCGGTCGCCACCGTGACGTAACCGCTGCCCGCCCGCCGACCGTTGCACGGGTCGAATGCGATCGCCTCGGCACCGCGCGCCTCCGGCGCTGAAAAACCGCCTGCCTCCGGCGCCGAACCACCGCGCACCTGGGGCACGACGACCTCAACCCAGGCGTGGGTGCCGCCCTGGCCAAGGAGATGACCCGAGACGTACCGGGCAGGCAGCCCGACGAGGTGGCACACGGCCAGCATGACGTGCGCGAAGTCCTGGCAGACCCCGCGGCCGATGGCCAGAGCCTCGGCGGCCGTGGTCTTGACCGAGGTCACGCCGTATTCATAGGTGATTGCGGAGTGGACCGCGTCGCTGATCCGCCCAGCCAGCTCCACCGGGGTATCGCCATGCTTGGCCAGGTCGTCGGCCATGGCCCGGAGCCGGTCGTCGGCGGCGGTGAGCCGGGTAGGCCGCAGCAGGCGGGGGCTGCTCAGCAGCACGCCGGGCAGGGCGGGCTCTTCGCCGCGTACCCGCTCCACCACGGCGGCCAGCCGGAACTCGACCGTCTGCGCCACGCTCTCGGACCGCACCCAGGCGACCACGTTGCCGTGGGCATCCCGGCGCAGCGAGCGCCGCGCCTGGGCTCCGCTGACCTCCAGCAAGTGCCCGCGGCAATACTGACTGCCGTGCCGTGTCGGAGGGATCACGACGAGCCGCTGACGCAGCGACTTCACCGGGGCGTCGTAGTCGTAGCGGAACCTCTGCTCGATGATATAGGTCACCCGCCGGGCAGCATCGAGATCCAGCTCGCGGTGGTCGAGCAGGGGCGCCTGCAGGACCTGCGAGTCGAGCATCATCGGGTCGCCTCCTCCGCCTGGACCACCATCGACTCGAGCAGCGGCCCGCCGTAGGTCGTCGCCATCGCCACATCCAGCGCGTCACGTCCCCGGCCGATCACGATACGTCCCTTGCGACGGATGTTATTGCGGGGATCGAAGGTCCACCAACGATCGCCGAGCCAAACTTCCATCCAGGCTGCGAAGTCCATGGGGTCAGGGTTGAGCGGAACGTCAAGGTCTGGCAGGTACCCGAAGACGTAGCGGGCCGGGATGTTCAGCGCCCGGCAGAACGAAATGGCCAGATGGGTGAAGTCACGGCATACGCCGCTGCCGGCCAGGTTGACGTCCGCGGCAGTGGACAGCGGCGTCGAGCTGCCGTACTGGAACGTCAGGTGATTGTGAACGTAGTCACAAATGGCCTGGACCCGGCCGTAACCCGGCGTCAGCCCGCCGAATCGGGTCCACGCCTCGTCGGCCAGCACATCGGACAGGCAGTATCGGCTCGGCATGGTGTAGATCAGCGTGTCGTCAGGGACCTCGTCGGGCAGCCGCTCCGGCACGTCCTGATCAGCGTCCTCGGTAGCATCCGGGACCTTGGCCACCGCCTCGTAGCCGAAGCTGGACCGGCCCGCCGGAAGCATCGCCCTGATGCCGGGATTGCCGTAGAGGTCGGTGTAGTCCCGGACCGCCATACGCGGCTTGGACAACCATCGCTCGTCCTCAACCGTGATCTCGGCGGATCCGATCGGCCGGACATGGAAGACAGCGGGCGTGTCGATCTCGGCCTGGTAGACAAACTCGCAGCCGATCTGGATCCGGCGTGTCCCCATTGGACCATCATTCTCGCCGGATGTTTCGGCGCGGTTAAACGACTCGTCCCGGAGCGGCCACTATGTATCGCCGAGGGCGTCCGCGGCTACCGTGGGAAGGTGACCGAGCCAGCGGCGGGCGGGGGCCTGTTTCTCACGGACCTCCCCATGGCCGAGAGCCGGACCGCCGCCTACGCGATGCTGCGCGACGCCGGTCCGGTCATCCGCAGCCCGCGCGGGTGGTACATGCTCGTCTCGAGCGAGGCGGCGGAGTTCGCGCTCAAGCATCCCGGGCTGTTCTCGTCCAAGCGGGCGTTCGACATGGCTGGGAGCCCGCTGGCCATGGTGCCGATCGCCTTCGACCCGCCCGAGCACACCCGCTACCGGCGGGTCCTGCAGCCGTTCTTCAGCCCGCGCGGCATCGCGTCCTGGCTGCCGATGGTGCGCACTCTGGCGGGCGAGCTGATCGACGGTTTCGCCGGCAGCGGCGAGTGCGACCTAGTCGCGGAGCTGGCGGTGCCGCTGCCCGCGCAGGTGTTCCTCACCCTGTTCGGCCTGCCGCTCGAGGACCGGGACCGGCTGAACGCCTGGAAGGACGCGCTGGTCAACAACTTCGCCGTGCCGGGCGGGGAGCCGCCGCGGGAGCGGGCCATGAGGATGGGCGCGGAACTCTACGGCTACCTCGTCGGCCACATTGCGAAGCGGCGGCAGGACGGCGGCACCGGCGACCTGCTCGGCCAGCTCCTCGCCGACACCAGCGCGGAACGGCTCAGCGACGACGAGCTGCTCGGCCTGTCGTTCCTGTTCGTGCTCGCCGGCCTGGAAACCGTGACCTCCTCGCTGAGCACCGCCTTTGCCGCGCTCGCCGCTCACCCCGCGCTGCGGCGGCAGCTTGTCGCCGACCCGGCCGTGATACCGGCTGCGGTCGAGGAACTGGTGCGCTACGACGGGCCAGTGGTGTTCGTGCCCCGGATCGCCACCCAGGACGTCGACGTGGCGGGCCAGACCATCCCGGCAGAGTCGTACGTCATGATCATGATTGGCGCCGCGGGCCGGGACCCGGCCGAGCACCCGGATCCGGACACGATCGACTTCCAGCGCCAGGAACTCAGTTTCGCGTTCGGCGGCGGGCCGCATCGCTGTCTCGGCTCCCACCTGGCCCGGATGGAGATGCGGGTCGCGCTCGAGGAATGGCACCGCCGGATCCCCGAGTACGCGCTCGCCCCCGGTGCGGCGCCGCGGGTCCGCTGGCCGGCGGGCGTGGTCGGCTTCGACAGCCTCCCGCTGGTCTTCCCGCCCAGCGGCGGTGGCGCCCGATGAGGGCGCCCGTGCCCGGAGCGCGCGGTGAGGCTGACCGGATAGCCGGACTCGGCATCATTTGCTCTCAGCTAATTACTCGTGTATGACTAATCGTGTGTCATCGATTCGGCTCTTCATCCTCGGCACGCTCGCTGCGAGCGGGCCGCTGCATGGGCATCAGATCCGGCATCAGGCCCAGACCGACCGCACAGAAACCTGGACCGACATCCAGGTCGGCTCCGTCTACGGCGCGCTCAAGCGCCTGGCGAACGAGGACCTGATCCGCGAGGTGCGGACCGAAAGGGTCGGCAACCGCCCGGAGCGGACCGTCTACGAGATCACCCCTGAGGGGCGGCGCTCGCTGGCCGCGCTGCACGACTCGGCGCTGCGCGAGCTCGACCGCCACTATGACCCGTTTGACCTGGCGCTCGCGCAGGCACGCGACATCCCCGTGGAGCATCTGGAGCAGATCGTCGGGAACCGCCTGAGTGCCTACCGGGTGCAGCTGGCGACCCAGCGTCAGGCCGCCGAGCAAGCGGATCCGTACCTGAACGAGGCCGAGCGGATGGTGATCCAGCACCTGATCGAGCGGACCGAGGCGGAGATCCGCTGGCACACCGAACTCGCCGCCCGCGTGGAGAAGATCGCTGCCGACTTTGCCAAGGGCATCGGCGGCCCGCAGCAGCTGACCAGCCCCGACTCGCAGGAGGCCCCGCGATGAGTACTCCCGTCCCGGCCTCGCCACCAGGAAAGGCCTCCCCGGAGCCGTCCTCGGATCGCCCTGCGGCAGCGGCCCCGGCGTCAGCCCCGGACGGCAACGGCTGGCGTGCGGTCTCGATCGTGCTCGTCGGGGCGTTCATGGCGCTGCTGGACACCACCATTGTCAACGTCGCGCTGCCGAGCATCCGGACGGGCCTGCACGCGTCATCGGCGAGCCTGGAATGGATCGTCTCTGGTTATGCGCTTGCGTACGGCCTCGCCCTGGTGCCTGGCGGCCGGGCGGGCGACCGGTTCGGGCACAAGAGGCTGTTCCTCATCGGGCTCACCATCTTCACCCTCGCCAGCGTCGCCTGCGGCCTCTCGCAGAGCGAGGCTCAGATCGTCGTGGCCCGGATCGTGCAGGGCCTGGGCGCCGGCCTTTTCTTCCCCTCGATCAGCGCGACGATCCAGCACTCGTTCACCGGCCCGGCCCGGTCCAGGGCGTTCGGTGTGCTCGGGGCCGTCATCGGCGTCTCCACCGCGATCGGCCCGCTGCTTGGCGGCCTGATCATCGCCGGGGTCGGTGCCCACGAAGGCTGGCGCTGGGTGTTCCTGGTCAACCTGTTCATCGGCGCGGTAGCCATCCCGATGGCCGCCTGGCGGCTGCCGAAGGCGGCCGGTCGTGTCAGGCGCGGCTTCGACCCCGTCGGGCTCGGCCTGCTCACCGGTGGCCTGCTCCTGCTCCTGATCCCGCTCGTCGAGGGCGAGCAGGACGGGTGGCCTGCCTGGACCTGGATCTGCTTCGGCGGCTGCGTCGTGGTGTTCGCGCTGCTGGCTGCGTGGGAACTGCGCGCCGACAAGCGCGGAGGCGATCCGCTGCTCAAGCCGGGACTGTTGCGGCAGACCTCGTTCTCGGCTGGCGCGGTGTTCGCGGTCGCGTTCTTCGGCGGCTTCAGCAGCATCTTCTTCACGCTGTCGATTCTGTGGCAGGAAGGCCTCGGCCACTCCGCGCTCATCACCGGCGCGGTTATCGCGCCGTACTCGGTTGGCACTCTGATCTCCGCGGCCAACAGCGACAAGCTGTCGGCCCGGCTGGGGCGGCTCGTCCTGGTGCTCGGCTGCTCGCTGCTGATCATCGGCCTTGGGCTCGTGGTGCTCGTCATCCACCTGACCGCTCCCGCCGTGAACGGCTGGGACCTCGTCGGCCCGCTGCTGCTGGCCGGCGTCGGCACCGGCATGACGATCGCGCCGAACCAGGACTTCGTGCTGGCCACGGTGCCCCGGGCGGAAGCGGGCACGGCGGCCGGGATCCTCAGCACCTCGCAGCGCGTCGGCACGGCGATCGGCATCGGGGTCATCGGCACCGTGCTGTTCGGCAGCCTGAAGTTCGCGGCAGGGCCGGACATGGTTGCCAGCGCGTTCGCGCACAGCGCTCAGCTCGCCCTGCTTGCCAACCTCGGGTTCATGGTCGTCGCGCTGATCCTGGTGCTGGCGTTGCCGCGCCAGATACCCCAGCGCGCCGGGCGCTAGCGCATCTGAGGGTTGGTGCTTTGGGGGGCGGCCCCGGCCCGTAGCCTCAGACGGGTGAACGGGGCGAACGGCGAGGTGCTCGTGGTCGTCGGCATCGGCGACGACGGCTGGCCGGGGCTGACCGGCGAGGCACAGGCCGCGCTGCGGGACGCCAAGGTGATCGTCGGGGGCGCCCGCCAGCTGGCGCTGCTGCCCGATCTGGACGGCCGCCGGATCCCGCTTCCGTCGCCGCTGCTGCCGCAGCTCGATGAGCTCGTCGCCGCCCATCCCGGGCTGTGCCTGCTGGCCAGTGGGAACCCGATGCTGCACGGCATCGGAGCGACCCTCGCCCGCCGCCTCGGGCCCGGCCGGATCCGGGTGCTGCCCGCGGTGTCCAGCGTGGCGCTGGCCTGCGCGCGGCTCGGCTGGGCCGAGCACGAGACCGACGTGGTCTCGGTGGTGTCACGGCCGCCGGAAGGCGTGCTGCCTGCGGTGCAGCCAGGCGCCCGGGTGCTCGTGCTGTGCCGGGACGGCGCAACCCCCGCGGCGCTGGCCGCGCTGCTTGCCGACCGCGGCTGGTCCGCCACCGGGATCACCGTGCTTGAGCATCTCGGTGGCCCGCAGGAACGCGCCCGCGGCCCCTTCCCGGCGGGCGCCCCGGATCCGGGCCCGTTCGCCGACCTGTGCGTCGCCGCCCTGGCCTGCGAGCCCGACGCTCCAGGGAGTGCGCTGCCCCGGGTGCCGGGGCTGCCGGACGCCGCGTACGAGACCGACGGGCAGCTCACCCGCCGCGAGGTCAGGGCGCTCGCGCTGGCAGCGCTGGCGCCGGGCCCGGGGCAGCTGCTGTGGGACGTCGGCGCGGGCAGCGGCAGCATCGGCATCGAGTGGATGCGCACCGATCACCGTTGTCGCGCCATGGCCATCGAGTCTCGCCCGGACCGTGCCGACCGTCTGGAACGTAACGCGACCCGGCTCGGTGTGGCGGACCTGGAGGTGATCAGGGGAGTGGCTCCCGGCGCGCTGGCTGGCCTGGCCGAGCCCAACGCGGTGTTCATCGGCGGCGGCGTCACGGCCGAAGGCGTGGTCGAGTCGTGCTGGGCGGCGCTGCGGCGCGGCGGCCGGCTCGTCGCGCACGCGGTCACGGTGGAGTCCGAGGCGGTGCTGCAGCAGTGGCAGCGCACCGTAGGAGGGGAGATGGTGAAGCTGGCCGTCAGCTATCAGGCGCCGCTGGGCGGGTTCACCGCCTGGCGGCCCGCGCTGCCGATCACGCAGTGGCAGGTCGTCAAGCCGTGACGCGTCCCCGCTCCCACTCCCGCCTCCATCTTCGGAGTTGCCCATGACCGTGTGGTTCGTCGGCGCCGGGCCCGGTGCGCCGGACCTGCTGACCGTCCGCGCCCAGCGGCTGCTGGCCGAGGCGCCCGTCGTGCTGTACGCGGGCAGCCTGGTCCCGCCGGAAGTCCTGGCCGGGACCAGCCCGGGCGCCCGCCTGGTGAACACCGCCGACCTGGACCTCGACGCGATCACCGCAGAGCTGGTCTCGGCGCACGAGGCCGGGCATGACGTGGTGCGGCTGCACAGCGGCGACCCATCGATCTTCAGCGCGGTCGCCGAGCAGGCCCGGCGGCTCGACGCGGCGGGCGTGCCGTGGCAGGTGGTACCCGGCGTGCCCGCGTTCGCCGCCGCAGCAGCCGCGCTGCGGCAGGAGCTCACGCTGCCCGGAGTCGGCCAGACCGTGGTGCTGACCAGGACCGCGGCGCGGGCGACCCCGATGCCCGACGGCGAGGACCTCGCCAGCCTCGCCGCCACCGGCTGCACCCTCGTGCTGCACCTCGCCGTGCAGCAAGCCGGCAAGGTCGCCGCCGAACTCCTGCCGCACTATGGCCCGGACTGCCCGGCCGCGGTGGTGGCGCGGGCCACCTGGCCGGACGAGGTCGTGCTGCGCTGCCCGCTCGGTGAGCTCGCGGAGCGGGTGGCGGCGGCGGGCATCCGCCGCACGGCGATCATCGTGGTCGGCCGGGTGCTCGCGCACGGCGGCTTCACCGACAGCCACCTCTACTCGGCCGCGCGCGACCGCACGGCGGCCGGCGCTCGTCCGGGCCCGCCCGGCCCGCCAGCGCGCGAGCAGACGGCCGGCACCACCAGGGAGGCGTGACAGGCATGAGGCGGCTGCTGATCATCGGTATCGGCGCGGGCGATCCCGAGCAGGTCACCGTGCAGGCGATCAAGGCACTCAACCGGGCCGACGTCTTCTTCGTGGTCGACAAGGGCGACGTCAAGAAGGACCTCATGATGGCGCGGCAGGAGATCTGCGAGCGCTACATCGAGAATCGCTCGTACCGGATCGTCGGCATCCCGGAGCCGGAACGCGACCGGACCGCGCCCGCCTACCGGCAGGCGGTCGAGCAGTGGCGCGGGGAACGCGCCGGAATCTGGGCCCGGGTGATCGAGGACGAACTGCCCGACGGCGGCTGCGGCGCGCTGCTGGTCTGGGGCGACCCGGCGCTATACGACAGCACCCTGGCGATCGTCGAGCAGGTCATCGCCGCCTCGGCGATGGAGATCGAGTACGAGGTCATCCCGGGCATCAGCAGCGTCCAGGCACTGGCCGCGAGCCACCGGGTGAGCCTGACCCAGGTTGGCAAGCCGCTCCACGTCACCACCGGCCGCAAGCTGGCCGACGACGGCATGCCGCACGGCTCCGACGACGTGGTCGTGATGCTGGACGCATCCTGCTCGTTCACCCACGTTGAGCCAGGTACCGAGATCTACTGGGGCGCCTATCTCGGCACCCCAGACGAGATCCTGATGTCCGGGACCGTGGGCGAGGTCGGCGACCGGATCCAGGCCGTGCGGAGCGAGGCGCGGGCGCGCAAGGGCTGGATCATGGACACCTACCTGCTGCGCCGCCCCGCGACCTGATCATCGACTGAGTACGCACCGCGCGTCACGGCCGGCATCGGCGAACGTCAGCGGGGCAGCAGGTCCTCCGGCCGGGTGACCGGGAAGCCATAGGCGTCGGTGACCACGCCCCCGGAACGGCTGGCCAGGGCAAGGGCCGCACCGCCAACGGTCTGGCAGTCCTCCGGCTCCGCGTCCTGGACCGGCACCGAGGTGTGCAGCTCCCAATGGCACGGTTTCTGGCGGCGCAGTTCCCCGACGGCCGGCGGGGGTGGCTGCAGCCTCATGTCGGCGACCCAGGGCGGGAAATACATGGTGAGAAACAGCACGCTCCCTTCGACGGGCCTGAGCGCGTAGGCGTCCCGCAGCTCCATCGGCCCGGCTTCCAGATCGTGGCCCGCGAACGGGCTCAGCACCTCGATCACGTCCTCCACCGGCAGCGGCTGCCCGCTGTACACCGAGGCATCCAGCGTCAGGTCCATCGCCGGCCGCGGGTCATGGATGGTTCCGCCCAGC
>Ga0210385_10000693_pt1 | contig 22390 bp, 17 predicted proteins | sample IncBWH26OmetaG_FD_160107 | JGI IMG/M metagenome (GOLD analysis project Ga0210385, IMG submission 160107) | Forest soil microbial communities from Barre Woods Harvard Forest LTER site, Petersham, Massachusetts, United States - Inc-BW-H-26-O ...
TTCGCTGCAGGCCGGATTGCCGCGCGAGGTCAGCACGCGAGATAGGCTGCTTGTCACGGATCAAGTTTAAAATGATCCGGCGATTGACATGACGCGCGGTCTCGCTAGACGCCACCGGCAGGTCACTCAGATCGATTCGCAGCATGTGTGGATCTGATCAAACTATACCGGGACGGCCGCGTTCAGCGATTTGGCGACCGGGGTCGGGTGTTCCCCTCTTGACAACTTGGGTGCCCGCCGATATAGTTCAAGACACGTACTAATCTGCTTGAAGATCCTTAATCTCCAGGCGCGCGTTTTACGAAAAGAATTTGCAATTGCGAGGTGTTCATGTCGACATCGGCCGCCCATAAGCTCTTTCGTTTGGATCTTGATCGTGTCCCCTTCCACGCCGCGCTAGTCTCAGTTCTTCTCCTGGTTATGCTGTTGGCGCACAGCGTCGCCGCGCAGACACTTTATGGCTCACTGATTGGTAATATTACTGATCCCTCGGGCGCGACGGTGCCGAGCGCGACTGTTGAAGCGACAAATACCGCCCTGGGACTTAAGAAATCAACGCAGACGAATGCAAATGGCGAGTATGTAATCCCGGACTTGCAGGCGGGGCCGTATACGGTCATAATTTCCGCGCCGGGCTTCGGCACTGTGACACAAGTAGGCATTGTGATCCGCGAGAACACGCAGACCCGCTCCGATGGCCAACTAAAGCTCGCAGGGGTGGCGGAAACGGTCAGCGTGAGCGCGGCCGTGCAGCTATTGCAGACGGATCGCGGCGACGTCCACACAGATATCACTCAGCAGCAAGTCAGCGATCTTCCGGAAAGCGGCAGCACCGGCCGGAATTTTGAGAATTTGTTGAAGCTGGTACCCGGCGTCACGCCTCCCCAGGAGCAGAATTCGGCGGCCGGCAATCCGGAACGTGCCGAGTCGTTCAATGTGAACGGTTCCTCTTACGCAAACAACAACGTGCGCCTGGATGGCGCGAGCGTGATCTACGCTTGGCTGCCGTATCTGATTTCCTATGTGCCGCCCGAGGAAGCCATTCAGGAAGTGAATGTGGAAACAAACAGCTTTCTTCCTGAGCAAGGCATGGCGGGCGGGTCCGCGGTAAACGTCATCATTCGCAGCGGCACCAACCAGTTTCACGGCGCCGGTTGGGAATACAACACCAATACGGATTTCAATGCGCGGCCGTTCTTCTTCTTTGGCACTCAGCTCCCGAAAAACATTCTGAATCAATTCGGCGCCCGTATGGGCGGCCCTATTCTCAAAAATAAGCTTTTCTTCTTTGGCGACTGGGAGCGTACTGATCAGCGGGAAGCCATTTCCGGCCTGGCGAGTTTGCCGACGGCACAGTTGAAGGCCGGGCAATTTTGCAATTTAGGAGTCACGATTTACAACCCCTACACTGGAAACGCCAATGGAACCGGCCGCGTTCCGTTTCCTACGAACAGTGCTGGCTGCCAAGTAGTCCCGGTAAACCCGTCGGTTGCTAATTATCTGTCCTTGCTGCCGAGTCCGAATCAAAATGTTAGCGGCATTAGCAGCAACTATTTCGGCGCCGCCGATTACGCTCTTACCAGGGACAACGCCGATGGCAAAATCAATTACGACATTGACCCGAACACCGAAATCTTTGGCCGCTACAGCATCTCCAAGGGCGTAATCGCCGACCCATTCCAGTTCGGGGCCGCCGACGGCGGAACGTGGGATGGCGGCCAACCAGGTGTGGCGTTTATAAAAGTGCAGGATATCTCTGTGGGCGGAACGCACAGCTTTTCAGCCACCCAGGTGTTGGACGGCAACGTCGGATTCACGCGCCAGCGGCTTGGAGCCGAGCCGCCGGATGTAAATAGCACATACGGGCTGACGACACTCGGAATCCCGGGAACGAATACCGGTCCGTTGCAGGGCGGCATTCCGTATTTCGACGTGTCAGGTTTCACCGCTTTCGGTAATTCCAATACGGGTAATCCTTTTCTTTTCCGCGACAACACCTATGTCGGAAACCTGAACTACGGCTGGGTGCGCGGCACGCACAATTTGCGCTTCGGCGGCGAGTACACGGACAGCCAGATTAATCATTTTCAGCCGCAAGGCGGAAGTTTCGTGACCGCTCGCGGATCCTTTCTCTTCAACGGCGATATGACCGCCCTCAGCGGAGGGCCTGCCCCGAACCAGTACAACGCCCTTGCAGACTTTCTGTTGGGTCTGCCTAGCGAGGTAGGAAAGGTAGTTCAAAACATAAATCCGAACTCGCTTCGCTTTAAGAATCTCGCCTTCTACGCGCAGGACCAGTGGCAGGTCTCGTCGAAGCTGACGTTAACGTACGGACTTCGATATGAATATTATCCGTTCGTCACTCGCGACCACTTTGGCAATTTCACTTATCAACCGCCCACGAACCTGGTGTTGATCGGCTGCGAAGGCGGTGTTCCTTGCGATACGGGTGAGAACGTCGGCCCGGGCTTCTTTGCTCCCCGGCTCGGATTGGCATACCGGCTCGACAACCGAACGGTTATTCGGGGCGGCTTTGGCCTGACTGCAGACCCCGATAACTATCGCGATATGCGGAACACGTATCCGGCCGTCATTACTTACAACAACCTGGCGAACAGCTTTCAGGCCGCGGGTGGGCTGACTCCTGCCGTAGCAGCGCCTGTAGATGCAGTGGCACCGTTTGTCGCCGGCATTCCGTCTATCGTGGGGCCTAATCTCAGTCTGGGCAAGATTCCTCTGCCTAATAACATTCAAACTCAGGCGATTGCAAACCCGTATACGCGCGGCTATCTGGAATCATACAATCTGACCGTGCAGCGCGATCTTGGCTTAGGTGTTACGGGTAGCGCCGCATATGTGGGAACCCACGAGGTGCGGCAGATGTCGGATCTCGACATCAATGCGTCGTGCTTGGGTTGCGGCAATGCGGGGCGCTTGTTGCACGTGGATTACGGGACCGTAAACAGTGACATAGAAGAAAGCGACCCGTTCGGAAGCATGAGATACGACGCGCTGCAGGCTCAACTTACACGCCGTGGCGCCGACTTACAGATGGGTGTCAGTTACACGCTCTCGAGGACATTGGATATGGGCGATAACAGTACCTACAACGCCCTGACGTTCAGTTACCCGGCCTATTGGTCTCGCAATTGGGCGGCAGCCGGATACGATCGTACGCAGAATTTTGAGTTCTGGACGATTTATGCCCTGCCGTTTGGAAGAGGCCAAAAGATGCTCCAGCACGGCATTGCTGCAGCGATTTTGGGCGGCTGGCAAGCGAATGCGATCTTCACGGCCGCGAGCGGCACGCCATTCACCGTTACGTCGAACACTGCCATTAGTGCCCCGGGAAATACGGAGACGGCTGAGCAGGTGCTGCCATCCGTGCAGATCCTAGGCGGAATCGGCGCTGGGCAGCCATGGTTCAACCCGGCGGCCTATGCGAATCCAGCGCAGAATACGTTCGGCAACTCGGGTCGAAATAGCCTTCGAGGGCCCGGATTCTTCGAACTGGACGCCAGCCTGTTCAGGGATTTCAGTCCGAGTGAGAGGTTCAAATTGCAGCTACGCGCCGAGTCGTTCGCAGTCACCAATTCGCCCATCTTCGCGAATCCGAACGCCAACGTCTCGACAACCTCTAATTTTGGACAGATAACGTCGCTTGCCGCTTCCGCGAATGGCGTGTCGACCGGTGGCGGGTATCGCATCATTCGGCTTGGGCTCAGGATTTCGTTCTAATCTTGTTACTGAGATCTACTGCGCCGAAACGGCGCAAGATATCGGTCGAGATCAGGCAGGTTTCCCGCTGACCCAACCATCCGACATACCCGTCCGATAGCAACTTCGGGACAATGCGGCGATTGTCGATGCTGTCATAATGGCGATCACCGCGCAGTATGGCTCTGATTGTTTTCCTCCGAGGAATGAACGTTGGGGGACATCGGACATTTCGCCCAAGCATGCTCGCAAGAGACCTGGCTGCCTATGACGTCGTGAACGTCGGCGCTGCAGGGACTTTTGTCGTTCGAAAGCCTGGGTCGCGCGCTAAGTTTCTTGCTGATTTATGCCGTAAGCTGCCGTTTGAAGTGAAAATTGCATTCTGCGACGCCAGCGATCTTCTCCGATTAGAAATGGAGAATCCGTTTGAAACGGAACCAGCAGGGCCGGGTATTGTGCGGTTTGTGAGCATTCTGTCGGAAGCGAATCGGAGCAAGGCCTCGCTTCCGGTAGCACTCCCGAGAGATGAGGAGTGGTTCGTACGCATCAAGGGTGCGAGAAATCGCTTCGTGTTTGGAGAGTACCGGCGCCATATGAAGTCAATCGAATATCTTGGCCACATCGACGATCTCTTCGGTGCGCCGGCTACAACGCGGGGTTGGAGCACTATCCTTTCAGTGCTTCGGATCTTGAAACATTCTGAGCAGGCAACCCGTGGAATTCGAACCACCGCCTCCAAAAAGCAGTCGCCGGAGGCGGATACAGCGCAATGAGCTGGCCGTGGATCGCACGTTGCGATGGCCGCGGCAAAGCTTCTCCGGAACATTTGCAACCGTGAATCGAACCCCGTTACAGTTCTTCAGCGCGCCCGGACGTTGTGCATACTAGCGGCATGCGCCTCTTCTGGTGTCTCCCGCTCCTCATATTCACCCTCTCCTCGCAATGCATCCTGCAATCGGCCACAACATCTAACTTGCAATTTCTGAACGGCAATGGGCCCATAGTGGATGCTCATAATTGCTATCCATACGACGGCCGCTGGACCGATCGAATTCGGCGCGCGCTCGCGAGCGGATTCCCCGTTTCCATCGAGCAGGACTTGGCTTGGTATGTGGATCCATCTACCGGAAAAGGGCGTGCCGTTTTAAGTCATTCGTCCCGCCCTAACCCGTCCGACCCGGAGTTACGCACTTACTTCTTTAAAACTGTACGCCCCATTGTTGAAAAAGCTCTCGCCGGCGGCGACAGCTCCCGCTGGCCGTTCATCATCCTCCACTTCGACTTCAAAGATGTCCAACCGCCGCTTTTGCGCGCGGTTTGGGGCATCCTCGGCCAGTATCAGGATTGGATTGCCACCGCCGTAAAGTCGCCCGACAGGCACGAACTGACGCCTCTCAGCCGCAAGCCAATTCTCGTAATTACGGAAGACTCGGATGCCCAGGAGAAAGTCTTCTATGACGAAGTCCCAACGGGAGCGCTCCTCCGTGTCTTTGGATCTGCTCACACCAACATGCCGGGGACAAGGGACAAGAAGCAACTGGTTCACTTGGCCGCCACGCTCGCCCCCGAAACGTTGCTGACTGACCCGCCAACGACATATCTGCGCTGGTGGAATAACTCCTGGCATGAAGTAGAAGAGGGCGGTCAGCCCAAAGCGGGCGACTGGACTTCCGCTGATATGGCCCGGCTCCGTTCCCTCGTCGACCGCGCCCACTCGCTTGGCTATTGGATACGTTTTTACACCCTCGACGGATTTGCGCCCGAGGAAGGCAAAACGAACGGCTGGTTCGAGGATTATAACTTCGGCAGCCTGCAAGCGGCAAAAATTCGCTGGAGAGCAGCCATGCAAGCCGGAGTGAATTTCATCGCTACCGACCAATATGAAGCGTTGTCGGAGTTCATGAAGGAAAGCACTCGTTAGCGCTCTCCGGCGTCACTTCTCTATTTGACTTCAGCCGCCGCCGCTGACGCACTCAGGTGGTGCTGGCTGACGACCGACCCGAGACATAAGCGCGTCTCTGGCCTATCCGCCCCGGATCTTAGCGGATGGGTCCAGCGGACTGATATCTTATTTCTGCAGTCGATCCAGCGAGTTTCGTTCTTGCGTGGTGGGTGGGCCGACATGGTTATAGATCAGATCGGCCGATTTTCCCGACAGGTAGGCCCGCAAATCGAGCAAACGATATTTTATTGGTGAGGGTTGCAACCCCACTTCGCTTACTGCCCGATCAAGCGCCTGCACCACCAATCCGCGTTCATTCCAGGCGATGAGCATGGAACGGGCGATTATAAACGCAGGCCTCGGCGGGTCCCCCAGGACATCAGGGGTGTCGGATCCGAGGGCTTCGATCGCGACCTGTATAGCGTCTTCATCCCTCCCCCGGCCGCGCAGGAGATCTGCCGCTCGCAATCGAACGATTACATCCTGATCGGCAAGCGCGGAGGAGACAAGCGCGGTGATGTTCCCCGATACAGCCGACGGCGGGACCATAGCCAAGGCGACAGATCGAACCCCGGCCGAAGGGTAGCGCAATGCGGAGGGCAACAGTTCGCCGATTCTGAGTGCGTCCTTTTTGGCCAAAACCAACAGACCGGCCTCAATTACCTTAGGACCCGCTTTGGTGCCCATCAGATCGGCTAGTTGGCGTGCGAGTTCGGCGCCATCCTTGCGGAGCAGCTCGGCCTCGGCATTCTCCCGAACCGTTTGCGAGGGATCGATCAAAGAGGAGAACTGCCTTACCACGTCTGGCTCTTCAGCACGGGAATCTATCACGGCCAACCCTAATAACGCGGAGCATAGGTGCGACGCCACCAGGACTCGCCCCGTTATCAGGGACAAGCGGTACCTACCGGCTTCAGAACACAGTTCGTGCCCTTCAGGTCTTTAATCGCTTCGTCCCTGATCGAATTGAAGTGTCTTTCCTGGGCCTTTTCGTTCGGATTATTCATGACGCCCTTTCCGGCTTGATAACCGGGTCCCCAATTCGTGCCGTCGACAGTCCCATACTCGTCTTTATTAGCTAACTGATGACCGGTCTCGTGGCCGGCGGTTCCCTCGGGATCATTTTTGTTGTTCCAGTTTGTTTGGTTTTCCTGTCCCTGCCCGATTGCATTCACAATCACATTCTCTCCAGAACCGACAAATTCGATAGAGACCCGGATCGCATACCCGCTGTCGCACTTTTTGCATTCACAATTCTGGCACGTACATCCCGTGCTGCACTTTCCATACGCTTTGCAACACAGTTTAAAGAGATTGTCCCATTTTTCAGTGACACCCTGCTGCCATTTACCTTTGATTTCGTCGGTTACAGCGGCGCCCTTTAGTTTGATTTTTACCTTCACCTGGATTTCGCACTTTCTCCCTGCATCCAGTTCGTAAGAATACGTCCAGGTGTATTTTTTGCCATCTAGAGTCTGCGTTTGCTCGCCGGTTACAGTGCGGAGACCAGATGGATCAAGCCAAAATGTCGGCCGGTCCATCACATATTCATATAGGTTCACGGCCCCGTCATACTCCAGTGGGTCGCGTTGTAAGAACCTACCCTTAATGGCATCGTAGTAGCGCGCCCGGTAGAAATAGAGCCCGGTCTCTTCGTCCATTTGCCGCCCCGTGAAGACATATGGGTTGCCGATGGCACTATGAGGTCCGCCCCATGGGTTCGGGGCGACCGACACGCCCGCGCCGGTAGTGACGGTAACAAAGCCGTAGGCATCATAAGAGTAACGCTCGGCTGCTGTGCCGGTGCTGTCGGTGACGGCTTCGACCGACCATAACGCGTTTTGGTGATAGTAATAGGTCTGACCGCCGCGATTCATCGTCAGCACTTCGTCGATATAGTTGCCGTAGACATAGGTCGCTTGCGTGATGTTAGAGCTGTTTTGTTCCTCGATGATCCGTGCGTCATCGTAGAAATATTGCGTTGTGGTGGCCGTGCCGGCCGGATCCGCAATCTTTTGCACACGCCGGCTGAGGGCGTCGTATTGATATTGCCCTACTATCGCGGAATCCGAGTTGCGGGTGACCTTTGTCAGCCGATTTTCTTCGTCATAGGCGTAAGTGTATGTGGCGTCAGTTAGAATATTGCCGTTGGCATCATAGGTGAGATTGGTAGTGTCAATCTTGATCAGTTCGTTGACCGCATTATGAGCGCGGGTTTGGGTGACCATGTCGGTGGTCTTGCTGTTCCAGTTGCCGACCGGATCTAGATTGTAACTGGTCTGCGTGATGGGCATCGTAATGGTGGACATGACCAGTGTTCCTACCTTGTAGTCGATCAGCCGGTATATGTTGTCGTATTGATAGCCTTCGGAATGGGTGGGACTCTGAAGCTTTTGTTCGTACTGTTTATTCCCTTCGTTATCGTAGGCGTAGTTGAATCCCGCAATCAGAGTCGAGCTATGAGAATGCTGGAGACTGAGGATCCAGTCGTTGGAGTTGTAACCGTAGGCTGCCGTAGTGCCATTGCGGTAATTGCGGTTCGTCACTCGATTGCCCAGATCATAGCTGTACTGCACGATCGGCGGCGGTGAGTTGGCGTCATCAACGTGATCCATACGGGTCCGAGCGTCGGTGTGCTCGGTGATCAGCCGGCCGCCGGGATAAGTGACTGTGCGGATGCGGTCGGGGATGTTATAGCTGTAATCGATTGTGTGGCTGTTCTGACCGGTCTGGATGACGCGGTCTGCGCCGTCGTAGGTAAATGTGACTGGCCATGATCCGCGCTGACCAGTGAGCATGCGTCCTGACAGATCGTAAGTAAAGGTATCCGTGCCGGTGAACGGATACGCGCGGCTAATTAGGAAATACAAGTCACTGTATCTGTAAGTGGTAGTTTGGCCGATCTGATCGGTGCGCGTGAGGAGGTTTCCGACTTTGTCGTACGTGTAGCTACGCGAGAGACCGTCGGCATACGTTTCCTGGATGGGACGGTTCACCGCGTCATACTTATATTGGGTCGCATGCGAATTTGCGTCCGTAACTTTGATCGGGTTGCCGACTGGGTCGTACTGCCATTGGGTAGTGTGGCCTAAAGCATCCGTCATGCTGATCCGCCGGTTGATGGCGTCGTAGACATAGATGGTCTGGTTGCCATTGCGGTCGGTTTGTTTGAGGAGATTGCCGACAGGGTCGTATTGATAGCTGGTGGTCTTGCCCAGAGGGTCCGTCGTTGTGATCAAACGATTCAGCGCATCGTACGCATAGGACGTAGTGTTGCCGTTTCCATCAGTCTGCGTTAGGCGGTTACCGACTGGATCATAAGTAGAACGGGAAACCAGGCCGACGCTATCAGTCACCTGAGTAACTCGGTTCAGCGCATCATAGGTATTGGTCGTGACGTTCAGATTGGGAGCAGTAACGGTCATCACGTTGCCGACACCGTCATAGGTCGTTATGATCACGTCTCCGGCGGCGTTCGTTTCCTTTATGAGACGATTGTCGGCGTCGTACTGATATGTCGTGGTATTATCGTCCGGCTCGGTCAGGGTTAGACGATTGTCGACGGGATCGTAGGTATTGGTGGTGACGGCGTCATTCGAAGTAATGGTGTCCTGGCATCCAGACCCGATGCAGCCTGTCTTGTGTATTGTTATGACCAACCGGTTGAGCGCGTCGTACTCGAAAAAAGTCACGCCGGCATGGAGGCCGGCCGTGCCGTCGGGATCGATTTGTTCGGTAACCAAGCTGGAGCCGGGCGTTGCGCCGCATTGGATACAAGTGATTCCCCTAAAGGACCCGCCGAAAGTACCGCCGTCGTAAAAATACTGAGTCGCCTCGCTCAAAGCGTCCGTCATGGTCGTTCGGCGGTTCAACACGTCATAAGTGTAGGTTGTCGTGTGGCCGTCAGCATCGGTCTGTCTCAGCACATTGCCGACCGGGTCATAAGCCTTGGTTGTGACGTCGCCCAGAGCATCGGTGATCCTAATCATCCGATTCTGTACATCATAACCGTAACTTGTGGTGTGGCCGTTCCGGTCCGTTAGCGAGACGCGGTTGTCGTTGCCGTCGTAAGTATAAGTTTCGTTGTGGTTTAGAGCATCGGTCGTTTCAATCAGACGCTGCCGTAGATCGTACATATAGGACGTGGGATGGCCGTCGCGATCGATTGTCTCAATCCGATTGCCCTCGCCGTCGTAAAAGGTTCGGTCGGTATGGTCAGTGGGATCGGTCTGTACAATCAGGCGATTCATCCCGTCATACTGATACGTGGTGGTGTGGCCATCGGCGTCCGTCCGGGACAGCAGGTTGCCCACGGCATCATAGGTCATCTTGGTCATATAGCTGAGCGGATCAATGGTCTCGGTCCGGTCGCCGAAGGCGTCATATTGATACGTCGTAGTATGGCCATCCTTGTCGGTATCGGTGAGGACGTTTCCGTGAGAGTCGTAGGTCCATTTGCGGGTTTGGCCAAGCGGGTCCGTCTCCTGGATGCGGTTCCCGTGGGGATCATACGAGTACCTTGTGGTACGGTCTCGGGGATCGGTCATGCTGGTCATCTGATTGAAGACCGGCTCGTAGGTGTACGTTGTAACGTATCCGAGGGCGTCGGTCATTTTGATCCGGTTGCCCTCGGAATCGTATTGGTAAGTGGTGGTGTGGCCGTCCCCATCGGTCGTCGAGGCCACTTTTAAGGTGGCGGGATCGTAACTATAGCTGGTTGTCGCGCCATCCGGTGCGATAGTTTGCGTCAGGTAACCGTTGCTATCGTACTGGTATTTCCATACATTGCCGCGGCCATCGATATCGCTGGTCATCGATGGCACGTAAACGCGTAATTGATACATTGCCAACTGAATCGGGTCGGTGGCCCAGTTGCTGGAATTCGAGAGCGTCGATGGGCCTGTGCCAGTGCTGTCATAGATTGCCACGGGTAAGTAGTTAGCGTAAATGTAGTTGAAGACCCGGCTGGCTTTGTCGGTCTCGCTAGTGATTTGGAAGAGAACGTTGTAGGTATACTGAATGGTTTTGCCATTGGGGTCGGTGATCTGCGTCAACAGATGGCCGGTCGAATCGTACCGGAAAGTAGTGACTCTCCCGAGCGGATCAGTTACAGACGTCACGTGATTTTCCGCGTTGTAGCCGAACGTGATGGTGCGCCCATATGTATCGGTAACGCTCGTCAGATTACCGCCGGTATAAGTCAGCGTGGTCGTGTTGCCGTTGCGGTCCACGATCTTGGTCAGTGGCCAGACCGGACCGCTGACCAGGAAATGCGTGCCAGGGACGGTCGCGAACGTGTAGGCGGTCTTGTCTTTCTTGGTCAGGGTGAAGCTGCCATCGACGTTCCTGACAAGCGTCTCGAAATAGCCGGTAGCGGCGACGAATCCGCCGCCCTGGGCAATGGCGTAGCGTGTAATGCGCCCGTCGCCACCGAACCGGAACATCGCGCCCAGTTGGTTGAACAGAAAGATGTTATAAGAATGCGTCCAGCCGTACCCCATCACCGTGTCAACGGTGGTTCGGGAGCCGTCCGCGTTGTAGGAATTGTAGGTTAGACCGAGATTCAGAGTCGGGCCGCCGGTGCTCTGAACCATCGAAACGTTGACCGTTGCGGTCACATTGCCTTCAGTTAAGCTGACAGGGTCATTTGTAGGGGATTTTGCGTAGTTTGAAGGACAGGTGTCGGTGCTGTAGCTTTCGCTACTGCAACTGCACGAACACGAGCAAGTACTGCATAGAGGCGTTTCACCTCCGAGGATACTCTTATATCCGGGGAAACTGGCGCGAGCTTGCTGGGGCAACAGGAAAGCGATAATAAGAGGTGAAAGCCACAGACCTTGGGAAAAGAAAAGCCGGTTCTTCATAGCCAGAATCCTCCTTTTGGCTAAATCAGAAACATGTCACGAAAATTTCGGCCAAGTGGGAGCCAATCTGTCGGACGCACAAAATTCCAATGAAGCTCGCCTCCCTTAACGGAGTCTGCGGCGCGCGACCAAAAGCACGCATAATCCCAGTGCAGTGAGCGCAAACAACGACGGTTCGGGAGTGGAGTTGAGACCCGAGGAGTCAGGGTCTACCTCCGCGATCAACAGGTAGGGCGTGTCTGCCTGCAGCATTACAGAGGCAGTCAGCGTATTGCTGTATGTGAAATTGAGGGTCGAATTGGGACCAATGCTGAGAGGGTTGTCGTAGACCAGCAGTGGCGAACTGGAAACAGCCGGCAAAAGGAGGTTGAACGCGATTTCAGAAGTGGCAAACCGCCCGCCTCCAATCGTACTCAGGGATTGGCTGCCCATAAGCGGGGCGGCAAACTGAACGCTGACAGCACCCGAAGTCCCTACAATCTCGAACGATCCGATGAGCGAACCCGGACCGCCGTTCGCGGTGGACTCCGCGAAAGCGTTTATCTCCGGAATGTTCACGCCGCCAGAGGTGCTCGCAGTGAGCCCCGGGACCGAAGCTGCCGCGCTGGCGTTCGCGAGGGTCGTAGCGGCACTGGCCGAGGTAGCCCCATCGTTGACGGTAGTAAACTGCTGAGAAAATCCGCCCAGACTATCCTCCGCTTCGGCGAATGCAGATGCGGCAAACCCCGCTTGAAGCTGCACCGATCCGCTGGCTGGCGTAATCTGAAGCCCGCTAAGGCTCAAAGAATTGTTGACAATAGCATCGGCTCGAAGAGCGATTGGAAAAAGCAGGGTGATCGCCAGAATGGCGAACCCTAAGGCACGGCGCATGTGCACCTCCCGGCGGACCAGCATCATAAAGGCGGCGCAGATAAGTAGCCAGCGAACCCCCGATCCTTTATAGAGTTCGATGCATAGCGCAGTTACAGATTATAATGTGAAGAAATTATATTATAATGTGAAGAATTATACGGCGAACCGGCTGGACAAGCAAGAGAATTTTGAGCGACGGAATTTTGGGGCTGATACGCACAACCTTTGCTTACAATCGTGACCTCCGAGTTTTGATGCTTTAGGCCAATTTTGGGCCACCCCAGTTTGACAAGGATCCGATGTAGCCTGCGCCACTGCACACCTTTACCAAGCGAATATCACCGTGATAATACGCCTTCAAACCGCCGAGGATTCCTAAATACTTCGCGACCAAGATGGATCTATTTCCTAAGGTCGTGTCCGTGTCGACTTGACTGAACGCCGTGACGATCCGCTGCGCAAATACGCTCAGGGCACCACTTCGATGGCATCGACCCGTGAAGAATAAAATGCAAGGTATTCATTAATGTTGGCGACTGCCTCATACGGCCTTTCGTACGTCCAAACCGCATTTTCCGACTTCACTCCGCCGATTGGAATGCTGTAGTAAGCGCAATCGCCCTTGTACGGACAATAGGTGTAATGGTTGGTCCGAACGAGCAAGGACATATCCGCATCGTTGCGCGGCAAGTAGTAAACAGCGGGGTGTCCTTTTTCCTCGAGCCGAAGTGCTCGCGTCGATTCCGCGACAATCCTTCCAGCGACAATTACCCGAACGTTGCCCTCTGCTGGCGAAATCGTGATGGGATGATCAGCGCCCGGAATTCTGATCTCTTTGTCTTTAGTCGAACCGGTATGCATTGTGCTCCTCACGTTTCGAGCTTAAAGCTTCGAGCCGCCATCGACGGGAATACTGGCGCCTGTGATCCAGCGGGCCCCGTCGGATGCCACAAAAGCGACTACGTCGGCGATGTCCTCGGGTTTGCCGATTCGCTTTAATGCCTGCATTCCCAGCGTGACCTCGCGTCCCGCTTCTGTCTTCGTAAAATTCGACATATCCGTGTCGATTACGCCCGGTGCGACAGCGTTTACGCGTATGCCGTTCGGCCCGAGAATGGCTGCCCAGTTCTTGACGAGAGTTTCAAGTGCTCCTTTGGTAGAGACGTAGGCAAGAATCGAAGGACTTTCCAAGGCGGCCTGGCCCACCACCATACGAGCTCCGAGAGAAGAAACAACAACAATGCTTGAGCCTTCACCAAGAACTGGAAGGAGTTGCTGGACCAGGAAGAACGGACCCCGTACGTTTGTCGCAAAGAGGCTGTCAAAATCTTCTACCGTGTAATCCGCAATGCGTGCAGCCTTACTGATTCCGGCGTTGAGCACAACGACATCCAATCGATCACCGACGATTGAGCGCACCTGTTTTGCCAGCAGCGTAGCGCCGTTCGGAGTTCCTAGATCGGCCGAGATTGCAGCAGCGCGTCCGCCTTTCGCTTGGAGCTCGGCGACGAGAGATTCCGCTTCCTGCGCCGAACGGCCATAGTGAACCAGGACATGTGCCCCGCCTTCAGCGAGTGCCAGCGCCGTCGCACGGCCAATTCCTCTCGATGCGCCCGTCACAAGCGCGGTTTTGTTTTCAAGTGTAGTCATAGCACCTCTGTGTTACTTGAATTGCGTTGAATGATCAGGCATTCATTCCGCCATCCACGGTCAGATTTGCTCCCGTGATGTATGAGGACTCCGGACCTGCGACAAATGCTACTAGCGCGGCAATCTCATCAACGTGCCCGTAGCGGTTGAGAGCTGTGGCAGCCTTTTGCGGTACCGCCCAATCGCCTGTAGCAGGATTCAAATCCGTGTCGATCGGGCCCGGCTGCACATTGTTTACAGTGATGCGGCGGCTTCCGACCTCTCTAGATAGCCCTTGCGTAAATATCTTCACGGCTCCCTTCGTGGCTGAGTAGGGCACAAGCCCGGGTGTCTGGACACGCTCTCCTACGGCCGAACCGATGTTGATGATGCGACCACCATCATTCAGGTGTTTCAGCGCCGCCTGGGTTGCGACGAATACGCCGCGGACGTTGATGTCGATCACGCGATCCATCTCTTCCAACGTCGTGTCCTCGAACGTTTTCGGAAAGGCCGTGCCGGCATTGTTCACAAGCACATCAAGCCCGCCAAAGGTGGAGACGGTCTTCTCGACGGCGCCCTTGACGGCCTCGGCGTCGGCAGCGTCCGCTTGAATCGCGACAGCCTTTCCGCCGGCGCGCTCGATTGCTTTGACAACAGCGGAAGCTGCGCTCGCGTCCTTCGCGTATGTGATGGCTACGCTTGCTTCATCCGCGGCTAAGCGCTTTGCGATCGCGGCACCAATGCCCCGGGAACCGCCGGTTACGAGTGCCACTTTGTTGGTTAACTTCGACATGAAATCTCCTTTGCTTTCTGTCAGACGCTAATCTGATGTGCCATTCTTGCAAGCAGATTTGGCACTCTTTGGAATACGAGCTATCCCCAATTGGAATGCATGGCACGAACAGGAATCAAGCCGCGAATCGTTATTCCTCGGCATAGAATCCATTCCATAGAGGAATGAGGAGTTGGCATGGACAAATTCGATGCAATGCAGGTATTCGTCAGAGTAATCGAAAAAGGGAGCTTCTCCGCGGTCGCGAAGGAACGTGGAATTGGTCAGCCTGCAGTCAGCAAGCAGATCGCCGCTCTCGAAGATGAACTCGGCACCGAACTGGTTCACCGCACCTCTCGGTCTATTGCACTGACTGAGCCAGGTCGAGACTTTTATGAGTCTGCTTTGCGCATTCTCGACGACTTTGAAAACGCGACTTCACGAGTTGGTCGAGGCCAAACTGCTCCGAGCGGCCTCATCCGCGTAGCCGTTCCCCCCACCTTTGCCCGCCTGCATCTAGTGTCAAAGCTGCCTGCTTTTTTTGCTGCCTACCCTGATCTGGCAATCGAGATGGCCGCATCGGAAACTCCTAAAACGATGATCAAAGACGGCTATGACCTGGCGATCCACTCCGGTGATCTCCCGGACTCCACTCTGGTTGCGCGAAGATTAGGGCAGACGCTTACCGTTCTCGTCGCCACTCCTCAGTACCTCTCACGATACGGCGTACCGGAATCGCCCGACGATCTCAATCACTTTCGATCGGTCGTTTTTATCGACCGAGGCTCCGCACAGCCGTGGACCTTTGGATCTGGACAAGACGCGAAACGCGTTATCCCCGCAGGAATTTTTCGAACCAGCGATCTTGAGCAGATGCGAATGGCTGTCCTGGAACATATAGGGATGTCGCAGGCGCCAGCATGGCTCTTCGCCGCAGAACTCAGAGAAGGTGCGGTTGTGCGCCTACTCACTCCGTTTGAACGAACAGCGCCAATCGTTGCCGTGCGGCCTGCCAGCCGCAGGATGTCCGCCAAAGTGCGCGTTTTCATCGAACACCTCGAAAAGACTTTCGCGCCGTGTTTCCAGTTCAATCCACGGCCGAGTTAGGCGACATTTTGATAGTCATCGAGGATCGCAATCTTACCGCCGCTATGACGTAATCTTGTGCGCGCGGGTCAGATTGTAAGAACGACCCTCCCGAATGGGCGGCCTTCAATTAGGTAACGCAAAGCATCAGCCGCCTCGGCTAGCGGGAAGGTCTGGGCCACGATCGGTTTGATCGCGCCGGATTTCAGCTGAGAGACAATCACGTTCCAAGCTTCAGTAACGGCCGTCTTCGGCTGCGAGAACATGTTGAGACCCCGGATGCTGGTCTGTGACACGATGAGATTTGTCACGTCAATAGTTGTCTTACGGCTTGCGGAATACCCCAGTGTGGTGAGGCTTCCCTCCGACGCAAGCACTCCGACCTCCTCACTCAAGACTTCACCACCGATTCCGTCGATGACAATATCTGCGCCATAACCGTCCGTGATCCGCCGCACGCCGTCACCCAACTTCTCCTGGGAGGTATCGATGACTTCATTGAATCCGAGCGCCTTCGCCTGTTCGGCTTTCGCATGATTGGTCGTGCTGGACATGGCGTGTCTTGCGCCCAAGGCACGCGCCAATTGCGTCACTGCATTACCTATCGAACCGCCGATCGCTGGCGACAGAACACTCTTGCCTGCCCGAAAACCAGCCCGGGTGAGAGCCACCTGCGCGGTAAGATACGCGACCGGAATACTTGCGGCACTCACATCGTCGAGATTGACAGGAATCAGGCAAAGGTCTTCCTTCCGTACGGCAACCCACTCGCTGTAGGTCCCATCCTCAAAGGCGCCATAGGGGCCGAAGAACATCACACGTGAGCCGACAGGAAAGTCCCTTCCGCCTCCCTTCTCCACCACGCCCGCTCCTTCGTTGCCGAGGACTAGTGGGGCCCTAGAGTTGTGAAACTTGCCGGAAAGAATCGTATAATCGAGCGGCGTGACGCCTGCCGCCGTTATTCGCACGAGTACTTTCCCATCCGAGACCGCTGGTTTTGGAAGCTCGGCGAACTTCAATCCTTCATAACCAGTAAATTGTTCTGCTCTCATTGCACGCATATTAGTTTCTCCCTGTTCTCATGTCAGTCATGGCCTGTGCCGTTAAGCTGCAGGCCCGAAATTCTTGTCGATTTGATCGTTACGAGGGGAAGCGGTCGCCAAACATAGGAAGGCCGCTGGCCGACTTTTCCCGCGTGACCTCGTCCTCAATGACGTCCCAGTGCTCCGCTAGCAATCCGTTCTCGATGCGAACAATGTCGACCACGATCCAGTTCGCTGGCAGACCCAGGCCGCTAAACCGGCCGTGCAGCATCAACATGTCGCCTTCTGCGACGATGAGTTGATTTTCATAGCGCAAGGTTTCCGGCGATGAGCGGACCAGCGCGAACAGTCCTTCGCGACCGGGTGCGATGTGTGCGCTGTGCTGGATGTATTTCGGTGACCAGAAGCGCTCTGCGCTCGCATAGTCGCGCTTGTTGAAAAGAGTGTTGAAAGCTTCAAGAACGAGCGCTTTGCTCTGTTCAGGTGTCGTCTTTGGCATAATCAGTTCCTTGTTACAAGTGATGGTTCGTAGGTTGGGTAGTCGGAATAGCCGTGTGGCCCAGAGGCGTACACGGTCTCCCAATCCACTTCGGCGAGACGTGCACCCTCAGTGAACCTTTGCACGAGGTCGGGATTCGCGATGTAAGGACGGCCGAACGCGATCAGGTCAGCCAAGCCTTCTGCTACAAGTCGATTCCCGCGCTCGCGATCCATATTCACGTTGGCAATCAACGTACCTTTGTAGAGAGGGCGGAAATGCCGGAACATGCCATCGTCAGTCAGCTTTTCCAGTGGAGTACCGGAAAAGTCAGTGGTGCTTCCCATGAGCAAGAGGTGCGAAAGGTTGTATGTGCTCAGCTTTCGGATGGCATACTCGGTAATCGGCAGGGTCTCGTCGTTGGCGGCGAAAGCACCACCTTCATGCATTGGGCTTATTTTGATTCCGACCCGCTTTGCATCGACCTCACTGAGAACCCTCTCCACCACCTCGAAGAGGAATCGTGAGCGGTTCTCGAAAATTCCCCCGTACTCGTCTGTGCGGCGGTTGGTAGTCGCATTAAGAAACTGAGAAATCAAGTAAAGGTAATTGGCAAGGATCTGTACGCCGTCGAAGCCGGCCACTAACGCATTCCGCGAGGCCCGTCCGAAATCGGCCGCCGTGGCTTGAATCTCGCGCTTGGTCAACGGCCGTGGTGTGACGGTCGGCTTTCGGCCGCTCCGCGTCACCGAGACTTGAAGCGGATTAACATCCGATGCTGATACGGGTTGCAGACCGTTCCGGAGTTCGGGATGAGAGATCGCTCCTGTATGCCACAACTGGGCAATGATACGACCGCCCGCCACGTGAACCGCATCGGTAACCCGTCTCCATCCGCGAATCTGTTCCTCACTCCACAGACCCGGCGTATCAGCCCAACCAAATCCCTCGGGGCTGATCGCTGTGGCCTCAGCAATAATCAGACCCGCAGAGGCGCGTTGTGCGTAATACTCTGCCTGCAGAATTGTGGGCACGTGATCGTCGGGATTGGCCCGCATCCGAGTGAGAGGGGCCATGATTATCCGGTTCGGGAGATCGAGATCTCCCATTCGGTATGGGGTAAGAAGCGGCTGTGAAAAGTCCCGCCCGCCTGTGACGCTCGGGCTGCCAACCTCAGGCAAAAGTGCTCGTCGACTCATCACCATGTCCGCCTTATAATCACGATTACGTTCGCAATTGTCTCTCTGATGCAGCTCAGTAACAAGACGATTCTGATCACCATTGTCTTTTTAGTTGATGAGCGCTATGTTGGAGCTAGGCTTGCGGGAGGAGCCTGGCCAATGGGCGTTACTAAGGAGCAGGCAGTCCAAAACCGGGAACGCATCCTCGCAGCAGCGGAGCGGCTTTTTCGCGAAAAGGGTGTCGATGCCGTCGGACTCGCGGAGTTAATGAACGAAGCTGGGTTCACCCAGGGAGGCTTCTATAACCACTTTGAGTCCAAAGAAGCGCTCGTTTCCCAGGTGATTGGCAAAGCTGTGGACGAGGGGCGGCAGCAACTCGGAGCAGCAATCGCCCGATCGCGGCGAAGAGGGGTTGATCCATTGATTCGCCAGATTAAGTGGTATCTATCTCCCACTCACCGGGATGACATTGATTGTGGCTGCCCGATTGCGGGCTTCGTCGGAGAGATTCCTCATCTTTCCAAGGCTGCTCAAGCCTCCTATGCGGAGGCGCTGGAGGAAGCGTTCAATCAGATAACGGAAATGATTCTCGAGCAGGACTCAAAACTTATGCGTGAGGAAGCTCACGCACGTGCTATATCACTTTACAGTCACATGGTGGGGAGTCTGCTCTTATCGCGAGCAGTTTCTGCCATCCGGCCGGAACTAGCAGGCCAAATACTGAAGCATGGTCGATCAAGTATGCTCGCGAGTCTTGCACAACCGTCCGGCAAAAGACTCAAGTCTTGACATGAGGGTTTAAGACGATTCTGCTCGACATTGTCTTTATTTTCCGACGAGCACATCTTCGATCTGCCAGTTCCCGAATCCTTCTAGGTTTTGAACCATCCAGTTCAATGTAAACGGAGTTGTGCGCGATGACAGACGAGCGGGTGGAAAGCGAGCACTGATCGCGAGAGAAGAGTCCGCGCACGAAGAGGAGAAAGCTATGGGCAAGTTAGAGGGAAAAGTTGCGGTTATCACCGGTGGCACAGAAGGCATCGGCTTAGCGACAGCCCAGCTCTTCGTCAAAGAGGGCGCTTACGTATTATCACGGGCCGCCGTCAGAAGGAACTCGACGAGGCGGTGACGACCATCGGCAGCAACGTAACAGGTGTTCAGGGCGATGTCGCAAACTGGCCGATCTGGATCGTCTCTACGAGACAGTTGGCGAGGTGAAGGGTCGAATCGATATTATTTTCGCCAACGCCGGCGTTGGTGAATTTGTGCCCTTCGGTAAAGTCTCCGAAGAGCATTTTGACCAGCTATTCAACATCAATGTAAAGGGCGCATTGTTCACGGTTCAAAAGGGCTTGCCGCTTTTGAATGACGGGGCCTCCATCATTCTTAACGGCTCTGTCGCGAGCGTTAAGGGTACGGCTGCTTTCGGCGTCTACGCCGCAAGCAAGGCTGCAATCCGCTCTTTCGTGCGGACCTGGACCACAGATCTGAAGGACCGTCGTATCCGTTCAAATGTTGTTAGTCCGGGTCCTATCAATACGCCGTTGGCGAATCGGCAATCGGCAGACGTAATTGCGCGGATTGTTTCCAACACCATCCCAATGGGACGCATGGGTGAACCCGACGAGGTTGCCAGGGTGGCGTTGTTTCTGGCGTCGGATGACTCAAGTTTCGTCACGGGTATCGAACTCTTTGTTGACGGCGGCAGAGCCCAAGTCTAATTTACAGGCATGCAGCCGCGGCATTGCGGACCATTGCCAATGTTGCCATATAAACCCGCCGGATGAGCCTTTAAGTCGCAGGGCTTCCGACCATGCGAAAACAAAAAGGGTGCTCGTCAATCAGTGTCGTACTTGCTAAATACATGCGGACTTCGAAAGAGTGGGACCGTGTGCGACCAGCGGAAGTCTTAGGACAAGATATCTATCATCTAGCTCCCAGGTAACCCGCGCGGAATCGACCTCTAACCGGAGCCAGATTACGCGCAATAAATCCAGGTTAATGCCCTCACAATGGTTGCTCGCGTCATCCTTGAGAGTGAATATCAGTACACTGCGAGCGAGATGCTAATGACAAGGATGGAGGCAGGAAAGGTACTTTAGGCTACTGCCGATTTATTGACGAGCGCGGATGTAGCAGCCTCTTTTATGAGATCGGCTGTTTCGTTCGGGTGAGACATGTAGGCGACATGGCTCGAATTCACTTCGATCGTCTTGGCCTTGGCGCGCTTCGCCATCATGCGCTCCTGATCCGGATTGATCGATCGGTCTTTGCTGGCCACCATGTACCAGGTGGGCTTGTGCTTCCAGGCGGGGTTTGCAATCTCATGGGTGAACGAATCGGTAGAGATCGGCACCTGCGATATAGCCATGAACTCCGCCTCGTCCAGTGGAATGTCTGCCGCAAAGTCAGCCGCGAAATGCGCCTCGTCTATCCACCAAAGCCCGTTGCTGTCCGATTTGAACGCCTTGGACGCTTGCGGCAAGGCCTGCTCTATCGATGCACAGCTCTCCCCTTCATCGAGAGCAAAGGAGGCAATATAGACAAGCGCTGCAACGTTTGGATGATTGCCGGCCTCGGTGATAATGGACCCCCCGTAGCTGTGGCCGACCAGAACCACTGGGCCGCCCATAGCGTCGATTGCGGCCTTCGTGTACTTTTGGTCATCGGCGTACGACGTCTCAGGAGGCTGGGCTACCGACACCTTGTAGCCATCCTTCTTCAGGATGCCAGCGACCGCTTTCCAGCCGGAGCCGTCGGCGAACGCTCCGTGCACCAGAACCACGTTCTTGATATTCGTCATCGTTATTCTCCTCTTGAGTTCGAGTTTCAGCAAATCGTATATTCAGCCTCGAACACGAAATGGATCGTAACAGGAACGGGGCGCGACACTATTGAAAACACGGACCACTTTTGTGGATTCCTGCTTGAAAAGCGGACTGAGGAATCTATTCGTGTGAGGGAGAGGATGGGTGTTCGCGTATTTCGACAAACATCCTACGGTGTGAGTGTTCACGCCTCCACTTTCCCGGAGTGGCGCCGACGACGTTTGCAAAAGTCCGGGTAAGAGCGGCTTGATCGGAAAATCCGGTCTGCGCCGCAATTTCCACCAGCGAGCTGTTCGTTTCAGACAAAAGTACCTTCGCGATCTCCACGCGCCGCAGAGTCAGGTAACGATGTGGGGAGGTCCCAAACGATCTCCTGAACGATCGCGCAAAATGGCTGACCGAAAGCCGACATTCCTCGGCAAGTGTCTCTAGCTTTAAGTCGCCGTCCAGATGCTGCTGAAGCGACTCCACAGCGCGCCGCATTTGCCACGGGGCCAGACCGCCTTTGAGTTGCAGGGTGGGTTCGCGAAGCTGACCATACCGCCCTACAAGGTGCGAACAAACCGTCATGGTGAAAGAGTCTATGAACAACTGAGAGAACACCTCCGGCCTGTTCAGACACGGCAGAATCGATTGCGTCAAGTGGTGGAGAACGGGGTCGGGAGTTCCATAAACACAGTGGAGGCGTTTAACCTGACGCATTCCGGCGTCGTCCGTGAGGGCATCGAGGGTCGCACGAGGAACATGGAAATGGATCCAGTCGATAGGACCCGGGTTTCGAATACTCGAATTGGACTCGAGGTCGCACATGGCGACTCCGCCCACGGGCCACGCCCCCGTCTTTGTGTACTTTTCGTCGGTCCAGAGTTCCCATTCCCCGGAGTTCGCATGATTCAGATGAACCGAAACCACATAGGCTTTTTCCGCGGGAATGGACGCGGTTCGCTCCGGGATGCCGCTCCGTGCAATGAGCCGGGTAATCGCCAGTTGCGGCC
>Ga0210385_10000694_pt1 | contig 22365 bp, 10 predicted proteins | sample IncBWH26OmetaG_FD_160107 | JGI IMG/M metagenome (GOLD analysis project Ga0210385, IMG submission 160107) | Forest soil microbial communities from Barre Woods Harvard Forest LTER site, Petersham, Massachusetts, United States - Inc-BW-H-26-O ...
TTTCCGCGCTGAAGCGGTCAGCGGCTCTTGGATTCTGCCTGTATTCTCCATAAGCTAATGAATGTGGTGGGGCGGCTTGTTACGCTCTCTGGCGCTGGTGGGCGCATCTCACAGTTCGGCTGCGCTCCCGGCCTAGACCACGCCGGCAAACATCGACGCAGGCTCCAGTAAGATCTCCTTTTCTCCAAAGAGCCGCTCCGCTATTAAGCCTCGCCGCTCGCAGGCCTCTATCAAACGATCCGATTCGACAATCGGGCGAGACTGTTGCGTATATTTAATGCTCATCACGTAATTCAGCCAAGGTTCTTGGCCCATCGCATACACATAAACCTCTTTGCAGTTGAAGAGATCAACCAGACTCTGGGCCTGGTCATAATTGGAACCCGCAAGGCGCCGGGATTCATCCATTGTGCGCTCGATACGTTGAGTCAGCAAAGGACCATACAACCACGTCAGCGGAGCCCCATCGCATTCCATGCCCAGGAAAAGTGCATCGACATCGCCGATCTCACGATGCACGTGCTCGTACAGCCTCGGCTCGATATTACAAGAATCCGCTGCAAACATCAGAGAATGCTGTCCAATCTTCGTTAGCCATGCCATTTTCGTCTGGATGTCCAGATCCGCGTGTTCGCCGAAGAAGGGAAGACCGGTAATTTCCAGTTCGCCATGCCGGAGGGATTCCATTTCAGAAATCTCAATAATGTTCTTGAATCCGCAGTTCTCGAGAAGCAGCTTCAGAGAAGGATCCTGAAGCTTGCCACCCCCGTTGCGTGGAACAATTATGTTTTTTACTTTGTGCCGGATCTGGAGTAGTGTCTCAAATAGCACGTGGTCCTGATGATCATGCGTGATAAGCACATAATCAATTGAGTCCGGAAGGTCTAAGTAAGTGTAACGGGAAATGCTGCTGTCGTATGTATAACTGAGAACCGGATCGAACAACATGCTTACGCCCTGACATTCAATCAGGATACAAGCATGCCCGAAATAACGCCAGCGAACGCCGGGTCCGTCATAGCGCTTGTATGCGAGCGGCGGCTCCGGAGTGAAGAAGGTTTGTGCAAGGTCGTCTTGGCAACCCTCAAACGCCAGCAGGTCCTTGATTTGTCGCCAGGTCTTGGGAAAGGTCTTAAGCTCAAACAGAGCGTCAACGATTTCGTCATTGAAAGCTCTCCGCAAATGGAGACTATCCTCGGATTCCAGCCTCGGTGTGCTCAGCATGAAGGGGCGATCGTCGTTTGCGATCAAAGACAACATAAGGCTCTGCTGCGATCTGTCGTAGTACTTGCTGCGATAAAGAAGCGGCTCGATGATGCGGAACGATGGGTGATTGTTCAAGTCGTAAGCAAGCTCTACGTAGCCGCGCAGGGTTTCCGGCACTTTCGGATACAGTGATTGAAGGCTGAATCCCTTGGCGGATTCTCTTAGCATCCCATCCAATGAATTGAGTGCGTTCGAGAGTTCTATCAGGTGAGCGCGATCACGCTTGGTGCGGTCGCGCAAGACACGAATTTCGTCTACCCTTTTTCCACCGTAGTCGATAAAGGGGCCGCCGAGCATCTTGGGATTCTTCACCGCGTTTGCATGAATCTGAGGCGCGTTGATATAAGAGTCCATAATCTTAAGGTGACGCTCAGTGATGTTTCTGGCTGCCGTGGCCGGAGGTATAAGGTGCGGCCACGCATACCAATGGTCAATTAATGGTTCGACCTGGACATTTTGTCGCAAATACAACAGATCGTTATGACTCATAAATCTCTCTCAACTACTTAGCTGCTCCGTTCTGACTAATTTTACACGCAGGTTTAGACGACCCTGCTCCGCTGCTTCGGCTGCCATTCCGAGCGTCTGGCTCATTGCTATAACATGACCGATTCGGTCGCGAAAATCGCCGCGAGGGAAAATCTCGTCGCCTGGTTGGCGATACATTTGGGCGTCGCACACACCTGAGACACGGCGGGCATCTTCCACCCCATCAAAGCTGGCGACAATGCCTGACCCGGGAGTCATAAAGAACCTAATCGACGCATATTGCCGGCGGGTAGCTTGCAGGCAGGGACGCCGATCGACAACAGCACACAAGGTCTCCTCGATCAGGTTGATCCCCGTAGCGTGACGCACCAGTTCCGGAATAAATCCTCCGGCCAGCCTGGGATTAATCTCGATAATGACCGGGCCGTTTCTGGTCAGTCGCAACTCGACGTGGGCCGGTCCCCAAGTCAACCCCACGGCACTCAGGCCGCGCATCGCGACGCGACCGAAACTTGCAATTGTTTGTTCCGATAAATGCGCCGGAAAATCGTGACCTGTTTCTACAAATAAAGGTTCGGCAGAAAGTAACTTCCGAGTAACGCCAATGACTTGCTTTCCAAGTATCTCAACCGAATATTCCGGGCCCTCCAGATACTCTTCGATAAGAATGCTCGGATCGACTCGTGTGCCACGCTCGTTCAGACCGCGTGCAAACAGATCATCGGCGTACCCCATCACCTCGTCGGGTGTTCGGCACAGACGCACCCCGATGCTCCCAGTCCCGAACGCAGGCTTCAGAATCAGCGGACAGGGTCTCTCGCGAAGGGCCGCGCTGACCTCTGGCCGCGAAGTGGCGGCTGAAAACCAAGGAACTGACAGCCCAGCTTCACGCAACAGCTTACGCTGGCGGCGTTTATCACGGCAGGATGCAATCGCCTGTGGGTCGGCCCCCGGAAGCCCCTCTAAGCGGGCTAAGCGTGCGGCGATCTCGACATAATATTCCGAGCTTGAAAAGATTCCAGCAATCGCTTGTTTGGACCGTAAAGCGGCGACGCTGGAAGAAAGGGCGGATATATCGCCTGTGGCGGCTTCACAAAATTCAATGCCCTCCCGTCGAAGCCACGGATAACGGGAATCGTCCTCGCACATCAACACGGGACGAAAGCCCAGTTGGCGCGCCGTCTGCGCGAACAGCAGCCCCGTTCCGGAAGTGTTGCTCTCAACGAATACTATGTAGGGTAAATTTAGGCCGTGGCTGTCAATAGACATGATTCACCTACAACCTCTGACAACTGTCGGCGTCGCCACCTCATAAAGGACCAATGGGGACCAGCACATTCAGGGGTAGATACCTCGCGCGGGCGATCAGGCGGTTTTGCAAGCCAGTGGCCGTTGGCGTGCATTTCATCATCGTTATATATGCTATTGGTGTACCGATGCCCATCATCGGGAAAAAGGCAGAGGACACGCTTGCCTGGATTCTGCTCGGCCCAGTGACGCGCAACCATCCAGCACGCGCCGCTTGTGCCGCCTCGATAGAGACCTGTAGAGCGGTGCAAGATACGCGTCATCGTGTACGCTTCTTCGACCGAGACCCAATGCACGTCATCGAAGCAAGTATGGTCGAGATTCTTAGGCAAAAGACTATTACCCAAACCCCGAAGTTGCCGCGGACGATCCGGCTGGCCGAAAAGGACGCTGCCAAATGTGTCCACTCCAATCACGTGCAGGTCGGGAAACAATAGCCGTAGATGAGAGCTTGACCCGCATACGGAACCTCCTGAGCCGACCGATCCGACGAGACAGTCGATACGTCCCAATTCGCCCGTGAATTGCGCCGCGCATACGCTGTAAGACGCGGCGTTCGCGACATTGTCGTATTGATTAACCCACCAGTATTTTTCACTCCTAGCGCAAATCTCGGCCACGAGATCCAACCGCGCACGCTGAAACCCGCCCACAGCGGCTGGACGAGGGACAATTTGCACTTCAGCCCCAAGATCCTGGATGCGCCGTTTCAAAGCATCGTCGCATGCGGTGTCACTTACAACAATGAGCCGGTACCCAGACCAATTGCAAGCGAGCGCCAATCCCAGCGCCATGGTTCCAGAAGATGTTTCGACAATTACGGAATCGCGCGAAATCAAATGTTCTTTTTCGGCGCGTTCTAAGCAGAATGCGGCCGGGAAAACCTTCATTAACGGAAACACGGCTGCCGTCAGGTTATGTGTTAAATGAACTAACTGTGGTCGAAAACTGCTAAGCAACGAAGATCTCGTCTGGGATCTCATATTATGTTCTTCTTATTTGCGCTCGGTAAGTCTGAAAACGACGGATATCGGAAAAGCCCAGGCGCTCGAGTTCGCGATACAGCGTGTCAAATCGCCGTTCCGAGCCCTCGGCAAACGGATCAAGCAGGATACTGGCCACCGTACCGGAATGCGCCACGGCGACGCCGAGCGCGCCCGCTTGTTCGCTCAACGAGCAGAGCTCCCGATACGCGGGCTTGGGAAGGAACCGTTGATTGATGTCGGCGCTTGCTTGCGCAACCCGGCCCAACAGATCTCGATCCTGCATCTGAATGGCCCGGCGCAAAGCCGCCACTATTATCTCAAGGCATTGAATGTCCTTCCAGTTATAGGAAGCAGGAACATACTCGAGTGTGTCGACACGCCGATCGGGTTCAGTATCGAAGCCGATCATCTCGATGTCGGGAATGGACTTCGTAAAATGTTCCAGGACGATACCTTCCCGGTGAGCGAACAGAGCCGCATTCGAAAACATCGTATTGTCGCTTGCCGTTTCCGCAGCCACCACAATTCGGGCGATTTCATCTTCCCGCAAGGCAACTCCCAGGCTGTCGGCCGCTGCCCGCGCTGCCGCTACGCAGTCAGACGTCGAGCTCCCATAGCCCTTGCCCTCTGTGATGTTGTCGTTCACTATCAGGACACCGCCGAGTTCTTCGTGTCCAAGCGAATCGAGCAGTAATCTCACGGTCCGCTTGGCCTTCTTCTTGCGTTGCGGCTCGACTCGCAGTTCGGTGCCGTGCTCAGGGTAGAACGTTACTTTAGATCGAAAGCCGGCACACGGCAGCGTCATCAGGCAGCGCCGCAGAATCCCATTCTGGTCGTAGATTTGTCCTTGGAAGAGCTCGCCATGGTGAGCTCCGCAAGCGCCAGTTCCCACTCTGTAGGTCCGCGGCCATTCATAGAAGCCGACGTGCTCCGCGGAAGTAACATTTATTTCAGCAACCATGTTCATAAAAGTTTGGCAAGCGCTTCGAAAGCCGCCCGTATGTCTTGCTTTTTGAGCTAGTTCGTCCTATCTACCGCGACAAATCTAAGTTCCGCTGTATATTTCTGGCCAACGGAATCAGGCAGCCAACAGTTCTCCGGTTCAGGGAACATCTCGGAGAGGATGATGGGCTCTTCCGGCCTATCACTTTCGATCACCCGGCGCACAAGCTTCGAAAGAATATCGATAAGAATAGGGCTGTCTAAATCAATGAAGATAGGCTTCGATTCCAGATAAACACGCACAAATACATATCGCGGCAGGTTGTGGCGCCGTTTCCAGCGTCGCACCGCAAGCAGTCGTTCCGATTCCTCCTTCGCCTGAGCAAAAACAATCTCAGAAGCGGTAAAGGACCAGGTTTCCCTGCAGACCGTTAAACGATCAATCGCGACTCGAGGAATATGAGGTCGCGGACTTACGATCTTCATGCAGTCGGCTACATGAATAGACAACGCATCCCCAAGGAACTCGATAACATCGAAGCTAACCCGCTTATCGCGCGTGCTAATTGTTAGACCTTCGGGCGATCTTGTGACGATGAACGCCGATATCGGAAGCGTTCGCGATCGTGGCGCTTGCGAGATAGAGTCAATAGACATCTCAACATGGTAATCGCGTGCGGCATACAGCGCGGCAGACGTGCGGTTCGTTAATCCGGGCCAGGATCGTGGCGGCACTGGAATCACGCGCGGCTCGGCGATGTCTGCTGTGATTGCGGCGACTAGCTCTTCCGGAGCCGGATGCTGAGACATGAAGGACGAGGACTGAAGCGTGTTCGTCGCCATGTGCAATTCCCCCAAAACCAATGAGTAATTGCCTGATCCCATCGCGGCAATGTCAGTCGCCGCAATCATTACGTCCGGACTGTGATAGCGTGCTAATCGCCACCCGGGATAGGGTGCAGTAAATAAGCGCGCTACATCTGCCCTCAGGTCCTCGCTTCGGTAATGAACCGAGGCTTCTCTATCGGGCAGTCGCAAGATTTCAGCCCAACGGCACTGCAATTCCGAGATAATACCTCTTAGCAAAGGCTTGTCGGGATCGAGAAGACACTCCTGAGCTTCAGCCCAAAATTGACGAAAGTCCAGCGTCGTAGTGAGCGTCTCCATAGTTAGACGCTCGAAGATCGCCGCAAATTCTTTCCGGTAAATCTGCGCCGCCTGGTAAGTGAACCATCGTGTGCCCGTTAATATCAGTGAAAGGGGCGCGCCCAGAGCTTCAAGAATTCCGGGACCGATAGTGAACTCCATATCGCGGCGGCAGTCCTGGTAAACGAGCGTCCTGCCGGCGTAAACCTGACCGGAACTGCGCGTGGAATCCTGACCCGTCAGGCGTGTGAATGCATCCTCCAAAGAGCCAAGGGAGGCGTCAAGACGCTCCGGATCTTCGATAGCGCCTGCTATTTGATCCCGAGCGTGCTCCAACTCCGCAAGCGCCGTGAGCTCGGAAGTTCGTAACGATTCGTCCCCTATCTGCTCCAGGAGTTTTCTCAAGCTGCGTTCGGGATGGATCACCATTGGCAGCTCGAGTTTCCACGCTACTGCGCCGCGCGCTGAAAGATCACTGAGAATTTTATAGAGTTCGTCCTCGGGCAGCCCGCCATTGTCTCGCGCCAGCTCACGCGCGATTTCTCGAGGAATTCGTCGGCCATCGCAAAGCTGCAAGATGTGGCCTTGCATTGGAGAAATGGCCATTTGTGTTCCGTTACTGAAATGTAGAATATTCTGATCAATGTGAACCGTAGGCAATAGACGGGGCGCGATCGAGCGGCGCAGAAGGTCGTTGCCGGCCACTCGCCCGGCGAGTGCTTCGATGCACCATTGCTCGAAGTAGAGGGATGACCCTGAAACCAGATTGAGACCCGGTGTAACGGTAATTGGCTTTCCATCCGGGATCACCTTTCCCCAACCTACTGGCCCGAAGAACCCGATTGTGTCGTTCTTCATGCAGTAACGCTGCAAGTACACCGCGATCAAATTCTCATTTCTGCGAAGCTTCCGGTTACCGTTGTTCCCCGCTTCCGTCATGTAAGGCAACACGTGATTGTGGGCAGCGTTGCGGTTTTGTAAAAGAACGGCCGCACGAAATCTAGAATCAGCGGCAAGTTGCTTCATTGCGCTGCTTATAACAGAAACGTCCTTCTTAAACGCCCGATCGAAGTCGTGCAGCGCCGCCCGCCGCCGGCTTTCCAACCCAGCATACTCGTCGAGCATGCCTTGGAGCGGCTCGTAATCTGCAGCTTCTGGCACCCTACCCTTCGTAACTTGTGTTAGGGCGCGAAAAAGCCGTTTTCGTTGGGCCCGTTCCGCCGCGCTCTGAAGCATCTTGCGAATGGCTTTGGCTAAATTGCGTGTACATTCCGCGTGCTCTTCTTCGAGACTAAGCAATGAATCAGCCAGTCGCGGGCTGTCTGGAGCGGCTAGTCCCGTCATGAGCTCGACGGGAAATCCAGCACCGCGAACACAAACCCACCTCCAGACGGCCCATTGATTCTCGTAGAGTTCCGCCAAGTGGCGTGGAGAGGAGGTTGCTTGCGCCGTTATAACAGCTCTCTTCGTTCGCGAAAGTGCAGTTGGTAACAAGTCAGATTCTCCGGTACCGTTTAAATAGTTATGAACGCTTTCTTTCTAACCCGTAAAAGCAACCTAACTTGAGTAAAGAATAGATGAAATAATGCTTGTGATGCGCCGACGAAGAGCTTTCTAACGTATTAGCTTGCCTGACTAGGAGTGGCGTCCAGTTTCCTGATAGCTTGCTCAACGAGTTCGGTGAAATGAGCTAGAGTTGCGGAGTTATAGAGTGTACGCATCGACAATTTGACGTGGAACTGTTGCTTGACTCGGGACAGCACTTGCGTTGCCGATAAAGAGTAGCCGCCAGCCTCAAAGAAATTGTCATGAATCCCGACATTTTGTACCGCTAATGCTTCAGACCAAATTTCAGCCAGCGATCTTTCTAACGACGTGCGGGGCGGAGCGTAACGTTGTTCTGAAGCAGATACGAGGGCCTGAGGATCGGGAAGCGCGCGTCGCTCGATTTTGCCGTTTGCATTTAACGGTAGTTGATCAAGGATGACAATAGCAGCGGGAACCATGTGCTCCGGCAAACGATGTTCAAGGTAGGATCGAACGGCTTTCGTAGTAAGCATTCCACTATTGGCGCTCGGCACAAGATAAGCAATGAGGCGTTTTTCGGAATTTATTTCGCGCGCAATCACCACGGCCTCTGCGACCAGCTCGTGGCCGAACAAAACCGCCTCGATCTCTCCAAGCTCGATGCGATAGCCGCGCATCTTAATCTGGTCATCGGCTCGGCCGATGAACTCCAGGTTTCCGCTCGGCAGCCGCTTCACCAAATCGCCCGTACGATAAAGCCGTTGGCCGGCAATTTCGCTGAAGGGATCCGGAATAAATCTGGCAGCAGTCAGGCCTGGAAGATTGCGATAACCGCGCGCGATGCCGGCGCCTCCGATGTACAGTTCGCCGGCGACACCCACAGCCGCCGGTTGCATCGCGTCATCCAGGATATATGCAGAGGTATTCGCGATGGGTGTTCCAATCGGCGGTCTGCTGTCTACCGGAACGTTCACGGGCATCACAGTAGCGCAGACAGTCGTCTCGGTCGGCCCATACGCATTTAAGAGCCGCCGGCCGATACTCCATTGACTCGCCGCCTGTTGCGAGATAGCCTCTCCCGCGACGATCAAACACGACACGTCAGACAGGTCTTCGGGCTGTACAGTGTTCAACACGGAAGGCGGCAACGTAGCAACCGTGATTGCTTGTTCCTTCACGGCGCTGGCGAGGCTTTGGCCGGCCAAGATATCTTCTTGGCGCACCAGACACAACGTGGCCCCGCTAATCCAGGCCATACAGATCTCGGAAATAGATGCGTCGAAACTTAGCGATGCGAATTGCAGGATTCTATCTGTGCTTTCCTGCCCGAATGCCTCATGCTGTGCCCGAGCTAGATTCACTAGACCTTGATGCGCCAATTCCACTCCCTTCGGGCGACCAGTCGATCCCGAGGTGTAAATAAGATAAGCCAAGTTCTGGTGGCGAACATTGCTCATAACGGAGTCGCCGCTGCGGGCGCTGATTTTTCGCTGGTCTTCATCCAGGCATATCCAGCAACCGTTATATCCGGCTAATCGAGCTTTCAAGGACAGTTGGGTGAGAACGACTTCTGCTCCGGCATCTTCCACCATGTACTTCAAGCGTTCTGCTGGATAGGCGGGGTCCAACGGAACATAAGCGCCGCCAGCCTTAAAAATCCCCAGCAAGCCGATAATCATCTCTAGCGATCGATGCAGGCATATTCCGACGCGCGTCTCCGGCTGCACGCCGCAATCGCGCAAGTATCGCGCCAATTGGTTCGCTCGCCAGCGCAGCTCGTCGTAGGTTAAATATTCCCCGGCGTACTGGACCGCGACAGCATTTGGCGTCCGGCTGGCCTGCTCATCGAAAATGTCATGGATGCACTGCTCTCGCCGATCTCCCGCGGGAGTACCCCGGCGCTTCACCAAGGCATCCTGTTCAGGGTCCCAATCCCCGAATACACGTTTTTCAAGCAAGGTCGTCAAGCCGTCACCTGTGTGCTGTTCAGAAATCATTTCCACACTCTCTAAAAGCTTTTGCTGAATTGAGTTTCGAAACACGAACGTACATCCGTAAGCTTCATTGCAGGTCGGGTAGCGACGGCTTCCAGAACAGAAACAATTTTGAACAGCCGATCTTCGCCGTCACGGTCATGAGGATTTATTCCGCGGCTCCGCATCGTGAGCGTGAGCCGGTTTCCTATACACCGAGCTTCAAGGACTTCCTCCACGCCGGCCCGGAAGGAAAAGGGCATCCAATTTCCGGGCAAGTCAACTTCCGCATCCAAGTTCCACACCATGGCATAAGGAAATGTCAAACCTTCCAGTTGATGTTCTTTTCGCCACAGGCGGCTTGCACAGATGGCTGCGGCAAATTGCTGATGCGGGGCGATCGCCTGGATTTTTCTTTGAACCTCCTCCAGCCAGTCGACAAATGAGCCCTGAGGGAAATTCGCGAATGCTAAAGGAATCGGTACGTCGCCTGGCCGATTCAGGTGAGTTAGTAAGTGGACGTTCGGATTCGTCTCGGCCAGCACCAGGGCATATGCCGCGGCAAGAATCTCAGGTGTGTAGGTATGTGCTTCGGATATCGTCGCTCGTCGAGTGGAGAATTTCCAGGGGCGTTCCAAATCTGCTGGCAACCCCGGCAAAAAGCTCCGGCTTCCTTTGAACTCGTTTGCCAACACCTGCATTGCTTCGCGATACGCTCTCCCCGACCACCGCGCAGGTATTTGAGCGCGCGAGCTTTCAGGTCGGTCGAATTGTGAGCTAACGCGAAGCTCGTCGATCAATTCCGCCGGTAACTCACTCTTTCCGGTTACGATACCGCTCTTAACTGCGGCATTAAAGCAGTGCAAAAACGTCCTGATCTGTTGTCGCGTCATTCCTTTGCGGGCGAGATAAAAAGTGCTCCACTGCTCAAAGCCAAACTGTGGCAGCCAGGTCGAATTCTGCACCTCCAGGAACATCCTGTCGATCCATTCACAAGCCTCTCTAACATGCATCGTGTAATGGCCCCAGTTGAAGCCAAGGCCGGTGATGCCAAGCTCCTCGCGTTTTTTCCAAATCGGTGTCATCGGATCGGCATACCAAAGTTGTGCACGATAAAATTCCGGCGCAGCTTCTTCGAGAAGATCGATGGTCTCGCGAATGGTCGCTTCGGTTTCGCCAGGAAAGCCTACGATAAGCGACGCATAGGTGGAAATCCCGGCCGCATTGAGCAGTGGGATGGCCTGGGCGAAATGCGTTCGTCGGGCAGTCTTGTTCATCTGCGCGAGCATATAATCGCTGCCCGATTCCACCCCCAAGAACGCGCCTTCGCACCCCGCGCGGCTCATTAACTCAATTGCCTCCGCGTCACCTTGATCGGAGCGATAAAAGCAATTCCACTTGAATCCGTAGTCATTGCGGATCATCATCCGCAGAATTTCTTTAAACCTGCTCTTTGGAACATTGAAGGTATCGTCAATGAACGTCAACGTCGTCACTCTCCCCAAATCTGCGACTTGGTTTAGGAGTTGCTCGACCTGGGAGACATCCAACACCTTGTAAGCGCCTGCCCGCTGCGGAAAGCCACAGAACGAACACGCATAAGGACACGACTTTGCCGTTCGAATGCTCAGAAATTCCCCGAGACTGGACCTGTCGAAGATCGAATAATCGATGATGTTCTCGGTCAACGAGTTCGCTTCGGCATTGTCGAGGGTAAACGTGAAGCCACCCGTCGCATTCCGGAACGCAAGGTTAGGTATTAAATCAAGAGGGGCCTTCTTCTTCAACGCATCCAAGACTGCGGATAGCGTAGCCTCGCCTTCCTGGCACAGTACATAAATATCTCCGCCGAGATACTCCAGGAGCCGCGACAGTGCTTGACGGTCCAGAACACTCTTCTGGTTGGAGATATAAGGGCCGCCCACGATGATTTTGGCTTCGTTGTTGTGTTCCCGAATGAGTTCAACCAGATCGAGAATCGGATGCGGCGACACATAGAGCGTCGTGGTAATTGCGACAGCTTGCGTGCCCTCCTGAAGTTTACGGTGCAGTCCGTCCTGCTCGAAGTGGGGCAAGTTTACATAGTCCACCGTATGTCCGCGCCGTCTGAGATAGGAACTCAAGTAGGCGACTACCGGCCACAGGAAATCCGCGTTGTGAAACGGCACATGAGGAGCCGGCCTATCCTCATAAAAAAAGTGTGTCAGGAGGTCCAATGCGCGCATCGGGCGGCCAGCGTACTCGGTGAACGCGAGCGCAAGATCCTGGTATGCTCCCGAGTCGGTGCCCATCGCCTGAACCATATCGACATATTCGGCAAATGGGTAATCGTAAAAGCCAAGAATGAGACAGTCAGTGGAATGCATATATACCGCTTTAACTTTGAGTAGTGGTTGAAACGCGTAGGGGCGTCAGTCGCAGCAACTGAACGCGTAGTGGCTTGTATAGGAAGAGCGGAGCTTGGTGTCGCTTATTACGTAACCATCGCGAATCGTTATAATCCGGTCGGCCACATGATAATATTTGTCGTCGTGACTAATAATAAACACCGTTTTCTGCTTCTGCTTTAACTCACTAAGCAACTGTAAGTAGAAGATGTCCTTGTAATAAGGATCCTGGTCCGCGGCCCATTCATCAAAAATGTAGATTGGGCGGTCTTCCAGATAGGCGGTCAATAGCGCCAAGCGTTTGCGTTGACCTTGAGACAGTTCAATTGTTGATAGTTGGCCGTTCTTAATTCCGACCTTATGATTCAGCTGGAGCTTGGCGAGATATTCCGCAGCCTGCTGGTCCAGGCGGGACCTCTGCAATCCAATCAGATGCGTAAAGAGATAAAAGTCCGAGAAAACGACCGAGAAGTTTTGCCTATATCTTTCCTTATCTGTGCTGCTAGCTATCAGATGATCATCGAGATAGATACCGCCAGTTTCCGGAGAATACAACCCCGATAGCAATTTCAGGAATGTCGTTTTACCGCTTCCGTTCCCTCCCGTAATGAAGACAATCTGTCCAGGCTCGAAGGTCAAGTCGAGAGGCCCTAAAACGAAGTCGCTTGTGTCATCATCCCGATGATAGGCGTGGGTCACAGATGCAAGTTGAAGAGACTTCCATGTGGTTGGTGGAGGCTCCACGCTAATCGCGGCCTCTGATTCATCACCGGCAAGCGAAAGACCGAGGTCTTTGACATTTCTGAGGGCTGTCTCAGCCTTAGCTAGCGTAGGCAAAGTATTCATCAGATTCTGTAGCGGTGTCATCAGATAAATCAGAGCGAGAGTGTAACCAGTCAGGATCAGGGGGGAGATGGGCAACACGGACGGAAGCACAAGCACAGTGAGGCCAACGACGACGAACACCAGCGTCTGCCCACAACTAGCGGCCGCCGTGAATATCTTTATCGCCGCCAGACTGTGGCTGCGAAACGAAGACGCAGTAGCTTGAAGAACTCTTGTCAGAAAGGCTTCGCGACGCCAGCTATGCATCTTTAGCTCCTTGATTCCCTCTGTCAAGGCCCGAAAGTGGGTTAGCATGGCATCGTTGTCCCGCCGGGCTCGTCTGAAAAGGTTATGCGCTCGAATTATCGGCAATTGATAGGCGAGGACGCCTAGAACTAGAAACGCCATTACAATTCCGAACATCGCAGGCAATAAAGAGCCCATATAGATCAAACATCCAAGCACAATGGCGACATTCGTGCATAGAAGAGGAACCACTAGGATGGCGTTTGTAATCGTGGGTATGTCATCTGTCAGCGCAGCCATCAATCGCGGCGTTCCGATTTGTTCCAGTAGCCGCAGCGGGGAGGCTAGAATTTGCCGGCTTAAAGTTAAACGCAAACCGTAAAGAGCTCCCTGCCCGAGATGATTGAGAAGTAGCTCCGAAACGTAGCGCGATACGGGAAGGAGTAGGCACAAACCTGCAAACAGCCCGATCAAGGCCCATGTGGGGCGCCCATGTGTCTTCAGCGCCGAGGTGATTACGGCAAGCAGAGCCGCGCTGCTGAAACCGCTGAGAACACCGGCAAAAATGCTTAGGAAGATCATCTTTCGCGATTGCTGGAAGAAAAATCGCAAAAGATTGATAAAACCTACTCCGTACACGTTGGACCCGCCAGTTCCTTGAGCAGCCCTTCGTAGTCATCCATCAATATGCGGGCTGCTTTGGAGGAGAGGATTTCTGGATCGTATTCGATTTGTAAATAGCCGCCCGCGCGGAACGGGCTCAGCACCGCGGAACAATTCAACGGAAAGGAATAACGATCCTGTGATTGAGTGCGAAGAAGCTTGATTCCCGATTCCTCGGGAAGGGGTTTTGTATTCCAGAAGTTTAGATATCGGAATGTAGAGTTGACCAAGTCATCGCTTCCCCGATCGGCCAGTATTTGCAGGAGAGGATATGACGAATACGGCTGTATATCGATTAGCTCCTTCTGGATGCTGGCGGCCTGTTCGAAGACCGGGAGGGTTTCTCGCGAAACTAAGGGCACAATGTTCCAGAACAATCCAACAGCCGAGAGAGGATCACTCAAATGCTCAGAGCGGCCATTCGTGACCACCCCTATCAGAACAGTTCGTTTTCCTGACCACTTCCGCAAGGCCTCAAGCCAGGCCCCGAGCATGAGCGCCTGCAGCGAGACTGCACCAGATTGGGCAATAGCCGTCAGCGCCCGGGCAAATTCGGGCTCGAGCCGGCACACGATGCTGGGATCGACAGATTCGGAGATTATGGGTCGATAGGTGCTTAAATCCAACGGTTCGATGTCTGACAAATAGTCTCGCCAGAAACCGGCTGCGCGATCTGAGCTGCGGATGGAGTTTTCGAGAGCAACAAATTCGCGGCAAGCAACGTCCGGGGCGCCTAACTCCGGCTTCCTGCCGCATTTGAAACTCGTGTATGCATGCACTAGCTGATTCAGCATCACACGATGACCCCAGCCGTCCATAATCGCGTGGTGGCAAGAGAACAGAAGAGTAAAATCCGTCGCCGATCGTATGAAGGCGGCCACGCGAAAGAGCGGTTTGTCACCATTGGCGGTGTCGAACCGCTCCTCGCGATCTAGGGCCAGCGCCGTTGCGATGTGGCTCTCCTGGTCATCACGATCGAGGTTTGCGATGTCGATGGTGCGCAGCGCCCACCGGAGTTGGCGCCGCACGTGTTGCATGCCGGGCATGCTCTGAAGGTCGAATGTTGTCCTCAGCGCTGGGTGCCGCTCAACTACGGCGCGAAAAGCTGGTTCAAGACTTTCCGGAGAAAAGTTTGGATCGTGCACATCGAAACGTACCTGAATGTGATAAACGGGGTTGAACCCTCTATTGTGGGCATATTTCTCGAGCACGAAGGCCTGCATTTGCGATATCGGGTAAGCATCAATGAGGCCCCCGGTCAACGGAATGCCTGTTGTTGCACTCTCCGAAACGGGCGAGGTCAGAGACTCCGAGAAAAGCGACTGCTGCTGCTCGGCTCGGAGCGCTTTTCGCAGGCGCCGAATGGTTGGATATCGCAGGACGTCAATAGCGCGAATAGCGAGTCCATAGCGCCGGGCTTCATGAACGATCTGAACAACCCGCAGGGAGTCGCCGCCGAGTGTAAAATAATTGTCGTCAACTCCGATCGAATCGTTCCCCAGGACTTGACGCCAGCTAGCAAGCAGGCTTTCCTCCACGACATCCATCGGCTCAGATAATGTTTCGCGAATGGCCTTTGAAGTCGATGACGACGCTGTGAGCGGCAACGCCTGCTGATCCAACTTGCCGTTAGCCGTGAGTTTCAGCTTTTCTAAACAGACGAACGAAGCCGGAATCATATAGCTGGGAAGGCTCTGCTCGAGGAATTCCCGCAAATCTTCCTGCGAGATATTGGCGGGCCCAACCGCAACCCATGCGATTAGTTGCTTGCCCAGGCCCGCGAGGTCCCTCAGCGCAACCGCCGCATTTTGCACCTTCGGGTGACGGCACAGTGCCAGCTCCACTTCTTTTAGCTCAACGCGATACCCTCGCACCTTTACCTGCCCGTCGGCACGGCCCAGAAACTCCAGTTGCCCGTCACTCCTGAGTCGCGCGAGGTCGCCTGTCATATACATTCGCGCTCCTAAGGTTTTGCTAAACGGATCTGGAAGAAATCGTTCAGCCGTGAGATCGCTGCCTTTGAGGTATCCGCGACCAACGCACTGCCCCCCAATGTAGAGTTGGCCTGTCATCCATGCCGGAACGGGGCATAAATTCTCATCCAGCACATAGGCGTTAACGTTTTGACGTGGGCGACCAATGGGCGCTTCGGACGTGCAAAAGCCCTCAAGTGATCCTTTTGCCGGCGCGCAAATCACTCCTACGGTCGTTTCGGTCGGTCCATATTCGTTGAAGACTGCACAGCCGGGAGCCAAATGGTCAACTAACCTTACTAAGTCCCAACTAAGTGCTTCTCCTCCGATAATCAACGACTGCCAAGGCAGACTAGTAGCCGTATCGAAGGATTGGCAGAGCGCATGGAGATGAGCCGGGACAATCTTGACGCAATGGACTGTGTTCTGGATAAAATACCGGGCTAAGGCGTCCGTGTCCTGTGCGATTTCAGCGGGAATGACGTGAACGCATCCGCCGGAAGTAAGTGCCGCGAAGATGGCTGTATGTCCAAGATCTGCGGCCATGGTGCTGACTAAGGCGAAGTGGGCGCTATCCGGCAGCTTGCTTTCCGCCTTCAGCCCGGCGAGATAAGCCGCTAACTGGCGGTGTTCGATTCCCACGCCCTTGGGCGCGCCGGTCGAGCCGGATGTGAAGATCACGTATGCTAGGTTTCGCGGGTCTACAGAACACCGTATCTGCTCCGAAGCGCCTTCCGCTTCCGCCTCTTTCCACTCTTCCAGTTGCACCACGGGTACTGCGATCCCGGACGGCGGAGCCAAGTGGCTCTGAGTCAAGATTGCAACTACCCCTGCTTGTCGCATCATGTACTCGATGCGGACCATCGGAGTATTTGGCTCTATCGGGAGCCACGCGGCGCCAGCCTTCAATACCGCAAGAATTCCAACCACGAAATCTGTGGAGCGCTCCGCCATAACGGCCACCACTGCGTCCGGTTTAGCTCCAACACGTTGAAGCTTGCACGCCAGAGCGGAAGCTCGGCGGTTAAGCTCGGCGTAGTCGATAGAGTCGCCTCCGCAGGCTACTGCCTCGTTCTGTGGTACGCGTCGGATTTGATCTTCAATCAATTCAGAAACGCTAGAGGATGCCGTGATGTTGGCGTCGTCTCGTGTAATTACTGCCTGTAATGCGCTCTCCACGGGCAGTTCGAAGTCCCGAATGCGACGGTTTGGGCCGTTCCCAATCTCACGCAGCAGCGCCATGTACGAATCTGCAACGATGGTAATGTCGGACTCCGCGAAAAGTGAACCCTGCCATGCAAAATCGATCTGCCGCACAAATCCGTCCGAAGTTAGCGCAGTAATAGCTAAGTCAGCCGGCTCGAGATGCTCATGAAGTTCCTTCACCTCCCACCGCGACGACTCGGCAATACCCCATCGGAAACTTTGACGTGTCGTAAAGACCACCGGGAAAAGATGGCCGCTTGAAGCCGCACCCGGCTCGCCGAATGAGTCCTCAGAAAATAGAAGCTGGTCGTAGCGCGCAATCTGGATCGAGCGGTTTACCTGTTGGAAGAATTCGTTCGCTTGTTGGTCCGCGTCAATGAAGGCGCTAAGTGGCACAGTCTTGGTGAACGGTCCAATGGCGCCGGTCAATTCGTCTTGGGCTCTCCCGTCTAGCGAAGTGGCGATACGGAAACGATCTCCTCCGGCAAAACGGTGCAGCAGGATCTCCCATGCGGCGAGCAGAACAGCCTCGACCGACACTCCCACAGCACAAGCAGTCGCGTCGAGTGCGGCGGCGATGAACTGAGTGGCTTCGCGACGAAGCATGCCGCCTGCGAAGCCTGTCGAATCTTCCGTTCGCCGCTCGAACGGCAGCCGCGGAAATCGAAGATCCGCAAAGCCGGCCGAGTTCCAATAAGGATCGCGTTCCGCCGGGCCGTTTTCGAGCACTTGGTTCTGCCATTCGGAAACATCGGCATATTGCACGACCTCAGTGCCCTCCGCAAGCTCGCCCAGGTAAGCAGCACGGATCTCGCCTACGGTGTTGAGCAGGCTGGCTGCGTCGCCGCAGAGGCCCGAGGCCGTCAGCAGCAGCGCGTGATCTTCGGCGGAAAATGCCGCTAACGTTGCCAATAATGCGGGTGCCTGGCTCAAGTCACACATTCGGCTCCAGTGAAGGTCCACGATGTTCTTCAGCTGAAGCTCGCGCGTGGAATCGTCTGCACCGGCTAAAGCGACCGTAGCGTCAAGGCCTGGCGCTGTCTCGTTGACTACCTGTACTGGAATGGATGTCCCTTCGAGGAACGCAAAGTTCGTGCGCAGAATCTCGTGCCGCGCTCGCACAGCTCGGATGGCTTCATCCAAGCGCCCAATATCAAGTGGGCCTCTGATGCGAACCAGACATTGAGCGCCGAATGCAACGCCCTGATGCCGCTCATGCAGATGCCACAATTTTCTCTGCTGAGGCGAGAGTCGGAAGCCTTCCTCTACTTGGGAATAAGGCTGCGTAATAGATGCCATGATTATGTTTCTCAATTCTCCGAATATGGCTCGCTCATGCCGACCACGACCTTACGTGGGCCCCGGAAGGGCGATCGGCCGTGCGCGACCAGCATGTTGTCTAAGAGAAGTAAGTCAGTTTTGCGCCAGGCAAACTTGACTATTTCCTGTTTGTAACTATCCCGCAGTACATCGAGGACATCGGGTTCAATCTCTGTTCCGTTGCCATAGTAAGTGTTATAGGGCAGATCTTCTGCCTTAAGCTCTGATTGCAGCGTGTGGCGAATCTTCGGATCCAGTGTAGAGACGTGAAAAAATGTCGCATGATTAAACCACACCGGCTCGTAAGTGAGCGGGTGATTGCGAATTGCAGGGCGGCTTTGGCGAATGCGGAGCCGGTCTGCGTTCAACCATTCGACCGAAATGCCCGCCATCGCACAGTGATGCGTGACTTCCTCAGGATCATTGGTCTGAAAAGCGGTCTGCCATGGGAGCCCGTACCCGGTCCCGAAGTTCCTCACCAACATCCAGCCTTCGCGCTCAAAGCGTTCACGGATTCGCGATGGAATGCGGGCAAGCACTCGCCGCACGTCGGCCAAAGGCGTTTCGCCCTCCGTCTGCGGCTCAGTTACGCAGAAGAACATGATCTTCAACGGCCAGATCGACGAATATGAATTCTCGTTATGGAGAAAGATGGACTGCTCGGGCGGATACTCGGTCGACGTGTAGATATTTCCGTGGACTTTGGTTCGCGGCGATGTCTGCTCCTTGTATTCGAGCGGCTCCGCGGAGACGGTCGTCACAAAACGCTGAAACTCTTCAACGCCCGAAATCCGGAAATTTCGAAATAGCACCCCGCCATGGCGGCGCAATAACTGCTCGATAAATGGGCGATTTGACCCGGCCCATGAGAGCAGGTCCAAATCTTCGATATTAGGCTCCACCAGGATCGGCAGGTCGCAATCGGTAATGTGCGCCGTGCGGACCAAGTCATGCTGTCGGAGCATTCTGGCTTTTCGGAGACCTGACAGTTTGGGAAATACAGGGGATTCGATATTCATGGATAACTAACTCGTGGGTAAATCTGCTAATAAGTGGCTTGATCAGAACAGTGAGAAAGGTGCTATTTGTGGCGTATTACTTCTTCATTGCAAAACCGCACGGCGCCGGATTACACGTGTTTGCTGGCCGTACTCCTGCGCTCTCTCGCGCTTAGTGTTTAGCGCCGCTTCTTCTTCGAAACGCTTCAGTTCGATCGCCAGATCGGCGATGGATGCCTGAGGATTCGCAACCGCCAAACGAGCCAACTCGCCCAGCGTATTGAGCATGGACACGATAGTCGCGCCTTTGAACAGGCTGGTGTTGTAGATACAGACGAGTGTTAGACCGGCTGAAGTGGATCGCGCGCCGAGATGAAGGTCGAAGCGGGACTGCAGGAAGCCGGTTTCAAATGGCTCCATTTGCAGATCCGGCATTTGCAGTCTTTCCGGAGTTTCATTCTGGATGTTGAACATCACCTGGAATAGCGGATTACGGCTCGGGTCGCGGTCGACGTGCAGCTCTTCTACGAGCTTTTCAAACGGTAGCGCCGAGTGCGCGTAGGCGCCTAGCGCGTTGCCGCGCACCTGGCACAGCAGATCCGTGAACGTCGCCTCGCCCTTGACATTCGTGCGCATCACCACCGTGTTGATGAAGAATCCGATGAGTCCTTCGGTGTCGAATTGAGTACGGTTGGAAACGGGCGTGCCCACCAGGATGTCGCTTTGCCCGCTATACCGGTAAAGCCAGATATTCATGAGTGTCATCAACGTCATGAATTCTGTGGCGCCCAGGTTCTGACCCAAGAGCCTGAGTTCTCGAGACAAATCCGGTGAGATCGGCAGGGTCTCTAGAGCACCGCGGAACGATTGTACGGGCGGACGCGTGTAGTCGGTCGGAAGTTGCAGCACCGTGGCGCAATTTTCGAGCCGCTTGCTCCAGTAATCCACATGCTTTGCCAGCACGTCCTCTTTGAGCCAATTGCGTTCCCACAGCGCGACGTCGGCGCACTGCAAAGGAAGTTCAGGGAGAGGAGAAGGTTTGCCTTTGAGGAAAGCGTCGTACAGCGTAACTAGCTCGCGGACGAACACGTGGACCGACCACGCATCCGATGCAATGTGGTGTACGTTCACACACAGGACGTATTCACGCGTCTCGAGCCGGTAAATGATCGCGCGCAGAATGGGGCCGCGCGTCAGGTCGAAGGGACGCTCCGCCTCTTCTTCCACCATTTCGCGGACACGTAGTTCGCGTTGCTTGCGGTCCAGGACAGTCAGATCTATCTCTTCCATGTCGATCGCCGCAACCGGGGAGATAGCCTGGTAAGGCTGACCGTTTACGGTCGGGAAGGTTGTGCGGAGTACTTCGTGCCGCCGCACGATTTCGTCGAGCGCGGCGCGGAGAATGGGCACGCACAGCTCTCCTCGTAGGCGCAGCGCCGTAGGATCATTGTAGGCCCGATTGCCGGGCTCGAGCTGATCAAGAAACCATAGTCGCTGTTGCGCGAACGAAAGAGGAATGACTTCCTGGCGAGAGCAGCGTTGAATGGCCGGCGCGACGATTTGATCGTTCGCTGCTTGCAGCTCCCGAATCTTTGTCGCCAGCCCGGCTACCGTAGGCTCCTCAAAGAGCGCCGCCACCGGAATTTCTACACCAATGATGTTTCGCGCACGTGAGATCACGCGAGTAACTAGAAGCGAGTGGCCGCCAAGCTGGAAAAAATTATCGTGAATGCCGATGCGCTCCAACTCCAGAACGTCCACCCATATGCCTGCCAGGAGCTCCTCCAACGCATTGCGCGGCGCAGCGTAATTGCCGCCCTCTCTCCATTGAGGCTCGGGCAAAGCACGGCGGTCGATTTTGCCATTGGAAGTGGTGGGTAGCCGATCGAGAATTACGAAGGCCGCTGGTATAGCGGGCAGAGGCAAGCGTGCCGCCAGGAACGAGCGCAGCATGGAATGATCGCACGATGCCCCAGGCGTCGGCGCGACATAGGCCACCAACACCTTCTGCGACCCTTCGCCATGAGTTCCTACTGCGGCCTGCATCACTGCAGGGTGTCGGCTAAGAGCCGCCTCTACTTCCGAAGGTTCGATCCGGAAACCCCGAATCTTGACCTGGTCGTCAGTCCGGCCAACCATCTGAATAGTGCCGTCTGTCAGTGCGCGCGCTCGATCCCCTGTTCGATAGAGCCTCTCTCCGCCTGAATCGCTGAACGGGTCCGGGACGTAGCGCTCCGCCGTCAGGCCAGGGTTTCCAAAATATCCGCGAGCCAGTCCGCGGCCGCCTATGTAAATCTCGGCCGCCAGACCCGGGGGCGTCGGCCGCATTTCCTCATCCAAGATGTAAAGATCAGTACCCGGGAAGTTGCGCCCGATAGGAACCGGACCGTTGCCATTGACTTGCCCTTCAAACCACGAACTATCGATTGTGCATTCTGTCAAGCCATACGAGTTCACAAGACGCGCGCCGGGCGCTATGCGTTGGCGCACCCGATCCAGTTCTTGTCCGTACCACAGATCGGAGCCGCATATCAGAAGCCGTAAGAAGTTAAACTGCAGGTTTTCAGCTTCCGCATACTGCGTCAACTCGCGCAGAACGGCCGGAACAAACTCGACGCAGTCGACGCCATTTTGCCTCATGAGCGCGTATAGCTTTTCAGGGGCGATCAGAGTGTCGCGCGAGCAGAAAACCAATCGGCCGCCGGAACAAAGCGCGCGGACCAGATCACCTATAAAGACGTCAAACGAAAAGCCTGCCGCCTGCAGGTGGCATGTGGCGCGCGTGCCAAGTTCGTACACTTCTTCCCAAGCCTGATAAGCGCCCGCAAGCGAGTCGTGGCTCACCATCACGCCTTTTGGCCGCCCGGTAGAACCGGACGTGTAAATCACGTATGCGATGTTGCCGGGAGCAGCGGGCCGATAGTCGCTGGTCGAAACCAAGTCGCCGTCATCTGAACCCATGACCAATTCCGGAGCGCCGCCCTCGAGAGTACCGGCCCATCGTGAATTCGTAATGACCAGCCGGGCGCCGCAGTCCTCGAGCATGAACGACAGCCGTTCTGGCGGGTAGGCGACATCGAGCGGCACAAACGCGGCACCGGTCTTTAGTA
>Ga0210385_10000695_pt1 | contig 22334 bp, 11 predicted proteins | sample IncBWH26OmetaG_FD_160107 | JGI IMG/M metagenome (GOLD analysis project Ga0210385, IMG submission 160107) | Forest soil microbial communities from Barre Woods Harvard Forest LTER site, Petersham, Massachusetts, United States - Inc-BW-H-26-O ...
GCTCCTCTTGCTGATTGGTTTCCGCCCGGCCCCTTCCTTCGCAAAGACCGTGGTTTTCTGGCAGCCCGGATTTCCGGCGGCCGACTCGCCTGCTCCGGATGAAAGTGGATTGCGGAACGCGTTTGCTGGCGCTTCGTTTGCCGGCGCGAGTGTCCTGGCAGATGAGTTGGCGAAACACGACACCGATCTGCTGGTAATGCCATATGGATCAACGTGGCCGGAGGCGCAATGGGAGCCGATTCTGCGCTATCTGGATCGCGGCGGAAATATGCTCGTGCTCGGCGGGAAAGCATTTACGCGGGCCGCATATGAGGACGCGAACGGATGGCACCTCCGGACACCGAGTGTGGCGCAATCGCTGGAGTTATTCATTCACGACTATCAGGACACGCCTTCCTCCGACAGGCTGACGTTCGTGCCGAATGCGAATGTCTTCCCTGCCCTTCCAGTGTTCGGCTGGAAGCGGGCGTTCAGTCCTGTGGTGCGGCTCAGCGTGGTCGATGGCGATACGACCGGCGGGCACACCGGCTATGAGGATATGGATCTGACCACGCTGGTGTGGGGCGAGCGCGACGGCCACAAGCTGGCTGCACCGGCGCTGGAACTCGACCACAATACGAATCGATTTGTGGGAGGCCGGTGGATCCTGGTCGCGTGTGAGCCGAATGCGGACTTCTTCAGCAACACGAAGCTGCTGTCGACGCTCGCTGAGATCGCGCTGCGGAAGAATGATCGCTTCGCGTTTCGGCCACGGCTTCCACTTTTTTTGCCGGGCGAGGCGCTGGAGTTTCGCTTTAAGCCTTCCGATCCGATGGCGGAACAGCCTGCAGGCGATCAGTTGCGCGTGAAGTTGACGGACGAAGATGGCAAGGTGATGTACGACCAAACGGCAGCCTTTCCCGGGGCGCATCGGCTCACGTTGCCGGCAAGCGCTGAAGGCGGGCACGGCTTTCATGCGGTAGAGGCGACGCTGATCCGCGACGGAAAGCCCGTGCGGATTGACCGATCGGGATACTGGATGCGCGACTGGCACTATCTGCTGTCGGGACCGAAGCTGACCGTCGGCAAAGACTATTTTCAGCTCGACGGCAAACCGCTGCCGGTGGTGGGGACGACTTATATGTCCGGCGATCTCGCACGGATGTATCTGATGCTGCCGAATGCATACGTGTGGGACACAGACATGGCGCAGATTCGTGGGGCGGGGCTGAACATGATCCGCAGCGGATTGTGGACGGCGTGGAAGCCGGAGCTCGGGGCGAATGGGCAGATGAGTGAGGACGCGCTGCGGACCGTCGAAGCGTTTCTGATGTGTGCGCGCCATAACAATCTCCCTGTCCAGTTCAATCTGTTTGCGTTTTATCCGGATGAGTTTGGCGGTGTGAACGGATATCTCGACCCGACGGCGTTGCAGGCCGAGTCGCGCTATGCGGAATCGCTGGTGGCGCGGTTCGGCGATGTGCCGTTTCTGGCATGGGATCTGATCAATGAGCCGAGCGCGAACAAGAATTTGTGGAGGACGCTCCCGGATTACGATCCCTTTGAACAAGCCGCCTGGCGGAAGTGGATTGCGGAGCGGTATCCGGATCGAGCTTCCCTTCTGCACGATTGGGCTGAGCCTTCGTTGGGGATTGGGCGCGATTTGCAAGTGCAGCCGACAGCGACTGCGCCCGAGGTCGCCGGGCAGGATCCGATGGCACTCCCGAAGGCTGGAGCGTTTCAACCGGATGCGGTCCGAAGCGGATTCAATCCGTTGAAGGTTTACGACTACACGCTCTTCACCCAATCAGTGTTTGCAGACTGGGTGATGAAGATGCGGGATTTGATTCGGACGACGGGATCCCAACAGCTGATCACGGTTGGCCAGGATGAAGGCGGCGTTGCGGGGCGCGTGACGCCGACGTTCTATGGGCCGTTCCTCGATTTCACCGCGGATCATACCTGGTGGGATTACGACGCGATTCTGTGGGCAAGTCTCGCGCCGAAGCTTGCGGACAAACCCCTGCTGATCCAGGAGACCGGCGAGCAGCGCCGGCTGACGCTCGACGATCACCTGCGCTTCAGTCCCGACCTGGAGGCGCACCAGCTGGAGCGGAAGATTGCCCTTGCGTTTGCGCAGGGAGCCGGCGCGCTGGAATGGGTGTGGAATGTGAACGCCTATATGGCCAACGACAACGAGATTCCGATCGGCGCGGTGCGACCGGACGGCACGGAAAAACCAGAGGCCGAAGTGCTGCGGGACTATGCGGCCTTTGCGTCGAAGAGTCCGCAGAGCTTTACGAAGATTGCGCCGCCGGCGGTCACGATGGTGACATCGCAGGTCGAGCTGTATTCGACTCTCGGAGGCCTCGCTCTCGAGACGCAGAAGAAGGCGCTGCGCGCGATGGCATATTTCGATCACACACCGTTACGTATGCTGCCGGAGAATCGGATCGAGGAACTTGGCTCGCCGAAGCTCGTGTTCCTGCCGTCCGCGCAGGGGCTCACCGACAGGGCGTGGGGACAGTTGCTGGAGTATGTGGCGCAGGGTGGAACGTTGCTCGTGACCGGGCCGGTGGATCGCGATGAACACTGGATGGTGGTCGATCGGACGGCGCCGCTCGGCCTGAAGGCGGAGATGATGCCGCTCGCGGTGCGGGGTTCGGTGCTGATCCTGCCGGATGGCAGAGGAGTTGCGCTCGGATTCCCAGCCGAAGTGCAGCAGTCGTCGGCGGAGACGATGCGGTTCAGCGATAGCAAGACGGTCGAAGTCATTCCGCATGGGCGCGGGAAGATTCTTTGGACGGCGGACCCTGTGGAGTTTGCCGAGGGGTACGACCCGACAGCGGCGGTGTATCGGTGGGCGCTGGAAGAGGCCGGAGTGAAGCCGGCGTTTCAGGAGAAAGAGCCGCTTTCACCCGAGGTACTGGCGTTCCCGACACAGCTGGGCGATGCGGAGTTATACAGCTTCAGCAATGAATCGATGGAAGCCGAAAGGGTGGACTTCGTCGATGCAGCGACCGGGGCGCATGTCCTTTTTACCACGGAGCCGCAGCGCGGAGCGGCGCTGCTGCTGGATCACCAGGGAAAGGTGCTGGCGAGCTATGGCGGCGCTGCGGTTGCACCCCGATAGCCCTTCCCGCGCGGCTTCAGGGTAACCTTCCGGGTGGCGCGGAGGGTCCGGACCTGCTATTCTTAGACCAGACACTTAGGAAGTGTATCTGTAGAAAAATCAGAGGAGTACGCACAAAGGTGCTGGCACCCCAAAAGAAATCTGAAGTTATCGCGCGCTATCGCACTCACGATTCCGATACCGGGAGTCCGGAAGTGCAGATTGCGGTTCTGAGCGAGCGGATTGGCGACCTGACTGAGCATTTCAAGACCCACGTGAAGGATCATGCTTCACGCCGCGGTCTGCTGATGCTGGTCAGCAAGCGCCGCCGCCTGCTGGACTATCTGAAGACCCACGATTCGGAGCGTTACCGGACCGTGATCACCAAATTGGGCATTCGCAAATAACACCCAAAGGCCTGGTCTTCGGCGCGTGAGCGACGAGAACCGAAAGAGCATGGACCGACGGGGGCGGCGCCCATCCCGCGAATGCGCGGCCCTGGTCCGATGCAGCGAGTCGAATCCGAATCCAACGGCTCTTTTCCGGCTCCCCAATCGCCCGCCCCGCCGCGGACTCCCGCCTATTGTTGCTAAGGAAATGAGGAAAATATGAAGCAGGAAGTTTCCGTCGATCTTGCCGGAGGCAAGCGACTGCAATTTGAGACGGGCCGCATGGCGCGGCAGGCGTCCGGAGCCGCAGTGGTCACCTCCGGTGACACGGTCGTGCTCGTTACCGCCGTAGCCTCTCCCGATCCCCGGGAAGGCATCGACTTTTTCCCGCTCACCGTCGACTATCGCGAGTACGCCTACGCCGGTGGACGCATCCCCGGCGGGTTTATTAAGCGCGAAGGTCGCCCCAGCGAGCGCGAGATTCTCACCAGCCGCCAGATCGACCGTCCCATCCGCCCGCTCTTCCCGGAAGGATTCCGCAACGAGACCCAGGTGATTGCGCTGGTGCTGTCGGCCGACAAGGAAAACGATCCCGACGTTTGCGCCATCAATGGCGCGGGCGCTGCGCTGGCGTTGTCCGATGTTCCGTTCAATGGTCCGGTTGGTGCTGTACGCGTCGGCCGCGTCAACGATCAGTTTGTCGTCAACCCGACCTACTCGGAGCGGCGCGACTCGACCATCAACATCATGGTGGTAGCCAGCAAAGACGGCATTGTCATGATCGAGAGCGGATCGACCGAAGTGGCCGAAGATGTTGTGGTCGACGCCATTGAATTTGGTCACGCCGAAATCAAAAAGATTCTCGCGGCCATCGAAGACCTGGCATCCCGCGCTGGCAAACAGAAGCGACAGGTGAAGGCGCCCGAATTCGATACTTCCTATTACGAGGCGTTGCAGGCCAAGGTCGGCGGCAGGCTGAACGATGCTCTCGACACCAAGGCGCATCCGAAGCTCGAGAGTTACGCACTGGTCAAGCAGATCCAGGACGAGCTGAAGTCGGAGATTCCCGACGACGAGAAGGCCGGAGAAGCGAAGAAGAAACTGGCCCATTACTACGAGACTCTGCGCGAGCGGCTCTTCCGCGAGCAGGTGACGAAGGAGCGTGTTCGTCCCGATCGGCGCGCGTTCGACGAGATTCGTCCCATCACAATCGAGGTTGGAGTGCTGCCACGCACCCACGGCTCGGCGCTGTTTACCCGCGGCGAGACGCAGGCGCTGGTGACGGCGACTCTGGGCACCACCGACGATTCGCAGCGGCTGGAGACGTTTGAAGGCGAGCAGAAGAAGAAGTTCATGCTCCACTACAACTTTCCACCGTTTTCGGTGGGTGAAACGGGCCGCATGACGGGCGTGGGACGTCGCGAAGTGGGTCACGGGGCCTTGGCCGAGCGTGCCATCAGCGCGGTGCTGCCAGGCGAAGATGTCTCGCCTTACTCACTGCGTGTCGTGTCCGACATCCTCGAGTCGAATGGATCTTCGTCGATGGCCTCGGTTTGCGGCGCCAGCCTGGCGCTGATGGACGCCGGCATTCCGCTCAAATCGTCGGTAGCCGGTATCGCGATGGGACTGGTGAAGGAGGGCGATGCGTACGCCATCCTCACCGACATTGCTGGCGCGGAAGATCACTACGGCGACATGGACTTTAAAGTTGCCGGCACGCGCAACGGGATCACCGCGCTGCAAATGGATATCAAGATTGGCGGCATCACCGGCCAGATCATGCGAGAGGCACTCGAACAGGCGCGCAGAGGACGGCTCTTCATCCTCGACACGATGGATGCGATTCTCAACGGACCGCGCACGGAGAAGTCGAAGTTCGCGCCGCAGATTCGTACCCTGCAGATTCCCACCGACAAGATTCGCGATCTGATCGGGCCGGGCGGAAAGACCATCCGCGGCATCATCGAAGCGACCCAGGTAAAGATCGACGTCGACGACACTGGCCGCGTGAACGTGGCTTCCTCGGACGAAGAAGGTCTGAAGAAGGCCCTGGCGATGATCAACGACCTCACCGCTGTGCCCGAGGTTGGCAAGGTTTACCTGGGCAAAGTGGTCCGGCTGGCGGAGTTCGGCGCGTTCGTGGAGATCTTCCCGGGCACCGACGGACTCCTGCATATCAGCGAAATCGCCGAGCATCGTGTCCGTGAAGTGAAGGACGAGTTGCGCGAAGGCGATCAGGTGATGGTGAAGGTCCTCGGTGTCGAAGGCAACCGCATCAAGCTGTCGCGCAAGGCTGTACTGCGCGAACAACGACAGAAGCTCGGCTTGCCCGATCCGAATCAGGGTGGCCCGGGTAGCGATATGGCGGCTTCGGGAGAGCGTTCGGAGCGACCCGAGCGTTCGGAGCGACCGGAACGTTCTGAGCGATCGGAGCGGCCGGAACGCCCCCCCCGCGCCCCTCGGCCGGAGCGGCCGGCCCCGCCGGAAGACCGGCAGCCCTCCTCGAACGCGAGCACCATCATGATCGAGGGTGGTGAAGACTTCGACGAAGACGACGGTCCCGTTGAAGAGGGTGAGGAGATCAACTACAACCGCGCCGATGGCGTACCCGTCGTGGTAACGCCACAGGGCGAGCGTCGTCCGGGAGGACCCGGAGCCGGGCCTGGCGGACAGCAGCGACGCAGGCGGCGCCGCGGACGTCGTCCCGGTGGTGGAAGCGGCGGCGGCAGTCGCGCGTAAACAGGAGCAGGGCTCAGAAAACTGAGCACAGGGAGCCGGGTCCAACGACCCGGCTTTTCCCTTTGGGCCCCGTAGTTTTCGCCGAGGGCAGCTGTCTCTTTTTCGGGCGGCGGGATTCGTCCCCCGGGGGTTGCGTCTTTCCCGTTAACGTGAACGTCATCAATAATCTGGGCCGGCCCGAGAGGCACCATCGGAGTTAGTTACTCATCTGGCAACGACGCATCCTCTCGACCCCTGGCAGCATCCTCACATCAGGTAGACTGTCGCCAATGAGCGCTTCGATGTACATTGTCGTGGAAGGAGAAGATCCCGGTTACGACATCTTTGTGAACGGCCATGCCCTCGCCCGCAACGAAGATGCCCTCGAAAAACTGGCTCTTCGCCTGGGTGTGAAACCGCTGTTGGAATTTTTCTCCGCGGATGAGAATTCCATGGCGTTGCTTCTCGAAGAAGGTGCGGGCGATCCGGAGTGGGCGAGAACGCTGCCTCCGCCGCAATGGTTTACGCCTGAAGATGGGCTGATTACCATTTGCACCCTGCACGATTTCCTGAAAGATGCTCCCGCTGCGCTGGGCGCCGATACCGCGCCCGTGGTTTCCGAGCTGGAGGAATACGAGCGTGTGCTGCGCAAGACCGCCCTGCGGAATCTTCGCTGGCAGCTGGCCGTCAGCTGGAAATAGAGAAGCAGCGAAAAGCGGTCGCGATATCCACTGGTCGGCCAAATACAACGCTGGCCCGAGCCGCAACTCTCCTGGTTAGCGGGGCTGCCCTACCATTGCACTCCGGGATAGAGACTGCCTAAGCGATCGACGCGGAATTGGTTGGCGTTGGGCGTTATTCCCTGCCAGATGACCTGCGAGGCGGTGGAGTCCAGTTCCTGCACGATGGATCCGGAAGCTGCCGCGCAGAAGTTCGCGTGGATGTCACCGTTTCCCAGCACTTCCACATTCCCCCCAAAATAGTTGTAGTAGCTCGGCGGTGGCATGTAGTGCGTCACCAGCGTGGCGGTCATGTTGGTCTCGTTGATCTCCAGCACGGGCACCGTGGAGTAGCACTGCGATGACCCCGTGGTCTTGCAGAGAATCTGCCCGGTGGGCGGCGGAAAAATGCGGTCGTTGCCGTTGTCCATGAGGCCGAGACGGAACACGCCCGTCGTGTTCGGAGTGAAGTAGTACAGGCCGTGCTGTGCGTAGAACCAGTCGGTGGGATCGGTACCGCCGACGAGCTTAAAATCGCCGCCCTCTCCGAGACGCCAGAGTACATTGCCCGAGCCCTGTCCGTCGTCGAAGTCGATCTTGATGACCCAGTTCTGGTGGCGGATGGAGAGCAGGAGGTTGTGGTCGTCACTCGAATAGAGCATGTCGTTGGAGTGGGTCCAGTCGGGAAAATTCATGGGATGACGGTTGACGTCGAGGTGATCGAACGCGCTCCAAACCCAGTCGGGATCGAGACTCTGGTCCAGATCGACCAAAACATCGCCCAGGACAGACGTGGTTCCCGTGAGGCTGGGCAGATTCGTGAACGTCTTCGGATAGGAGGCCAGCACCACTATGTGGCCGTTGGGCAAAGGCAGCACCCAGTGATGAAAACTCTTCAGCTGGTAATTGCTGCCATCGGAATCATGGAAACCCGCCGCAGCAAGCTTCTGGTTCAGCGTGTCCATGGTGAGATCGCTCACCGTGTTGCCGGCCAGATCGACCTCGCGAATCTCATTCAGCGTATCCGGGGCCTCACTCACAATCGTCTGTGGCAGCGATGAGAGATAGGAGATCACCATAAGCAGATTGCCGTTGGGGAGCAGCTGAATGCCCTGAATGAAATCTCGGTACGTTCCTGTGTAGGAATAGGTCCAAAGAACGTTCCCCTGCAGATCCGTGGCAAAAGCCTGGGTGTCGCCTGCTGGCAGGATCGTGTTCCACATCTCGATACCGGGTTGTGGGGTTCCTGAACTGGTAACAACAACCGGGCTGGTCACCGGGGGTGAACCCGTAACCAGAGACGAACCGGAAGCAAAGTGGTCATGATCCGGATCGTTCAGGGTGGCGCCGTCATTGAGCGCCACCTGAGCGCGCATGTGGTAGAGCGTCAGGGCGAGCATGCCGGCGACGTAGATGTTGACTTGACCACCGTTGCTGGTCGGTGTGGCGACCCGCCAGGTGTTACGCCCGTAAGCCGTCGTCGGTCCGAACTGAATCGCCACGTTGCCGGGCGCGGGCAGATAGATCGAGTACTGCACCACTTGTGGATTCGCCGTCGGATAGATCAGCCCGGGGACGATGATGGACGCCACAGCGGTGGCGTTGCTTTGTTGTGGAGATGACGCGAGCTCCACCGTGATGGAGACGTTTTTGCTCTGAGCGACAGAGGCGGGAGCAGTGTAGTTGCCGGAGGAGTCCACCGTTCCGGTGGCCGCGCTTCCGCCCGCGACATCGTTGACCAGCCATTCCAGCTGCGCTGCGCCCGCGCCGGAGGCGGTGAACTGGACCGTCTGGCCGGGAGAGAGCGCTGCGTATTGCGGACTGATGGTCACCGAGCCGGAACCGCCGGCCGCGGGAGGAGGTCCGCTGGGGGGAGCCTGAGTGGGGGGATTCTGGCCTGGGGGAGTTTCCGGTGCACCCAGTGTGACCCCACAACCGGCGGCCACGAGCGCAACCAGGAGGCATGTCGAGGAGAGGCCAATCTTGAGCGGCTGTTTCATCGAGCTCGATCCCTGGAGCCGCCTTTCACAAGCCCGGATCTCTTCCACCTTGCGACTGAGCGGGGTGGCGTCGAGCTGAACTTGCGCGATGGAGCAGATGCGCCAGTCCCCGAAATGCGTTCAGGAACCGGCGCAGACCGAACCGTTAGAAGCGAATACCGAAGGTGACTGGAAGAAGCCCCTCGGTCCCTGATCCCTGAAAGGAATTCGAGGAATTCGGACCCGGGGAGTTAACCCAGACGTACCGAACCTCGGCGTAGAACTTGCCGTTGCTGTCCTCGCCGAAGATTTTGCGGTAGACGCCCAGCCCAATGTTCAGGCCCCCCTGATTGCTGGAGAAGTGATCCACCGTTTCCGGCGCAGAAATGCAGTAGAAATAACAGCTTTCCACAGGTTCTGTGAAGTTGGTCACTTTGCGGTAGAAGCCGCCTCCACCGGTGACATAGGCCCCGCTTTTGTGACTGAAGGGCAGGTAGTAGATGGGATCGACGGTGAAGGACCACGTGTTAATGTTGCCGCCGAGTCCGGTAGTGCTGCTGGGGCCGCCGGCGTCAGCCGAGCTCAATGCGTTCAGGTAGTTGCCGGGTATTCCCTGCCGGAGAAACTGGTACTCGAGCAGCGCGCCAAGTTTCTTGGTGAACATCCAGCCGCCGCCGACGGTCAGCCCGTAGCCCACGCTCTCCGAGGGGCTCAGATATCCGTCATTGATGCTGGCTTGTGAATAGTTGGTGTCATTGCCAATGGGCACGGAGAAACCAAACCCGCCCTCAAAAGCGATGTGGCTCCAGCGGCTTTCATAGCTCGGATAGGAGGAGGAGCGCCCACCCCCACCGTATTGCGGCGACCCGCCTGCCGCGGAGGGTTCGGCAAACGATGATGACCCGCCGAGCAGAGAATCGGTGCTGAGATAGGCGCGGTAGTCGGTCGAGCTGGAGTAACTCTGCCCGTCCGCCGGGTTGTTGGCAGCCGAAGCCGTCTGGGCTGCCGCGTTCAGCGAGAATCCGATGGCAAAAGCAGAAGCAGCAATCAACATGCGCCGCAGCAGCGGGCAGTCACGATCACAGTTCGCAACCATTTGTTAACACCTCAGATTTTTGAAAGTACGATGCTGGGACAAAAGAGGCCGAAGCCTACCAACTATTTGGACACGGAAACCAGTCCTAAGTTTCACTTTCAGATGCATTTTCGGGGAATCTCAGCCGGATTCTCACGGCATGACGCGCCAAAGCCCGCCGGGCCTGCCAAGGCAGGCCCGGCGCTACCCAATATTCTAACCCTGAATGTCGAACTGCTCCGGGGGGAGAGCCGGATCGCTCTTCACCAGGATGGTCTTCCCGATCATCTCTTCCAGCTCGTTCAGCCATTTTGCATTGTTCGCCTTGAGCACCTTCACCACTTCAGGGTGAACCCGCAGCATCACATCGCCCCGCTCGAAATGGCGCATCATCTTGCGCATCTCGATGTAGAGCTCGTTGGCGACTGTCGTCGGGCTCTTCACCATACCCGTTCCCGTGCAGACCGGGCAGGGCACGCTGAGCGTCCGCTCCAGCGACTGCTTGACCCGCTTGCGGGTGATGGCCACCAGACCGAAATCGTTAAACTGAAGCACCTTGGAGGGCGCGCGATCGGCCTTCAGCGCATCTTCCAGTGCCTGCGTGACCTTCTGCCGATTACGGCGCTCATCCATATCGATGAAGTCGATCACGATGATGCCGCCCAGATCGCGCAGACGAACCTGGCGGACGATTTCGGGTATGGCATCGAGATTGGTCTTGAGGATGGTGTCCTCCAGACGCGCGGTCTTGCCGACGTATTTGCCGGTGTTGATATCGATGGCCACCAGGGCTTCAGTCTGGTTGATGACGATCGAGCCTCCGGACTTGAGCCACACCTTCGACTTCAGAGCCTTGGTGATCTCTTCCTGAATGCCGAACTGCTCGAAGAGCGGGGTCTCTTTGGTGTAGAGCTTCACCCGCCGCACCAACGAAGGCTGGAACCGATTCAGGAAGCGGACGATGCGCTCGTATTCGGTTTCGCTGTCGACCCAGATCGTTGCGAAGTTGTCACTCACCTGATCGCGCAGGATGCGCTCGATCAGATTGAGGTCGTGGTAGATCAGCGCGGGCGCTTTGGCCGCGTCCGAGCGCTGCTTGATCTCGGTCCAGAGGTTGATCAGGAAGCGAATGTCGGCGCGCAGATCCTCGTCGCTGGCGCTTTCGGCCGCCGTGCGTACGATGAATCCACCGGGAGCGCTTCCCTTCTCGGCGATCAGCACCCTCTTCAGGCGCTGCCGTTCTTCGTCGGATGCGATTTTGCGCGAGACACCCACGTGATTCACGGTAGGCATGAAGACCAGGAAGCGGCCAGGCAGAGCGATGTGACTGGTGATCCGCGCGCCTTTGCGTGCGATCGGTTCCTTCGCGATCTGGACCAGGATTTCCTGCCCCTGCTTCAGCAGTTCGCTGATGATGGGCAGATTCGAAGTCTGCATGTTGGGCCGCCGTCCGCCATGACGGCGTCCCGGCGGGCGGCCTCCGCGGCGGCCATCGCCACGGCGGCCGAAACGGCGATCTTCCCGTCGCGCCGGAGCACCCTGACCAGCAGCGGGTTCACTCGATTCCCTGGCCGGTTCAGCGCTCTGATCCTCGTCGCTCTCGTCGTCAGAGAAATCCTCTTCCCCTTCTTCCTCTTCTTCATCAATCTCGACGAACCCTGTTTCCAGCTCGTCCGCCGCCTCGTCTTCCGTAGCTTCGGCGGATGACGCGTAACCGAGCCGCTTTTCGATGTGCACATCGCGAACCGCGTCGCCGAGGGTCGAGGCCTGGTCGAGGGTTTCCTCTTCCATTTCTTCGGTCAGATGCTCCTCGGGCTGGCCGGGAATCGGCTCGAAGTCGTACTCGTCCTCGTCGATCGTCTCCTCTTCCAGAACACCCATGCCAGGTGCGTATCCGAAGAGCTGCCGGACGACTTCGCTTTCCGCAGAGAGGTTTTCGGCTGCCGGCGCCGCTGCTGCCTCGATTGCGTCGGAGGCATGCGAGGCTTCTACCGCCGGCTCCGGCTCGTGCGTCGCAAAGGATGCTCTCTCGTTGGCCCCCTCTTCGACAACCTCCTCTTGTTCCTCTGCCTCTTCCACGGGAGCAAAACGGAATTCGCTGCGCGGTGCCTCGATGCGATGCGATGCGGATGCATCTTCTTCCGGCTCGTACTCGTGGACTTCTTCGATGGTTTCAATTTCCTGTTCCTGCAGCGCGACCTGTTCCTCCGCTGGCGCGATCGCGGCAGCCTTGGTGGAAGCATCCGCGCGTCGGGCTGCTTCCGGTTCCTCCTGGGTCAGGTGTTGTGTCAGGTGCGATTCCTCGAACCGGCTCAAGCTGGGCTCGGCCTGCGGCTCGGCGACAGCAGACTTCGCCTCTGCCGCCTGACCATTGCCTGCGGCCGGCGCTGCATTGCGATGCCGGGAAAGCGTCTCTCCCGGCAGAACAGCACCGCCATCCCAACCGGTCGGGACCTCGACCAGGGTCGAGGGTTTGGAGGCGCCGCGGCTCCGCGCCGGCGTTCGCTCGGGAGGGGCTGCCGACGATGATTTTGATTCCGCACTGCGCCCACCGTACCTGGAAAGCGATTCTCCCGGCAGCACGATGGGTAAATTCTGTGCCGGCACGCCGCCTGGCGCCCCTCGTTCGGGGAGCGATACAGGCTCGGCCGATGTGGCTTCTTCCACCATTTCGGGGGACCCGAGGGAGCTTTGCTCGCCGCCCTGCTCCGAGCGCGGACCGCGTCCGCGGAAGCGCCTGCCCCGACGCCCATGCCAGCGCCGTGCGCCGCCTTCGCCCCGCTGTTCACCGCGATCGCCCCGATCCGGACCTCGATCCGGACCTCGGTCGTTGCGCCGGGGCGGAGCCTCGCCAGCGGATAGATCGGTTTCGGATGCCTGGGCTCCTGCACGAGCTTCCCGCGGCTCGCGGGCTTCCCGTGACTCGCGACCGCGACGGCTGTTGCCGTTGCCGTTGCCCGCGGGCTCGAACTCCTCCGAGTCCTCTTCCTGCTCCTCGAGGAAGTCCGTGACGTACAGGAAGGCGTCCCGTTCCAGACCCACGTCGACAAACGCCGACTGCATGCCGGGAAGAACTCGGGTGACACGGCCCTTGTAGATGGAGCCGGCTAATGTGTATTCGTTTTCGCGCTCGTAGTAGATTTCCGCGAGCTGATCGTCTTCAAGAATTGCAAGCCGCGTTTCATGCGGCGTGCTGGAGATGCAAATTTCCTTTGCCATTCCGCCTCAAATTGCCAGGGCGGGACGAACCGGATCACCGGAGAGAATCGGAAGCGAACGACGAAGGCCCGGGAGAGTGCGTGAACAAGCCGGTACTGCCCCGCCCGAAGTGGGGGGAGAAGACCTGAGAAAGTTCGCTGGGAATTTGCATTCTGTCCGGGGATTTGTCCGCACGCATAGAGTTTGTGACCACTCCTGCCGTTGTTCGTGGCGGGGTCGTTACCCGTCTCTGCGTGCTCATTCCTGATCCTGCCCGGCCCGTTTCAATCCACCTGGCCGGTTAATAACTTCGTTCAAAATTTGTGCCCGCCCTGCGGGCCTTGCTTCAAAATCTGTCTGCCCTCTAGTTCACGAAACGGCTCATGCGGACGTTCATCACCATGCCAAGAGCTAGAAACGTGAACAGTACCGAGGATCCCCCATAGCTCATCAGAGGAAGAGGGATGCCGGTCACCGGCATCAGCCCCAGGACCATTCCGACGTTAACGGCGATTTGAAAAATAAGAACCGCCGCCACGCCCATCACCAGGAACGAACCTGGCAGATCCGCGGCTGTCTGAGCGTTTTGAATCAAACGCATCAGTATTAAGAAGTATATCAGGAGCACGAGGATCGCGCCTACGAAGCCATGCTCCTCGCTGAATGCGGCAAAAATGAAGTCGGTGTAGGGGATGGGGAGGAAGTCCCCCTGGGTCTGGGTTCCCTGGTTCGCGCCCCGCCCGAACACCCCTCCATCGCCCACCGCGATTTTCGATTGCAGAATCTGATATCCGGTTCCACGGGGGTCGGCGTCCGGATTCATGAAGCTGGTCAGGCGTGCCTTCTGGTAGGGCTTGAGCACCTTGCCGCTTTTCCAGACCACTCCTGCGGCCAGCAGAATCACCAGCAGCAGCACGCCCCCCTTCTTCCAGTCGATTCCGCCCAGGAACAACCCCACCAGCAGCACCGGCGAGTAGGTCAGCGCAGTGCCCAGGTCCGGCTGCTTGAGAACCAGCAGCATCGGCAGAGCGACGAAGCCGATCGCCTTAAATATGTCTTTCCAGGTTAACTCGCGGCCCACGAGACTGGTGAAATAGCGTGCCACCAGGACAATCAGCACCAGCTTGACCCACTCGGATGGCTGGAAATGCGCGCCGCCCGGCAGCTTGATCCAGCGCTTGCCTCCGTTCACGCGGGTCCCCACCGCCAGCACCGCTACCAGTCCCACCAGACAGAAGCCGTAAATCCAGTAAATAACGCTGAGCAGCTTGTGGTAGTCGATGACCGACATGATGAACATCGCCACGAGGCCGCCGACGATCCAGAGAATCTGCTTTCGCTGGAAGTCGTGGAACTTGGTGTGGAGCGTGGCGCTGTAAATTTCAAAGACGCTGATCACCGACAGCAGCATGACGAAGCCGAGCAGCGTCCAGTCGAAATCGCGGAGGGAGAGAAAGCGGCGCATGGGGCTACGAAGATCCCGAAAACGGGTGCCGGCGTACGGTGTTCAAAAGGGGATCCCTGAAGGGATTATCGCATTCCCCCAGGCAAAATATGGAAAGAAGAGCCATTGCAGAATCCAAGAAAAGCAGCAACCGGTCTGCGCAAGCCTTCTGAGCTTGGCTCTTGCGGTCTAAGGTGGTGGGCAGTGCAGGGCTCGAACCTGCGACCTCCTGCTTGTAAGTTGCGCGGGAGCCGATTTCTGCTAATAACTGCGGTTGTCTATGGAGTTCCTAAGAGCCTGTGTTCATGCGGGTCTCGCGCTCATCGACACTACTCCCGATTACTGCGAATTTCTGCCAAGGGTCCCCGGTAATTTCCCCGGTATGGGTTCCTGCGCTCTGACTCCGCTTCAGACCATTCCGTGACTTCAATCTGTGCTGTAAGCGGGCCGCCACTCCTGGGAAGGATTCTGGTGGCCCTTTTCTTTTGGGACGGTTCCGTGGCCTAGGCTTTCGGCGGCGTTCTTCCACAGTGCACGCTCGCGATGCGTGGTTTTGATCAACCGGCCCATGGCGTTGGTGCAAGGCGCACCGGGTCGGGCAAGGCACAAGGGACAGGGCGGGTTCCGTGGGTCGGCCTTCACAGCGTGATCAGGTTAGCAACCAACCCGCGCCATCCGCGATAGCTCATTCGGGGAAGCCGAGCCAACCGATGGGGCACTCATCGCCTTTTTAGGGACGCCAGTAATTCCCTCCCTCAAAGTTGCAGGCCGGGAAGCACTCTCGGGGAATGGCTGTGGCCACACGGCTCCGTTACCGTGGGCTGGGCCATGAAGATCGGGTAAGGAGCGCACGATGAAGAGAGCGGCGTGGCTGGTGGTACTGATAGCGGCTCTGGGGCCGAGCGGGTTTTCACAATCCGCATGCACCGTGAAATACACGATCGTCCAAAGGGACACACTCGGGAACATCCAACAGGGCGCCGCAGCTGCAAAGACTGTGAAGTGGCTGACCGGCGACCTTGAAAAGAAGTATCCCGATGTCTGCTACGCCCCACCCGATCCATCCGTCACGACGGTTCTGTTCATCACGGTCACGCCGGCCACTTATCATGGAACCCAGATCGTCTCCACCCAAGAATCATCTTCGGGAACGATCACGGGTGACGACGACGGCGACACCGCCCATTACAACGGGACTACGACAACGTCGACGGCGGTGCCTTACAGCTTCGAGTACGGCAGGTTCATGCTGACCATCGAAAGCCTTGGACCGAACGACGCTGTCGCGGTGCGCCACCGGTTTCAGCAGGACGGCATCTATCGCACCCTGTACGGGATTCCTCTTGGCGGGCGCGGCCATCACCCGGAGAAGGCCCTGGTCGAAGATGCGGTGAAGTGGATCCACCAAGGTGGTCTCAGCGACCCTCTCAAGAGCGCCGAGTAGCAGGGTGCGCCCGGTCTCCCCCTGAATCGCGCGAATCGCCCTCCACAGTGCCGCTGCGCAATCCGTGTACATGGCGGCGGATGGTCCGATAAAAAAAGAGGGGTGGGCCGGATCTGCGTCAGGTTGACGTATAGCGCGACTCCTGAGCCCCCAGAGGCCACGAGCCCTCGTCATAGACCTGCCGTGCTCTCCTGAAGCCTCTGGAGCGCTGGCACGCATGGGTACCGGAATCACCACAACCTATTCGCGAATTGAATGCTCGGAGGGCCTGGCCCGTGAGTCCGACAAGACATTTACGGGAGATTCTGCGGTTTGTCGGTGGCCGGATCGCGTGAGGGCTTTGGGACTGGTGGCGGTTGAGACACATCGAAGATCAAATTTGCGTGAACGAGGTGGCCATCACCACTTTTCAGCCGGAGGTCACACGCAATCCTGGATACAAGCGCTGCTTTAGTCCCCCTCGTTTCCGTGAAACCATCATCCGAGTAACTGAACTGGCATTGGGGAGGGTTGGGAGCCGGGTTGAGCGGCATCGCCTTTCCGTCTGCAAAATAAACGGTGTTCGCGAACAGGATGCTTCCGTCGGCCCCCGCAAGGCTACCGTCCAGCGCCGCGTCCCACATCTAGACGTACAGGCCGCAAAGAGAGCAAACCATGTCATGACCTTAAAGCTCAGCAGGGACGATCATTGAAAACTCCACACGCACTTGCAAACTTCACACGTGCACTGCGTCACTGTTTCCCGGCGAGACAGCCCTGCCAGGAACAGAGACAAACCGCCCGTCATTAACGCAGCGGTCGCTTTGCCTCCGGAAACACCCGCACTCCTTGTGATCGATCTCACTCGAACACAGTTACTCCACTGACAATGAGGGCAAATGATCTGAGGACGGATTGCACCAGGGGAACGGGATTGAATCAGGGACTTCAAAGACTTTGCCATTTCAGGGTTGTCTCCAATAGAGACAGACGCCTCTACGAGCCTCCAGAGAGCGTCAATTCGGTCATCATGAGGCAGTCGCCCATCGGCCCACGTTTCGAGTTGGCCTTAAGCCATTTCTCAAAGTTATTGGCAAAGCCGGCGGCGGCCTCGTCTCCCTCCTCGCCGAATTCACGCTCGTACTCCACAAACTTCTCTTCAATGAACCGAACGCGAGGATCCTCCAAATGCGGATTGTCGTTAAACTGCGCGCGGAAGCCCCACTGGTTAATGGCGACGATTTTCATAGGTGTTTGAACCATACTTCAGGTGCGCGAGCCGACTCCATCACACGAACATGGCATGCTCAACACCGTAGTAATAGGGCCGGCCGGCCCGGCTCCCCTTACTGTTTTGTGAGTTTTTCCGGCTCAGCTTTCGATTGAGGCTTGGAATTAGGGACTAATTGAAGAGTGTTCAGATCCAGATGGAAGCCGGGATGCTGCGCGGCAACATCGACACTAATGGCTTGGGCTTCCTGTTTTAGTTCCCGCCACCGATCAGCGAGGGAGCGAATTGCGATTTGTTCGGTTGCGGTAAATTGCGGAATGGGTTCCTGAGTGGAGGTTTGCGCTGAACAGATAACAGCAACAAACAGTAACCACGATGGCAAGAGAGTTTTCATTTTCATTCTCATTTGACTTCCTTCTTTCCCTGACAACTAAGGGGTTTGATCGTTAAAAAGTCGTCAGCTCCGCGCGCTTCACGGTGTTGGTCGCTGTGCAGGCGTAGAGGTAATTGGCATCGGACCAGAGTGTGCCGGCCGTGCAGGCCTGAGTGTCGCTCGGCGTTACCTGCGGCATCTGGATATAACTCCCCAGCGAAAGCGCCCCGGCGATACTCATCGAAGTGTTGCTCCCCGACCATGAAATCGGCCCCGTCGTCGTCAGCTGAAAGCTGCCATCGCCGGACGACGTGCTGTTGTCGGCGCTGAGCAGGATGTTGCCGGCGCTGCCACCAACGCCTTCGGCCTCGACGATGAACGATCCGCTGTTCCCGCCGAGCGGCGGGTGGACGGCATTGTTCAGCGTGATCGAGAAGTTTGCCCCGCCGTCCTCCGCGCTCTCATCCCAGTTGGTGTTCGCATCTCCGGAGCCCAGCGCCGTATTGGTGCTGGCTAGGTTTACGTTGAACTGCGCGCTGTTAGAATTCGACGAGCCGCCGGTCATGCTCGCGGAGAACCCGAAATTCAGGCCGCCGCCCGAGGTGCCCTGCGTCGTGAAGGTGATGTCGCCGGAGAGGATCCCGCCAACATTCGTGCTCAGGTTGATGTCACTGCCCTGGCTGAATCCAGTCTGCTGGCCCGTCGAAATATTGATATTGCCGGAGTCGAAGCCGCCCGACCCGTTCAGCATTGTGCTGATGTTGATCTGACCGAACTGCCCGCTCAAAGGCGTGCCTGACGTGATCAGGTTGATACCTGTGGCGGGATTGCCATTGACAGTGAAGCCGACAGGGGCGCTCGTCACGCCGGCGGTCGCTTGAGAGCCACTGACCGTTCCGGAGCACGTCGTCGCGGACTGCGCAATCTCAAACTGCGAGGACGTAAGCCCGGTGCTCAACACCGCCGTGGCTACACTGTCGTTCATGCAGCTGTTCGCATAGCCTGTGCCGGTGACAATGAACTCGCCAGCGAGGAACGTATTCGCCGCGGTCAACGTGCAGTCGGTACCGTTGCAGGAGAAGGCGGTCACGTTGGCTGCCTGCACCATGCCAAAGTCGAACCCATTCGTCGTGGTCGCGTTCCAGTCGGCGTTCGCTCCACCGAAGGCTCCGCTGTTATCGAATTGCAAAGAAAAAAGCGGACTACTTGGAGAAGTGGAACCTCCGGGAGTATTGAAAAACGTTCGATCATCCACAATTGAGGTAATCGAAGATCCTCCGGCAACCACCGTTGCGACAGGAATATCGGTCGCTCCGAAAGCGCTCGTCTTGACGGCCGGCGCGCAACTCGCGCTCGTATTCAGATAGACGTAGTTCGTTGTGCTCGAAGTGAGTGCCAGCGTTCCGCCACTGTACGTTTCAATCGTCCCTGAGCAGTTCGCAGTCCCCGGTCCGAGTGCGAGGTTCAATCCCGTTCCGGCTGTAGGCGCGTAACCCGGAGCGACTCCGTTTGTGTACTTCGCGTTGACGGCATAGATGGGAGCCGTCTGCGTTTGCGGGTTCTGTGCGCTCGCGATCACTGTGATAAAGAAAAGCAGAAGCCAAATCGTTCTCAGTCTCATCATCTTTCCCTTAACCAAAATGAACTTCAGTTCTTCGGGTGCTCAGAAGCGCCCTCGATAACGCTCGAACCTTCCTCACTGGTGGTGGATCCGAGCGACAGTTGATCGTCCACGGGGTGGCGAGCCGTTCCCCCACCAGACGCAATAATCATCAATTCGGCGCGCGTAAGCTCGCGCAGATTGATGTTCGCGGTTGCCATCGGAATCGGTCCCCCGCCGGGCCCGCTCAGTTCTGAGCGATCTTTGAACATCCCCAGGTAACGGCCAAGCGCCATCAGCGCTTCATTCTGATTCCGTCCCAGCGCCTTGACGCCATCCTTCGTCTGCTGGGCGCCGGCGTAGAGCTTGGCGGCTTGCGGGCTGAGCTTGCGGGTATCCGCTACGATGACGGTTTCAATTCCGCGACCAAAGCATTCTGGACATTCAGGATTGGGTGGACGAGTGGCGTTGTAGCCGATACCTCCCTCAAAAATGGGAGGCTGCTGTCCGTCGCGTATCGCTTCGCGAACGGCAGTCTCGTACTCACTCAGGATCCATTGGCGCCGGTGATCAATCCCGTAGCAGTAACGACAACAGTCCCGATGGACGCTTATCAGCTCCCGCGGATCGGCAGTCGCCACGTCCAGAAGCTCCCTCACCACCATCGCCGTATCAACCTCTGCGACTGCCACGATTTGTTCAAGACGTCGGCTAATAGCACTCCGAACCTTGGCATTCGCTAACAGTCGCGATCCTTGCTCGTCAGCGGTGTGCTCACTGTATCCGGCGCGAATGGCGGCCTGCGTAGCGTTCCAATCCTTCACATACTCGCGCACGAAGGCGGCCTGCCTGTCGGTCTTCAGATCGTCATCCACATGTGTGATCATCGGTCTATTTTTCTGTTTCGTAGGCTGTTCACTTAAGAAAGAGTGCAGTGAGTGGAGCTGAAAAGTATTACCTCTTAGAAAATCGATCTCTATAGGGATAAACCGGAGCAACTCCACTCACTGCACTCTTTCTCATAATTGGACCTTATTGGACTATCGGAGGAGGAGGGGGCGCGGACGACGGCTGTACGGGAAATGGTACGTTCTCGGCCCACTGTGGCGGCAATAAGCGCAGGCCGCGATAGCAAATCCCCCGATTAGTCTTCACCCTCTCGAATCCTCGCATCACCTCTAACCATCGGCTCTTCGATACCGCGCGCTCTCCGCGGGTCTCCTTCCAGCTTTTGTAATCCCCGTAACAGGCTGTCACCATGGGTAACTGGTTCGCCGGCCGATCATCGTTCTCCAGTCGTTCCGTTCGCTCCGCCAGCCACAGTTGCGGGGTCGATTGATTGGCGAAATAGCTCTCACTCTCAGCCCCTACGGCGGCGCACACATACATCTGCTTACCGCAGACCAACCACTGGCGGTGGCCTTCCATAAGCCAGGCGAGAACGTAGCCCAGATGCTCGCGAAGACGTCGGGGAAGGTCTGTGTCTTCGCGCCCTTTGAATGAAGCGGTGAACGGAACGATCTTGAGGCGGCTCCTGATCCCGTCGCTCACACTGCGAAGCTGGGGCCTGTAGTTGCCGTAGATAAGGTGCTTGTGGGTGCGAGGGAAGGTAAAGAAGTCGCCGCGCATGAATCTGGCGCTCAGAGTGGCATCCCCGGTGATTTCGTTGATTCGAGCCTCATCCCAATGGTCGCCGTCGTTGATTTCCGATGAGGTAGCCAGTCGAAGCCCCTGCAGGTTTGCGATCTCTGTCGGGTGGCTTTCGTAGGACTTCGCCATCAGCGTCGACGATGGAATCTTGCGGGCATAGTCGCCCATCGCGTCCTGTACCAAATCTCCGAGGGTATTCTTGCCGTTGCGGCCGGCACCAATCCAAAAGAGCATCCAATGACCTTCCACGGCGCCGGACAGGCAGGCGCCCAGAGATACCTGGTGGAATTGCAAGAGCTGGACGTCGCCAGCAGTGATTTCTTTCATAAATTTAAGGAAGTCTTCTCCGCCACGCGGATCTGGCGCCACACCCGTGCAAAGGGTGAGCATATCGGTCGGATCATGCGGACGCATCTTGAAGGTGCGAAGATCGAAGGTGCCAGCCGGCGTATTTAGGAGGTAATTATTCCGGTCGAATTGATCGGCAGTTCGTGCGAACTCCGGAGCGCTTTGCAGGAGACGGTCGACGCCGTCACAGAAGGACGCGGCGCCCATGGATGCCTTGCCGTCGTAATTCAATTCGCGAGCGATATCGCGGATCAGATTGTGAGCCCGACCCAACCGATCAGCCTTCCAACGGACGCCGTCATACTCCAGCCACCCGCTACGGGTGCGGTCGTAGAGCATCTTGCCCTGCATTCTCTGAGTGAAAATTAGCGCCACGGCGTCCTGAGTGCCGACGTTCGCGAGCGTTCTTTCAACCGGAGTCAAAGTGATTCCGCCGGCGGCGGGCGCCCCAGCGGCAGGAGCCGGGCGCCGGTCCTGATAAACGTCTACCTGCCGGGCGACGGCGCCCAGAATGGTTCGTTTCAGGTAGTCGCTGCGCTCCCATTTGTCACGTACCAGAGCGCTGCTCTGCATAAGCCGCTCGATACGCGCGGCGTGCCTGCCCGTCCAGAAAGCCAGATGTTGCGCAAGTGCGGCGTCGGCCGCTGAAGCGTCATAGTCGCGATGGACGCCGCCTGGATATGCAATGCTCAGTTTGGCGGCTCTGGCCTCCCACAAGTCGGAAAATGAGGGCTTCTTCGGATCGAATGCGGCCGCCGCGCTGGTGGACTGAAGAGCGCGCCGCAGCAATTCGCCATCATCCGGGGGGCCGCTCCAATCGGGATCGGGTTCGGTCGTCCAAACTTGCTGCTCTCCTGCGGCTGAGGTATGCGCCGGCGGAAAGTAACTGCCGATGAGGGCAGGCAGCATCATCGTCAGGTCCGTCTCTACGTTGCCGTTCGCGGCATAGGGAGAGCCCAGGGCGAAGAATCTCTTATCGTGATAGAACTCAGCCCCATTAGCTTTGCAAGCGTGCGCCGGCATCTCTCCGCTGTAACTGAACCAAAAGTGAATGCCCGTGCCGGATATGCTGACTTCTGCGTAAGCGCCAGGAAGA
>Ga0210385_10000696_pt1 | contig 22328 bp, 21 predicted proteins | sample IncBWH26OmetaG_FD_160107 | JGI IMG/M metagenome (GOLD analysis project Ga0210385, IMG submission 160107) | Forest soil microbial communities from Barre Woods Harvard Forest LTER site, Petersham, Massachusetts, United States - Inc-BW-H-26-O ...
CCGATTGACCGTCGAGGCGGCACACCCATCCATCGCCGGCTTTTTCGAGTTCGAGACGGTGCGATTTGCCGTCGACGATAACTTCGTAGACCATGAAATCAGCGCAGAGCTTCCGCGCGCCCCTTCGGCTTCCAGTGGGATGGAGCTTGGCTCGTTGCGGCAGCGGTTCCATCTTTCGCGGGTGCAGCGGCATCGAGCACGGTAAACATGCCAGCAGCAATTACAGCGATCTTTTCGAGCGACTGGGCCCCGTGGGTTCCGATCTTCGTCTTTGCCACATCGGACTTCGACGAGAACGTGGATATCGCAGGATCGGCTTTCGCCAACAGTCGGTCGAGGTATCCCGTGTCGATTTTCCCTGCTTGAAAATCGGCATCACCGAGAATGCGTTGGAACAGAGAAATATTGGTCTTGATGCCGGCCACGAAATACTCGCCGAGCGCTCGCTCGAGCCGCATTATGGCCTGCCGGCGATCCGAGCCATAGCCGATCAACTTGGCAAGCAACGGATCGTAATCCATGGGAACGGTCCAGCCTTCATAGATGCCGCCGTCTTGGCGGATTCCCGGTCCCGAGGGTTGGAGCAGCAAGGTGATCTTACCGGGGCTGGGAAAATAGTTGTTGTCGGGATCTTCAGCGTAGATGCGGCACTCGATCGCGTGACCCCGAAATTTGACGTCGGATTGTGTGAAGGGCAGCTTCTCTCCAGCTGCGATGCGGATCTGCAAGTGGACGAGATCGAGTCCGGTAGTGATTTCAGTGACAGGGTGCTCGACTTGCAGGCGCGTGTTCATTTCGAGGAAGTAGAAGTTCCCCTGTTGGTCGACGAGAAACTCGATGGTACCGGCGTTGGTGTAATGGGCCGCCTGCGCGACCTTGACGGCCACCTCGCCCATGCGCCGGCGCATTTCATCGTCGACGATCGGAGAGGGGGATTCTTCCAGAACTTTTTGATGACGGCGCTGGATGGAACACTCGCGTTCGCCGAGCCAGACCGTGTTGCCGTGCTCGTCGGCCAGCACTTGCATTTCGATATGGCGGGGATTAACGATTGCTTTCTCGATATAAACTTCGCTGTCGCCGAAAGAACGCTGTGCCTCGCTCTGGGCGGATTCGAGCGCGGAACGCAGTTCCGGGCGCGTGTGCACCAGGCGCATGCCTTTGCCGCCTCCGCCGGCTGCGGCCTTCAGCATGACCGGATAGCCGATGCGCTCGGCGACTTGCTCGCCTTCTTCGGCCGAAGCAAGGCCGCGCGAGGTTCCGGGAACGAAGGGTACGCCAGCTTTTTCCATCTGCTGCCGGGCGCGGGTTTTCGATCCCATCGTTTCCATCGCGTGGGGAGTAGGACCGATGAATTTCAGCCCAGCATCGGCGCAGGCTTGAGCGAACTTTGCGTTCTCCGAAAGAAAGCCGTAGCCGGGATGGATGGCATCGGCACCGGAGCGTTTGGCTGCGTCGAGGATTTTATCCATCCGCAAATAAGATTCGGATGCCGCAGCCGGGCCAATGGCGTAAGCTTCGTCAGATTTGCGGACATGGAGCGCGGCGCGGTCGACATCGGAATAGACGGCAACGGTCGCGATGCCCATTTCGCGGCAGGCGCGAATGATGCGCACCGCGATCTCTCCGCGATTGGCGATCAGAATCTTCTTGAACATTTTGCTAACGGGCCCGCAGCAGGCATGGCACGATTTTACCTGCGGGGATGGGGAGTGGCATCCGGCAAATCGTCGGCAAACAAAAGCAGCCAGTACCTAGTGACAAGACTCACCACCAGGTACTGGCTACTCAATCTTACTGCTTCTGATCCATAACAATGCCGCCAGCACCGGGCTGTTTTTCCGCCTTGGCTTTCTTGGTGGCCATGGTTTTGTCGACCCACTCGTCCGCGGTTTTCAAGTCAGCGGAGCGGGCCGCCGGGTCATCGCACTGGATGTCCGCGCGTTCCCGGTACATCAGGTTCATGTAGGCCATGGCGTCGTCGTAGTCAGGACGAAGCTGAAGTGCCTTGTTCAGGTTGTCGATCCCTTCCTGTACGTCGGCGGTATTTTTTTCCTTGACCAGCGCGCAGACTTTTTTGTCTTTCGCAGGCAGGGACTCATCAGGCTTCATGCCAAGCTTGGCACGCTCTTCCTGACGCGGCAAATAGGTTTGAGTCCAGTCGATGACGGCGACTGAATAATAAGGCTCGGGGTCATTGGGATCAGCCTCGGAGGCCTTCTTGTAATAGTCCTTGGCCAAGTCGAATTTCTTCATCTGCAGATAAAGGTAAGCGATGCCCTTAATGCTGTTGATGTTCTTGGGATCGACCTGCAAGACCTGTTTGTACTGGTCAATCGCCTGCTCGGCATAGTGGTTGTTCTCAGGCGTGTCAGCTCCCGGAATGTATTGCTGAGCGTAGGCGGTCGCCAGATACAGACGGCCGTTGATAAGGGATGGATCGAGCGCGACGGCCTGCTGGAAATGGTCGATCGCGTCTTCGAACTTGGAGTTCTTATAAGCCTGCACGCCCTTGTTGAGGTTGTCGCGTGCCTTGAGCTTGTTGCATGCAGTGCTGGAAAGTATGACCAGCGCGGCGGCGAATACCGCCAGAAAATTTCGAGTTGGTTTCATTGCTCTATGAATCTCCCTTGCGGCGGAGTATCGCGAAAACCTGTGGCGGAGCACCGGACTTCCCCACCCGACTGGACTGGCGAAGACGTCCGTCCCTCCATGGAAGAACGATTCTAACCGCCCGCTTCGATCTTGGCCGTAATCAGGCCGACTTTGTCGACGCCGGCTGAATGCGCGATATCGATGACGCTGGCCACGTCAGCGAAAGGCACATTGTCATCGCCCTTCACAAACATGACTTTTTCAGCGCGCGTCTTGAAAATATCCTCCAGACGGCCCTGCAGAGTCTCCCAAGTTGCCTCGTCCTGATTGATTTTGAGTCCGGGAGGGTTGCCGGCGCCGTGGTCGATCAACTGTACGACGATGGTGCGATCCGGCGTGGGTGGTGGCTGCTTCTGGTCTTTCGGAGGCGGCTGCGGCACCAGGGCGTCCAAACCCTTGGGCGTAAGCGGGGTGATCACCATGAAAATGATCAGCAACACCAGTAGAACGTCAATTAATGGCGTGACGTTCATGTTCGCGTTTTGGCCCCCTTTGGGGCCGACTGCCATAGCCATATCGATCTCCTCTACTACTCTTGCTTGCTACTGGCGTTACGATGCCCTTATTGCCCGCCTGTCGGTGCCGCGGGCGGCGCGACCGGCGGAGGAGAAAACGAGCCGCTCTTCTTTTGTTCGGTCAAAAGTCCGAGTTGGTCTACGCCAGCGGCGCGGACATCATCGACGACCTGCACTACCCACCCGAACTTCGCTCGCGCGTCGGCCTTGAGAAAAACCCGCTTGTCGGTGCGATTTGCCAGGCGGTCTTTGATCTTTTGCGTCAGGTCGTCCGGATTGATGGGGTCGGTGCCGAAGAAAACTTTATCGTCACGCGTGATGGCAACCTGCAGCGCGTCTTCTTTGTCGGCGTCGTGCATATCAATCGGATTGTTCACTTGCGCCATGTCGACCTGCTTGCCATGTTGCAACATGGGCGTGATCACCATGAAGATGATCAGGAGCACCAACATTACGTCGACCATCGGAGTCACGTTGATGTCGGAGTTGACGTTGGCCGCTTCGTTCCGTTTTGCTAATGCCATGGAATTCTGTCTCCTGCCTGCGCGTACTCTGCTGTTCGCCCCAACTTTGCTAAATGGAGTGCCGGGCGTCCCCGCCCGGCCTCCATCAGCAACTCATGGACAGCAAACAACCGGTAGATCGGAGGCCGCAGGTTCAAGTCCTGAGACCTGACACCTTAGACCTGCCTTTGCTACGACCGGCGCATGCTCCGGCGCTTCAGGAAGTAATCAATCAGTTCGCTCGAGGAGTTATCCATCTCCACGTCGAACGCTTCCACGCGACCGGTCAAATAGTTGAACATCATGACGGCCGGAATGGCCACGAAAAGGCCGACGGCGGTGGTCACGAGAGCTTCGGAAATACCGCCAGCAACCGCAGCCAGACCGGTGGCCTTTTCCTTGGCGATACCGTTGAAGGCGTTCAGAATGCCGACGACCGTTCCGAACAGTCCCACGAAGGGAGCCGTCGAGCCGATGGTCGCCAAGCCGCCCAAGCCACGCTTGAGTTCGGCGTGGACGATCGCTTCGGTGCGCTCCAGCGCGCGTTTCGAAGCTTCGATGGTCTCGCCTGGGATTTCGCCCGGGCTATCCTGGTGGGCCTTGAATTCCATCAGGCCAGCGGTGACGACTTTGGCCAGGTGGCTTTTCTTGTTGCGCTCGGCGACCTTGATGGCTTCGTCGATCTTGCCTTCGCGCAACGCTCCGGCAACCGCGGGAGCGAAAGAGCGGGACTGATTGCGGGCGGCATTGAATGCCATCCAGCGGTCGATCATCACGCCGATCGACCAACCCGACATGATGAACAGAATAATGACCACGGCTTTCGCCAGAAGGCCCATTTGCTTCCAGAGCGAAATCGGGTCCCAACCGACCGAGCCGGAATCTTGCAAGAGCCAGGCGGCGAAGAGATGGAAATGACAAAGTGCGATTGCTGCTAGGTTGACTACCATGAGTTGCTTTTCCTCCTCGGAACTTTTTGAAACCTTTGCTAAACGCTTCTAAACTTACAGTTCGCTGGCAGAAGGCGCGGCAAGCTGCACCTCCATACGAAAACCCGGCAAATGCGCAGTCCGAAAGTCAGGCGCGCGTGAAGCAATACTCGCCGCAGTCCGCTTGATCTCCAACGTTTGATGCAAGAAACCGAAAGTAGGCAGATGGCCTTCGGCGCCAAAAGCGCGCCGCAATCGCCCGTCTCGGTCGCAGGTGGGACGGGGAAGGCCCAAAAACTGCCACAAAATCAAGCTTTACCGCCGGACAAACCGCAATCCAGCGGGCCGATCCGGAGAGTCTAGTTTCCGGACAAGCTGAAGTTCACGATCACCTGGGTATCCACCGCTACCGGTTCGCCGTTCAGCAAGTAGGGCTTGTAACGCCATTGCTTCACAGCCTCAATCGCCGCCGGGGCCAGCATCGGATGCCCGCTAATCAACTGCAAATTCTGGATGGTACCGTCTTTGCTGATTTCCGCCTGCAGCACTACTTGCCCTTGAATGCGGGCCTGTTTCGCGAGTTGCGGGTAGTTGGGCTGAACTCTCCTGATCAAAAGACCCGCCGACACACCCTGCGAAACGCGAACCCGAGTCGGGGTCGCGGCTTTTGGAACAGCAACCGCGGTCGAACTAAGAATGCCCCCGATAACGCCACCAGCCGAACCTCCAGCAATACCGCCCGGGACGCCCCCCGGAACACCGCCGCCGAGGTCTGGCGGGTTTTCATCTTCTTTAATCATCTGAACTTTGTCTGGAATCTTGGTCGGCGCGCGTAGTTGGCCGTTCACCACTTCACTAACCATCTTGACGATTTTGATGGGAGCGGCTGCCGGGGGCGGTGGAGGTGGGGGCGGAGGTGGCGCCACCAGGAAGCTCATGGTCATGCCCTTGGGCAGGGCGTCGGTGTAGATCAGAGGAATCAGGATCAAAATCCCGACGAGCGCGAACTGCCCGATAAAGGAAATAATCGACGTAAGCAAACGCTTGGTCTTAAGCTTATTCCCGGACTCGATGAGGCTGTCTTCAAACATAGGCTTCTCCTACACACAGCAAACCATACGAAATTTAGACACCGGCCGCGTCCTCTTTGCTCCCGCTCTTTCGCAGATTTAGCTTCTGCAAAATGCCTGCCTCTGTGGGCAGGTCAATGATTCTACGCCAACTGGCCTGATTTAGGCCTTAACTTTTTCCTTGGGTTGCACCGGTCCGCTTCCGGTCCGCAACGGCATGGAAATGGCCGGCTTGCCGCGCTCACCCCTCCATTCCTGGTAGGCGACCAGGATCGGGGCGGCAATCGCGATCGAGGAATAGGTTCCGATCAGGATGCCGATGACCAGCGCGAGGCTGAAATTGTGCAATACCTCGCCGCCAAAAAGAAACAGAGCAAGCACGGTAAGGAAAGTCAGGCCCGCTGTCAAGATAGTTCGGCTTAAAGTTTGATTAATACTTTTGTTGACGATGTCGGCGAGCCGGTCCCGGCGCAGCAGTTTGATGTTCTCGCGGATGCGGTCGAAAACGACGATGGTGTCGTTATTGGAGTATCCGATCAGGGTCAGGATGGCGGCGATCACGGTCAGCGAAATTTCGCGGTCGAGCAATGAGAAGACGCCAAGGGTAATCAGCGTGTCGTGAAACACGGTCAATACCGCAGCTACGCCATAAATCCACTCGAAACGCAAGGCCAGGTAAATCAGCATCCCCCCCAGCGAATAGAGTGTGGCCAGGACGGCTTGCTTCCGCAGTTGCCCGCCCACTTGCGGGCCGACGATCTCAACGTTGCGGATGCCAAAATCGGAAACGAAGAAGTTGTCCTGGAGCGAGGCGACCACCACGGGATCGGCTGCATTCTTCAGCTCGTCGATCGAATCCAGCACGCCGCTTTTCGTCTTGTCGCGGTAGTCGACGATGGCATGAGCGATTGCAGTGTAGCGAGGGTTGGCATCGGCGCCGGAGCCGAGGTGTAGGGGGTCCTTTTCAAGAAGATAATTCTGGATGGTTATCGAACTGGAATTATTCAGGTCCTGTTTGCCGGAAGTAGCGTGACTTTCGAGCGTCTGAATGATCTGGGTCTTACCTTTGTCGAGCGCCTGATCGCTGGTTTCCTGGATGTCGAGCTGGATCAGCACTTCGTTATTCGCGGTTGGTCCATAGCGTTGCACGCGCGCGTTCTTCAATCCGGCGCGTTCGATCTCATCGTGAATGGCGGAGGGGTCCGGAGTGTGCGCATACTTCACGTAGACGAGCGTCCCGCCGCGGAAGTCGACACCGAGCGGAACCGGGGATCCTGTAGTGGCCCAGCGATGGCCCATGGAGATGAGGCCAGCCACGCTGAAAATGAGCGAGAAGGTGAGGAAGTACCACTTCTTCCCGAGAAAATCGATGTTCGTATTTTTAAAGAATTCCAAGTGAAACTCCAAAATTCGGCTTCGAGCAACGAACTACACATATGAGCCGCGCGCAAACCGTCTTGCGGCACGCCTCGCGGCTAAATACTCAATGCTTCGCCGCGCTGTTTGCGGCTTAGAATCCAATCAAAAATCACACGCGATACGAATACCGCCGTGAACAGGTTCGCGAGCAAGCCAAAGACCAGCGTCGTGGCGAAACCTTTCACCGGTCCCGTACCGAAAAGAAACAAAATCGCGGCGGAGACGATGGTGGTGACGTGGGTATCGACGATGGTGATCCAGGCATGGCTGAAGCCCTGCTCCACGGCCGAGGGCGGCGTCTTGCCATTCCTCAATTCTTCGCGGATGCGCTCAAAAATCAGTACGTTCGAATCGACGCCCATGCCGACCGTGAGAATGACGCCCGCGATGCCCGGCAGCGTCAACACCGCACCAAAATAGCCCATGAAGCCGAGCAGGATGATGAGGTTCAGGATCAGGGCAATGTCGGCATTCACGCCTGCCCAACGATAGTAGATGAGCATGAAGATGAGTACGGCGAGCATGCCGTAAACCGCCGCCTGCACACCGGAACGAATAGAATCGGCGCCGAGCGATGGCCCGACTGTGCGCTCTTCCAGATACTTGATGCCGGCTGGCAGAGCGCCGGAACGCAGCGTCATCGACTGGTCTTGCACTTCTTGCTCGGTGAAGCGGCCGTGAATAATCCCCTGATCGCGAATCGGCTCTTCGATGGTTGCCACCGATTGCACTTTGTTATCGAGCACAACTGCGAGTTGGTCTTTCACATGGGCGGAAGTGAAAGCGTAAAATTTGCGTCCGCCTTCGGCGGTAAGAATGAATCGTACCGCCGGCTGACCGTTTTCGTCCTGGCTGGGCTCCGCAGTGCGCAAATCGCGGCCGCTGACGGCGGAGGCGCGCGAAATGATGTACCACACTTCTCCGGTGTCGCTGCTGCTCGGGTGCGGCGGTTTGCCAGGTATCAGGACTGAGTCCGGAGGCAGAACGCCGCCGTTTGCCTGCAGCGCTTCCTGTTCACTCGAGTAGGGACCGCCGAGCGATTGCTTGATTTCAAGCATCGCCGTGGACTGCATGATTTCCTTCACACGGGCGGGATCGTCGACGCTGGGAAGTTGCACGAGAATCTGGTGGTCGCCGAGACCGTTCTCCTGAATGACCGGTTCGCTGACGCCAAGTTGGTCAATGCGATTGCGAATGGTCTCGATCGCCTGCTGCACCGCCCGGTCTTTCAGGTCCTTGAGGCTGGTCGGCTTCATGGAAACTGTCCAGGAATTCTCGGCGCCCGAGGTGGCGTCGTACTCCGGCAGACGGTCAGAAACAATGCTCTTGAATTCGCTGGTCTGGTCAGGAGGAATGCCTTTCACCACGACCATGTCAGGATGGTTTACCGGATCGGGCTTGGTGATGTCGGCATAGTTGATCTTGCGCGTGCGCATGTCCTCTTTGAGGCGCGCAATCGCGTTGTCGGAATCGACGTTGACCGCGTCGTTGACCTGCACCTGCAGAATAAGGTGGGTTCCGCCACGGAGATCGAGGCCCAAATGAATGCGGTCGGTGATCGAGGCCAATAGGCCTTTGCCCGACCAGTCTTTTGGCACGCCGAAGATGCCGAACAGGAATACGAGCAGGATCCCGACGATCACGATTAACTTCCAGCTGAGATTCTTATTCATGAAAACCAGTCATTTGTCTTTGGTCTGTTAGGCGTTGGAGAAAACCAAGGCCGACATCGTGATCGCTCCGCGAGCGACTAACGACAATCGACCAAAGACCAAAAAACTATTTCCCTTCCTCTGCCGTCGTCACCGAAACCACCGATGCGCGGCTGACTTCAAGCTTCAAATTGTCTGGCGGCACTCGCAAGGTCACCGCATCATCCTTGAGGCTGATGATCGTCCCGCGCAGGCCGCCGCTGGTAACGATCTTGTCGCCGTTTTTCAATTCGCCCAGCATGGCCTGCCACTTTTTCTGCTTCCGCTGCTGCGGCATAATCAGCAGAAAGTAGAAAATGGCGAAGATGAACAGCAGTGGCGCCAGCCCAAGCAGACTTGTGCCTCCCGGTAGCTGCAACCAAAACGCCAATCCGCTCCGCATTCCCGACAAAATGATTACCGACGCCAAGTCGCTCCCCTGTAACAAAATAACCATGAAATATTCGATTAACCGCGCCCGCTAGAACCAATTCCTGCAAGCCGGGCGAGCGCAACTCGGCACAAGTTTGCTGCTTTCGCCGCTTGCCTTTCCCCGCTTATCCTTCCACGGGAATTCTTTTCGTCCGGGAATTTATCTTTCAAAGGCCAAGCCAACAACGACAGCCAATGGCCAGCGATCTTTAAGACCGGAGATACAACCGGAGATCCTGCAAGGCTAGGACCGGCTCGTGCCGCGCTCCGGACACGCCCGGAACGGCACGGAGAAAACGGACCTTATTCCCAAGTTAAATAGAATGCCGGACGGTGGGCTAGGTGTCAAGGTGGGGTGCAGCCGAATTGCTGCTGAGACTTCAATTCGCGTCCCGCACCCGCATCCCCACTCGGACGACTGACGCCGTTTTGGCGTGCGATACTGATGTGCGCTATGAAAACGTGCGCTATTGCGCTATGAAGATTGTGCGTTATGAAGATTGTGCGCTATGAATCTGACTCTCCCCAACAAAGTTGCCCTGATCACCGGTGGGTCGCGCGGCATTGGCGCGGCGGCCGTGCGTTTGTTCGCGGCCGCGGGCGCGAAAGTTGTTTTCAATTATCAGACCGCAAAAACGCAGGCCGACGATCTGGTGCGGGAGTGCGGCGGCGCGGAAAACTGCCGCGCCCTGCAAGCCGACCTTTCCACCCCGGAGGCGGGGCAGACGCTGGTGGCGTCCGCAGTCGCGGCCTTTGGACGACTCGACATTCTGGTTGCCAACCACGGCATCTGGCCGCCGGAAGATATGCCGGTGGATCGGATGCCCGACGACCAATGGCATCGCACGATTGCCGTGAATCTCGATAGCGTGTTTGCGCTGGTGAAACATTCGGTTGGTCAGATGAAAAAACAAGGTGGCGGCCAGATCGTGCTCGTCAGTTCCACGGCGGGACAACGCGGCGAAGCCTTCCACTGCGATTATGCTGCGTCGAAAGGCGCGCTGATCAGTATGGTCAAGGGATTGTCAACCGAACTGGCGCGAGACAATATCAGGGTCAACTGCGTTGCTCCGGGATGGGTAGCCACGGACATGTCGGCAGGAGCGCTCAGCGATCCGCCGACCCGCGCCCGAGTCTTTGCCACCATTCCCCTGGGACGGGTCGGGACTCCGGAGGAGATCGCGGGCCCAATTCTGTTTCTATGTACGCCGTATGCCGGATTTATCACGGGCGAGATTTTCAATGTGAATGGCGGCGCGGTCCTGGTGGGGTAAGAGGGACGTTATGAATCGTCGATGGTTTTGCCTGGTAGCGATCGCGATTTTGTCCTGCGGCGTTGGTGTGGCGCAGCCGCCGAGCTCCGGTGCGCGGAACTCCGGTGTGCCGAGCTCCGGTTCATCGAGCACCCTGAGCTTTGAGGACGGCGCCATCGTGAACGGCGTCTACTCGAATGAGTGTCTCGGCTTCTCGTATCCGATTCCGGCGGGATGGCAAGTCAATGGGGCAACCAGCGGCGGGAAGGCCAAGCGTCTCTCCTACAAAAGCTTGGGACTGCTTTTTCTGCAGCCAGAAAAGGGAAAGCTTCCCGGGAGCCGGATCCTTTTGACCGCTCGCGACGCGGCGGGTGAGAAGGGGACTGCCGAGGACTTCGTTACCAATGCGGTCAGCGCGCAGATCAACTCTCCGACGGATCACCGTGAACTGGTGCGCGATACATTCGCGGTTTTTTACGGGGGCAAGCATTTTTTCCGGTCGGACTACAAAGGCGTCGTGCCCGATGGCGCTCCGTTGTATTTCGCTTACATCTACACAGAGTTTCGCGGGTATTTCATTGGCGTCACGCTCTCCTCTGGAACGCCCGAGGGATTGGACGAAGCCGCTGCTTCACTTCATGAAATTTCATTCCAGGAAGATCAGGCCAATCCCAAGTGTTCGGCCGGTGTCCCTGACGAAGTGACCAGCGCTACCCAGCCTGCGCCTCCCAAGACTGCCACTCCCATGCGCGTCTCGCAGGGAATCTCGGCAGGGCTAATCATCAAGAAAGTACAACCCCAATATCCGGAAGATGCGAAACAAGCCCGCGTTCAGGGTCAGGTCGTGCTGCAGGTGGAAATCAGCAAAGAGGGAACGGTCCGGAATCTGCAGTTAATCAGCGGGGATCCCATGCTGGCTCCGGCAGCGATCGAAGCCGTCAAGCAGTGGATATACAAGCCCTACCTGCTTAACGGCGAACCAGTGGTGGTTGAGACGCAGGTCATTGTGAACTTTACGCTGTCGGTTCGTTAGGGGTCTGCGGGGTTTTGCGCCTGAGATCAGAGTTTCGCTCAGACAGCTAAAATGGTGTTCTGCGCCTCTAATGAAAATAGAACCGATGAATCGTTTTGTTCTTTTCTTCCTTCTCTCGGAGATGGTTTTCGCCCAGGCTGGGGCATCGCCGCCGGCTCGGACCCCGCTACCGGGGCCTTCCGCGCCGGTCAATATGAACGACTCCGAGAATGCGCGCAAGGCGCGGGCGGTGCTCGACCAGAGCGTCGCATCGCTCGGCGGAGAGCCGTATCTCACCTATGAAAACCGCGAAGAAGAAGGGCGCTACTACCCGCTGTATCACGGGCGCACGGAAAGCACCGGGATTCCTTACCGCTACTACGTCGAGTATCCGGAACGCGATCGCTTCGAGGTCCTGCACACCAAGGACATTCATATTATTCCCGGGACCATCGATATCGGGGGAGTGAAGTCGGGCGCCAAGCCCGATCTTGTACTCATCCACAATGGCGATAAAGGATACGAGGTCACCTACAAAGGCACGGCCGCGCAGGAAAAAATCGACCTGCAAAATTATCTTCGCCGCCGCCAGCATTCCCTGGAATGGATATTCCGCAAGTGGGTACGCGATCCGAACGTGGCGTTGTTTTATGACAACATCGCGGTGGTGAACGGCAAGGAAACCGAAGGCGTGACGCTGCTCAACAGCAACGACGACTCGGTGAGCGTTTATCTGGACCTGAATTCGCACTATCCGGTGAAGATCAGTTATTCGTGGCGTGATCCGAAAGACCGGCAGAAAAATGTGGAAGAGGAAGTGTACGACGGCTACAAACTGGTGCAGGGCATCTGGACCCCGCACTCCATTACACGTTATTTCAACGGCGAGAGTTCGCAGCAGCGCTTCGTTAATACCGCCAGCTACAACCTGAAGTTGCCGGATTCAATGTTCGAAGCGGCAGTGACATACGATCCAACGGTTCCGCTGAAGAAACACTGAACGGCCGCAAACAGGCCGATAAAACAGGGCGCAGTTCTTTGGTAACACCCTCAAACATCTATAACTTCCTGAACAAGTTAGCCTTGTCCGCAGTGCCGCGAACCACGGAGTGTGGTCATTTTGCCACATACGGAAGTTCGCCCCTATCGAGTAAGCTGTCACACAACAAAAGACTTACGTGCTCCCCCTTTTGACACACGAGCAAACAATTCGTGCTGCCGTGAGTTGCTCCGGAGTTGGTCTCCACAATGGCGCTCCGGTCAGCCTGCGGATTCTGCCGGCACCGGCCGGAACGGGAATCGTTTTCCATCGCACCGACCTCGACGGTTTTGCTATCGAAGCCAGCGGACGCAATGTGGCCCGCGTCAGTTACGCGACCAGCCTGATGAAGAAGGGCGTGCTCATCTCGACCACCGAGCACCTGCTCTCGGCTTTTATCGGCATGGGCGTCGACAACGCCATTGTCGAACTCGACAACCTGGAATTGCCCATTCTTGACGGCAGCGCGTGGCCCTATGTGGAAATGATTCAGAGGGCGGGCATCCGCAAGCAGCGCAAGGCGCGCACTTATCTGCGCATCGTCCGCGAGATCGAGTTGCGCGAGGGTGACAAGTTTATCGCGGTGTATCCCGCCGACATCTATTCGGTTTCCTACTCGATCAACTTTCCGCATCCCTTGATTGGCAAACAGAGTTTTCGGGTTCCGCTGACCAATGGCAGCTATCTCGAGCAGATCGCCGCCGCTCGCACGTTCGGGTTTTTGCATGAAGCAGAGGCGATGCGGCAGCAGGGATTGATTCGCGGCGCATCGATGGAAAATGCCATTGTGCTCAACCGCGAGGAAGTGCTGAATCCTCCGTTGCGTTTTGGTGATGAGTTCGTCCGGCACAAAGTTCTCGACCTGATCGGAGACCTGGCGCTGATCGGGAAACGGATCCTGGGGGCGGTGGTCGCCGACCGGGCCGGCCACGCCATGCATACGGCGCTGGTATCGCGCATTCTGCGCGACCGGTCGTATTGGGAAGAAACCACACTGGAAGAAGAGCCGACCCACGGACCCGTGTTTGCAGCAGCCGCCACTGTCAACGCCTAGAGACAGGGCTCGGGTGTGAGGTATTAAGCCAACCTAAGCAGTCGAAAACATGAGATCCGGTTCACGCCGGGATCTAACCCCGAACATCTAAGAGCTGAAACCTCAGTTTTCAATCGGCGGACTGGGGCGCAGTCCACTCGGGTGGAGATTTTCGTTCAGCCAGCAGGCGCCGCAGTTCGGCTTCCGCCTCGGCGCGCACTCGTTCGGCAAAAGCAGTAGCGCTCTTCCGGTGCTCAGGGCCGAGCGGGGAGAGCCGCGCGCGCAGATAAGGCTGATCTTCTTCCAGGTGGCGCAGCAAGCGCTCAGTCCGACTGATTTTTTCTTCCAAAGTGATCATGGTGAGGGTTCGGATGCGGCAAGCCGCGTCTCTACCATGCCACAGCAGTAGCCGGGCGCAAGTTACAAGCTGGGTGCGGGTTCTGAATTTACGGAAGCTGCGCGTAGCCGTGCAGCGGTGGGGGTATTTCTTCTTGCAGGCGCTCGGTCAGCCAATGATCAAGCTGATATTGAGAACTCTGTGGAACTTCGACAAAGCGGATTCCGGCATGACCAGTTCCGTCGAGCCAGGCGACTTCGCCTTTGAGCTCCAGCGAAATGTTTGTTTCTGGGAGCGTGAAGCGGAATTCCATTTTTGCATCCTTCGGCAATTTGCCGAGAATGCGAACCGCCATGCCGCCCTCGCTCAGGTTGGTTGCTGTAGCGGTCATTTCCTGATTATGCGGAAGGATGACGCGCAGCTGCATGTCCAGCGGATGGCGGAAGTAACGCCGCCGCTCCCGCACCATGAAATTGAGGGCTGCATTAAAACAACGCGAGGCGTGCAACAAGGTCAGCGGTTTCTGCAACACAAAATTGGCACCGAACTGAAAGGCCTGCTGCGTCGTGGTCTTGCCATTCAATACCGCAAACGAAACCGACTTGGCATTGCTTTGTGTTTGACGAAGGCCCCGCAGGAGTTCAACGCCGTGTTGCATATCATCGCAGTCAATGATCACGGCATCGAACTTGCGCTTTGCCAACAGCTCGCTGCCCGGCTGGATCTCCGGGCAAACCTGGAGATTGACCGAGATTTTCTCCAATGCCGGGCGAAGCACGCCCAGCAAGTCGGAGTCCCGGCTAATCAGAAGAGATTCCAAGTCCATGATTTCTCATACTAGTGGCCGCCGGTCAGTTAGCAAAGTAACCTAGGTACTCTCGGTAAGGGCAACAAAAAAGCCGGCTGTTCGTAACCGCGAATCGGTTTCCAAAGTCATGAAAGCGGAGAAATATTTCTTCTCTTCCGTTTTTCTCTGGATTCTTACATCCCGCACCGCGAAACTAGCTGCGTGGGAGAAATCGCTTATTTGTCGGTAGGGTCGAACCTTGGAGATCGTGCCGCGAACCTGCGCACAGCCGTCGCGCAACTGGATGCGGCAGGCCGCCTGGTTGCGGTCTCCGCGATCTATGAGACCCAGCCGGTGGACGTTCCGAACCAGCCCTGGTTTCTGAACTGCGTGGCGGCGATATCGACCGACCTCACGCCGCGAGAACTGTTGGCGGCGCTCTTGCGGGTAGAAGCCATGATGGGACGGCTCCGCATGAGCGAGAAAGGTCCACGCAAGATCGATATAGACATCGTGCTCTACGGAGACCGGGTGGTGAACGAGCCGGACTTGAAGGTACCGCATCCGTCGATGCACCTCCGCCGGTTTGTTCTGGAGCCGCTGGCTGAGATTGCTCCCGATGCGCGTCACCCCCTTCTGGGAAAGACTGCGCAAGAGCTTCTGGCGGCATTGACGGAGCGGCAGACGGTGCGGCGGATTTAACTTTCCGCCCTGCTTTACGGGATGACGATTCGGCTGGCCGCCCCTTCAGCGCCGGCGAGCGCCGACTGTTTTTCGGGGAATTGAGCCAGCAGAAAATCGACGAATCCCCGCGACTTCGGCCTACCCGAAGTTCGTGAGAGACCCATCCGCAGGAGAAATACCAGCGTCTTCAGAACGTCGGAATCCCGCAGTCGCGTTTGGCCGCGATGCTGTTGCTCGGCGGCGCGAAATTCTCTGACCATGGTCTCGATTTCGCGAACGATACTCTGATGCACCAGATTCGCGGTCGGCGGCTCGTAGATGAGGCTGGAGTTGATCAGCGTCTGATAGCTCTTGGCGAGAGAACTCAAAGCCGCGATCAGGTCACGATCATTGAGCGGACGACCCTCAAGATCGCGATTGGCCCGCGCGCTCTTGGCAAGCGCGAAGCTGAGTCCGAGGATTAGTTCTTCGCGTTCGTAAAGGAACTGTTCGGCGATTTCCACATCGGGTAGCAAGGCCTCGCGATCCTGCTCGTCCCATGGTTCGCGATGCGCCGTTGCGTGTTCGCGGCCTTGCTCCCGCGCCTGCAAAAGATAAGGACAGTCGCTCGGACAATCGAGCGTCACCTCTCGTTGCTCGCCACAGCACTGCGGACAGATTTTTCCATGCACGGCCGGACAAAAGCGCTTTTCTTTCCGTTTTTCGCAGATGGCGCAACTCAAATGAAGTTCCTCGGAATCGATTATTTCACGGAGGGTTCCGCTGCGAGCGACGGCGGTCACTAAATCCGGCAACCGCAATCAGGTCCGGTTTGCCGATAGCTTAGAGCCTCTGCACCGTTTCTGAGGCAATCGTCGAGCGCAGCCGACATAAGCGTCGCTAATCCCCGCCATAACCGATTTCTATTTGTCTGGCTGCGCCTGGCGCGATACCTTATCTTGTTACTACCAGACCCCGGATTTGTTTCCGGGCCGCGCCCAATTTAAGGAGAGGCATGTCAACTGAACTACGGAATTTTCTTGCGATCCCCTACGACGAACTGGAAGAGATGAATTTGAAGGCGAAGAAACAGCGCCTGGACCGCGTAGCCCCTCACAAGATTCAGGAAGAACGGCTGAAATACCTGGCCGATGAGTCGCGTATCAAGGCCGTGACCGTCATGTTCAGCGACCTCGAAGGCCGCCTGCACATGCTCGATTACGACAAGAAATTTCTGCTGAAGAGCTATGACAACCTCACCTTCGACGGTTCCTCGATTCGCGGTTTCACCGCGCAGCGCGAGAGCGATCTGCGTTTGGGCATCGACTGGGCCGCTTTTTATTGGGGACCGGCCGACGTCTTCGGGCCCGGTAAAGTGATGGTGTTTGGCGAGGTCATCGACAAGGGTGGCGAGCCATACTCGGCCGACATGCGCGGCGTCCTCAAGACTTTCGCCGACGGACTGAACAAGAAACAGGGCTACACCTTAAATGCGGCCAATGAAATCGAAGGCTTCCTGTTCAACGGGCCCGATGCCGAGCGCACATATCATGAGACCGGCAAATTTGAGTACGTGAACACCGGCGGATATTATCATTCGCTGCCGGGTGATCCGCTGCGCAACTTCATCGACACGACTGCGGAAGTGCAGCGGGCGATGGGGTTCCAGAACGAGAAGGACCACCCTGAAGTTGCGCCTTCGCAGTTTGAAATCAACTACAACTATGCGGAAGTGGTGGCGGCGGCCGACCACATTCAGCTCTACAAGCTGATCTGCCGGCAGGTCGCGCGCAACATGGGATTGACCGCATCGTTTCTGCCGAAGCCGGTCGTCGGTGTCAACGGCAGCGGAATGCATACCAACGTTTCAATCAGCAAAGGCGGCAAGAACCTGTTCTGGGATCCGAAGGGTGAAGAAAAGCTCAGCAAGGCAGGATGGGAATTCGTAGACCGCATTCTGACCCATGGAAACGACATCTGCCTGCTGCTGAATCCGAGCGTCAATGCCTACCGCCGTCTCGATCCGCACTTTGAAGCGCCGAACCAGATCAAGGCGTCGGCCGTCGATCGCGGCTCGATGATCCGAATTCCCATTGGCAACGAGCGCAGCATGCGCGTCGAAGTGCGCTCGGTAGCGCCAGATGCAAATCCGTATCTGGTCATGCTCTCGATCTTCAAAACCGGAATCGAAGGTACGACCTCGAAAATCAAGAACCTGCGTCAGGCGGAACGCTATCTGCCCGATAATATCTACAAAGCGCTGGCGGACTTCAAGAAAGCGGAGTGGACATCAAAGTTGATGGGCGATGACGTCAAGGGACGCTACGCTGACCTTAAAGAAGCATCAGCCGACCGCTGTCCGCGCCTGTTGGGCACGTTTGTGAAAGCGCCCGAAGTGCAGTACCACCATGATGTCTACAACCAGTATCTGTGGAATAAGTTCTAGTCAGGTTCTAGTGGAGGGGACGGGCATCCTCGCCCGTTCCTATCCGACCACAGTCGGTTGGCTTTCTTGAAGTACGAGAATTCGTGGGACGATTACGTCCTACCGTGTCGACGCCGCAGTCGCCAGGTTGGCATTCAGGTAACGCCCCATCGCCAGATCGACAATCGATCCGATCGTTTCTGTGTAAGACAATCCCGAGGCTTTGGCGGCCATGGCAAATTCCTGCCGGCTCGCAAGCCACGGATTCGGATTTGCTTCGATGACGTACACGTCGCCGTTCGGAGCGAGACGCATGTCGATGCGTCCGTAATCGCGCAGTTTCAGCGCGCGATACGCGGCCAGCGCCGTATCTTCCAGCCGCTTCACCGTAGCTTCGTCGAGGTTTTCTGCGATCGACGATTTGGTCAGCTTGTAGACCTCGGTGTTTTTCTCAAATTTCACATCGTAACTCGCGATGCGTGGAGTGCCTTCCGGCAGGCGCGATAGATCGAGCTCAACCAGCGGCAGAACATGGGCGCTTTCGTAGCTTCCCAGAACTGCGGCGTAAATCTCGCGGCCCTCAATGTATTCTTCTATCAAAGCGGGCGAATCGAATTCATTCTGAATGTACTCGACCCGCTCCATCATCTCTTTAACAGTCTTGACGACGGAGCCGGCATCGATGCCGATCGATCCATCTTCGCAGGACGGTTTGACGATCAGCGGAAGGGAAATGTCGTGCGCGTGTTCGATGCGTCCGCGATACGCCGTGGCGAAGAATGGAGTCTTGATGCCGTGAAACGCGAAGATCTTCTTGGCTATCGCCTTATCTTGCGACATGAAAATGGCGTGCGGACCCGCGCCGGTGTAGCGCATTCCCAGAAGATCGACATAGGCAACCACATTCATTTCCTTGGTGTCATCGCCGTCGAATGATTCGGTCAAATTGAAAATCAGGTCGGCATCGCAGCGCGAGAGCGAATGCAGCGACGTGGGGCGGCCGTCGAGTTCGAAATAAGAAGGCTCGTGCCCCAGTTTCTGCAGCGCCTCGAAGATTTCTTCGCGGTCGGTCTTTTCTTTTTTTGCTTTCTTAACTTTCTTGTGCGGCTTGCGCGTAGCGTCCGCCTCTTCTTTCGCCGCCGCCGCGACCGGGTCTTCATTCCACAGGTCGTAGAGCAGCGCGATTTTAAGTTTTGCTCCGATCATTAAAGCTCCTCAGTTCTTCGCGGAAAGCGTCTTTCGTGGCGCCAGGTCTCGCGGTGTCAGAAAAATCTTCCGATCTTCGCTGGTCTCTGGTTTTGCTGAGACCTGACACCTAAGACCTCGGACCTGCTTTTTACGGCTGAATAAATTTTCCTCTCGTCACATACGTCATCACCAGCGCAGTCGCATACGCCGTGACTTCGGCCAGATGTTCCGCGCTGCGTGTTTTGTCCGCGCGCAAGTCGAGTTCTCCGGCACGCTTTTCAATCCTGTCGATCAACGTCTTAATCAGCGGACGCTGCGCGCCCGTCCACTGCGCGACTTTGTCGATCACCGCTTTGCGATGCAGATGCAAAAACTCGCGTGCCTCGATCGCCGTCTTGCGCCGCCTCGACACCGGAAAAATATCGCGCAAATCCGTATCTGGAGTGAGTTCGGTGACGGCAACCTCTTCGCGCCCCGCCTGCTGAAGATGGTAGAAATCGGACACCGTCGTTTCCATGTCGTCAACGGTAACGTCGGCCTCTCCCCGGCGCCGCACCGGATCGCTTTTGCCCAGCTTGCGCGCCAGGCGGTCGAGGTAACGCAGTTTTTCCATCGCGCCCCATCCGCGATAGCGCTTGCGCCAGTTCGAGCGCGGCGTCAGCCACACCGCAAACGTCTCGGCAAAATCTTCGTCGGGATGCTTCTGTGCATACCATCCCGGCAAATGCCTCACGTAGTCCCGCGAAAACGGAACGGGACGGTAGTTGTCGCGATAGGGCCGCCGGAACGGCCCGAAGACTTGCTTCCACTCCGGCTTGAGGTGGAGCTTGTAGGCATAGGTGAACGCGTGCCCCGCTTCGTGGCGCAGGTACATCATGATTTCTCTCGCGTCTTCGAGGTCATGCGTTTCTTTTTCCAACTGCGCCAGCGCGGGGTGCGCCAGATAAAAGGGGATCCCGATAATCGGCTCGCCCGAGGGACATCCCCACTCATCGGTCAAATAACAAGCCGGGCGGAACTTCGCGAGCCCCTTAGCGTCCAGTTCTCGATGAAGCTGTTCAACAAAGCGCTCCACCGGCGAACCAGCAAGCGTAAGCCCCAGCTCACGAATCGGCCGGCTCAACAGTTCCTGGTATGCAGGCAGCTCAGTTCTTGCGATGTCGGTGTTAGTCACAACGTTATGCACTTTGTCATGCACCAGCGCTCGCTCACCGACAGTCTCGAACCGCGCGGGCACAGGCGGGGAGGGACAGTGTCACTAGTGTTAACAGTAACGGAAAGCGGGGTTATTTAGAAGTGACTGCGGTAATGAAGCCACCCGCAATGGACCGAAAGCGCCGCGACTCGAAGGGACAGTACAACGGCCCGCAACATCTAAGTGATCGGCGGCAGACCGACGTCGCTGAGCACGCGCCGAAAGGCGGGCTCCCTGTGCAGGTTGTCAAAGGCATGAGTGCTCGCCATGTCGGTCACGCCATCGGCATGCTGATCGTAAGCAATCTTCAGATACCTCAAGGCCTTTTGGTTTCTGCCAAGAATTGAGTACGTCTCGGCGAGATAGTATGGAGAGAACAAGCCCTGATCATAGAGTTCTTGCTGTTGGATGCTGAGGGCCTCCAGCAGCCCTTTTCCACCGCCGCTAGCAAAACCCTTTTCCGTCGCTTCCGCAACACGAAGAGCTGATCCGTCGTGCATCAGCATAGCCTCGCTTTTTGCTTCCGCAAGGTAATGAGGATAGTCCGCCGATAAAAGGTAAAGTTCCTTCAGGTAGCGGTGGGGAGAAATAAAGTCGGGCTCGTTTTCTTCCATTTGCTGCAGCAGAGCGATGGCCTCCTGCTGCCGGCCTGCATGAAAAAGAAGGAAGCCTTTATCGGCCAAAACTGATTTCGAAGCGGGGTCGAGTGCCTGGGCGCGTTCGATTTCTGCCAACGACTCGCGGTAACGGCGCAGGCACATGAGGTAAGTCGCGTACCAGTGATGAGCTGCGGAATTGTCTGGATTCAGATCGAGAGCCCGTCGAAATTCCCGCTCGGCGGTTGGGACGTCCCACATGCCATTAAAAGAAACAAAGGCCAGGGACGCGTGCGCTTCGGAAGACTGGCCGTCCAGTTCTACCGCCTTCTTCGCGGCGGCCAGGGCGCGCGGGTAGGCTTCGGAGGACGGCATCACTGTGTATTCGCGAAGCAGGTTGTAACAATCCGCCAGCCCAACATAGGCGGGCGCGTAATTCGGATCGTGGACGATGGCTTGCGTAAATGAATCTACAGCCTTGTTCAGGCTGTCTGGAGTGCGCTTCTCCCAGTAGTAACGGCCTTTAAGGTAGAACTCTTCAGCTTCGCGATTGGCGGGAGGATGAGCCAGGCGAGGTTCCGAAGATGGAGAAATCGACGCCGTGCTCTGTGGAGCAATCACCTTGGCCGCACGACTCGACGAATCATGTCTCGCCCAGAAAACCCAGATGATGAGGAGCAATGCCAGGCCGGGCAGGACTAGCAGCAACTTCCAATGCGGAAACGAAGCGGGCGAAGTTGCGGCACTTTCATCAACGCTGGCATCGGCTCCGGCTTCGGGTAGCAGTTCGGATTTATTTTCGGACCTATGCGTGGGCGCAATCCAGCGATAGCCGCGTCGTCCGACGGTTTCAATGAACACGGGGTTATCCGCGGAATCGCCCAGTGCATCGCGCAGACGGTTAATGGCGCTGATGACGCCGCGATCAAAATCCACAAAGGTGCCATCCGGCCAAAGGCTCCGGCGGATTTCTTCCCGGCTAAGAACCTCATTCGGGCGGCTGAGCAACAACCTCAGAGCCTGGAAAGGCAGTTCCTGAATCTTGATCTTCACACCACACTTGCGCAGTTCGCCCGAACGCAGGTCGGCTTCGAATACTCCAAAACGAACTGCGTCACTTGAGGAGAGAAGTACGGGCATAAGTATCGACACCGAGGGAGGGCCTTGAGTTTAACACAGCGCACGTAGGGCGGGCATCACGCGATTGGCGGCTTGAAGAAACATTTCCCACGCCGGAAATGACGTGACCGTTTGTCGTAACGTTCTAACAAATAAACCGCTTAGTGCGTTACTGGAGTTTAGTTGAGGCGTGACCCGCAGGGCATTGACGGTGGCCGGCATTTCGGGGAAAGTGAGCGTCGCATTCGGGGCGATTCAGTCGCGCTCGGCGTCACAGACGGCTGAGAGCTTCGACGCAATTCCCATAGTGCCACGAACACTTCGGACTCCTAGGAGACAGCGCCATGAACAACATCCGCCATCAAGCTAAGAAATTTCGCGTGGTCGCATTTGCGCTCACCATGCTCGCCCTGCTCTTTGCCGGAACAGTTCAGCCGGCCGAGGCTCAACCTATAGTCAACTCTCAT
>Ga0210385_10000698_pt1 | contig 22264 bp, 16 predicted proteins | sample IncBWH26OmetaG_FD_160107 | JGI IMG/M metagenome (GOLD analysis project Ga0210385, IMG submission 160107) | Forest soil microbial communities from Barre Woods Harvard Forest LTER site, Petersham, Massachusetts, United States - Inc-BW-H-26-O ...
AGGCTGGGCCCGGGCGGGGTCGGCATGGTGGCGCACCATGCGATGACGGCGTTTCTCGTGGTGGGCGGGCTGGCGTTGATTGCTCTGGGCTGGTGGTGGTTCCGGGTCAGAGCGAAGAGCAAGAGAAAAGGGAACAGGGACTAGAGACAGACGACCGCGGCCGCTTCACAGTTTCACAGCTTCGCAGTTTCACAGTTTCACGGTTTGACAGTTTCACAGGGACTGATCGTCCGGAGAGACTGGCCGTCCAGGCATGCGTGTTTCGCGACGTGCTTCTGTCACGGTTTCACAGGTGTTGGTCGCACGGGCATCTGCGCTGCGCGCCGTTGATGATGCCAAATTTTTGCGACCGGAAATTGCAATCTGATCAATTGGTACACCCCCGGGGGTAGGGGGGAGGGGGGGTACCGCTTTTTGGCCCTTATCCCAAACATTCCCGGTAGGTTAGCGCCGAGAAAAACAGTTCTATACCGCACTTATATGCACATTTGCTGCATTGACTCCAACTGAGATTTGCCGCAAAAGGAAGCGGCGACCCGGACTGGGATCGCCGCATTGCTTTTTCTACGTCTGAACCAAGTTTACGCGCTGGAGGGGTATTGGACTGCAAGGGTGCGCGGGGATTTCGAATCGTTGGTCACGTGTGTGTTCCGATTTGGGAATGAGGAAAGCGGGTCAGCGAGTCAGCGGAAGGGCGGCAGAGAAAGGTTTGTGCGTTCGCACCCTTCCGCACAGAACGCGGAAGGATGCGCCACCCACGGTTGTGAACAGGCCGAGTTCGAAATAACGTAGGGTGCGCCACCCGCCGCCACCCGCCCAATGTGTGCGAGTTATCAACAGAGGTCCATCCTCTTCTCTAGTTCGGCTTCGTCTCCTGTTCGCCTATACTCACTTTAGCTGGAGAGGGCAAACTGGGTTGGGACACGTGACTGACCATATCAATCCGGCAAAACGATCTCTCAATGTGGCCGCCATTCGCTCGCAAGATAAAAGGCTGTGAAGTTAGCGCGCAGAATTATCAATGCGTTCCAGTGCCTCGAATTCCAGCACTTTTCAAGCAAGCTCAGCTTTAAATCAGGAATTGGTCTGTGATGCATGGCTAAAAGTCTCGGATTAGGAGTGTGAAAGGTGAACAACCTGCCAAAGACTCGTCTAGCGCAAGCAGAATATCTCTTGCAACTTGCGCGGGCTGCGCAGGCTGAATTCTGGAGGTCACTTCTCGATTTTGAATCTTTCGTAGGGGTCGAAATCGAGAGCACTATCGATCTTCGAGATGCTACCTTGGAACACCTGCTCGATCCAAAAGCGAAACGCATGATCTTGGGATTGACTGAAGGGTATTCCGGCCCCGTCATTTAAGAATGTGTCGAACGAAATGGACAATGAGAAGCACGGCAAGCCATGGCAAGATGACGAACTCGATGCAATCATCGCTGACTACTTCGGGATGCTTGCTGCCGAACTTGCTGGAAGGTCATACGTTAAGTTGCGGCATTCCGCTGCCCTGATGGCGCGAATCGGTAGAACGCACCGATCCGTGGAATTCAAACACCAGAACATCTCGGCAGTCTTGGAGGAGCTTGGTCTGCCTTGGATTCCGGGATATATCCCAAAACCGAATTACCAGAGTGCAATCTTCGACGCCATCGACCGGTACCTTACCCATCATTCAAGTGTTCTAGAAATAGTTCAGGCTTCGCCGTCGGTGGCAGCGGAGCCCTCGGCGACTTTTGTAGAGGCACCTCTGCCGACGAAGAGTGACCGTCCGATTCCCGAACCGCTGCGTAGGCTCGTGAGGAAATTCGATCCTGTCGAGCGAGACCAACGTAATCGCTCTTTGGGTAAGGCCGGTGAAGCTTTCGTTGTGGATATTGAGCGACGGCGACTAGCTGAGGCAAACCGCGTTGACCTTGCTCATAAAGTCCGATGGGTAGCGCAAGAAGAGGGAGACGGTGCCGGATACGATATTTTTTCATTCGACAGCTTTGGTCGCGAACGCCTGATAGAAGTCAAAACGACTAATGGGGCTGCTCGAACTCCATTCTTTTTAAGTCGCAATGAATTCGACTTGGCAACGGAGCGCCCTGCTGACTGGTGCCTCTATCGGGTACACCTCTTTGCGAGTCTGCCGCGAATATTCACGATATCCCCCCCACTTGAAGACTCAATTCGCCTAAGGCCCGAATCATGGCGAGCAAGTTTTTGATTCGCGGCGCAGATTCGTGCCTGGACTTTCTGCCATCGTCTGCCCGAATCAACGGCTTGGATAGAAAGAGCGTCTCAAGCGATTTCTTGCGGGGCATGTGGGACAGTTGAGGCTTCCATTCAGCTAGGTGACGCAGAATTAAGCTTCCCCAGATCCGAGGTAGACGAGCTTTCATCGGGCTTTCCCCTTTTAGGCGGGAATTTTGACACAAGACAACTGAGGGAGGAAGCACGGCTTTGCGGCTGACTGAGGCCCATTATCCGCGACGGATTGTGCTGGTGACCTCGGGAGGTACTCAAGAATTGAGCCTCGGATTGCACGTTAGAGTATCCGTCCGTGACGTTGCGGGCGATAGGAAATCTGGCTAAATTCAATCCACACTCATTGAGCTTGTGAACTCGGGGGAGGATTACAGGCTCGGTGCAACCTTAATCGCCCAGGCGCTTACCAGCATCTGGGCGCTTGAGTTTTGGGGTGTCTTTCTGGCGCGGAACGGGCGCGATCCGATTGCTGAGGGCCGGTTCTGAGACAAGCTGATTCACGCGCCGGCACTGTCTCTAGTTCCCTTTCAAGCCAAGGGCTGTGACGGTATCGGGATCGACGACGGATTTGCCGTCGTTGTCTTTGACGGCGACGCCGAAGCCATTGTGGTAATCCCACATGGCCCAGCCGATGGAGTCGGCCTCGAGCGCAGTGCGCACGTCGTGAAGCCAGGCAACGCGCGAAGCCGGCTCGGTGACAGGGCGGTAGACTCCAAATTCATTGCAGAGCAAAGGGACGTTATTGGCCCTGGCCCAGGCGGCTGCTTCGTCGATGAGCAGACGGATGCGGTGCGCGTCCCAGTGGTCGAGCCAATAGTTTTCGAGACGATAGCGGTCGGCGGGGTTGGGAATTTGCGCGAGCTTGGCGGCCATGGTGTCTTCAGTGGCCGGGTAAGGGATCTGGTGTTCGTAGATCCAGTACGGTGAGCCCCAGGATGCGCCCTGATGCGTGAATTCGTGGGGATCGTAGAAGTGGAAGTTGTAGATGACATTGCCGTCGGGCAGGGGATGCTGGGTGAGCAGGTCAACGATGTCGGAGTAGTTGGGACCGGTGGCGATGATGGTGTGGCGGGGCGCGGTGTCGCGGATGGCTGCAGCGACGCGGGCCTGGATGCCGGCCCAGCGATAAGGATCGCTGACCTCGGGCTCATTCATGATCTCGAAGAAGACTTTTTGCTCGTCGCGGTTTGCATAGCGGCCTGCCAACTGTCTCCAGAGAATAACGAGGCGGTCGACCGCGTCGTTGCTGGTGCGGATGGACTGCTTGTAGGGTTCCTCGGGGTGGAGGTCGATTTGAACGGCCATGCCGGCGGCGAGGATTTCGTCGACTGCCTTGTCGAGACGAGGGAGAAAATCGTTGCCGGGGCCGGACTGGGCGCGAAAGGCCTGCTCAAGCGGCGTGGCATCGATGCTGAGGCGGACGTTGTCGAAGCCGAGACGGGCAATGGTGGCGATGTCGTCGGGCGTGGTCTCGGTGTCGGTGTGGTGGGCGGAGTAGTCGGGAGCGTTCTGCGAGAACCAGTGAGAGACGTTGATGCCGCGTTTCAAGTGTTGAGCGCGGGAGAAGGCAGTGCGGGTTGCGGTGGAGTGATCCGCCGGGGTTTGTGGGGGGAGCGGCGCAGCGAAGACCGAAACGGCGAGAGGGACAAGAAGAAAGCGGAGATGCATGCACGCGCCCTCCTGAGGGCGACGGGATCAAGCGTATCCAGCGTATCAAGGAGAGAGCAGGACGATCGCTGAGAGCGGAGAAGAGAAGCCGGTTCAACTGCAAAACAAAACGGCTCCCGGAAGGGAGCCGCTGATGGTGGTTGATATTGTGCGCTTACTTGGTGCCTGTGGAGGTTCCGGCGTCGTCGTGGGCGCCGAGCATGGCCTGCTCGAAGGTGGTGCGGAGATATTTGTGGGGATTAACGGGCACGTTGTGGACGCGGACCTCGTAGTGGAGGTGGGGTCCGGTGGCGCGGCCGGTTTGGCCGACGTAACCGATGACTTCGCCGCGGGTGACGTGTTGGCCGGCCGTAACGGCGACTGCGGAGAGATGGCCGTAGATGGTGATGAGGTCGTGGCCGTGATCGAGGACAACCTGCTTGCCATAGCCTGCGCCCATGTTGGCGCCGGTAACATCGCCATCGCCTGCTGCGCGGACGGGCGTGCCGTAGGGGGCATCAATGTCCATGCCGGGATGGAAGGCACCTTCGCCGTTGAACGGGTCTTCGCGTTCGCCGAAGCTGGAGCCGAGGCGGCCCTCAACGGGCCAGAGCGAAGGAGCGTCGGCGAGCTGGGTCCAGTCGCCTGCGAAGTCGGAGTTGAGCCCGCTCTCGAGAGCGCGGGTGACGCGGCCGCTCATGGCCTGGGAGCGCAGGGCGTAGAACTGATCGAGAGAGAGCTTGACATCCTGCTGGCTGGGATCGTCAGTGAGCGCGAGGCTATGGGGCGTGGGCGCCGTAACAGGATTGGCGGAAGCGTGCGCGGCCATGAGCTTGTTCTGCTTGAGGCCATACAGCGTGGTGACTTCGCTGGCAAGTGCGCCGAGCGAAGCGACCTGCACGTCGCGGTCATGGGCAACCTGCGCCATTTCCTTGTAATTTTTGCGGAGGGTTTCGCGTTCCTGCCGGACCTGGTTGAAGGCTTCGGTCTTGAGGAGCATGCGCGTGTAAGAGCCGGCAAGGCCGACGATGGTGAAAGCACCAACGAGGGCAGCGGCAACAAACCCGTACACATAATGCAGAGGAAGCGGAATCTTTCGGACTCGACCGTCTTCATCTCTGGCAACGAAAAGAATGTAATAGCGCTTACGCAGCATTAGTCCTTCTCTTTCCCTGATCTGGGAAGGCTGCAATTCGCCACGGGCACAAGACGACAGCGAAAAGGCAAAAGGGCTCAACAAGAAGCCCGCACAACAATGGAAAGGCCCCTGCTTGGGTGCTCTTTCTAGGACGTTCTCTCGAGGCTAACAAAGGGGAACGGATGGGGTCAACGAAAAGTCAAGGAAAACACCTCCCGAAAGTGCAGAAATGAATCGATTTTGGAGCATTTTAGCCTTCGGCGAGTTCCGGCCGTGAGGCAGTTCGCCTATCCTCTTGGTAAAGATGAAATTAAGCCGAGGCAACGCGAAGAAAACAAAGACGCCGGGCGAGCTGGCGCTGATTGGGCAGATTCGCCGGAGGGCCGGAAAGAGCGGGTCGGCCGGGGTGCGGCTGGGCATCGGAGACGACTGCGCACTGCTGCGGCTGCGACCGGGCGAAGAGCTGGCGGTGACGACCGATCTGTCGATCGCCGGCCAGCACTTTCAGTTAGACGCACATCCGGCGCATGCGGTTGGGCACCGGACACTGGCGCGGGGATTGAGCGACCTGGCAGCGATGGGAGCGCGGCCCGTGGCGGCTTTTCTTTCGCTGGGTTTGCCCCCGGCATTGACGGAGAAGCATGGCCGGAAACGGGCATGGGTGGAGGAGTTTCTGGACGGGCTGCTGGCGCTGGCAGAGGAATACGACACACAACTGGCAGGCGGCGATCTGGCGGAGGCGCCGGTGGCGGTGGCCGATATTGTGCTGACGGGAGCGGTGCCGCAGGGGCGGGCGCTGCTGCGCGCCGGAGCACATGCCGGCGATGCACTGTATGTGACGGGAACGCTGGGCGGGTCGGCAGTGGGGCTGAAGCGGATAAAGGCCGGCAAGCAAGGCGCGAAGGGAAAAGGCACGGCCGAGGCGCTGGCGGCGCACCTTTATCCGCGACCGCGCGTGGCGCAGGGTTTGTGGCTGCAGCGGCGCGGCGCAGCGACGGCCTGCATTGATTTGAGCGATGGGCTTTCGACGGATTTGCAGCATGTGTGCGAGGAGTCGGGAGTGCACGCAGAAGTGGACGCGGCAGCGTTACCGGTAGCGCAGGGAGCGACGCTGGAGCAGGCACTGCATGGCGGCGAAGATTATGAGCTGTTGTTTACGGCGCGACCAGAAGCGCGGATTCCGCGAGGGATTGCGGGCATTGCGGTGACGCGCATTGGGCGAATACTGCAAAGGCGCGCAGGGCGGCCGGTGGTGATGTTGCTGCGAGATGGGCGCGCGGAGAATTTGGTCGCGCGAGGTTGGGAACACTTCTCCTAAGAGGCGGAATATCGCTCAACGCAGCGCGATACCGATTCCGCCCAGGGAGAGAGGGGTGAGTGCGGGTCCATTGCTTTCCCACCCTAAACGCACAGAACGCGTTCAGGATGGGGCGCCTTCATTCTGCAGTTAAGCTGAGAGCGAATTCAGTAGGCTGCGGTGAACTGCTGGCGGAGATGTTTGGACTGCTCGAGCTCGTCGACGAGGACGATGGCGAAGTCTTCTGCGGAGATACGGCTTTCGCCTTTGGCATCGACGACGAGCCTGGTGGTGCCAAGGCGGAATTTGCCGGTGCGTTCGCCGGGTTGAATGAAGGCCGCGGGACTGAGGTAGGTCCAGTCGAGATTCGAATCTTTGAAGATGGGCAGTACGTCGCGGTGGGCGAGGGCGATGCCTTTCCACTGCTCGGGGAAACTGGGTGTGTCGACGAGCTGGACGCCGGGTGCAACTTCGAGACTTCCTGCCCCACCGACAACGAGCAGGCGCGTGACGCCAGCTTGGGCGACGCCCGCCAGCAGGGCGTGGGTAGCAGGCACCAGGGTTTCGACGGCGGATTGTGGCGGCGCGTAGGCGCCGATGACGGCATCGGCGCCCTGGGCAACGGCGGCAACGCTGGATGCGTCTGTGATGTCTCCGCGAACGGCTTTGGCGCCGGCAGCGTTGATTTTTTCTGGATTGCGCGCGACGGCTGTGACGCTGTGACCGCGCTTGAGCAACTCCGCAAGGACGCGGCTGCCAACCATGCCGGATGCACCGAATAAAACGACGTTCATGTGTGAATCTCCTGAGGGTAAAGATGCGCGCGCGGCGGGAAACGAAGCAGGATTCGCGAGATTTCCGATGGGATGAATCCGGGGCGAGCGAGAACAAAATGGCCACGGTACGCAGGTGTGCCGCGCCGGGAGCACAGATGAACCGCATGGGTTGGTGACCGGCTATCATCAGAATCGAAATGGAAAACGGAAAGATTCGGGTTCGTTTTGCTCCTTCCCCTACCGGACTTTTGCATGTAGGCAATGCGCGAACGGCTTTATATAACTGGTTATTTGCACGCCGCCATGGCGGCACGTTGATTTTGCGCATTGAGGACACCGATGAAGAGCGCTCGGAGGAGCGGTATGCGTCGCAGTTGATGCGCGATCTGCGCTGGCTGGGGCTGAATTGGGACGAGGGACCGGGCGAGCCGGGTGCGGCCAACGAAGAGAACGGTGCGGGCCGCGGAGAACACGGACCGTATCGGCAGTCGGAACGGCTGGAAATCTACGAAAAATGTACGCAGCAACTGCTGACGGAAGGAAAGGCGTATCGCTGCTTTTGTTCGGCGGCGGAGCTGGAGGCCGAGCGGAAGCTGTACGCCTCGCGCAATATGCCGCAAGTGTATTCGGGACGATGCCGTGATTTAAGCGGGCGGTTGATGCAAAAGAATATCGATGCCGGGTTGCCGTTTGCGGTGCGGCTGAAGATTGGCGAGGAGCCGCTGAAGTTTCACGACCTGGTGCGCGGGGATGTAGAGTTTCCCGCGGAAGCGGTGAGCGACCCGATCCTAGTGCGATCGAGGAGGCATGGGAAGCCAGGGGTGCCGGTATACAACTACGTGGTGACGGTGGATGACGCACTGATGGAGATCACGCATGTTATTCGCGGCGACGATCACATCTCAAACACGCCGAAGCAGGTGGCGATCTACAGGGCGTTTGGATGGAAGGTTCCGGAGTTTGCGCATCTCTCCACGATTCTGGGCTCGGATCGCGAACGGCTTTCGAAGCGACATGGAGCCACGTCGATTGCGTCGTTTCGCGAGATGGGGTATCTGCCGGAAGCGCTGGTGAATTACCTGGCGCTGCTGGGATGGGGCGCGGAGGATGGCAAGTCAGAGACATTTACGCTGCCGGAACTGGTGCAGGCTTTCGAGCTGGAGCGCGTGACGGCGTCGCCAGCGGTGTTCGACTTTGACAAGCTGAACTGGCTGAACCGGCATTCTCTGAAGAGCTGTCCGCCAGCGCGGCTGGCATCGATTGCGTGGGGATATTTTGGCGGGCTGCTGCCGGACAAGAGCACGGTTACGAATGCGATGTTGATCTGGTTTGTGCGGGTGGTGCATTTGTTTGCGCCGGCTGTCGATCATCTGGATCAACTGGCGGCGAAGTGCCTTTTTATTTTTGGATTTGATCCGGATCATGCGCGGCACAAGGATGACAACGCGTTGATCCTGGCTGAGGACAGCGCGCGTATTGTGCTGGCCGAACTGGCGACGCACACACGGGCGCATCTGGATGCAGTGACGCCGGAGATTTTCAAGATGTGGCTGGACGACATCAAGTCGGCCACGGGCATTCACGGCAAGGATCTGTTTCACCCTGTGCGCATCGCGCTGACGGGGTCGCATGCGGGACCGGAGTTCGACAAGCTGATTCCATTGATTGAAGAAGGCGCGGCGCTGGGGCTGAAGATTCCGTCGGTGCGGGACCGTGTGGACCGATTTGTAGGGGTGTGAAACATTGTGCGCGATGTCTTCTGGATTGCAGCAACTGAGAATTCGCCTGCTCTGCACCTAGCCATCGTTCTGCGGCCTCGCGGAGAAGACTGGCTCGAAGATGAATTGCTTCGATATAAGACGGGCGGGGTCCAGACTCTTGTTTCGATGCTCGAAGGCTGGGAAGCGGAACAGCTGGGTCTCGCAGCGGAGGAGCGAGTTTCGCACGAGTTGGGAATCTCGTTTCTCTCGCATCCTATTCCGGATCGCGGGCTCCCTTCGGATGTTCCCAAATTCCAGAGGTTCGTGGGAGGCCTCGCAGATCGGCTAAAGGCAGGCGAACACGTTGGAATCCACTGCCGGGGGAGCATCGGCAGGTCGACGATAGCGGGAGCATCAACGTTGATCCATCTCGGGTGGTCCCCTGCGGAAGCACTTGCTGCTATCGAGAAGACGCGAGGCTGTCCTGTGCCTGACACACCGGAGCAGCGAGATTGGATCTTGAAGTTTGAGGCACGCAGTTGAAAGCTCCATTCATCGATCTGAGTTTTCCGCAACGCTGGCGAGCGGAGGTGCTGACGGCGCGGCCGCTGATTCTGCCGCCACGGCATTTTGTCTATCCGCGGGATGCGGAAGAGGTGGAACGCGGCGCGCTGGAAGTGCTGGTGCGGCCGGAGGCACAGGGCGCACAGCCCTTTCTGGCAACGTGTGCGCTGGGGTTTCGCGATCCGGTGGTTCCGACAGGGGTCTGGTCGTGTCCGAATGTGGATGAGCTGTGCGCGGTGTCGGGCGGTTATGCGTATGTCATCGACACGACGGCACCGGAGCTTTTCACGATGATTGCTTACAGGCCAGTGCTTGAAGTGCGCGCGATCGTGGAGGCGAGCCTGCTGCTCTTTGTGGGACATCGCAGCATGCTGGCGTGGGGCGCGCAGGGGCAGGCGTGGGAGACGGAGAAGTTGTCGGATGAAGGCGTGACGATTACGGCGATTGAAGGCGGCGTGCTGCGCGGGCGGGGCTGGAGCCTGTTGACGGACAAAGAGACGGAGTTTGCGGTGGAGCTGGAAAATGGGCAGCTGCGTCGGAACTGATCCTCAGCCGGCGGCGGCCAGGCGTTGAGGCAGTATGGCTTCGTAGGCTGCGTAGACATCTTCGAAAACGGAATCCCAGCTCATGGTGAGGGCGTAGGCGCGGGCGGCGTGGCGCATGGATTCGTGCTGGAGCGGATCGGCGAGGATAGCGGCGGCGGCTGAAGCGAATTCGGCGTCGGGAACGATGCGGCCGGTTTGGCCATCGCAGACGATGGACTTGGGACCACCGTCGGGCGTGACGATGGCGGGGACGCCGCTGGCGAGAGCCTCGAGGACCACATTGCCGAAGGTGTCGGTGTGCGAGGGAAAAACAAACAGGTCCATGTTGGCGTAGGCAGCGGAGAGCTCTTCGCCGTGGAGCACGCCGGTAAATTCCGCTCGATGCAAGCGGTCGCGGAGCCACTGCTCATCGCCTCCATGGCCAACGATGAGGAAGCGGAAGTTGGTGAGCCCCATGCGCTGGAGCTCGTCCTGCACCTGAACGAGGCCGGCAATATTTTTCTCGACAGAGAGGCGGCCGACGAAGCCGAGGACGTGTTCGCGGTCTTCCGGCTTGCGGGTGCGTCTGGCGGGATGGAAGAGATGAGCGTCGACGCCGCGCGGCATGCGGTGGCAAATGCGGCCCGTGGTCTGCGCGAGCTTTTCGCATAGCTCGGGATTGGGCGCGAAGAGGACCTGTGCGATGGAGTAGAAGCGCGCGGAGACAGCGAAGGTGATGTCTTCAATGGTCTGGCCGGTGGCGGCGGACTGCCGGGGCGGAAGCATGCGCAGAAGCCAATCGGAGCGGCGGGCCAGATATTCATGGACATTGGTATGCCAGCTTGCGGCGAGCGGCAGGCGGAGGCGATGGGCGAGTGCGGCGCCCATCATGCCGACTTCGCTGGGACCAGTGATGTGGAGAATGTCAGGCCGGAAGCGGTCGAGAACTTCGTCGATGAGGGGGATGTGGCGCGGGAAGGCAGGGTCGTAGCGCAGGTCTTTCTCGAGCGCGAAGGAGAGGAAGCCGCGGGGAAGTTCGAGAGTCCAGACATTGCCGTCGATGGTGAGTGGTTCGGCGCGATCGCCAGTGCGCTTCCCCAGCGACGAAGACCTGTCGCTGGGGGCCCCGGCACCTTTCCCCAGCGACGAAGACCTGTCGCTGGGGGCCCCGGCACGCACACAGAGAAAGGGGAGATTGCGGCGGCGCGCGAAGGCCTCGAAGTGGCGGCTGGTGTGGGCTACGCCGTTGACTTCGTGAAACGAGTCGGGAAAGTAGGCAATGCGCGGGAAGACAGCGCCGTTAGCGGAGCTCGCGGTGCCAGCGGGGTTAGGAATGGCTCGACTCACGCGGGCTGACTCGGTCAATCCAGATTTCTCCAAAGCCACTTAGCCATCGAGGTCGCCGAGCACTAGTTGCAGCTGGCGCGAGTCGCTCCACGCGTAACGCAAGCTGCCGGAGACGGGACCGGCGCCGAGCATCTGCACCATGGCGATGATCCAGGCGAAGGCGCGGGGCGAACGGCCTTTGGGCCAGATTTCGGAAAGTGGGCGGACGATGCCATTGCGATCGGCGTGATAGACGCGCTCATCCCAGGTGCGGGAGCCTTGCGGGAACTCGGGGTAGGTACGGATGGCGTCGAGGGTGGACTGCAGGATACGGTGCTTCCATGGTTCGGCGTATTGGGGCATGAAGAGCACGTGGCTCTGTTTTTCGCGGCGAATTTCGTGGACAAACTCAGTGAAGCTGGAGGCGTTGGTGAGGTTGATGTTGGCGTTGGGTTCGACGCCGTGGCGATCGCCACCGCTGAGGAGGAGCATGTTCCACTGCGCGGCCAACTGGCGGACGGCTCGATTCTCGTCCCAGGGACGCAGGCCATTGAGCTCGAGAGCATGGATCCATGCGCCGTTTTTCTGCAGGAACTCGTTGACGAGGAACTCGTGTTTTTGCTGGCCGACGAGGTAGAGATCCCACATGGGGTGGTTGAAGACGACGAGGACGTTGGGCTCCTGATGCAGAGCGGAGAGGATCTCCGTCAGCTCGTGGTCACAGGGGTTTGCGGTGAAGTCCTGAAAAACGGCCATCCATTCGGCGGCGCGAGCGCTGGGCAGATTGTGAATGCCGAGATGGAAGGACTGGATGCCGCCGTAGGGCGCGGACCACTCGACGGACACAGGAATCTGGCGCGCGCTGGGCACAGTGCGCAGAAGCATGGGCGCGGTGATGGTGTCGTGGTCGGTGATGGAGACCATGGATGCGATGTTGAGAGTCTCAATCTGGCGCGACTCGAGATCGAAGGCCAGCTTGGGAGTCATGGGGGGCGTCCAGTAGCTGGCAGCGTAATCAACCCGGACACCGTGCAGCTCGTAACTGCGGCGCTCAATGCGGGCCATGAGCGGGCGCATGACCGGATATTGGTTGCCGAGGTTTGCGAGGAAGTCCAGGGTTTCTTTGGACTGGTTGGTATGGCTGTGAAGAGAAATGCCGGCGCGGTAAGTATCGGCGGCCTTACGGTCGCGCCACAGGTAGTTGATGGTCGAGTTGGCCACGTCTCCCTCCGTATCGCGAACGATTAAGAATTTCATCTCTAAGTGTGCATTTTGTTGGTCAACAGAGCGTGAATGGCACACGAATTGAGGTTCAATTCCCAGAAGAATCAACAGGGTAAAGAGGAACAGGTCGTAGGCGCGCATCGCGCAGAGGGCCCTTGATGATTGCAGGCAGAGGATTTAAATGAGCTGAGGAAGTGGAGGGAGGCAGGCTTCAGAGCTGATTGCGGCCCCGGGAAGATCTGTTTTCGCGACGGATGTGCTTATTGACGTACATGGCGGCATCGGCGGCGCTGAGAATGCTGTCGCGCGTCTCGCCGTCTTCGGGGTAGAGAGCGATGCCGACACTGGCAGATCCTTGAATGGTGTACCCGTCAGCGGTGAAGGGATCTTCGAGGCTGCGTTCGAGGCGGCGGGCGACCTCTTCGACTTCGGCGCGATTGCGCACCTTGGGCAACAGCACGGCGAATTCGTCGCCTCCGAGGCGGGCAAGCATGTCGGCAGCACGAAGGTGGTGCTTCATGCGGGCGGCGACTTCCTGCAGATAGAGATCGCCGATGTGGTGGCCGTAGACGTCGTTGACCTGTTTGAAGTCGTTGAGATCGACATAGATGAGGCCGACGATGGTTGCGGTTTCGCGCGCCAGCTCGATTTGCTGGTCGAGGTAGCGATCAAGCGAGAAGCGATTGTGGATGTCGGTGAGCAGGTCGAAGTCCGAGCGATGGACGAGGTCGGAATAGAGCCGGCGTGTTTCGATCGCCAGGGTCACGAGGGCGGCGGCCATGGTGAGGGTTTCGGGTTCGTCGGCCTGCGGCTTGGTGAGTGGATCGAAGGCGGAATAGATGGTGCCGAGCGGTGGACCGGAGCGCGCGTGGATCGGCTCTTCGACGATGCGGAAGGCGCCGAGAGTAGGGGGCGTATTGCCGAGCTGGGCGCCGTCGGTAATCTTGCACCAGCAGGGTGCGCCGCGGAGCTTGAAGGAGACGAGCTCGGTGATCTGCTCGATGATCTCGGGGAGCGGACGGGTGCCGTTGATGTCCTCGAGAATGCGGCTGCGGCGGCGCTCGAGGTAGGCGGAGCGCGCATTCTGAACGCGCACTTTGCGCTCAGTGAGCCAGCTGCGAACACCGGCGGCAAGCAGCAGCGCGACCAGGAGTCCGACGAGGATGATGAGATTCTGCACGCTGACCATGGGCGGCGCAGAGACGATGGCGATGTCGTCGTAGGAACGCAGAAGGATTTCGAAAGGAACCTCCTGCTGGGTGGGATCGATGAAGTCGCCCTCCACGACGGTGCAGATGCCGGACACACGGATCCTGGTTCCCTGGAGCAACCTGGGAAGCGGCGGCGCTGAGCTGTTGGATGGATGGCGATAGATCGCACTGAAGAGTTTGCCATCGGAGCGGAGGACAAAGACGTCTTGTGCGTCTTCGCGGACTGAATCGACAACGTCGCCTTCAAAGCTAACGAGGTCGTTCAAATGCCCGTCGGGATCGCCGCTGTTCCAACTGGCGAGCTGGCGCCATGTGGCGGCTTGAGGTTGGGCGGGTTCAAAGACGTCGGTGTCGGCGATTTCGGCGTCGGTGAGGGAGAGGAAACCACCGCGCGCGTCGGGAAAGCCTGTGGCGACGGCGACGTCGCCGATGCGCATTGGATTGCTCGCGTGGGTGGAGATCCAGAGGCTCTTATCGGCGTTTTGCAGGACCACGGCCGAACCCGGCTGGTAGTAAGTGATGGTGCCCTGCACACGGACGCGCTGCGACAAGTCATGCGCATAGTAGCTGGACATGACCTGGTCCATCGGCGTGATGGGAAGCGTGTCGGGTGTTGCGTGCGCATGCCGGACGATTTTGACGTAAGAAAGACTCGGCACCTGGAGGACGATGCCGATCAGTTGCATCTTGTTGTCGAACTTTCCGGAGGCGACGCCGGTGACTTCAACTTCGGAATCGAGGAGGTCTTTGAAAGTCGAGATGTCGGTTCCATTGACGGTGGCATCGATCGCCCCGCCATCGAGGAGGAGCTTGAGATAGATGCCGTGAAGATTGATGAAGTTGACGATGTCGGCGCTGCGCACGGTGGCGTGCACGGAAACGAGCATGCAGTCGCGTTCGGCACGAATGAGTTGCTGGAAGGATGCTTTGACCGGCGTGAGAATGGGTCCGTGACGAAGAACGGTGACGCTCTCGGCGACGACATCGGGCTTGAAGCTTCCGCGGGTTTTTCCGCGAACGAGGACGCGATCGCCGGGCAGGAGGTTCTGGTTCTGTGTGGTTTCGACGTAGACAGCCAGATCTCCGTCCTGCACGAAGAGATCGACATCGCTTTTGCTGTAGTAGGTGACGGTGGCTTCGAAGGCGACGGGAAGGCCGGTTGCCGCGCGAGCGGTGGAGAGGGTATGGATGGCCTGAAGCGTAGCAAGGGTTGGGGTTTCAGCGGGAGCTGAAGCCCAGGCAACACTCAGCGCAATAGCGAGGATCCATGGCCGCATACGACACTTTCCGAACGGCACGCTTCGTGATGAATCGCGGCGCGCACCAAATCCAGGAATGGCGTGGACGCGCACTTGTGGACGGGTAAGTGAAGCAAGGCCAGCAAGACGCAAGGAAATATCGCCGGAGACATCCGCCACTTAGGGATATCGTAACGCGGATGTAACAAGGCGCAGCTTGTGAAAAAGGCGCAGAATATGCCCTTCGTAATGCCACAAAAGTAGCGCGAGATCAGCTACTTAGTGGTTTTGGCGAACTCGGGTCCGAGAAAGTCCTCAAGTGTAACTTCGTGAAGCACTTCCTGAGGTGGACGGCCGGCTTCTGCGGTAGCTTCGGGAATGAGGTAATTCTCGGTAAGTCCCTGCTTGAGCATCTCGAAGGCTTGTTCGGGCGTGTCGGCAAACTGGAACAGGTCGATGTCTTTGGGGGAGATGGCACCGGTGTCGACGAGTGCGTCGAGATTGAAGACGCGCTTCCAATAGCTTGGCCCGTAGATGACCACGGTGATTTTCTTGGCCAGTTTTTGAGTCTGCGCGAGAGTGAGAATCTCGAACATCTCGTCGAGGGTGCCGAAGCCGCCGGGGAAGACGACGAGAGCTTTGGCCAGGTAAGCGAACCACAACTTGCGCATGAAGAAGTAGTGGAACTCGAAGTTGAGTTCGGGCGTGATGTAGGGATTGGGCGACTGCTCGAAGGGCAGCAGGATATTCATGCCCACGGTTTTTCCGCCGGCTTCGTAAGCGCCGCGGTTGGCGGCTTCCATGATGCCGGGACCGCCGCCGGATGTGACGACGAAGCGGGAGCGGCGCGAGGGAATCTGCTTGGCCCAGGAAGTGAGCATGGAGGCGAGGCGGCGCGCGTCTTCGTAGTAGCGGGCCATCTCGACGGCGGCGACGGCGCGTTTGCGTTGCAGGTCGGAGGCAACACCTGCGGCGATTTCGGGTGGCTTGGCCGGTTGCTCGTCACTGGGTGCGGGGCGCGTGGAGCCGGTGTTATCGAGCAGCTCGAGCTCGTGGTCAGCCTCTTCGCGGCCACGGAAGCGGGCCGAGCCAAAAAAGACCACGGTGTCCTGGATCTTTTCGCGGCGGAAGCGCGACAGGGGCTCCATGAATTCGGAAACGATGCGGATGAGACGACCATCGGGGCTATTGAGAAAGGCTGGGTTCTCATAGGCCAGCGGAGCCGAGGCCAAAGGCGGCGGAATACCTCGCGAGGGAATTTTGGCTGGCGCTGGAATGGAGTTGGCTGGAGGGGCCGGTGCTTCGGTCAGGGGAGCTTTTCCTGCTGCGGGTTCCTGGAGACTCATGGCTTACATGTCCTTGTAATGCATCGCATCGCGTAGGGCGATCCACATATTTAATAAACCCAGCCCGGAGATGAGGCCGCGCACTGCGCCATTGGCCGCATAGATGGAGAGCGTGGGGAACTGCACGAAGAGCGGATTCTGGTCCCAGAAGAGCGGGGACCATGGCGCATAGCAAATGGCAAGGCCGATGTAGATTCTGAGCAAGACACGAAGGAAGAGTTCGGAACGGACAAGCCAGCGAGGAATGCGTTGATGGTCTTGCGGATGGGGGAACGCGGACGACGCCGATGGCGATACGGACCCAGAGTCGGGCGCCGGGCTCGCGGGCAAAGGGGGCGAAATCAGATCCGGCTGCTGGGGCATCCTCTTGATTCTTCTAGGGGACCACCGCATCAGAAACAGCGCTGGCGCGGCTCTCCGTATTGCAACGGTAACACAGCAGAGCGGTGGATCCGGTCAGGCGCGGGGACATGGGACGAACGGTAGTCACACGGGCTGATTGAACGCAGATTGCAATGGGAGTATCTTGATGCCGTAAGTGGATTTCTAAGACAGGGAGTCTGCCATGAAGCATTCGATGCTCGTGGGTTTGGGCCTTGTGCTCAGCGCATCATTCCTTTCAGCTCAATACGCTAAGCCGGCACAGAACAGTGCGGGGACGGCCGAGGTCGGGACAATCGCGCCGATCTCGACCGGATCGACGTTGACTGTGATCACTTTGCCCACGGTGACTGAGTGTCCTGTGGTGATGCAGGCAAAGCAGGGTTCAGGCGGCGGGCTGATCGCGGTGCGGGGCAAGGACTCGGCGCCACAGGGACCTTCGCAACATGTGCACCTGATTGTGACGGACGGAAAGACGGCAAAGGTGACGGAAGCGCGGGTGAGGGTATTTGGATTCTCCGGCAAGGGCCGCATGCAAAATGCAGCGGTTGGTCCCGATGCTTACGATTTTCAGCGCACGATGGATGTGACTTTCTCGCCCGAAGGCAAGGGCGAGGCCGCGGCCGATCTGGTGCTGCCGGGTTTCACGGCGGTGAACCGGGTGGTGCTGCAGACGATCAGCTATGACGATGGTTCGACATGGAGACCAGAGCAGCACCAGTCCTGCGCAGTCACTCCTGATCCCTTGATGCTGGTGGCAGGTCGATAGTTTAGGGCGCGTCTCGACGTCCTTCAGGCAGTTCCAGTGCGGAGAGCTTTAGCCCAATCGGGCCGGCCGTTCGCTTCGGCAAGACGCGCGGCGGCTTCCCAGTCATATTCAACTTGTATCCATTCGATGAGCCAGGCCTTCGCGGATTCTTCTGCGATGGCGTAGCGGGCAAGGGGCGAGCCGGATTCGATTACGTGGGGCTGCGGCCAATTTGCGTGGTATGCCTGGAGGCCCACGCAGCCTGGGTTGAGCACGGTGCGGCCGTCGGCGAGTTGAACGCAGCGCGGCAAGTGGGTATGTCCGCAGAGAATGAGCGAAGATGGGCAGCCGGCGAGCCGCTCCATGACTTCGATGCGCGATGCGGGGCGGCAACCGGATTCGTCCAGGGTTTCGAGCAGATAATCGACGTCGTTATCGGGTGTTCCGTGGCAGAGGTATACGCCTTCGGCCGGTTTCGCGATGCGGGGAAATATCAACCAGTTCCAATGATCGGGTTTGAGGCGCGCGGCGGCGAAGAGATCAGACGCGCCCATCCTTTCGCGGTCCAACGTGAGCAACTGGCGCTCGTGATTGCCGCTGACGGTGGGGAATTCGAGCGGCATGAGACGGTCGGCAGTTTCAGACGGCTGAAGAGGGCCGGAGACTGTGTCGCCGAGATTGACCGTGAGATCGACGTGGCGCAGCTCAATGTCGGCGAGCACAGCATCGAGCGCGCCGAGATTGCCATGGATATCGGCGAGAACAGCAATCCTCATGGACGGCTCCGTGAGGAACGGACGCGGGTTAAATTTTCCGAGTGGCCGCTGTTCCCTGATTGTCGCATCGGGTCAGTGGCTCCGAAGGAATGCCAGGCCGGAACCGCGCATGGCCCGATGATAGCAACGGACCATGCGGATGCAGGAGTTGGATTTTCTTTTAGAAGCGAATGTAAGCGCCAATCATGGGCTCGGCGGTGTGCGTAAAGACGCCAGTGGAAGTGTAGAGCCGAGTAAGGTCAGGCGCCTTGTAGAGGTTGCCGCGGTACTGGAAGCGGAGGCCAAGGTGGGGGATCAGGCCCCAGTCGAGCCCCGCGCCGTAAACGAAGACCGGCTTGTTCGAGGTCGTGGTGTTGCTTTGTCCTGAGGATGGAGAGTCAATCAGGAGTCCACCGCCGGCGAGCACAAAGGGCCGGAGGTTTGCCGCGTGAACCGAGACAATCCAGTCGCCAGTGACTTCGTGGGCATTGGCGGCGACGGGTTCCGAGGGATTTCCGCACGGGATGCCACAGCTGACCAGAGGCGAGTACACCTGGTTGGCGCGATTGTAGGAGTAAGTCGCTTCGTAGCCGATGAGCGGGTTGGAGATGTGGCGCAGCTCGAAGATGCCGCCGGCGGAGTTGGATGGGCTTTGTGTGATGCCGTTGCCGGTGGTGGTGCCGCTGAAGGCTCCATAGAGGCTCAGAGCGATGTCGTTTTCAGCGTGCGCGCAGTAGCTGGCGAAGCCAAAAAGCAGAGTAATGAGGAGTGCTCGGGAGAGGAATGACGATTTCACAACAACCTCCGAATGAATTGCAGTTGCGCAGGGCTCCATGGGGTACAGGCGCGCGTACGCTGCCTGATTGGATGCATGAGGCAATGCGAGGTGAGCGATGGCAGGATCAAGGAAAAAACCTGGGATCAGGATGAGGGATGTTTCACGCTATTCTGTGAACACATCATGATCCGACCCCTTCTCTTCCCTTTTGTTGCTCTCGTCTCTGGAATTCCTCTGCTGGCTCCGCCTTTTGTGGCGGCACAAGAAGCTGCGGGGGCACTTGACTACAAGTCTGAACAGCCGGTTCGGGCGCGACACGGCATGGTGGTGAGCGTGCATCATCTCGCATCCGATGCGGGACTGGGAGTGCTTCGGGCGGGCGGCAACGCTGTGGACGCAGCTGTGGCGACGGGGTTTGCGCTGGCCGTAGTGCATCCGGCGGCGGGCAACCTGGGTGGCGGAGGCTTTTTGTTGTTGCGGACGAAGGATGGCCACTCCACTTTTATTGACTACAGAGAAAAGGCGCCCCGGGGGGCGACCGAAACGATGTACCAGGACGCGCAAGGCAACGTGATTCCGGAAACGAGCCTGCAATCGAGTGTGATCGGTTATCGTTCGATCGCGACACCGGGATCGGTCGCGGGACTGGTCTACGCCGAGCACAAGTACGGGAAACTCGGATTAAAGCGCGTGATGGAACCGGCGATCCGACTGGCGGGCGAAGGCTTTGCCTTGACCGCTGAAGAGGCACACGAGCTCGGCGATGAGGATCTTGCGAAGTTTGCCGATTCAAAGCGCATCTTTCAGCGCGACGGCAATCTCTACAAAGAGGGTGAAGTTTTCAAGCAGCCGGAACTGGCAAGGACGCTCACGCGCATTGCGGCCGATCCTGACGATTTCTACCACGGGAAGCTGGCGCAGGAACTCGTGGAAGAAGTGAAGAAGGGCGGCGGGTTGCTGACGCTCGAGGACCTGGCGCAGTACAACGTAGTTGAGCGGAAGCCGATCGAGGGCGAGTTTCACAACTACACCGTCATCAGCGCTCCTCCGCCGTCGTCGGGCGGCGTGGTGCTGATGAGCGCGCTGAATATTCTGGAAGGTTACGACCTGCAGAAGCTGGGGGACCGCTCGCCCGCGTATATTCATTTGCTGATCGAGGCATATCGACGCGCGTACATGGACCGCTCCGATTATCTGGGCGATCCAGACTACAACAACATTCCTGTCGAGGAGATGACTTCGAAGAAGTATGCAGCGGCGTGGCGTGCGAGCATTCTGCCGGATAAGCCAAGTCCCAGTGCATCTCTAAAAAGGCCGGATGGGTTTTTGCCGCCGGCGCCGAAGACGGCAGGCAAACGACGGGTGGAATCGCAGGACACCACGCACTATTCGGTGGTAGACGGCGAAGGGAACGCCGTCGCGGTGACGACGACGCTGAACGACAGCTTTGGTTCGCATGTGACTGCGGGTCCCCTGGGATTTCTGCTCAATGACGAGATGGATGATTTTGCGTCGAAGATGGGCGTGCCGAACATGTTCGGACTGATCCAAGGGCCGGCGAATGCGATTGCGCCGGGAAAGCGTCCGTTGAGCTCGATGACTCCGACGATTGTGCTGGAAGACGGCAAGCTGCGGTATGTGCTCGGTTCACCGGGTGGAGCGTTCATTATCACGACGGTGGCGAATATATTCCTTTCATCGGCCGAGGGCGGGCTGAACATCCAGCAATCGGTGGATGCGCCGCGGTTTCATCACCAGTACCAGCCGGACAAATTGCTGGTTGAGCCTGGATTCGATCCAGCTACATTGGCGAGCCTGCGCACGATGGGGTATGACGTGATGGAATTTCATCGCCATTGGTCGAACGGCGAATGCATCGCCGTCGATTGGAAAACCGGTGAACTGACAGGCGGGCAGGACAAGCGCAGCCATTACGGCGAAGCCGCCGGCTACTGAGGATTTGCCGATGGTGACGGCTGGTTAGACGGGCGCACTGCTGCGGTTTTGCGCGAGAGCGGGAGCCAATGCGACCGGTTGCGCAGGCAGGCTGCGGCCGGTGCTTGCGCCGATCTCCACGCCTTCAATACCTGGCTCAATGCCGACGGGCAGGAAGATGGAGAAAGCGGTTCCAGTGGCGCCGCTGCGCTGGGTGCTCCAAACATTGATGCGGCCGCCGTGGCGTTCCACGAGTTGCGAGACGACCCACATGCCGAGGCCGGTGCCGGTTTCAATTTTGGTGGTAAAGAAGGGCTCGAAGATTCGCTTCATCGTGGCGCGATCCATGCCGGTGCCGGTATCGCAAAACGTAATGCGCATGCCATGCCGGGTGCGGTCGCGCCAATCGATGGAAGGACGCATGCGGATCACCAGGCGACCACTATATGGCATCGCTTCAATGGCATTGGCAATGAGGTTGGCGAATATTTGCTGGACTTCGCTCGACATGCAGGCGATGGCCACTTCGGAGCCCATGCGCGTGTCGAGGTGGACGCCGGCAGCGGTCATGCGTCCGCGGAACATAGCGACGACGCCCTCCATGACCTCGGAAAGCATGGCAATGCGCGGCGTACCCGGCTGGCGATGGAACTTGAGCGTGGATTGGGTAATGAGCGACACGCGTAATACTTCATCGAGAGCGCGCTGCGAGTATTTGTGCGTCTCTTCGGGATTGTCGGTAAGAGAGATGAGGTAGAGCAGGTTGGTGACGGCTTCGAGGGGATTATTGATTTCGTGCGCGACCGAAGCCGCAAGGCGGCCGGCAACAGCGAGCTTTTCGGCGCGCAGCATTGCTTCTTCAGTGCGCTTGCGGTGGGTGATGTCGGCCATGACGCCGACAATGCGCACGATCTTGCCTTCGGTATCGCGCTGACGCTTTCCCTGCGATTCGATCCAATGGATGGAGCCGTCGGGCCAAATGACGCGATATTGGTGGTGATAGTCGACGCCGGCGTCGCGGGTGTGTTCGATGGCCTTGACTAAGCCGTCGCGGTCATCGGGATGGACGAAATCAAGCCAGACATCCAATCGACTGTCGAAAGTCCCGGGCTCCCGCCCTGCCATGCGAAAGACTTCATCGGAGCGATGCATGGTGTTCTTTGCAAGGTCCCAGACCCACAGGCCCATGCCGTTGGCCTGCAGAGCGATTTGCAGCACCGCATCCCGCTCACGCAGAACTTCAGCGGCGCGAATGCGTTCTTCGGCCATCTGGCGTTGCGCCACTTCGAGGATCAGGCTCTTCTTGAGTTCCTGATTGTCCATCTCGGTGCGCTGATCGGCCAGGCGACGGATGAGCACACCGACCAAAGTGGAAAGAACGAGGAAGACGGCGAGGCGCTCTTCCTGCGCGGCGAAGCCGATGGAGAAG
>Ga0210385_10000700_pt1 | contig 22236 bp, 13 predicted proteins | sample IncBWH26OmetaG_FD_160107 | JGI IMG/M metagenome (GOLD analysis project Ga0210385, IMG submission 160107) | Forest soil microbial communities from Barre Woods Harvard Forest LTER site, Petersham, Massachusetts, United States - Inc-BW-H-26-O ...
ACCTGGGTCAGCATTACAAAGATCGCTCTCGCCGGGAACCAAGTAAACGCGTTTGACCAATAAAGCATTCAATTCCCGCGCAGTCTCGGAAGCGGCGGCGTCAATAGAAATAGGTCGAATGGGACCGTCGAATCCCTTTTTCCGTCTAGGACATTCGCATTTCTTTGGCGGACTCCCGAGGTTAGCTACCAACTTGACATTTTCTAGCCCAAAGTCCCCAGTAATCACCACGAAATCGATCGTCCTGCGCTCAGCTAAAACCAAACGATTCGTTTCCAACACCGCCCAATGCAGCGAGAGACGGTTATCAATCCCTTCTTCATCTACACCTTCCCCTGAGCGATTCAATCCCGCGTCGAACAGATGCAGGTCGGTCCACTGAACGAACGTCACTCGATCTGTTCGTGGTTCTGTGTGCGAAGCGGACTGCAGGAGTGGGGAGGATGTGGTCCTCGGGTCCCGGCCACAACTCAGGAGTACCGTTCCAACTAGGCCGAGAAAAACTGGGAAGTACAGCCTTCTATTCTTACGAGTGCAGTTTCTGAGCTCATCGAATATGGCTCTCGAGCTGTGCGCCCCGTTCATGATCGGCCAAGACGAAGTGTAGTTGGTGCAACAAGCAGATCGACTGGATTTTCAAGCCGCCGACAGAGCGCCAAGGCGTACGCGATGCCGCGAGAACTGAGAGCGACATCGAGAAGGGCCGTCGGATGAAGGCTCACGCCAAGGCTCCTGAGACAGAGTTGTCGGGGAATCGGTTCTGGCCGAAAGACTGGTGACGATACGTCTGCTGGACCGCGATTATAGAGCGGGCCAGTTCTATGTCAAGAACTAATAGTATTTAAAACACGTACTGTGGTATACACCTCCATCGAACTGAGGAAGACCGGCCTGCGACTCGATTGCAAGGAATGACATGGACGAGCACGCTTCGGGCGCCTCTTCCGGTTCAAGGCTCACCCCCATCGGTGAGAGTCTGCGAGTGTACGGGCGCGCGTTGTTGCGCGTATATCGGAACAGACCCGGCGACCTGTTCCGCCATCGAGGCGTCATTTCACGTTAGATTTCGACGCCACGAACATTCGGCTCGCGACGGCCTAGGCCGCCGGAATCAGGCTTCTGATCTCTTCGTTCGACGTGAAGGAGAAATCCATATGATCTTGCATGGAATTTTGAACATCGTGAACGGCGAGTCGAAGCTCGACGATGGAACGCTTCTCGCAAGATGCTCCGAAGCGAGCCCGTTGGACGCCGCCACCGCTTTTGTCGAGGGCAAGGGTTGCGAAGACGGCGATTTCATAGTTGTAACCGGATCGAGCGGCACCTCTGGCAACGTCGCTGTCTTCTGCATCGACGACGCAAAGACCGTTGGTTCCTCCGTACCGAACCTCCTCACAATAATCCCCAAAGGGCTATCAGCAGGAGGCACAGGTCGTCAGAGTCAACAAGCCTCCCTGTCAACCACGGAAACTGGTGTTGCTACAGGGAAAAAGGCGAATAAACAAAAAGCAGGCAAGAATCCGAGAAAACGCCCATGACGAAATCGCTTCTCCTGGCGAGTCTTGCCGCGATCTGTTTTCTGTTCGCCTCCTGCCGAGTTACAAATTCTCAAACGGATCAGGAAACAGCGATTGACCATCGAATACGGGCATCGAACGGGATCACAGTCGGAGAACCGAAAGTGTACGACGACTCGCTCCTGCAACAAATGCTCAACTCGGCCGAAGCTCAACTGTCGAGCCTTCAGGTCCTGAATCAAACTGGTATTTCTGCCAACTTCGGTGCAGTGACCGGAGCAAGCCAGCAGTTTTCGAGTTTTGCTGTTTCCGCCCAAGGAGGACCACCGATGCCGCAGTCGGTACTGACGAACAATGGCGCAACTACTCAAGTTGCGAACACAGCGGCGCCGACAGGAAACAGTGTGGTCACAACGACGACCGCTCCTGCGCAAAATACGACCACGACACTTTCACCGCCCGCTGCCGCGCTGGCCACGCCACCTGCGGCAACGACGTCGTTGCCGTCGTCATATTCTGTGTCGGCGTCCAACATCTTGAATGAACAGATGCAAGTCACGTACGAGATTGCGAATCTTCGTCTCTTAGTGGAAGGCCCACTCAGCGATCGGATGCTGAATACAAGTGATGGAAAGACTTTTATGAAACCCCGGACCACCCTGGGTTTTCCCATTACGATCACTCCCGACAAGCGCTTTAAGGATGCGGTCGCGGTCGTGGAGGTCGAGGTCGAGACGGCTCCCAACGAAGATCTTTCTGGCCCGAAACAGTCCCCGTCAATCACCGCGTTATTGCCTCGGGAGAAAACTTACAACGTGGCAGCGATCATGGACCACAACACCTCGCTTGGTGGTGGGATCGCGACTCAGTTGGCGGGAGTGTCGGTCGCTTTCCTCCATAGTCGAAAGTCCTATTACGTCGTGCAGGACCAAGATACGCTAGCATTGACCTTCTCTCCTGAACAGCATGACGCAAAGGCCGAACCACGCATTGGATTTCTATGGCAATTCCGACCCGTCCTCGGATCGGACTATGTGCAATCAGGCCTTAAGCAGACTTTCGTCCAGTTGTCCTTTCCGTCTCCGAAATCTGCTTCCTCGCTTGGAAAAATTCACGTCCGCACGTATTGGCGTAAGTACGATCGTGACACCGGACTTTTGAAAGAGGTCGTCCAAAACTCACTGGACGAAGATGCGGCGAATTCGGACATTCCTGTGTTCGATATGAAACAGAACATCGCCGATTTCAGCCCAAAGGACCTTGAAGACCTGGGCAATGGTCAGATGCTGGTGAACGTACCTGGTATTTTTCTAGGGGGAACCTACATCCGCGTGGGCTCCACCATTCTTCAGCCGGGTTCGGCAGGGTTCACCAGCGAGTATCGCCGGCTTCGATTTATTGCCCCCATTGCGGATTTGGCAACAAAAGATGTGTTTATCGTGGCTCGTGACGGAACGGAGAAGGCACTACGAATCAAGAATGATTGCGACGACAAACCGAAAAATCTCATCACGATCAAGTCCACTGCGCTGGAAGCAGTCGACGAGTCAAATACCAAGAGTGATTGCTACGACAAGCTCAAAAATCCTATCACGATCAGGTCCACTCCGTTCGAAGCAATCGACGAGTCAAATACACTACTGAAGGTTGAAATGGAGCCCTTCCGTAGTCCGATAACGCTCCCGCTGACCTTGGTCGTTGGAGGTAAGGTTCTTGGATACAGCGATGCACCGATACGAAGAGAGGGAGACACTTTGTCGGTTGTCTTGCCTACTTCCTTTCTCGTCGCCAACCCGGTTATCACCGTAAAGCCGCTGTTGGTTGACGATCGATTCTTCGCAACAACGTCAATTGTTCCTGCAGGTACAGAAGCTGAGAGACTCGTTCTGCTGCAACAGGGCACAAAGTTGGCTACATACCTACTGTTCGGAAGGGAGCTGGATCATGTCGTCGCAGTATCACCAAAGATCCCGTTGCATTCGGTCGGCACCGGCGAGGCTGATGACAGCTTACGCCAAATCGAAATACCAATTGCCACGGCGAAATCACTCAAGGAAATAATTCTTCAACGCGACAAAGAAAGACCGTTCATTGTTGCGGTACCGGCTGCGGCGGCGACGGACCAAGCGAAGCAAACATTGAAATTTCAGGAGAGTGTAACGGTCGGCGCTGACGAGGCGGTGGTCATCGGGGACGGTCTGAGCTCGATTTCCAAGGCTCAGTTTCAAAAGAAGGATTTGGTCGTCGTGAAATCCGGCGACGGTAAACCGATTACCCTCAAGGGGCTTGCGGCTGCTGGCGCAACAGCGAGCGCACGAACTGTGGATATCGATCTCATACCGGCGGCCGGCAAAGCCACAACAATCAAGTTGGTGGTTGTAAACAGCAAGGTCGAAACCACCTCCAAATAGCGTTTTCGCGGAACTCGGTAGCCGCGGCAAGAATTCAAAGCGTTAAACGGAAGACGTGACCAGGATGTGGAGCAGCAACAAGCGTGGAGTTTCGTTTTGAGTACCGACGATTCTAGGAAACCTTAGGCGTACGAGTTGTCGTTGGCTTAGCGGCGACGCGTTTAGCCTACGGAAGATAACTATGTTTACCATCGTTGATGTGGCGCTGGAAGCGAACCCGAACAGTTTCGGGGTCCTGCGCGACCGCGTCCAGGCGTTTGCGGCAAAAGAAGACCCGAAGATACCGGGAAAACCATCCTTCGTTCGCCTCAACCAGATCGAGCAGCTCCACTTCATGTCTCTTGAAATATTCGAGGATCGGCATTTCGATCCACTTCTCATCTTTGAGAACAACTTCGACGGCGATGGCGAGAATTACTGGCAAGAAGTCTTGCGGCTGATCGGGGAAGATTTGCGAGCGATATTCTCCTGCACCAAGCCGGCAATGGAAGAGCGATGGAAATCTATATTCGCGGAAGGTTCAGCACTCTCGATCCAGCCTTTCATCGAGGCGCATTCGATCTCTCCTTCGGCATCTCACTTCGGTGCGATGGGCATCACGCGCCAGAGAGTAAACCGCGATCGCGAGGTATTCGAGGCAATTCAGACCAAACTCGGGACCGGCCCCCAACCGCGGAACAGTGTCACTCCAGTCGGGCTGCACAGTCAAATCCGTGCTTGGGCGTTGCCGACCCGCGCTTGGCTAAACGATCCGGAGAAATGGAACGTTCAACGGGCAAAGAGATTGGCCAGGTGGCAGGCGGTCCGGCAAACGTTGCCTTCGTTAACAGCAATTCTCTTGGCCGTCATCACTGTCGCCGTCGTCGGCTTATCTCCGATCGTCACCGCGGAGGTGCGCCACGCAGTTCTGGGTGGCGTTGTAGCGATCGCGGTTGGCGCAGGGGCGTTCGTTGTTATGTTTTTGAAGACGCTCCGGCACGTGGAAGCGACTGACATGACTCAGGATGATCCGACTCTTGATCCAGCTCAGCTCGCGGCCTTCGCGGCCCAAGAAGACGAGATTGTACAAAATCATGTCGCGAGCATGGTACTGGTCAAGCCCGGAGCGGTTCGAAGCCTTGCGATCCGAGGATCTCTCAGAGCGCTCAAATTGTTTGTTCCGTTTGTCGCAGCGGACGGCTATCTGGGATCGATGAGAACTATTCATTTTGCTCACTGGACTTTGATTGGAAACTCTGGGCGACTGATGTTCTTGAGTAATTTTGATGGAAGCTGGCAAAGCTATCTAGACGATTTCGTGGACAAAGCACACGGCGGATTGACGCTGGCCTGGGGAAACTGTGTTGGATTTCCGCGGACGAAATGGCTCACGCAGGAAGGCGCCACGCACGGTACGCAGTTCAAAGCTTGGGCGCGACAGTCACAAACGCAGAGCCTTCTCTGGTACAGCGGGTATGCCGATCTGACCGTCAATCAAATATGGCGTAATGCCGCCATTGTAGACGGTCTTCGTAAGCGCCAATTGACCGAGGCCGAAGCCAGAGTGTGGGCGGAACTGCTATGAGTCCACCGAAAAATAAGGAATGGAAACCCGCCGCTGCGGACGCTCCGGATGTCCAAGGAATAGTCATCAGTGCGTATCCCAATATGCTCAACGCTGCATTCCTGATGGTGCAGTTCGGCCCGACTCCTGCTGACGTAGGATCGGGCGCAAAGGCATGGCTCCTCGACGTCGCAAAGCGAATTACCAACGCGGAAGGTGAACGGTCGCCGTGTATAAACCTCGCCCTCTCAGCCGCTGGATTGAGAGCGCTCGGGCTCGATGACAAGGTAATGTCGACGTTTTCTCGCCCGTTTCGAGAAGGGATTACTTTCGGGAACCGACCCCGGTTCCTAGGTGACATCGCGGGTCAAGCTCCTTCGAACTGGGAATGGAGCGATTGCCCGTCTGCGGCGACCTGCATCCATGCACAACTGATGTTGTACGCTCGCGATCTTCCAGAAATCCGCACTCTGACCGCCGAAGAAAAACAAGGGCTAGCCCACTTTGGACTCGTGCTCGTCGGCGAGCTTTGCCAGCAGGTCAATCTCGACAGTCAGGGGATGCGGCACGAGCATTTCGGTTTTGCTGATGGTATTTCACAACCCGTCCTGGTGGATGGCGACGCAGTACCCATCGAACGGCGAGCGATTCACGAGATCGCTGCCGGTGAGGTCGTCTTGGGACAAACGAATACGTACGGAGTGCCAGCGCCGGGGCCTGTGGTTGCGGCTTCAGACTTAGCATCACGTCAACTTAAGGAGGCATTACTGGAGGGTTTCTTCGATCTGGGGCGAAACGGGACGTATCTGGTGATCCGACAGTTGGAGCAGGACGTACCGGCTTTCTGGCAGAACATGGAATCAGCGAAAATTGACCTTTGCGATGAGAAGGGCAACCCGGCGACCGACCAATGGCTGGCAGAAAAAGCAGTAGGAAGGACGCTATCTGGAGAACTTCTGACGGCGGAGGGGACATCGGCGGACAACGAGAGAGGGTTTTTCGGAACCGACCGCGCCGGTTACGGTTGCCCGATTACGTCGCACATCCGAAGGGCCAATCCGCGGGACGGCCTCGCGCCTAAACAGACGGATGTAGTCGACATCCTTCAAGCCACCAACCGTCACCGCATCATGCGAAGAGGCAGAATTTACGGTGAGCCAATTTTGGACAGGTCTACACCGGACAACAAGAAGCGCGGTCTCATTTTTGCGTGTCTGAACACCGAGATTGACCGGCAGTTCGAGTTTGTCCAGCACACATGGTTATTAAATCCAATGTTCGGAGGAGCATTCGACGAAAGCGATCCCCTGGTCGGCCCGCAGTGTCCCTTCAGTATTCCCGCGAATCCAGTGCGCCAACGGCCGATATTAGAAACATTTATCACCGTGATTGGCGGCGGCTACTTTTTCTTGCCCAGTCTGAGTGCACTTCGTTATATCGGGCAATTATGATCCAGTCCATTTCGCAAGACGATGTACTACGCCCCGCTGTCCCAGCGGATCGATCTTTCAAAGGAAGGTTGACGGCATGGGGTATCGAACACATCGACATGATTTTCTGTATCCTACGAAACGTTTGGCCAATACCGTCGTTCGGGAAATATGCGATGGTAACCCGCGCCGACGATGTCCGCGAAGTCATGTCACTCAGTGAAGTCTTTGTAAATCCTTACAACGAAAAGCTCGACGTGATAATGGGCGGCCATCCCTTCTTCCTGGGGATGACGCAAACCGAAGCGTACACGCGCGATACAACGAATATGCGGATGGTGATGCGCCGGGAAGATATAGAATCGCGCCTAAAACAGGCAACGCTCGATGTGGCCGAGCGTATAGTTTCTCAATCCGCTGGCGAGCTCGAGGTTGTCGATTTTGTCCGCTCGATTACCTTTGAGGTGCTCTGCGACTATTTCGGAACCCCCAGTCCTGCGACGGAAGATCTTCGTGTATGGGCCACACGTCTGTTTGAATTTCAATTCGCAGATCATTCCAACGATCCATCACTACGGGCGGAAGTAAATATTTATGCCCCCAAGCTGCGCTCTCACATCGATAGTCTAATAGCTGCACGCAGGCAACAGCCGCTGCGAGATGACGTCATGGGACGGTGCCTTGGCTTGCAGGCAAGTGGTGCACCCGGAATGGATGACGAGAGCATCCGCACCAATCTCATAGGTTTTATCGTAGGCGGTCTGCCCCAGCCTCCTATGGTTGTTCCCCAGGCCATGGAACAACTGCTGCAGCGGCCCCGTGCGCTCGCGTCAGCCCAAAACGCCGCGCGGCAAGGCGACGACACGACGCTCTCGGCCCTCGTATTCGAGGCTATGCGGTTTGACCCGCTTACACCCGGACTCTTACGGAACGTCGCCGAAGACTACAGAGTCGCCCGCGGAACCTGGCGCGCGCGAACAATCCGTAAGGGAACTACGATGGTCGCCGCATTGCGTTCCGCCATGCACGATGGCCGACGAGTGCCGCGTCCCGAGAAATTCGTTGCGGAGCGGCCCGCTTACGAATACATGCATTTCGGTTACGGGCTACACACCTGTTTCGGTATTCACCTCAACAACGCGCTGTTACCACTAATGCTGAAACCTCTATTGAGACGCGCCAGTCTTAAGCGGGGAGCAGGCTTCGACGGTCATTTGAGGAAGCGCGGAATATTCGCTGACCGCCTAGTAGTTACTTTCGATCCATTTGGCTAAAGCCGTCCTCAAAGCACGGCGACTGCTAACGCATACGCGATTTCGCTGGACCTCACGAACGCGTCCTCGCGATCAGATGTCATCAGTCGGATGCGTACCGCTAGGCACGACCCGTCTGATTTCATGAGTGACTGTTGGGTTTTACTTTTCCTTAATAGCAGGCAGGGTTTCCTTCTGCACCGTCTTTGTTTTTCTGCGAGTTTCTCGTCGGGTAAAGACCGTGCAGCTCACCCGGTTCAATGAGAGCGCGGAGCCGAATCTCATGGTCGGATAGCGCCGACGGGAGGGCCTGGCAGGCGCTGAAGACTGGCAACAAGGAAATGCTTCTGGGAGCCCAATCGGTCGGATTCGTTCAGCGAATTGTCCGCCTTCTGTCTGCACCCAACGATGGAACCAAAATATTGGCTTTTAGCGAGCCTTGAGGTCCGGTTGTGTCTCCGGGACGTTTCAATCTCAACTCTATCGAATGGCGGCTGCAACATTACGTGGCCGCAAATCCCATGATGAGGGCGCCGAATTTCTCGCGCATTAGCGCGATCACATCGTCGATTGAACGAAACCCCTCTATTTCAGCGCGTGTGACAACCAATATCTTGATGTTGTCACGATCAAAGGCTTGCCTGATGATGTCATTCGCTGCCGTTCGCTGCTCAGCATTTCCGGTTATTCCATTCGCAGCGACAAGAATGCCCAATTCGAGGCGAGCCGCGCGTACCTTTGCGATAAAGCTGGCTACCGTGGCACTGTCTACAGGCGAAACCCAGTTCTTGCACTCGAAAACGAGATAATCCGTTAGAAATGGAAGGCCCACAGGATGACGTTTATTGAAGAGAAGTATATCGATTTCTGATGATCCCGCATTATTGGTCTGATCGCGGCGCAGAAAGCCGATGCCTCGCACTCTGCAAAACGAGTTCTGAACGACATCTTCCAGGGCGGCACCTTTCTCCTCAGTCGTTGCGGCTGCGTCGCCTTCGGCAAGCCTCTTCGCAATCGCCCGATGAGAAAAGCGTCCCATAGTCAGCGCAACCCATGTGCTGCGCGGTTGCGTTCCAGATGAAGATAGGTGGCTAATTCGCCTCGGGTGATCAAGCTCCGAAATTTTTCGAAATCCAATCTGAAAACATTCAGCAAGGGGCTTCCACGGAATTCCGTCGGCGGCTCCTGGCCGAGGCCACGCACAATAAGTAAGCCTGTACGTACCCCGGTCTGTTGAAGAAAACGTAGAAGTTGTTCCTCCGCAGCAAGCAACTGCTGAGGCGTCTGGGGCTGGCCTTTCAGCTCGACAACTGCGGGATTCAGTAGCTCCACATCTGCCGTGGGAAGAAAAAACAAGAGATCCGGAGTAATTTGGCGAGCACCGCTCTCCGGTCGAGGATGGAGCAGGGTGCGACCCCCGGCCTGTTCAATGAGCGTCACGAGCTCTCCTTCCAGCGCGCTTTCCGGCTTCGAGTCGTATTTCAGGCTGGTATGAAGACCAAAGTCGTGCAGCTGGCTTATTGACCTAGTTCCTGACTGTCCAGACACCGGATAGCGCGGCCCTTGACGTGAACGGCGAATCAAAAGATCCAGATGAAGTGCAAGCGCTCCCTCATCATCAAGAGAAGCCTGTACGCTCGGGATGCCTGCGAGATCGGACGGCACTTTTCTCTGGTCGGCGACGACAAGCAGGACTGGTTTTCCCATCCCGACTGCTAGCCCGACCTCGAACATAATATTGTCACTTGCCGATCCTCCAAGAATTACTCCCACAACGAAATCCACGCCCCTTATGATCTTTCGCAAATCGCCTGGCAGGCGATCTGAAAGATCTAAATTTGATCTGGCCCATTCCCATCGAATCTCGGCTCGATCGAGTACGCGAGTGAGGGAGCCAAGAGTTGCGCCAAACGGCGCACTGATGAAACAGCTCTTGAATTCGCGATTCTTGGGTTTCATACGACTCCCATTTGTAAGCCTTCAGGCCGCCCGCTTCGCTTTGGCAGTTCATCTCGATCATTGAGAGCATGAAACAGAACTGACTCAAGCAGGCCGCGCTTTTCACTCACTGCAATCGTAAGCTGCGCCTCCAGCCGATCGCATATCGCCATCAATTCATCCACCCTGGCAACGATTCGGCCTTGTTCAGCAAGCGGCGGAACTGGAACCATGATTTTTGATAAGGCAATCTGATTAATCTTTGGCATAGCAACTCGGTTATCTTCGCTGACAGATTGCCTTACGAACACGTCGGAGAGCATGAATTTATGCAAATACTCGCGGTTTATAAGAGCGGTGATTGGATACATATCCGCACTGCAGAGTCCCTCAAAATCAACGACCACCACCTTCGCAAGCGCTGGGCGAATTTTCGAGTACAGGATGCAGCCGCTCGAAAACAAGTGTTTTGCGCTGAAAACACCAGCTAATCCAATCGTAGTATAAGGGAGCAGTTTTCCGGTTGCGGTTTCAATGTTGTCTGGAGCAATGTGCGCCCAGTCTTGGTACTTGTCGGGATCTACTAAATTTGACTGAATGACAGCCACGTTTGCAAAAAACTCCCAGCGCCATCCCGATGGAATCGAAAATGGCGCTAGATCCTGATTAAGATCAGGTAATTGCATGCGTTCTTTCGTTTTTCCCTCTTTAACCAACCGCTCTTTATCCTTCTGCTGCCAGCGAAGCAATTCTGAAGCGGGCCCATCCGTGGAACATTGCTCCGCAAGCCTCCCTCGAACAGCCAGGTTCAATATCGTTCGTCGGAGTTGGTTGACGTGTGATGGTCGGCTGCAAAGCACCGGAACGTGACTGATATAAAAGTCAGCGTGGCTTCGAAAACTTTCCGAGTCCTGACCGTTATTAAGATTCCGGAGAGCTAACGCTGCTAATTGATCGCGGCAATCCTCACCTTTTTTATGTGCCCTCTCCAGTCGGTCGCAAAGGGACATCAACTCATCCACTTTGTCGACAATGCGATTTTGTTCGGCAACAGGTGGAACTGGAACGAACATCTTGCTGAGCGTTTGTCCGTTAACGTTCGGTTGCCCGCCGCCCCTCGAGCCATCCCGCAATTGTTTCCAATACACTGGGGATTCGAGAAAAAGCTTAAGATATCGGTCGCAAAACTCCGGTGATTTCTGTACGCGGATGAGGTAGGACGCAAAAACCGCGACGACGGGGATCTTATCTACAAGAAAAGTCTTTCCGATTGTGCCGCCAGTCCTCGCGATCAAGATGTCACCTGGCCGCAGTTTGTATTGGTCAATCTCCCTTTCGGAGATTTCGCATCCCGGTACAGATGACCAATCGACCAAATTGTTCTGGATATCAGTGATCCGCAGCAGGCGGACGCCTTTGCGGGATCGGTCCGCAGATGCAGTGAATCCGTAGTGGATTCGGTAACTGATATCTGCCAACCGCGCCCAGCTCCACCCGGTCGGGGCCAAAAACGGCAATTCTCCTGGTCGAACTTCAGGCTCGGAACTCGGTTTGCCTCGCTCTCGGCCCTTTAATCGCAAATTCTCGGCGTGGATGCGCTTAAGGAGTTCTGAAGCGGGTTCGTCCTTCGCGTTCTGCCCGACAAGCTTCCCTCTGACGGCGAGATCAAGGATAAAGCTTCGAAGACGAGGAATGGCATCGGGCGCATCGCTAGTGTGGTCGAAATGGGCAATGACCAGACCTGAATTCATCGCAACAACGCCTCTGCAAGAATCGCTTTAAGCTGGTCACGAAGAGACTTAGTATGCGTTTCTGCCTCGTTGAGCTTGGCCAGAAGTTGTTCTGGATCGGCATGATCATCCACAATGGTGTTTGGATTTCGGAAGTCTAGATTGTAGTTTCGCGTCTTCACGTCATCTACGCTTACCTTCCACGCGACATCGCTTTCCACGCGCCCCTTGCGCTTGGCGTCTCCCCACCAGTCGATACACGGTTGGAAGTGCTCGATGCGGATCGGCCTGGTCATCGAGTAGGACTTGGACTTTTGCTCATCGGGTATGCGATGTTCGTAGAACCAAATGTTTTTGGTCGGCTCACCTTTTTCCAAGAACAAGAGGTTAGTGCCTATACCCGCATAAGGTTTGAAGACGCTGTTCGGCAGACGAACGATCGTGTGAAGATTGCATTCTTCCATTAAATGTTCTTTAAGTCGCGTCTTCACTCCCTCGCCGAACAACGAGCCGTCAGGCAACACGACAGCCGCGCGGCCGTCGGATTTGAGAATCCGAATGATCAAGGCCAGAAATAAGTCGGCCGTCTCGCGTGTCTGGAAGTGTTTGGGGAAGTTACTCTCGATACCATCTTCCTCCCGCCCGCCGAACGGCGGGTTAGTGAGGACGATGTCCACGCGATCCGACTGCGTATAACTGATATACGGCCGCGCCAGCGTGTTGTCATGGCGAACGAAGCTCGGATTCTCAATCCCGTGCAGCAGCATGTTAGTTACACAGAGCATGTGAGGCAGTTGCTTCTTCTCGACCGCACGCAGCGCTTCCTGCATCTGCTGCTCGTCTTCCACTTTTTTCACATAACGATCTCGCATGTGGCGAATGGCGCAAGTAAGGAATCCGCCCGTACCGCATGCCGGGTCTAAAAGGATTTCGCCAGGTTTGGGGTCGATGCGATCCACCATAAAGGCTGTGACAGCGCGCGGCGTGTAGTATTCGCCGGCATTGCCAGCGCTTTGGAGGTCAGTGAGAATTTGCTCATAAATGTCGCCGAAGTGCTGCCGCTCGGCGAGGTTATTGAAGTCCACTTCATTGATTTTGTTGATGACCTGGCGCATGAGCTGGCCAGACTTCATGTAGTTGTAGGCGTCCTCGAACACGTCACGCACGACACGGCGACGGTCAGCCTGCTTCCCGGTAGTGGGGAGTTCCTTGAGCTGGGGGAAAAGCTGGGCGTTGATGAACGTCAGGAGTTCTTCGCCAGTACTGCCCTCGGGGTCGGCCGCCCAGGAGCGCCACCGGAGTTTGACCGGAATGGGCGAGTGGTAGCCATCCTGCAGTAGTTCGAGTTGTTGATCCTGGTCGTCGATGATTTTTAGGAAAAACATCCAGCAGAGCTGCGAGATGCGCTGGGCATCGCCATCGACGCCAGAGTCCTGGCGCATGATGTCTTGTATAGTTTTGACGGTATTGCGAACGGACATTGTTTAGGCTTCCTTCTGATAAAGCGCTGACTGGAGTTCCTGTACTGCAAACATGAAATCTGCACGCGTGCCGAATTCCTTGATGAGCTGCATGGGTGTCCCCATCGTATCAAGCGGCGGAATCTGCAGAATTCGAGGATCGCCAAGGTCAATCACACCCTGATCCTGATATTTTTGCAACAGCGCTTCAAGCACGGCGCGGGCCTGCGGGCCGTATCTAGTGAAAACATTCCTTTTGCGCACATTTTCCGCGCGTTCGCGTCGGGTGAGTGCTGGCTGGTCAAATGCGACATGGCAAATAAGATCAAACGGGTCGAGGTCTTTCCCTACTTCTTCAGCCAGCGGGTCAAGCGAAAGCCCCTCGTTTTCGAGCTCTTCGATAATGGCTTGCTTGCGCTCAGCGGATTTCCAACGCTTAAGAAAAGCATCGAGGCTGGCGAAACGCTTCTTCAGGGCATTCTTGGTGAAGTCACGAAGGGTTTCCGTGACCAGCCTCCCCTGCTCGTCCAGGTATTCCACGCGCTCGGCGACAATGGTGGCCCCTACCCCATCCACATATATTTTGTGGATGGGTTCCGGATTTGTATTGATAGAAATATCAGGCGGTTGATCGACGATCACTTCGTCTTCACCCGGCCGGGGTGGAATCGGATCGCCGTTTTCATCTACGGGCCCTATGTCGTCGGGCGGAACGATGGGATCATCTTCGCCGGGCTCATAAATCTGGACTGGCTCACCGTCGAATTCGGGATCAGCGAAGTGGTTGGTCGCTCCGCGAAAATCCATTAATGTGAAATAAAATTTCTTCGTGTCTTCATGGACGCGCGTGCCACGGCCGACGATCTGCTTGAATTCCGTCATGGAGCCTACGGAACGATCCAGCACGATGAGGCGACAGGTCTGCGCATCCACGCCCGTCGAAAGCAGGCGGGAAGTCGTCACAAGCACGGGGTACTTTGCTTCCGGATCGATGAAATTCCCGAGCTGCGCCTGCCCTTCGGCGTCACTCCCCGTGATTCGCATAACATAGCGGTGGCTCTCGTTGCACAGGTCCCTGTTTTCGTTGATTAAAGCCTGCCGCATGCGCGCGGCGTGTTCTTCGTCCACGCAAAAGACAATCGTTTTCTGGAAGCGGTCGTGGCTCTCTTTCAGGAAGTCCGACACTTTTTTGGCAACGAGCTTGGTGCGGTCGTCAATGACGAGCGTGCGGTCGAAATCCTTCGTATTGTATATGCGGTCCTCGATCTCGTTGCCGTCGCGGTCCACATCTCCCCGCTCCGGCCGGTAGCCCTCGACATCGACATCGATATGAACCTTGACCACCTTGTACGGGGCAAGGAAGCCGTCCGCAATGCCCTGCCTGAGCGAGTAGGTATAGACCGGACTCCCGAAATAATGAATATTGGAAACGTACTCGGTCTCCTTCGGCGTGGCCGTGAGTCCTATCTGGGTAGCGGCGGAGAAGTAGGTGAGAATCTCCCGCCACGCTGCGTCGTCAGCCGCGCTGCCGCGATGACACTCATCGATCACGATTAAATCAAAAAAGCCCGGCGAGAATTCGCTGAACAGCTTCTGCCGTTCTTCTGGGCCTGTGATGGCCTGATAGAGGCCCAGATATATTTCGTAGGCCGTGTCGATGCGGCGCTTTTTGTCCAGGGCCGTGGGGAGTTCGACTTCGGAGCCGTCCGGCCGCTCGATGGTTTTCGCGCCGGTACTGAGTTTCGCCATTGCCGCGCCGAAGGGCCGGAAATCATTGACCATCGTCTGATCGACGAGAACGTTGCGATCGGCAAGAAACAGGATGCGTTTCTTGCGCCCGGCCTTCCACAAGCGCCAAATGATTTGAAACGCAGTGTAGGTTTTGCCGGTGCCGGTGGCCATCACGAGCAGGATTCGGTTCTGGCCCTTGGCAATCGCTTCTATCGTCGCATTGATGGCATTGGTCTGATAGTAGCGGGGCGCTTTGCCGCTGCCGTCGTCGAAATAGTCCTGCAGGACAATCTCCTCCTCCTTGGGAGTCAGTCCTTTCCAGGTGCAGTATTTTGACCAGAGTTCCTTGGGTGACGGGAAGGCGTCGAGCGAGAGCGTTGCTTCCTTTTCGGCGGATGCTCCGGTGCGGTCGTGAAAGACAAAGCCGTCACCGTTGGAAGAAAACACGAAGGGAATATTCAGCGTCGTCGCGTAATCGAGGGCCTGCTGCATTCCGTCGCCGACGCTGTGGTGGTTGTCTTTTGCCTCGACAATGGCAATCGGAATGTTCGGTTTGTAATAGAGGATGTAATCCGCGCGTTTGGCTTTGCCGCGGGTGACAAGCTTGCCGCGCACGATGATGCGGCCCTTGGTGAAAGCCACTTCCTCGCGAATCTGCATCATGCCGTCCCAGCCCGCGCGTTTGATGGCGGGGCCGATGAACTTGGAACAGATATCGCGCTCGCTGAGTTCCTTCTTGTTCATCCTCGTTCCTGTTGTTAAATCGGCAGTCCAGATCGCCAAAGTGACTTGGAGTTGAACATTCGTCACTACACTCGGTTTCGGTATACCTTCACGTATATCGGTCGGACAATAGCCGCGGAAGCGTTTGACTCGATGGCAAAATCCCACTCGAGTCCGAAGTCGGAGCAGTGGAGAAAAAGCTCAGTCGCCGTTGATGTTTCGTCTTTTTTATACATTATTGAAAGCGGACTGTCATTGGCTGAAGAAAATTACGATATCTTAAGATAACTAGTGAGAGACTCGGACTCTATGCTCGTTCTATGCCTAAACTCGGAGCAAGGGGAACTAAAGCGGACCAAGACCATCTTACGAGAGACGCTTCAACCGAGAGCAATCGCCATCCTTTCCCATGAGCTAACTTCGCATGACTAATTCCTCGTGCGGTGTTGAACTGCCTCCGTATTCGTAACCATCTGATAACTGCGGACGCCCGGCCCCGCGGCACTATCGCCCGCTCGCATCGAGCAGGAGAGGGGTTGTGGCACCTATCTTGCCTCCGGCTGCTTTTGCAACACTCCATTCTCCTTCGGGAGAAACGTTTTTTCGTCGAGTCCGAAGAGTTCACATTGTTCCGAATAGTATTGCTTCACCGCCGAAGGCGTTCCTTGGCTGTCGGCTCCCGCCGCTGCAAGACTCACAAGGCCGCGATCGAATTGACTAGGGTACATCTCCCTCAGATTCTTGAGAGTGTCCCTTTCTCCTTGCCCAGAGGTAGTCGCAACGAGGCGGAGATAATTCAAAAACCGGCGGGCCTCCCGAGGGCTCTCGTATTTGAGGAATATCTGATTGCTGTATTCTTCCAACGCTGCCGTAAACGTGCGTGCGTCTTTGGCTTCTTCGATTGTGCGGGGCCTATTGAACCAGTAGAACAGCGCACCCACTGCAAGGGCTAGTGGGATTCCGATGCTCAACACATTCCTGAGGGCGCCGCCGTCTTCCGGGAATTGCACAACTACCAGTGTGTCCGGGTCCGTACCCGGCTTCGACTCGGCAGCCGCTGCAGTCGCGGCGGTGGGGTTCTGGGATGGCGCCAGCGAGTTGGCGGGCAGTATTCCTATCGACTGGCTCGGGGCACTGACAGTTGGCTTAGGATTTTGCCGCACGAGACTGGCGCTCCAGATGACGGCTGCCAACACTGCCCCGGTCGCAAACACGCCAGCTATCGGTCCTAGAGTGCCCCGCCTGTTGCTCGATCGCGGCACATCTGCTAGTAGGCTTACGTAGTCGATGGGCCGGTGCAGGTTAAGCCTCAGGTTCACGATTTTCCTTAGATAATTTCGCGCATACTGCACACGCAACCCGACAACATCCAGCCCGGTCGTGCTGTACGCCCGGTTCTCTGCCTCGCGAAGGGCTATCGGCTCAAATTGATTCGCCACCAGGGTCTCAACTTTTTCGTAGTCCGCTCCCACGATCAGAAAACATTGCGCAACGGAGCTGAGGAAGTTTATAGCTTCAAGGATCTGAACCACCTGCTCCGGTTTGCAGCGGTCCAGATCGTCCAGGAAGATTACGAGGCGCTGTGGCCTAAGGGCTGCCACAACGTCGCGGAGATTGTCGGCAAACTCCTGCCTCACATCCGACTTGCCAATCAACGATGGCAACCGGACTAGCTCTTTGAAGGTATCCACTAAAAAGCCGCCAGCCTTGTCCACCAACTTGTCCGGATTGCTCTTAAATGCGACCAGTGCGTCGAGGATTGGCAGCGCCGCGACAAAGGGCGATGCGTATAACAGCCATCGCGAATGGCCTAAACTTCCGGGCAGCCACTCGGGATGTAGACGCTGCAGAAAGACTAGAGCAATTCCACCCAGAACCAAAGCGAGCCTGTCGACATGCTTCCAACCAAACAGTCGGACTCTTACTAGGTTTACTCGAAAAGGAATTCCGTTCCTACTGAGCCACTGCGGCACTGCTTCTTTTTGGACCGTTTCCAGCAGGTACGCCAGGAGTTGGTCTTCTTTCTGATGATGCCAGGCGTTGAACCAGACTGTGACAGCAGCTCTGTTCCTTTCCAAGTTTGACTGCAGCATCCGCATCACAGTGCTCTTGCCCATTCCCCAAGGCGCCTGCAGCGAGATCACCAGCGGCGGCAAGGTATTGGGATTCTGCAAGAATCCAGAGAGGCGCTCGACTAGCGGTCGCTGCCCCAGCTTGTCATCCTCAAGCGACTCGACAGGCGAATCGGCGGTGACGCTGTCCTGAATCCTCGTAGAGGGAGTAGAAATCGGTATCAGCGCCCAGATGAACACTGGTAGCAGGAGAGATGCCGCGATGTAGAACCATGGGGCTGGATACTTTCTGTAGCGGAACCCTTCTTGGGGAATCCAGTTGGCGCCGCCGTTGGTGGTATGGAGGATTGTTCCTCCTTGGCCCACGGCCCAGCCTGTCTGATCGTCCGCAAAGGCAACGCCGAGTAAGTTCGCCTTCGTGCCGTTTGGCTGCAGCACCCAGCTTTCACCACCATCAGTCGTGTGCAAAATTGTGCCGCGGCGACCCACGACCCACCCACTGCTGTCGTTCGTGAATTGAATGTTAGCAAGAGTGTTCGTGGTCCCACTTGCTTGTGGCCGCCAAGTGCGTCCGCCGTCGGACGTACGAAATATCGATCCGTTCTCCCCTACTGTCCAACCTGTGTACGGATTAGTGAAAAAGACATCAAACAACGTCGCACTAGTGCCGCTGTTTTCCTGGAACCAGGTGGCTCCGCCATCCGTGGTGTGCAGAACAAGCCCAAGACGCCCCACAGCCCATCCGGTATGGCCGTCTATAAACCTCAGGTTCGTAACGGCTCGCCGGTGCTCGACAATGTATGGGGTCCAAGTTGATCCGCCATCAGTCGTATGCCAAATCGTTCCATCTGCTCCGGAAGCCCATCCAGTTCCTGCGTTGGTAAAGGCGACTCCCAACAGCCCGCTGCCCGATTCGGTCAATGCGATTTCCTGGCGATGCCACGTAGCTCCGCCGTCCGTCGTATGGAGAATATAATCCTGAACATCCGGCAGCGTATAGCCGACAACCCAGCCATTGGTTGCGTCGGAGAAGGTCACGGCGTCGAGCGCGGCGACGGGCTCAATGTCGAGCGATGGCTTGGCGGGATTATGTTGTGGCTCCCAGACCGCTCCGTCGTCGTTCGACCGCAAAATTGTTCCCTTCCCTCCCACGGCTATAAGCGATCTACCGCCCGTCTCCGGAATGATAGTGATCGCCCTGAGGCCGGTGCGTGCGAATGGCGGTCGATCCTGCGGTTTGACTACGAACGGATACCGGCGCCAATTCACTGGGTAGGTTGGTGGTCGATTCTCGGGGTTTACCTCAAGCGGGTAACGGAACCATTTCAAGTGTGGGAATCGTGCCGGAGGGTCGAGTTGGCCAGGGGTTGGTTGACGCCAACTAAGATACCCGGAGAGCAATAGAAGAATAAGGCTGGTAACAAGTGCGAACCTCTTGCGCCGTTCCGGCGCACTCTTTGACTTGGACGGCATCGCACGCTTCGAGGCCCGGTCTTCTGATTTGGGAGCAGGCACGTATTTCTCTCGGTTCTTTGCACTTCGTCGAAATCGTTAGTAAGGAGTAGAACACGTACAGGAAGAGTTATGCCACACGATCGCCACATCGTAGCGCGAGACGGACCGTTCTGCAAGACTTGTACTCTCAAATCTCGGACATCGTTTGCTCCGACTGCGCGAAAGCATCCGCCGCAAAGCGGCTTCGTTGAAAAGTGTTACTCGCGACCGAACCGATTTGTTGCCGCACTGTTGGCGAACCGGAAGTTAGCCAGAAAGGGGTTCTGGGATATCGGTCGGACGCCCGAGTCATGATAAACGCACTTGCCGGACTCGCCGACGAGAGGATCTGGCAAACCTGGGGTTTTCCCCGGACAAACAACCTAATTTTCCTCACGCCCGAGCCTCCATCGAATTCAGTTTTTCGACCGCGGCCTTCTTGTGATCGTCCGCGAGATGACTGTATTTCTGGGTCGTGTTGATGTTCTTGTGCCCCATCAGTTCCCGCACGGTGCTGATATCGACGCCCTCCATGACTAGGCGCGACGCGAACGTGTGCCGCAAATCGTGAAAATGGAAATCTTCGATCCCAGCATTCTCGACAGCGTCCTCGAACCAGTGTCGCCAGTCGAGCGGGGCACCTTTCGCGGCGTTCCGGTCCGGCGAAACGAACTCGTCGCCGCCGGAAATTTTCTGCAATAGGAGGAGCGCCTCTTTCGCGGCGGCGTTCGCCGGAATATGACGCCGCCCAGTTTTCCCGTGGACGGTGATGTTCCCATGCACGAGGTCGACGTCCCTCCACACGAGGTTCCAGTTCTCGCCGCGGCGCATGCCCGTGTTGAGCACCAGACTGAACTCGGCCTCATGGCGATTGGTGTCGATCGCCGCGCGGACCGCGTTCTCCTGTTCCGGCCTGAGCCAGTTTAGCCGGGAGGGGTTTTCGCGGTAGCGCTTCACACGCGAGACCGGATTCGTCGTCATCTTGCCGACGCTGATGGCGAACGAGTAGACCGAACTCATCGCCGAACGGTAGCGATTCACGGTCGAACCGCTAATGGAGGCTTTCAGATGGTCGAGCGTCTCCGCGATCCGCGCAGGCGTGAGGCAATCGGCCGGCACATTTCCGATGAGCGGGAAGAGATTGGTGAGGCGCAGCACGTCGGTTGCGTATGACAGCGGAGCGAGCCGGTTTTTCTTGTGGGCGAGCGCCTCCATCGCGAGGTCGCGGAAGGTGAGCCGTGCTCCGCTGCGCGGCGGAACGAAGCGGCCCTCTTTCACCTCAAGCCGCCTGCGCGCCACGGCATCGATCGCAGCTGCACTGCGGCCGATTTTCTCCCGGTGGCGCTTGTGCTCAGCGTCGCTGTAGGAAATCCACCAGACACCGCTGTGCGGAGGGCGTTCGAAAATTCCGCGCACAGCCGACTTCGACTTTCGAGCTGAAAACTTCTCGCCGGATGCGCGGCCGAACTTCTCGGCGAGGGCAAGGGAGCAATCGGCAATCTGCTCCAGCGAAAGCGAGCCCCCGAAGCGCGACTGGAGTTCTCGCCGAATTGTTTCAGCGATCGCGCCGTGATCCCATTTGTTCGCACGAGGAGCCGCTGTGAGCGCGTCAGGAATCGGAACTGCGACCGGCTGCGGTATCGTCAAATCGTTTTTTGCTTCGGGCATCTCGTAGCCTCCGTTTTCGTTTATTTCCGCCTCTCTACCACAGGGCACAGTGTCCTGTTGATTTGAAAACGCGCCTGTAACTGCCGAGCTACGCGACAGTTCGAGACGCTAAAAATCGCTTCACTTGAAAAGTGGCGTACCCGGTGCCAGCATTTTTCGACGCTCTCGAGTTCTTCAAGCAGCGCGAGCAATCGGATCGTCGTTTCAGCTACCGTCACATGCAGGCGGACGACGGTCATTTCGCTTTCACTGGACCACACCGGTGTGAAGTGCATTCCCGCGCACGCGGCGCAAGCGTTTCTGGGTCCATTACAGCGCACTCAGTGAGAGCTTCGCTTAGGCGCTCAAAGTTCCTCCTCCGCGCGGTCTCTAGCGGATCGCGCGTGAATTCGTCGTGCTGCCGGAGTGTCAAAGTATGGCGGTCGGCCACATTTGAAGTGTCGAAACCGCCCGTATTTATTGGCATTCCCGCATCATCGAACGTGGCCGGCCGCATGGAATGGGCATGGCCACATTCTGTTAGCAAGAAACCCAGTTTTCTGGCGGGTTCCAGAGGGGTCGAACCGTGGCCGACGTCTCCAGTTCTGACAGCGATTAAAACATCAGTGATGCGGTGATCGCTGGAGTTCCCCGTCAGCGTCCAATCTCGGCCGTCACGGTCACGCAGCAGTTCGCGGGCCTCGATCCGTTTGAGACCAGCCTTCTGCAGGAGCGGCTCCGCGTCCTGACGCTTTCGGAGCGCTGCTTCCCCGGATTCCGCCCTACGGCCAATCTCCGCCATCATCTTGTTTGCCGCAACGCGCAAGCGATTCGCCTTGTCCTGGGCTCGCTCTTCCCGCGCTTCCTCGCCCACGCGATCTACTTCGCCGGTGACATCGGTAACGGTCCACGGCTCGCGAGATAGGTCAATCTCCACGATGAACGGCTCCGGCTCCTCTCCGATGCGGAATTTGCTCGCCACACACGCTAGCCGGTAGCGCTCTCGCCGTTTGCGTCTCGACGCGCGAGCGGCCCACTCGCTCGCTTCGCACGGCGGAAGTTCTTCAGCCCATGGTTTTGCGCCCGTGGGACGAAAATCGGTTGCATCCCTGACTTCGTACACGATATCAGCGCGGTCTTCGATCACTCCGCTCCCACGCGAGTGCTGCGCAGACTTGATCGTGTTGCCGAGAATGAGAACCGCCGGACCGCCCTCATGCCGGGCAATGTCCAGAAGCGGCGCTAGAGCTCGCGATGGTTTACTGCTGTCCTGTTCACCGACTCCCT
>Ga0210385_10000702_pt1 | contig 22111 bp, 14 predicted proteins | sample IncBWH26OmetaG_FD_160107 | JGI IMG/M metagenome (GOLD analysis project Ga0210385, IMG submission 160107) | Forest soil microbial communities from Barre Woods Harvard Forest LTER site, Petersham, Massachusetts, United States - Inc-BW-H-26-O ...
AATCGTCAGCAGTCCAGGGATCGATCAGCGTTCCGTGGTTGCGACCACGTTCGTGGACAGGTCCACGGTAGCGAAGGTCATCGGCCGCCTGGTGGACCGTGAACTAGTCCGCGTATCCCGCAATCCTCTGGACACGCGACGCGATAGCCTGATGCCTTCGCCCGCCGGTATCGCGCTCTTGTATGAGGCAACACCGGAATTGCTGCGGCGGCATGACATGCTTCTCTCGGCAATTCCCTGCCCGGAGCGAGAGGGATTCCTGCGGGCACTGGAGGCGGCCGGGTACGAGGGAAGGAAGGAGCCCCCGAGCCGGTACGTCATCCCGAGCCCAGACGGTGCGCGCCCGCCCCTGGACGTGCAGTGGGGCCTCGGCCGACTCGTCCGCGCTTGCCTCCAGCGCTACACCCGGCTGTGGGCCGAGGACATCACCGCGGTGACGCTGGCGCAGTGGGTCGCCCTGATGGCACTGACCGCTGACGAGGAGTTCGATCAGCGAACGCTTGGCGAGGCGATCGGCCTCGACAAGGCCAGCACCACCGTTCTGCTTGCCCGGATGCTGCGCCAAGCCTGGATCACCAAGTCCATGGACCCCCTCGACGGCAGGCGCCGGATCCTGCGGCTTACCCCGGCCGGCGAGCGACTCGTCGCCACGGTTGAACTGCAGGCTACCCGGCTCGACGAGGCCTTCATCGGGCCGCTCAACGGCGGGCAGCGGGCCGCCTTCCTGTCCGGGCTTGAGGTACTCGCCGCGCCGGCGACGCCAGTAGCGCGCGCCTGCCCTGACTCGCGGGGCCTGTCGCGAGCCGGGCAAGGCTAGCGGCGTACGGGCGTTCGCCCTTGGCTGCGGCCAGTAGCGAACGCAAAATCTAGCTTTCGGTTCTTGACAGCATGCTCACCTGCCAGATACCTTCCAAGTCAAGTAGTTCGTTAGCGGATCATCTTCCAAAGTTCCGCTTAGACCCAGAATTTGGCGCGACCGGATACGCGAGTCACGATAGGGTTCCATAACCCGCGCACGCGAACTTCCACTCCGCCCGATCCTCTTATCTTCAATTGATTTCTTTCGAGAGGATGTCGAAGATGACAGGGATTACCCGTGCCGACAGCCTTCGCGCCGCCAGCCACCCCGTGTACAGCGACCGCAAGCTCCGATTGGGCACGTTCTCAACAAACGTGAACGGCGGCTGCACCGCCACAACGATCGACGGGGTACTAGCCGGCGATTGGCCGAGCACCTCAAAGCTGGCGCAGTTGGCGGACGAGATGGAGTTCGAGGCACTCGTCCCGGTCGGCCGCTGGCGCGGCTTCGGCGGCAAGACCGACTTCAACGGGACGGGCTTCGAGTCCTTCACCTGGGCGGCCGGGATCGGCGCGCAGACGAAGAACTCGGGGGTGTTCGCCACGACCCACGTGCCGACCATGCACCCGGTCCTGGCGGCTAAGCAGGCCACCACGATCGACCACCTGACCGGGGGACGGTTCGCCCTCAACGTCGTCACCGGCTGGAACGCTCCCGAGATCGAGATGTTCGGCGCACCGATGCTGGAGCACGACCTGCGCTACGAGTCCGCGGCGGAGTGGCTGGAGATCATCAAGCGCCTGTGGACGTCGCAGGAGCGGTTCAGCTACGAGGGCAGGTTCTACCAGGTCAAAGAGGCTGCCATCTCGCCTCTCCCGCTGCAGGATCCGTATCCCGTGCTAATGAACGCGGGCGGATCCCGGGCGGGCCAGCACTTCGGCGCGAAGCACTGCGACGTTGTCTTCATCACTCCCGGCGGAATCGAGACGCCGGGGCCCATGGCCGAGAAGGTTGCTGAGTTCAAGCGCCTCGCCCGTGAAGAGTACGGGCGGGAGCTCTCGGTCTGGACACTCGCCTACATCGTGCAGGGCGACACCGAACAGGATGCCAAGGACTACTACGACCTCTACGTGAACCAGAAGGGTGACTGGGAGGCGGTCGACAACCTCGTCGGCACCCTGGGGATCAACTCGCAGTCTGTGCCGCCGGACGTGCTCGAGGCGACGAAGCGCCACTTCGTCGCGGGCTGGGGAGGGTACCCGCTGATCGGCACCAGCGAGATGGTCGTCGACAAGCTCAGCGCGCTGGTGGACACCGGCCTTGACGGCGTCCTGCTTTCCTGGCCCCGTTTCATCGACGACATGGCCCGGTTCAAGGTCGAAACCTACCCGCTGCTGAAGGAAGCCGGGCTGCGGTGAGCGAGATCGAACAGGCCTACTGGGTCCGCGCCCGCGAGCTCCTGGCAAAGGACTGGCTGCAGCTGATCGACGGCGAAATGGTGCCGGCGAACGGCGGCCGCACGTACGAGCTCACGAGCCCGATCACCGAGCAGGTCATCGCCCGCGTGCCCGACGCGGATGCCGATCAGGTGGCCACCGCGGTCGCCGCCGGCGTCCGCGCCTTCCCGGGGTGGCGTAGCGTCCCTCCAACCGAGCGCGCTGCCCTGGTCGGGAAGATGGCGGACGTCATTGAAGAGAACGTCGACGACCTCGCACTGCTCGACGCGGTGGACAGCGGAGCGTCGATGAAGGTCATGGCCGGTGACGTGCGCTGGGCAGCCGAGTGGTGCCGGTACTACGCCGGACTGGCCCTGGAGATGAAGGGGCACTCGATCCCGTCGCCAAGCGGGTCGCACTTCTCGGTGCGCGAGCCGATCGGGGTGGTTGCCCGCATCTTTCCCTTCAACCACCCGATTATGTTCGCCGTCAAGGCACTGGCCGCGCCGCTCGTCGCCGGGAACAGCGTGATCCTGAAGCCGGCGGAGGCCACCCCGCTGTCCGCCCTGCAGCTGGCGCAACTCGTGCGCGAGATCTTCCCGCCTGGTGTCGTGCAGCTCGTGCTCGGCAACGGGCCGGCGACGCCGCGCGCCCTGGTCCGCCACCCTGACATCCGCCGGATCGCGTTCACCGGGAGCGTGCCCACCGGGCAGGCTATTCTCCGAGACGCGGCGGAGACCGGGATCAAGGACGTCACCCTCGAGCTCGGCGGGAAGAACGCCTTGATCGCCTACCCGGATGCCGATCCCGCCGAAGTCGCGGCAGGCGCCGTGCAGGGCATGAACTTTACCTGGTCGGGGCAGTCGTGCGGCTCCACGTCGAGGCTGATCGTGCATGAATCCATCGCCGACCGCGTGATCTCGGGCATCGTGCGCCGGCTCCAGGACTGGCGGGTCGGCTCGCCACTCGACCCGGACAGCGACCAGGGGCCGCTGGTGAACGAGCGCCAGTACCGCAAGGTGCGGGAGCTGATCGGCACGGCGACCGCCGAGGGTGCCGAGCTCGTGATTGGCGGCGGCCGGCCAGGACACCTCGACGCCGGCTACTACATCGAGCCGACGGTGTTCGACCGTGTCCGCCCGACGGACACCATCGCCCGGGAAGAGGTGTTCGGCCCCGTCCTGTCGGTCATCCGCTGGACCGACGCCGATGACCCTGTCGCGATCGCGAACTCAGTGCCGTACGGCCTCACCGCGAGCGTGTACACCAATGATGTGCGGCGCGCGCACCAGGTCGCCAATTCCCTGGAAGCCGGGTTCGTCTGGGTCAACGAGACATCTCGCCACATCACCGGAATGCCGTTCGGCGGGTACAAGGCTTCCGGGATTGGCCGCGAGGAGTCGCTCGATGAGCTGCTGAGCTTCACGCAGCAGAAGTCGATCAACGTCTTTTACTGAACACCGCCCGGCAAGCGCCACCTCACCGTGATCTTGGAAGCAGGGAAGCAATTACATGCCAGAAAGCCTGGAAGAACGCCTGAAGAGGTTCGGCAACGCCGCGCGCATGCTCCGCGAAGCGCCGGCGGGTCCGTTCAAGTCGCCGTACCCGATGATCCACTCGAACTGGCAGGACGAACAGGCGGCGTGGGTGAACACGGCCGTGCTGTTCGACCAGTCCCATCACATGACCGATGTCTACTTCCGCGGGCCGGACGTGACGCGCCTGCTCGCCGATACCGGCACGAACAGCTTCGCGACCTATGGCCGGGGCAAGGCGAAGCACTTCGTGGCTTGCAACCCCGATGGCTACATGATCGGGACCGCCGTGCTCTTCGGCCTGGAGGACGATGAAGCGTCTCTGGTCGGGCCGGCCGGTGCGGCCAACTGGGTGCAGTACCAGGCGGAGACCGGCGGCTACGACGTCGAGGTCGTCCGCGATGAGCGCACGCGCGATACCGGAGGGAAGCGACTGACATACCGGTATGAAATCGAGGGACCGGCGACCGCGGCGATCATCGAGCGGGCGAATGGCGGCCCCACCGAGCACGTTCCGTTCTTCCACATGACTGAACTGAGCATGGCCGGACACCGGGTGCGGGCACTGTCCCACACCATGGCGGGGGTGCCCGGCTCCAAGGACATGGGCCTGGAACTGTGGGGACCGGTCGACGAAGGGCCGGCCGTCTTGGACGCGCTGCTCGCTGCGGGCGAGGAGTTCGGGCTCGTCCGCGGTGGGGCCCTTGCCTACTACACCGGCAGCGTCGAGTCAGGCTACGCCGCTCAGCCCACTCCGGCGATCTACTCGGGCGATAACCTGCGGCCGTACCGCGAATGGCTGGCGGGCGACGGCTATGAGGGCAAGCTCTCCGTCGGCGGGAGCTTCCGGTCGGATGACATCGAGGACTTCTACGTCACGCCGTTCGACTTCGGGTACGGGCACCTCGTTAAGTTCGATCATGACTTCATCGGCCGCGGCGCACTGGAGCAGATGACGGCAGAGCCGCATCGCTCCAAGGTATGGCTGCGCTGGAATCGCGACGACGTGGCACGGGTTTACGCCAGCAGCCTGTACGGAGGCGAGAGCCGGGCAAAGTACCTCGACACCCCGCTCGGCCGGTACGCCCGGGTGCACTGGGACGCCGTTCTGGACAAGGAAGGCAAGCGCCAGGTCGGGGTGTCGACGTTGTGCGCGTACACCGTGAACGTCCAGGACTGGATGTCCGTCGCGTTCGTCGACGAGGCCGATGCGGTCGAGGGGGCTGAGGTGACGCTTGTTTGGGGCGAGGAGAACGGCGGCACCCCCAAGCTCGCCGTCGAGCGGCACGTTCAGACCAGTATCCGCGCAACACTGAGCAGGCGCCCACCCGTTACCCGCTGACTCGTGCCGTCGCGCGTCGCCCAGCCACCAAGTGCTCGCGGGACGCGCCGGTCTCGACACTGCGGCCACGTTCGGAGGCCACGTAGATGGCGCGCAATTCCAACGGCCAGTCCGTCCTCGCCAAGCATCTAAGGCTGCTCAACGCCTTTGACACCTGGCATCCGTTCCTCACCTGCACCCAGATCTCGGAAGCATCCGGCGTGCCGAAGTCGACCACGCACCGGCTGGTCGTCGAGCTCGTCCGCGAGGGGCTCCTGGAGGAACTGCCGGACAAGACCTACCGGCTAGGCGTCCGACTCTGGGAGCTTGCGTCACGCACCCCGGGCGCGCTCGGCATCAGGGAAATCGCGCGGCCCTGGCTGACGGCAGTACACCAGCGAGTTGGCCAGCACGCGCAACTCGGCGTCCTCAGCGGACTAGACGTGCTCTGCGTCGACCGGATCTCGGCCCCCGACGCGGTTGTGTGCGCGACGCTGATCGGCGGACGAATGCCCCTGTACGCGTCATCGAACGGCCTGGTCCTGCTCGCGGGCGCTGAGAACGCGAACCTCGTGGGCCGGATCGTCCGGCAGGGCATTCATCCGCTGACATCACGCGCCATCCGGGGCGAGGCGGAGCTGCGCGCGACCCTTCGCCAGGTCGCGGCCGACGGTTTCGCCGTGACGCCTGGCCACGTCCACCCGGACTCGCGCGGCATCGCGGTCCCGGTCAGAGGGCCGCTAGGCGACCTGCATGCGGCGATGGGAGTGGTCGTGCCCAACTCAGGAGCTCCCGTCGGCCCGATCGTTGACACCCTCCAGTGGGCGGCGGCCCGGATCACACAGGCGCTGGCTGACCTGTATTCAGCCACACCGAATGAAGAGATTCCAGTAAAAGGCGCTCCTGTCTATTCCGGAGTGTCAAGGAAGTCCCTCTCCTTCTTGGTAGGCCTGACTCAACAAGTCCACCGCGGGCAACTCAGCCATCAATGACTTTGCGAGCGCGACAGGAAATGAGAACTTACCCCCTACGGTCGCCCTGATCTGCGCTCCCGACGCCACGGATAACGCCGATCCGGACGACCGCCCGGGCTCAGAGTTTCGCGGCGGCCGGGATGATGCGCTCTGCGAACACCTCGAGCGGTGCTATGTCGGCAACGCCGGGCACCTGGGTCTGGACATGGCTGACGCCGAGGGCGGCGAAGCCAGCGAGCTGGTCCAGGACCTCGCCGACTCGCTCGCCGCGCGGCCCGGGATCGAGGCGCGCGATGACGGTCTTGGTGATGTCGTCGTAGTCGCGGCCGACGTCCTCGCAGTGCTGGCGCAGCACCGCCAGCTTGTGCCCGAGCTCGGGGGTCGCGCCGACGTTGCAGGCGTGCGCGTACTTGGCGACCAGGCGGAGCGTCTTCTTCTCTCCGCCGCCGGCCACCAGGATCGGCGGATAGGGGCGGGTCAGCGGCTGCGGTGAGTTGAGAGTGCGCGCCAGGCGGTAGTGACGGCCCTCGTAGGGCGCGTCGCTGCCCGACCACATCTGCAGGCAGATCTGGAGCGCCTCCTCCAGCCGCTCGAACCGCTCGCCTGGGGGCGGCAGCGGGAGTCCGAGCCCGCTGGTCTCGGCCTCGTAGAAGCCCGCGCCGATCCCGAGCCAGGCCCGGCCGCCAGACAGCACGTCCAGGGTGGTGACCGCCTTGGCGAGCAGCCCGGGCTCCCGGTACGTCACGGCGGTGACCCAGGCCAGCAGCGTGATCCGCGAGGTGTGCCCGGCGAGGAACCCCAGGGTGGTGTACGCCTCCAGCATTTCCTCCTCGGGCTCGCCGTTCCAGTCGAGCTGCCAGAGGTGGTCCATGACCGACAGCATGCTGAACCCGGCCTCGTCCGCCGTGGCGGCGACGCGTGCCAGGGTCGGCCCGATGCTGTCAGGGCTGCCCGGCCAGTTGAACTTCGCGATGTGCAGTCCGATATCCATCTTCGTCTCCTGTCGTCATTCGGGAAAATCCTGCCAGTAGCGTGCACGCACGATCCCATCGAGGCGTCCGGGGGACGCTCCGCAGAGGCACTAGAGCTCTCCGCTCTCCACAAACGGGCGGCGCGGCCGTACGGTGAGCGCATGCCTTCCATCACCGAGGAGTTCTGCGCTGCGCTGCTCCGGGCGGCACGCGAGGCACTGCCGGCGCCCGTGGAGCGGGCGGCCCGGCGGTCGCTGCTCAACGTGCTCGGCACCACGGTCTCGGCGGCCCCGTCGGATGCCGTCGGCGTGCTGGTCGCGACGGCCGGCCAGACCGGCGGGGCCGGCCAGGTCACGGTGCCCGGTCTCGCCCGGACGCTCGACCCGTACTGGGCGGCGCTCACGATCGGGACGGCCGCGCACCTCGATGACTTCGACGACACGCACCTGGCGACCGTGATCCACCCCGGCGCGTCCGCCCTCGCCACCGTCCTGTCCCTGGTGCCGGAGACCGCGCCGACCGGGACCGCGTTCCTGGGCGCGTTCGCCGCCGGCTGCGAGGCGCAGCTGCGAATCGGCTGCGCGATCTCCCCCGCGCACTACGACAAGGGCTGGCACATCACCGGTACCTGCGGCGTCTTCGGCGCGGCGGTCGCCGCGGCGGCGCTGCTCGGCCTCGACGACGAGGCCACGGCCCGGGCGCTGTCCCTGGCGGCGACGATGACGGCGGGGCACCGGGAGGCGTTCGGCACGATGACCAAGCCGCTGCACGCCGGGAAGGCGGCGGCCAACGGCGTCCTGGCCGCCCGGCTCGCGGCCGCGGGCCTGGCCGGGCCCGCCGATCCGCTCGGCCCTGACGGGGTGCTCGAGGTGCTGGCCAGCAGCGTCGACCGCGAGGCCCTCGGCCTCGGCTGGCCGGCCGGCCACCGCTGGGAACTGGAGCTGAACACGATCAAGACCTATCCGTGCGGCGTGGTCGCGCACCCGGCGATGGACGCGGCGATCATCGCCTACGCCAGGATCGCGGAACTCTCCGACCAGGCGGAAATCACCGGGGTCACGCTGCGCTGCAATCCCCTCGTGCCCGAACTGATGGGCCGCGAGCAGCCGGGCGACGGGCTGGAATCCCGGTTCAGCGCCCGGCACGGCGTCGCCGTCGGCCTGCTGTCCGGGCGGGCGGGCCTGGCCGAGTTCAGCGACGCGGCCGCCACGGCACCCGAGGTGGCCCGGCTGCGCTCCCTGATCATCCTCGACGCCGACCCCGCCGTCCCGCGTGACGCGGCGGTCCTGCGGGTCAGCCGGGGTCCGGCCGGGCGGCCGGGCGGCGCGCCGGGGGTCGAGGTGGCCGTCGAGCACACCAGGGGCAGCGCCGCGCGGCCGCTCACCGACGACGAGGTCCTCGACAAGGCGCGCGCCCTGTTCGGCCCGGTGCTCGGCAAGGCCGCGGCGGACCGCGCCCGTGACGCCATCGACAAGCTGCCGGGCGCCGAGGACACCGCCGAGTTGCTCGCCGCGCTCCGCCCGGAGGCACGCCAGTGACTACCACCGACGAGATCCTCGCGGTCGCCGCGCGCACTGCCGCGACGGCCGGCCGGGCGACCGGGGTGACGGACGCGGACCTCGCCGCGTTCGGCGCGGCCGCCGCACGCGGCGCCGACAGCGCCGTGGTGCGCGCGCTGCTCACGGCCCGGCCGGCCACCGGGCCGTGGGCACCGCCACCCGCCGCGCCAGCCGGCGACCTGGCCTGGAATGCCTGGCTGACGGCCGCCGCCGCGATGGCCGACCCCGCAGGGCTCGCGGACGGCAAGGAGCCGGGCGGGCCCGCCCGGCTGGCGACCTTCGCCGTCGCCGCCGCGCTGGCCGGCCCGACGGGAAACGCCCCCGGCGGAGTCAGCGCCCGCACGGCCGCCGCCGCCGGAATAAGGGCCGCCGCGATCACCGAGTCGGGCCTGGCCGACTGGGACGGCTGGTCGTCCGGCACGGTCGCCGCGGCGATCGGGGCCGGCCTGACCGCCGCCCTGCTGCTCGGTCTCACCCAGCCCCAACTGCGGGCCGCCCTGGGCATCTGCGCTACCCAGGCGGCGGGCCTGCGCGCCGCCGCGGCCACGCCTGCCTTCTCGCTCCAGGTCGGCAAGGCCGCGTTCAACGGCGTCGAGGCCGCCCTGCTCGCCCGGTCCGGCCTGACCGCCCCCGACGAGCCCCTGGACGGCCGCCGTGGCCTGTTCGCCCTGTTCGGCAAGGGCGCGACCGACGGCACGGGGCCGCGGCCGCAGGGCCGCGTGTCCTGACCAATTACTTGTAGAGATACAATAAATATATGTCTACAACTAATCGGCGGCCGTGGCTGATCCTCTGCATCTGCTGCATGAGCCTGCTGATCGTCGGCATCGACGTCACCATCGTGAACGTCGCCCTGCCGTCCATCGGGAAAGGGCTGCACGCCTCCCTGAGCGACCTGCAGTGGACGGTCGACGCGTACACCCTGGTGCTCGGGAGCCTCCTGATGGCGTCCGGCTCGACCGCCGACCGGTTCGGGCGGCGGCGCGTCTTCCAGACCGGCCTGGTGCTGTTCACGCTGGGATCGCTGCTGTGCAGCCTGTCCACCAGCGTCATGGCGCTCGTCATCTTCCGCTGCATGCAGGCCCTGGGCGGGTCGATGCTCAACCCCGTCGCCCTGTCGATCATCAGCAACACCTTCACCGAGCGACGGGCGCGGGCCCGGGCGATGGGCATCTGGGGCGCCGTGTTCGGCGTCAGCCTCGCGCTCGGCCCGGTGCTCGGCGGCGTGCTCGTCACCAGCCTCAGCTGGCGGGCGATCTTCTGGATCAACATCCCCATCGGCGTGGCCGCTATCATCTTGACGCAGCTGTTCGTGCCGGAGTCCAAGGCGGGCACCGCGCGCCGCTTCGACCCCTGGGGACAGGTGCTCGTGATCGCCATGCTGGTCACGCTGACCTACGCCGTCATCGAGGGACCGTCCCGGGGGTGGGGGTCACCTTTGATCGTGACGATGTTCGCCGTAGCGGCGGGCACGGCGGTCGCCCTGGCGCTGGTCGAGTCCCGCCGCGAGCAGCCGCTCCTTGAGGTGCGCTTCTTCCGCAGCCTGCCGTTCAGCGGCGCCAACGGCATCGCGGTGGTCGCGTTCGGCGTGCTGTCCGGTTTCCTCTTCCTCAACACGCTCTACCTGCAGGAGGGACGCGGCTACAGCGCCCTGCACGCCGGGCTGCTGACGCTGCCGATGGCCGCGATGATCTGCATCTGCGCCCCGATCTCCGGCCGGCTGGTCGGCAGCAGGGGGCCGCGCCTGCCGCTCGTCCTGGCCGGCCTGGCGACCGTGGTCAGCCTCGGGCTGCTCACCCGGCTGAGCGACGCCACGTCGCTGCCCTACCTGCTGGTCAGCTACGTGATCCTCGGCATCGCGTGCGGCCTGGTGAACGCGCCGATCTCCAACGCGGCCGTGTCCGGCATGCCGAACAGCCAGGCCGGCGTGGCCGCCTCCATCGCGTCGGCGAGCCGGCAGACCGGCTCGGTGCTCGGGGTCGCCATCACCGGCTCGATCGTGGCCGGCGCGCCGGCCACCGGGCTCGCGTCCGCCAGCCACGCCGCGTGGGCGGTGCTCGCCGCCTGCGGGCTGGTGGTCGCGGTGCTCGGGTACGCGTCGACCACGCGGCGCGCACAGGCCACGGCCGAACGCGTCCGTGGCACGCTGGCAGAGCAGGCTCCGGACCCGGCCGCCGCGACCGAACCGGCGGCCCCAGGCAGGGAGGAACGCGCCCATGACCGCGCAGGCAAGAGATCCTGAGGACGACCCGCTGGACGAGCAGGCCTGCCGCGTCTGGGCGGCCATGCGCGACCTGACCGCCAGCCACCCCGCCAAGAACGCGCTGCGCGATGCGCTCAACCTCGGGCGCGGCAGCGGCCGGGTCAAGGCGCTGCTGTGGCTCACGGAGGGGCCGCTCTCGCTGAGCGGCCTCGCCGAGGCCACCGGCGTCGACGCCCCCTACGCCACTCTCATCGTGGACACCCTCGAGGAGCGCGGCCTGGTGGAGCGCCGCCCCGACCCGGCCGACCGGCGCCGCAAGCTCGTCTCCCTGACCCCGGAGGGCAAGGAGGCGGTCGCCCGGGTGAGCAGGATCCAGCGCGAGCCGCCGCCGGGCTTCGCCGGCCTGAGCGCCACCGAGCTCGGCCTGCTGGAAGACCTGATCCGGCGGATCTCGAGCGCCCCGCGGCCGCCGGCGCCCCCGGGCGAGCCGGGTCGGGCCGCTAGCCGCCGGGCGGCGCGGCCGTGACCGTCATTGGCACGCCAGCAAACATCGCCCTTTACCAATACAAATAAATTCCATTAGGAAATGGAATTATGCGTTGACCATCGCGCTGGACTGTTGGTTTTTGTGCCCATTCTCTCCGTTATATATCCGGTACCGATTCGCGAGGCAATAGCCATCCACGCCAGGGAACGATCGCTAGACTACGGGGGCAACTAAGGACGAATGACGTTTTCCCCGGGGGGATTCCATGGCTGCCAGATTCCTGCCACTCGACCAGTCCGATCCGACAGAGATCGCTGGTTACGCACTGCGCGCACGACTCGGCTCCGGCGGAATGGGAAATGTTTATCTGTCGTTTACCCGTGGCAGCCGGCCGGTCGCGCTCAAAGTGGTGCGCAAGGAATTCGCCGACGACCCTGAATTCCGCCGCCGCTTCCGGATGGAGGTCGCCGCCGCTCAGCGGGTCCAGGGGCTTTTTACCGCGCCGGTCGTCGACGCGGACCCGGACGCGCCGGTGCCGTGGCTGGCCATCGCGTATATCGCGGGCCCGGCGCTGAGCCACGCGGTGGCGGAGTACGGGCCGCTTCCCGAGGCGTCGGTCTTCCGCCTGCTCGGCGGGGTCGCGGAGGGACTGGCGGCGGTTCACGCGGCCGGCCTCGTCCACCGTGACCTCAAGCCGGCCAACGTGCTGCTCGCCGCCGACGGCCCCCGCGTCATCGACTTCGGGATCGCGCACGCGGTCGACGCCACCTCGCTCACCGGCAGCGGCGCGGTGCTCGGCACCCCCGCCTTCATGACTCCGGAGCAGGTGGCGGGCAAGCCGGTGTCCTCGGCGACCGACGTGTTCGCCCTCGGGCACCTGGTCGCGTTCGCCGCCACCGGGCACAGCGTCTTCGGCGACGGGCACTTCTCCTCGCTCGTCTACCGGATCATGCAGCAAGAGCCCGACCTGAGCGGCTGCCCGGAGAGCCTGCGCGACTTCGCCGGCCAGTGCCTGGCGAAGGACCCGGCGCAGCGGCCGGACCTCGCCGAGATCATGGTGTTCGCCAAGAGCGGCCTCGCCGGGCAGACGATGCAGCTGGCCAACGGGTCCTGGCTGCCGGAACCGGTGGCCGGCACCCTCGCCGCCTACGACACCAGCGCCGCCCCGGCGGCCGTGCTGCGGGCGCCCGCGGCCACCGTGACGGTCGGGCCGGCCGCCGGCGCGGCACCCGCGGGCTCGGTCACCACCGTGCCGGGCGCGGGCGGGCCCGGCCTGCCGCCGACCACTCCCCGGCCCCAGGGGCCCGTGCCGCCACGGCGCCGCGGGCTGAAGCGCCCCGGTGTCATCCTCCCGGCCGCGCTGATCGCCCTGCTCGTCGCGGCGGGCGCGGGCGCCTACGCAGGCTTCGACCTGAAGGGGTCGAACTCGCCCGGGCAGCAGGCCGCCGGGGCCGCCGCCCCGGCGGCCAAGGCCCCGGCACCGTCGGCGGCGGCCGCGGGCACGCCGGCGGCATCCGCGTCCGCCGCGGCATCGGTATCGACCTCCCCGGCGGCCCTGGCCTCGGGCGGGGCGGACCCGTCCGCGGCCGGGGCCGCGGCCAACAGTTCGGAGTACTCCACCCCCGAGCCGTTCCCGCTCTGTGATCCCGCGGGCGGGCAGTGGGCCCTGGTCAACCTGACCCCGCAGTCGGGTGGCTGCACGCCGAACATGCAGGCCGATACCAACAGCCCCGGCTACAGCTTCGGCACGCTCTCATCGTTCCCGCACGGCGTCCCGCAGCTGAGCGCGAGCAACACCGTGACGATCAGCGGCCAGATCACCGACGACGGCGGCCTCCAGTGCCTGGGCCCGGCCGAGGGCAGCGCGGCCGGCGGCTACGCCGGCCTGCTCTGCAACAACGGGCAGTGGTACATCGACAGCGTCGCCAACCTCGGGACCAGCAGCGTGGTCGTCGGCAAGCAGCTGGCCACCGGCTCCTACCCGTACAACTCGGCCACCACCTACGACATATCGCTCACGTTCGGACCGGACGGCGGCAAGCTGGGGGTCACCTTCACGCAGGGCTCCGCCAGCCCGCTGTCGGAGCCGTTCAGCACCGGCCAGTTCACGCCCGACGCGGTCGGCTACGCGCTGAACAACGTCTACTCCAACGACGCGGGCACGATCGCCGGCTTTACCTACTCAGTCAGCTGAACGCGGCCGCGGCGCGCACGGGGAGGCCGGCCCGGCCTCGGTCACCCACTCCGGCAGGACACGGGGGTCGGGGACCGGGGCGTAGCCGTCCGCCGCGCCCGCGTACGTCCAGCAGGGGCCCTGGGTCAGCAGCGCGGCGAGGGCGGCCGCCAGGCGGTCGACGTCGGCGGCGCTGCTGCCGAGGCCGAGGCTGGCCCGGACCGCGCCGTCGTCCGGGGTGAGCCGCGCGACGAGCGGGTGCGCGCAGAACCGGCCGTCGCGGACGCCGATGCCGTGCTCCGCCGACAGGTACTGGGCGACGTGCTGCGCGGGCCACCCGTCGACGGTGAACGTGACCACGCCGATCCGCTCAGCGCCGTCCGCGGGCCACAGCCGCAGGACCCGCACCCCGTCGACCGCGGACAGCCCGTCGAGCAGCCGGCCGGTGAGGAATCCCTCGTGCGCCTCGACGGCGCCCGCCGGCAGCGAGTCGACAAATCGACACGCGGCGGCGAGGGCGACGGCGCCGATCACGTTCGGGGTGCCGCCCTCGTGCCGCGCGGGCGAGGCGGCCCAGTCGGCGGCGCCGAGCCGTACCTGGCGGACCGCGCCGCCGCCGGCCAGGTAGGGCGGGGCGGCGTCGAGCCAGTCACGCCGGCCGATCAGGGCCCCGGCGCCGAACGGGGCATAGAGCTTGTGCCCGGAGAACGCCAGGTAGTCGAGCCCGGCCGCGGCGAGGTCGACGCGACGGTGCGGCACGAGCTGCGCGCCGTCGACGGCGATCCGCGCGCCGTAGGCGTGGGCGAGGTCCGCGAGCTCGGCGAGGGGCAGGCACTCCCCCGTCACGTTGGACGCGCCGGTGACGGCGAGCAGCGCGGCCGGTGTCGCGGCCAGCTCGTCGCGGACCGCCTCCAGGGTTTCCGCCCGGGTGCCGCGCGCGCCGACGGCCCGTGCGCCGCGCGCCTGCCAGGGCAGCAGGTTCGCGTGGTGCTCGATGTCGAGGTGGACGACCGATCCCGGCACGGCCGAGGCGAGCAGGTTGAGCGCGTCGGTGGTGTTACGGGTGAAGATCACCACGTCGTCGGGGCGCGCGCCGGCGAACGCGGCGACCGAGCGGCGGGCGGCCTCGTAGGCCCCGGTGCAGACCGCGGAGGTGTACCCCGCCCCCCGGTGCACGCTCGCGTACAGCGGCAGCAGGTCCGTCACCTGGCCGGCCACCGCGCGCAGGGCCGGCGCGCTCGCCGCGTAATCCAGGTTGGCGTACCGCGCGGTCCCGCCGGTCACCAGGGGGACCTTAAGGCCGGCCCCGACGACGTCGGCGAGCGGGCCGGGCCCGGTCGAATCGGCCCGGGCCGCGTCGGCGGCAGGAAACGGTGATACGGGTAGCAGGGTCATGGCGCGCCTCCAGCGCTCCTGGGGACCCGGGCCCCGGGTCCGCGCTTGCCCGTCCCAGCCGGGAACGGGCCGCGTCTTCACCCGGGGCACCCCACCGCGGAGGAGGGTTGCCGGCCAGCGAGCCGGGGCTTGACGCTGGCACTCTTGACGCTGCCGTGAAAGCTACCACATCACGTGGCAGCCCTCGAACGTGTTCCCCCGACGGGCAGGCCACAGGCATCTGCAGCCCGTCCTGTCCAGGAGCGGGCGTACCCGTCGGCGCCGCCGGTATTAGGAACTACGACGTATCGCTTGAATTAATCGAATCGGTTACCTCGCCGAGACCGCAATAAGCGGCGATCACCGTTCGTTCCTGCCCATAAGAGGTCGCGACCGAAGCGGCCGGTCCACGCGTAACTGCCCAGCGTGCGGGCAGTGCGCCGCCTGATCTCGCCCAGATCCGGTATTGACGCGTGTCAGCTAACTCGTAAGCAGCGAATGGAGTATCAATTGCCTCGCGACTTGAAGATTCGCGGGATGCGCCGCGAAGAAATCGAAGCGGTCGTCGACTTGGCGAACATCACCTCGGCGCCGGATATCCGCTATGTCTTGCGGAACGACCTTGCCGTTGGCAAGGCCGGCTATGCCCTGGTGGCGGAGACCGAGGGCGACATCGTCGCCGCGGTCACCTTGACGGCGGAACCACTGTTTCCCGGAACGATCGGGGTCCGGCTGGCCGTCAAGCCCGGTCACCGGGGACATGGCATCGCGACCGCGGTAGCCGACATGGTCCGCGGCGGCCTCGAGGTCGTGGCCGATGCGGATACCGCTGTCATCCCACTCCGGGACGACCTGCCCGCGGGGCGGTCGTTCGCCGAGCGCTACGGCTTCGCCCTGGCTAGCCACAGCGTTGGATTCCGCTACGACTTGCCGTCCGACGAGGCGGGACTGGCCCGCCGGGCGGACGCGGCCGCGGCACGGGCCGCCATCGTCGTCCGCCGGACGTCCGTCGACAGCGAGGAGAAGGTTATCGCCGACTGCTTCCAGCGCTGCCTGACCGGGCTGCCGCTGCCTTACGGGCACCGTCCCGCCGACGTGCTGGCGCTGCTCCGGAGCCTGCCGGCGGACGCGCGCGTCTTGCTGGCCGAACCGCTTGCCAGCACCGGCTTGGCGCCGGTGGGCCTGTCGCTCATGGTCCCGCAGCATGACGATAACTCGTGGTACACGCGCGCCACGGGGACAGTCCCCGAGTACCGGGGCCGGGGTGTCGCGACCGCCGTCAAGGCCGCGGGGCTCCTGGTCGCCCGCTGGGCCGGGGCGTCCGCGGTAAAGACGCACAACGAAGCAGGAAACCGCGAGATCCGGTCCGTGAACGAGGCGCTGGGCATGAAGCCCGACGTCGGCTACTGGGCCCTGAGCCTGCCGCTTGCCGTCCCAGGGGCCTGAGGAGGCCGAGGGAGGAAAGCCGGCCGGCGGGCAGACCCGGCGCCCCCGTTCGGCTGACGGCCGGTTTTCTCAGTTCGCGGCGGGCGCGGGCGGCGGGGCCGCCTCCCGCTCGATCCAGGCGCGTACCTGCCGGGCGTCGGCGGGCGGCATGCCGTCCAGTACCGCGTCGGCGGCCGCGCGGTGCCCGGCCGCGCCCGCCGCGTCGCCCGCGGCCTCCTCGGCCGCGGCGATCAGGGTGAGGGCGGACGCGAGGTCGGGCATGTCGCCGAGCTCGCGGAAGGCCTCCGCCGCCTGCTGGTAGCTGCCCGCCGCGGCCGCGTGGTCGCCCGCCCGCAGGTGCGCGAGGCCCAGGTAGTACAGCGCCTCGCCCCGGTAGAGGCCGAGCCCGGCCCGCTCGCAGATGCCCAGGGCGCGCTGGCAGTGCTCGACCGCCTCGGCGTGCAGGCCCAGGCGGGCGCAGATCGCCCCGAGCGCGTTCTCCGAGCTGGCCACCGCGGCCGGGGTGCCGTGCTCGGCCCGCAGCGCCAGCGCCTCGCGGGCCACGGGGAGCGCTTCGGCCTGCCGGCCCTGCTCCTGCAGCACCCGGGCGAGCCCGTACAGGGCGAGTCCCCGGCCGAGCGGGTCGCCGAGCTGGGTGAACGCGTCGAGGGCCAGGCGCAGGTGCGGCTCGACGGCGTCCCGGTCGCCGGTCAGGGCGAGGGCGTGGCCCAGGTGGTAGTGCGCGTGGCCGAGTCCGCGCAGGTCGCCGGCGCGCTCGGCGGCGGCGGCCGCGGCCCGCTGGACGGCGGCGGAGTCGACCCAGCGCCCCTGGGTGATCAGCAGCGGGGCGACGACCCAGGCCAGCTGCCAGCTGTGCGCGGCGAGGTCGCGCTCGGCGGCGCGGGCGCAGGCGGCCAGCAGCGCCCGCGACTCGGCGCTGAACCAGGCCACCGCCTCGTCCACCGTGCCCGGCGGCGGGTCGGTGACCACGCCCGCGGCGGGCGGGGCGAGGTCGCCGAAGTCGGTGGCCTGCACCAGCAGCAGCGCGGCGGCGTGCCCGGCGTGCAGGTAGTGGTCGAGCAGCCGCAGCTCCGCCTCGCGCACGCGCTGCCGCCCGTCGGCCGCCGCGGCGAGCTCGGCGGCGTAGGCGGACAGCAGGTCGTGCACGGCGAACCGGCCGGGTACGTGCTCGTCGGCCAGGTGGGCGCCGCCGAGTTCGCGCAGCGCGGCGCGGGCGCGTTCGGCGGGCACGGCGGCCAGGCTGGCGGCCGCGGTGACCCCGATGTCCGGGCCGGGGTGGACGCCGAGGAGGCGGAACACCCGCTTGGCCGGGTCGGACAGGTAGTGGTAGGACCAGGAGAACACGGCCCGCGCGGACGTCTCCTGGTCGCCGGTGTCGAGCTGGTCAAGGCCCCGGCGGCGCAGCTCCCCGGCCAGGGCGGCGAGCGGGAAGCTGGGGTGGGCGGCGGCGCGCGCCGCGGCCACGCTCATCGCCAGCGGCAGCCGCGCGCACAGCCGGACCAGGTCCGCGGCCGCCTGCCGCTCCCGTTCGACCCGTCCCGCGCCCAGGCGGTGCCCGAGGAAGCGGAACGCCTCCTGGTCGGTGAACGGGGCCAGCGGGAGGATCTGGGCGCCTTGGGCGATCAGCCCGGAAAGCTCGTTCCTGCTGGTCACGACCACGAGGCAGCCGGGCGTGCCGGGGATCAGCTGCCGCACCTGCTCGACCCCCGCGGCGTTGTCGAGGACGATCAGCAGCCGCCGCCCGGCGACCAGGGTGCGGTAGAGCGCGGCCTGGGCATCGGTGTCATCCCGAACGGATTCTGGTTTCACCCCGAGGCCCTCGAGGAACCCGCGCAGCGCGGCGGACGCGTCCAGCGGCTGGCCGCCGGGGTCGAAGCCGCGCAGGTTGACGTGCAGCTGCCCGTCGGGGAACTGGTCCGCCACCCGCTGGCAGAAGTAGTGCGCCAGCGTCGTCTTCCCCACGCCGGCCGTTCCGGCGATCACGACGACCTCGGTGGCGGCGCCGCCGGCGGCACGCGCGGCCGCCTCGTCCAGCCGGGCGAGTTCGGCCGGCCGGCCGGTGAAGTGCGGGGTCACCGAGGGGACCTGGCGGGGCGGTACCGGCCCGCCCTCGCCTGCCGCGTCACCGGTGGCGGCGGCCCGTTCCCATAGCACCAGCAGCTGCCCGGACGGGAGGTCGTCCTCGCTGAGCAGGTCGGCCAGGCGGCGGAGCGCGCGCCGGGGCGGCATCGCGTGCCCGTTCAGCCACCGGGCCCACTGAGACTTGCTGTAGAAGGCGGCGTCAGCCGCGTCCGTCCGGACGCTGGAGGTCTTTCTCTCCAGCTCACGGTAGGTAAGGCCCGCCGCGTCAACGAGACGGCGCAGCTCCAGGAACAGCTCGCGCTCCCCCGCCTCGAGCCCTTCAGGGAGCGGCTGCCACCGCGATGAACGTCCCTTCATGCCAGTCCCCAGCCATGACCCTCGTCATCCCCGTTTCATCCCGTACCGCGGCCAAGGGCCGACGCGCGGCCCGCCGCAATCAGGATGCAATCCCGCCGCCATCAGCATAAGGAGGTTGGCCGGCAGTGCCCATGTTTCCCCGGAAACAAACGTGCGCGGCGGCGATGCCGGTGTCCCCAATTGTCCCAACGTAGCTCATTGGCCCCTGCGGCGGCGCTGCGGTGAAAATATTGGCGCCGGGCCCGTGCCGGGGTGGCTGGCAGGGTGGCTGGCTGCGGGGGATCAGCCACCGTGCGGCGGCCAGCACGGGCCCGCCCTTCGCTTTGTCGGCCGATGACCGGGTACGGCCGCGGCCGGCGTGGGACGATCGTTGCGCGCGGTGCCAGTGATCCTACGGGGGAAACGTTCGTGAGCTACCTGAATCCGCTCCGCCTGCATTTCTCCGGGTCGTTCGAGGCGGCCGTCTCCACCGTGAACAACGACCCGGTGCACTACGACAGCGCGCGGTTCACGCCGTCCTACGCCCAGCCGGCCTCCGGGACCGCCCCTGACCAGCTGAACGGCTGGTTCAACCCGGACGGCAGCGGAAACTGGAAGCTGCACGGCTGCGCGGTGACCTCGGCCTTCCTGGCCGACGGCTCCCCGGCCGCGCCCGCCGACCCGGTGCTGGCCTGCCAGGTGGCCGACTCCGACCGCGGGACCGCCGCGAAGCTGGTGGACCTCGACCCGGAGCAGCAGCTCGTCTCGCAGATCTTCGGGCTCGAGCTGCGGATCGCCACGGCGGCCGGGGAAACCCTGCTGCGGGGCGACTTCGAGCCCGCGGCGTTCATGGACATCTGGGACCGGGGCACCGGCAGCGGCGCGGCCGGCGCCGTCGGTGACCTGGCCGCGGGCGCGCTGTACCAGTCGGTGCTGACCAACCTGACCTGGGGCGACATCAGCGGCTCGCCGTTCCTTGGCGCCCTGCGGGACGCCGCCGCGGCCGGGGCCCCGTCACCGTCGCGGCGGTCGCTGTCGGTCAAGTTCAACGTCGACGGCTTCAGCAAGGCGCCCGGGGCCCAGTTCATGATGGGCCGCCTGGTCGGGACGATCGGGCCGGCCGGGCCGCAGGAGCCGCGGCACTTCGTCGCGGGGCGGCAGTTCATGGCGATGCCTGCGGCCGGGGGCTCCTTCTTCTCCCCGGCCGGCCGGGTGAACTTCTGCGTCGCCGCCGTCGACCAGGCGACCCGGCGGGTCTACCTGGACCTCGGCAACGCGCTGCCGACCGCCGCGCCCGGCGGGACGCCGTCCGACCTCGGCGACCTCGCGCTCTGCGCCGCGCCGCCGGGCCAGGCCGCGGCCGGCACCGGTTCCGGTACTCCCCTGCCGCTCGGGGTGCTGCCCGCGGGCGACTACACCCGGGCGTCGTGGTACCCCTCGACCGCGGGGGTCGTCGCCTTCCCGCCCGACCGGCCGCTCACCGACGACGAGCTCGCCGCGGTCGCGGCCGGGCCGCTCGCGCTGACCGCCCGCCCCGCCGGGGGCCAGCCGTCGGTGGCCGTCAGCGAGCCCGACAGCGGCCTGTTCGTCCGGGCCGACCAGTTCGTGTTCCGGCTCAACCCCGGCGAGACGGCTTCCGCGGACCTGTACGCGACCCGGTTCGGGCAGCCGTATGCCGGCGCGGGGGTGGTGACCGTCCCCGTGCCCGGCCAGCTCCAGCCGGACAGCCCGCTGGCGCCCGGGCAGGCGCCGCCGGTCGCGGTCCCGGCCGGCGCGCTCCGCTACGAGATCCGCGTGGTGACCGACGAGCGCGGCCGCGCGCGGCTGCCGCTCGGCGCCCGCGACCCCGGCCGGCCGCGCGGCTACATCGACGGCCAGGTCTACGCGCTGTGCCCGGTGCTGGAGGAGACCGTGGTGCTGCCGGGCGCCCCCTACCCGTTCAACCAGTGGAACTTCGTCAGCGTGCTCGTCTGGAGCGGCTTCGCGGCCGCCGAGCCGCCGACCTGGTTCGGCGACGTCGAGCCGGTGCTGCGGCAGTACGCGAACCTTTACCCGGTGATGCGGGACTTCCTCGACCTGGGCGACTACGAGTCCGTCTGCGCGCAGGCGAGCCTGCTGGCATTCGCGTTCGGCCTGGACACCGGCGACCCCAATTCGATGCCGGTGAGCCGGGACCTGTCCGCCGCCAAGCGGGCGGCGATCCTGCGCTGGCTGGCCAAGCCCGGCGACGACGGCAAGCCGCTGCTCGGGCCCCCGCCCCGGCCGGCCGCGGCGCAGGCGGCCGGCCGGCCGGCCGCGGGGCCGGAGCCGCGGGCGGGCACGCCGGCCGCGCCGGGCGGGCAGGCGCCGCCGCAGCACGGCGGCAAGGCATCCGCCGCCAGCCGGCGGCCCGCGGCCCGGCGGGGCGCGGGCTGGCCCGGGTGGCCGCGATGATCCGGATGCACCCCAAGGTCAGCGGCCTGCTGGCGCACGGCGACGTGCACGGGCTGCGCGAGGCCCTGCAGGCCGCCATCGAGCTCGAGCACGCGGTGATCCCGCCCTACCTGTACGCGCTGTACTCCCTGGTGCCCGGCGAGAACGACGCGGCCGCCCGGATCATCAGGTCCGTGGTGACCGAGGAGATGCTGCACCTGACGCTGGCGGCGAACGTCCTCGGCGCGGTCGGCGGCCGCCCGGTCCTCGACTCCCCCGGCCTGCTCCCCCGCTACCCGGGCCCGCTGCCCGGCACGGTGGACGACGGCCTGGTCGTCGGCCTGGCCCCGTTTTCCGTCCCGCTGGTCAGGGACACGTTCATGGCCATCGAGCAGCCCGAGTGGCCGCTTGACTACCCCGCGGACGCCGGCGGGCCGGCGGCGCCGGGGCCGGCCGGCGAGCCGCTGACGATCGGCCAGTTCTACCGGCGGATCCGCACCACGCTCACCGCCCTCGGGGAAGGCGCGTTCACCGGCCAGGGGCACCACCAGGTGACCACGGGCCTGCTGCCGGGCGCGATCCCGGTGACCGGGGTCGCGTCGGCCTGCGCGGCCATCGACACGATCATCGACCAGGGCGAGGGCACCCTGACCAGCCCGCTCGAGGTCGTCGGGACCGAAGTGGCTCACTACTACCGCTTCGCCGAGATCGTGCACGGGCGCCGCCTGGTCCCCAACCCGGCGGCCGGCCCGGCGACACCGCCCGACCAGCGCTACGACTACGACGGCGCCCCGGTCACGGTGAACCCGGTGGCCGTCAGGAAGGTGCCGCTCAACCCGACGACGGCCGGCTACCCGGCCGGCACCGCCGCGCGGCGCGCCTGCACCTCGTTCAACTACACGTACACCAGCCTGCTGAAGACCCTGCACGCCACGTTCAACGGCACCCCGCGCGCGCTCACCTCGGCCATCGGCCTGATGTCCTCCCTCCGCCAGCAGGGCCT
>Ga0210385_10000703_pt1 | contig 22102 bp, 18 predicted proteins | sample IncBWH26OmetaG_FD_160107 | JGI IMG/M metagenome (GOLD analysis project Ga0210385, IMG submission 160107) | Forest soil microbial communities from Barre Woods Harvard Forest LTER site, Petersham, Massachusetts, United States - Inc-BW-H-26-O ...
CGGCCGGCTCTGGTCGCCTGGAGCACTGGCTGGCAAGCGCGATAACTGTGCCCGCGCTGGCGGCAAGCGGCGTGCGCACGGCCATCGAGCTGGTCCGCGAGCGCGACCCCGGGTTGCTGGGGGCGCCGGCTTGGTGGGGCTTCGATATCTGTGTGCTTTGGGCTTGCTTTCATGCATTCGGCTCCGCCCCGCCGTTCACGGTCATCTTGATGGCCTACTTCCTTGGCATGGTCGGCAACCTGCTGCCGCTGCCGGGCGGGCTCGGCGGCGTCGAGGGCGGGATGATTGGCGCTTTCGCGGCCTTCGGCGTCAACCTCGACCAGGCGGTGCTCGCCGTGCTCGCCTACCGTGCGATCTCCTTCTGGCTGCCCACTGTCCCGGGCGCGATCGCCTATTTCCAACTGCGCCGCACGGTGGCACGCTGGCGCAACGAGCAGGCGGCTCCCAAGTCGGCTACAGCGAAGCCGATCGAGACCGCTGGACCGCTTCACGCCTAGCAAACGCGCTATACTTTACAAAGTAAAGCGGGTGTCGTCAGGACTTTGATGGGTGTAGGGCGTGCAAGCTTCCAGCGCCGGATTGGCTACCTTGAGTTGACGGCGCTCGCGCCAGCGAGTGAGAAAACGAGCTTAGAGACTGGAGTCAGCGAGATGGCGGAGGTCGAGAACACGATCATCATCGGCAGCGGACCCGCGGGATATACGGCGGCGCTGTACACCTCGCGTGCCAACCTCTCGCCGCTCGTCGTCGAGGGCTTCGCCTGGGGGGGCCTGCTTCAGCAGACGACCGACGTCGAGAACTATCCGGGCTTCCCCGAGGGCATTATGGGCCCCGATTTGATGATGAAGCTGCGCGAGCAGGCCGAGCGTTTCGGCGCGAAGCTGGAGACCGACCAGGTCGAGCGCGTTCAACTCGCCAATGAGCCGGGCGGAGTTCACAGCGTCTGGGTTGGCGACACAGAGCATCGCGCGCGTACCGTGATCCTCGCGATGGGAGCGGAGCACAAGAAGCTCTGCGTGCCTGGCGAGGATGAGCTGAGCGGCCGCGGTGTCTCCTACTGCGCAACGTGTGACGCTGCCTTCTTCAAGGACGCCCAGACCGTGATCGTGGGTGGCGGAGACTCAGCGATGGAGGAGGCAATCTTCCTGTCGAAGTTCGCCGCCAAGGTCACCGTGGTGCACCGTCGCGATGAATTCCGTGCCTCGAAGATCATGCTCGACCGGGCGCGCGAGCAGGCGAACATCGAGTTGCTGACGCCCTACGCTGTCGAGCGCTTCGAGCCAGGTGAGAACGGAGCGTTGAGCATTGCCAAGCTTGTCAATACCGAGACCGGCGAGCACCGCGAGATACCGATAACAGGTGCGTTCATTGCCGTCGGCCATGAGCCGCAGTCCTCGCTCGTGGACGGTCAGATCGAGCTCGACGAGGACGGTTACGTGAAGGTCGAGGGCCGCTCCACCCGCACCAACAGGCCCGGCGTGTTTGCCGCCGGCGATCTTGTCGATCACACCTACCGCCAGGCGATCACTGCGGCCGGTTCGGGATGTCAGGCGGCGCTCGACGCCGAGTGGTACCTGCGCGATACGCCCGAGGTGCCCACGCCAGAGGGGATGCCGGTCGGGGATCTGGCCGAGGCCCAGTGGGCGGCGCCGGCCCCGGTCGCCGACGCGACCTCCTGAGGATCGATGCCAGCGGTCGCGACCGTAGCGCGAGCAGAGGACCTTCGGCTGTAAGGCAGCGAAATTTCGGGAGCGGGAGGTGGTGGTCCGCGCGCGTCGGGAGTCAGTCGGTCTTTGCCGCGAGGCGGCGCAGGGCGGGAGCTGGACGGTAGCGCTCCTCGCGGTACTCATTCCCCAACGTTTCGATTGTGCTGAGCACGTAGGCTGGGCCGATCTCTCGCATCCACGCGAAGGGGCCGCGCGGGTGGCTGAGACCGAGCATCATGCCGGTGTCGATGTCATCGGCCGAGCCGACGCCTTCGCCGAGTGCGAACGCCGACTCGTTGATCACCTGAGACACGATCCTTGCGAGCACGCCGGCGGGTGCTGGCTGCACGCGCTCGGTGTGCAGACCAAGGTCCCTGAAGGCTTGCTCGCCGGTCTCGCCGGTTACCTCAACCAGCGCGAGCGGCACGATCGCGTAGAACGGCTCGCCATCCACGGTTCCACCGAGCCCCTCTACGGCGATCTCAGGGCCACCGTGGCCGTGGGTGAGAGCGCGCAGCGCATCGGCCACGGGCCCGCTGCCCGTCACGATTGCGTCGCCGCCGCCTGCTGGCGGGTCCGGGTCGGCGGGCCGGTGCGGGCCATCTGCGCTGTAGTCGTAGTAGCCACGGCCCGTCTTGCGCCCGTGCAACCCGGCCGCCACCTGGCGTGCCTGGATCGGAGAGGGTCGCCAGCGCGGCTCGCCGAAGCTCAGCTCATAGAAGCTCTTTGATACGTCGAAGCCGGTGTCCACGCCCACGAGGTCGCTCAGCTCGAACGGCCCCATGCGAAAGCCACCGCCGAGTCGCACGATGCGGTCGATCGTCTCGACGTCGGCAACCCGCTCCTGCAATAGGCGCAGTGCCTCTAGGCCGAACGGGCGGTTGCAGCGGTTCACGATGAAGCCGGGCACGTCGGCTGCGCGGATCACGTCCTTGCCCATCGCGCGGCCGGTTGCTTGCGCGAGCGCCAACGCACGCTCGTCAGAGAGGAGGCCGGCAATGACCTCCAACAGTCGCATCAGCGGTGCCGGGTTGAAGAAGTGCATGCCCACCACGCGCTCGGGATGCGTTGCTCCGTCGGCGACCGCTGTGATCGGCAGCGATGAGGTATTGCTCGCGAGCACGCACTGTTCGTTCACGATCTCCGACAAACGCCCGTACAGCTCGTGCTTGACGTTGAGTCGCTCCGGGGCCGCCTCGATCACCAACTCGCACGAATTCAACTGCTCCAGTTCCTCGACCGGTTGCAGACGCTCGACGGCCTCTCGTGCCTGCTCGGCCGTCAGCTTGCCCCGGCTTGCTTCCTTGTCCAGGCCCGCTTGGAGGTTTGCGGCCCCGCGCGTGAGCGCCTCGGGTAGAGGGTCGTACAGGAGTGTGGTTGCACCGGCCCTACAGGCAAGCTGGGCGATACCGGCTCCCATGGTGCCGGCGCCGACTACTCCGATTGTCTGTGCCGCGTGGTCACTCATCGCGGCGTCAGCCTACTGCCTGTCCGCCGAGGCCGGACGGCAGGCAACCAGTTCCTACCGATATCGGCTATATAGACGCGCACGGCCTGATGCTGGGGCCCTGATGGTCAAGTTTGTTCCGTTTTCTTGAAGCCGCGCCAGGTGGGATCGATTCCCTCGCTGCGAAGCAACTCAGCGTAGTCCGCTAGAACGTCCTCCACGGATCGGTTCGGTGGAAGCCGATATCCCACCGGCGGCCTTAATAGGGCCAGGCGGTCACCCTCTTGACCAGGTCGTATATCTCTTGGTTTAGCCACGTCGGTCTCCCTGCTTCCTTTTGCTGACGGCGCCCGATCAACAGCGAATAGATCTCCGCGACCAGCTCATGGGTGTACTCGTAGGGACGATAGCCAGCTTCTCGGACGGACTTGCTGACAGCTGTCGGAGCTAGGTCGAGCAGTCTAGAGCCGCTGGCGACGTCTTGGGTCGTGCAACGGACAATGCTCAAGGCGTGGCCCCACTCGTGCCATGCGGTTCGCGCGATGACCTGCTCGGATGCGGGTTGGTCGAGGTGCGTGAGCTGTGGATGTCGGGCGTTGAACACGACGACCCGTAGGTCGGGAATCCACACCGCGAGAGCGGGCTCGAGTCGCCTACGAGCCTGCTCGGTAAGTCCGGTATGGCCACTAGAGCGAAGCAGCTTGTGAACCGGCGTTCCGAGTGTCTCCCCGACGACGGTCCACTGTGAGGCGCCGACCTCCTCTAGCAGCAGCCTATGCTCAGGCGGCAGTTCCGCCCAAGCCATCTCAATTGTCTCTGAGATATCTCCATATCCCAGAGACCTGGATCGGTCTTGCCGCTCGGCCACACCACTTATTCCGACCCACATGGTGAAGTGGGACAACATGATCGTCGGGCCGGGTCAGACTCGGGGACCTGCCGCAATCACCCAATCCACAATCCGCGGCTCCCGGGGCTGTTCAGGAAGGCACGAGCGCGTTGATGCCGGTCATCGCACGTCCGATGATCAGCTTCTGGATCTGTGATGTGCCCTCGTACAGGGTTGTAACGCGTACGTCGCGGAAATAACGCTCGACCGGATGGTCGTCAACGTAACCGGCGCCTCCGTGCACCTGGATCGCCGTGTTGGCGCACTCCACCGCCGCCTCTGTGGCGTGCAGCTTGGCGACGGAGGTCTCCAGCGTGTTTGGACGACCCTTGTCCTTGAGGAACCCGGCCCGCCATACGAGCATGCGTGAAGCGTCGGTCTTCAGGACCATGTCGGCGATCATCGCCTGCACTAGCTGGAAGCTTGCGATCGGCTTGCCGAACTGCTCGCGCTCCTTGGCGTATTTGACTGACTCCTCCACGCAGCCTTGGCATATGCCGACGCATCCCGCCGCGACCGAATAGCGCCCGGAGTCGAGCGAGGACATCGCCACCTTGAAGCCATCACCGATCTCGCCGAGCATCTGATCGTCTGAGACCTCGACGTCTTCGAGTGCGATCGATGCGGTGTCGGAGGCGTGCAACCCCATCTTGTGCTCGATCGTGCTCGGCTGGTAGCCGGGCTGGTCGGTGTCGACCATGAAGCACGCCAGGCCACGATGGCCCTTCTCGGGGTCGGTCTGGGCGAAGATCAGCGCGACCTTCGCGAAGTTGCCCATCGAGATCCACATCTTCGCGCCGTTGATCACCCAGCCTTTGTCGGTCTTCTTCGCACGCGTGCGCTGTTTGGCGGCGTCCGAGCCGGTGTCGGGCTCGGTGAGGCCGAAGCAGCCGAGCCACTCGCCCGAGCACAGCTTTGGCAGGTAGTGCTGCTTCTGCTCCTCGCTGCCCCACTTGAGGATCGCGCTGCACACGAGCGAGGTCTGGACTGAGATGACGGTGCGCACCGAAGAGCAGCCCCGGCCGATCTCCTCGACCACCAGGCCGTAGGAGATGTAATCCAGGCCCGCGCCTCCGTACTCGCGCGGCACGATCGCACCCAAATAGCCTTGATCGGCGATCTTCTTCACGATCTCCAGGTCGAAATGGTGGTTGCGCGCGTTCTGCTTCGCCTGCTCCACGATCTCCTTGTCGGTGAACTCGCGCGCGGTGCTGCGGATCAGCTCTTGCTCGTCGGTCAGGTCGAAGTCCATCTCTCTCCTTATGCGTTCAGCTTGGGTGTTTGCCAAGGCGCCGCCAAGCGCCTTTCGAGCTCACCGGCGAGCTCCTCGATCTTGATGCGATCCTGGACCAGCGAATCGCGGTCTCGCAGCGTAACGGTCCCGTCCTCGATCGACTGGTGGTCGATCGTCACGCCCCACGGGGTGCCAATCTCATCCTGGCGGCGGTAGCGCTTGCCGATCGAGCCGCCCTCGTCGTACTCGGCCTGTATCCGTCCTCGTAGCTCCTCGTACACCTTGCGCGCGAGCTCGGGCTGGCCGTCCTTCTTCACGAGCGGCATCACCGCCACCTTCACGGGGGCCAGGCGCGGGTGCAGTCGCAGCACGGTGCGCGTTTCCGGCGGCTTCCCGCCCTTCTCGGCCGATCCATCCTCGGTGTCGGCGCTCTGCACCACTTCCTCGTCGTAGGCGTCCACGAGGAACGCGAGCGTCGCCCGGTCGGCGCCCGCCGCGGGCTCGATCACGTGGGGTATGTAGCGCTCGCCGCTCTGCGGATCGAAGTACTCCAGTTTCTCCCCCGAGAACTCCGCGTGCTGTTTGAGGTCGAAGTCGCCCCGGTTGGCGATCCCCTCCAGCTCCGACCAGCCGATCGGGAACAGATACTCCACGTCGCTCGTTCCCGAGGAGTAGTGCGAGAGCTCGTCGGGATCGTGCGCGCGCAGGCGCAGGTGGTCGGGGCGCAGGCCTAGCGTGGTGTACCAGTTCATCCGCTCGGAGAGCCAGTGCTCGAACCACTTCCGCGCCTCGTCCGGCGGCGTGAAGAACTCCATCTCCATCTGCTCGAACTCGCGCGTGCGGAAGATGAAGTTGCCGGGTGTGATCTCGTTGCGAAACGACTTGCCAACCTGCGCGATCCCGAAGGGAGGCTTCTTGCGCGAGAACTGCAGCACGTTCTTGAAGTTGATGAAGATGCCCTGCGCGGTCTCCGGACGCAGGTAGGCGACCGAGCCCGACTCCTTCACCGGGCCGATCGTCGTCTCGAACATCAGGTTGAAGTCGCGCGCCTCGGTGAGGTCGCACTCGTCTGTTTCGCCAGGGTGCTTGGATGGCTTGCGCCCGCACGGGAGATCTCCCAGGTGGTCGGCGCGGAAGCGCTGCCCGCAGGTCTTGCAGTCCACCAGCGGGTCGGTGAAGCCGGCGAGGTGGCCCGAGGCCTCCCACACGCGCGGGTGCTGCAGGATCGCCGAGTCGAGCGCCACGATGTCATCGCGCTGGCCCACCATCGCGCGCCACCACTCGCTCTTGACGTTGCCCTTCAAGAGCACCCCGTAGTGGCCGAAGTCGTAGGTCGAGCCAACGCCGCCGTAGATCTCCGAGGAGGGGAAGATGAAGCCGCGACGCTTGCACAGCGCCACGATCTTGTCCATCGTCACCACGTCGTCGCTGGGGTGTTGCTCGAGCATCGGCTCGGATGGTATTGGAGCGCGCTTACACGGGGGTTAGAGCGGGCACGCGCGTCTGACGCCGGCGGAGCGCAACTCACAAAAAGAACGCCCTTGACATATCCCCGCACTTGTGTTTACATACGTTGTGTTCTCTTGCTGACAAGATGACGGTGGGGAGGACTCTCCGTCGTCAGGCAGCAACGAGCAATCGCAAGAGCGTGAGTGACTGAGCACGATCGCGCACAGGGGTCGACGGGACGTTGTATCCAACCTCTCCCACGACGTCTCGCACATATTCCCTGCTGCAATTAGACGTGCCGCTCTCCTCGATCGGGCGTCGCGGTCCCCCACCGGCCGCGGCGCCCAAATGCGCCTGCCATAGGATTGCCGGGTGGCGAGAGTCCTGATCGTGGAGGGCGCAGACAGAGGCTTGCGCCTTGCCGAGGCGTTGCTCGCCGACGGTCACGCGGTGCGAGTCACGACGAGCGACCCCCTCAGGGCCGGGGCGATAGAGGCTGTCGGGGGCGAATGCCTGCTGGGCACGCCTGAGCGGCTTGCGACGCTGCGTGGTGCGCTCGAGCACGTAACGGTTGCCTGCTGGTTGCTTGCCGACGTGGAAGATCCCGAGAGGGCTCGGGCGCTGCACGGCCCGCGTCTGGAGCGCTTTCTCGGTGACGCGATCGACAGCACGCTGCGCGGCTTCGTGTATGAGGCGGGTGGCAGGAGTGTGTCAGCCGAGGTGCTCGCTGAAGGCGAGCGAGTCGTGTCGGAGACGGCGCGGCTCAATCTGATCCCAGTGGCGCTGCTGAGCGCCGATCAGCTCGAACTCGACATATGGCTGGCGCAGGCTCTGGCGGCCATTGGGGGCCTGTTGGAAGGTCGCTAGGCGACGTGCAAACAGCTATCCTGGTCCATATAGTCAAAAGCTGATCGGCTTTTGACTATGAGCTTCTAGGTAAACAAACACTTCGAGTCCACCCCCTCTGGGCTCGTGGATGGACCGCCGCGTCACTCGTTGGCGCGGCGGTCCAGCAATCGATTCACTCGCTCCAGCAGACCCTCGAGGATGCGCGCCGTCGCACCCCACACGAGTTGCTCGTCGAACACATAGGCATCGGTCTCGAAGGAGATACCGCGCCGTTCGATGAGCGTGCGCGTCCTCCCCGCGCGAACGTCGCGCAGCGTCGGCTCGAGCACCGCATCGACCTCGAGCTCCGAAGCGCGCCACGGATGGGAACCTTTCAACAGGCCGACGAATGGGTGGATCGCGTAGTTGGTCACGAACGTCGAAGTGCGCTCCAGAGCCCCGACCACCGTCACCTCCGAGCGCGTGAGCCCGATCTCCTCTTCGGCCTCGCGCAGCGCGGTATCCATCAACGTTTCGTCCTCGGGATCGCGACGCCCTCCCGGAAAGGAGATCTCGCCCGCGTGGCGGCGCAGATCCGCGCGGCGCTTGGTCAAGACCACGCGCAACTCGCCGTCGTCAGACTCGTACAACGCTACAAGCACAGCCGCTGGGACCTGCTCGTCGGCCTGCGGTCGGGAATGCGAGCCCGCGTCGAGCAGAACCTCCTGTAGTGCCGGCGCCAGCCCTACGTCTGAATCTGAGTGCGACAGCTTCTCAGACCGGGACGCTGGTGCGCTCGACACGCTCCTGGAACATGACCTCGCCGTCGAGTGTCCTGTGGACAGGACACTTCGCTGCGATCACCTGCAGGCGCTCCACCTGCTCCTCGGGCAGATCGTCCGGTAGTCGCAACACGACGTCGAACTTGGTCGGGCAGCCGCGCTCGGCAGGGGTGTACTGGACGTCCACCTCTACTTTGCCGATGTCCCAGCCCTTGCGAGCCGCATACATCTCCATCGTGATCGCCGTACAGGAGGCGAGGCTCACCGCGAGCAACTCCTGTGGGTCGGGACCTGCATCCTCGCCGCCGGACTCCAGCGGCTCGTCCACCGTCAACTGATGGTCGCGCACTTGAACTGTGTGTTTGAACGCCGAATCCTTGCGCCTAACACTGGCCTTCATCACTGCAACACCTTCCGATCGGGTTGTCACAGCACCCTCTCCTTCCATGGTATCGACGGCACTGGGCTACGAAAGGGGGTTGAACAGCAGCCCGGTCAGTAGCTTCGGGTAAAAGAACGTCGACTTGGGCGGCATATTCTCGCCGGAGGCTGCAATCTTGCGCACTTGGTCGACAAGCGTTGGACGCATCAGGAAGGCAGCGTCGTACTCGCCTGAGCGCACCAGGGCGACGGCCTCCTCGGTACTGCGTGCATAGAACAGGCCATTGAAATGCGAGATGTCATCGTCGGAGAGGCCGAGTGTGCGCTTGAGAAGTAGCGCCTCCAGCACCCCGGTATCCAGGCTGCGATAGGCCTCGGAGAAGTCCGGCAGAGCAGCGTCGGCGATTGTTTGGTCCTTGAGCGTCAACCGGTAGGGCTGCTGGTGGTGGGCATCGATGTAGCCGAGCTCGAGCGGCCCGATGCCAGGCTCCGGAGCGAGCTGCTCGAGCGGCACCTCGACGATCTCGAAGTCGCGCCGCAATGTTTCTCTCAGTGCCTCCTGGCGCGCGCGATCGAGGCCGCGCACGAGGCGGTGGGTCGGGAAGACGGTTAGACCGGGGTCCTCGAGCGCGACAAGGCACATGAGCATATAACGGTGCTCGCCCTCGCCGCCGAGCTCATTGGCGTAGGTGTCCGCGGTCTCATAGCGGTGGTGCCCGTCGGCGATCAACAGCTCTACGTCGCTCGTGGCCTGCTGCACGGCCGCGATCGCCTGCGGGTCGGTCACGCGCCACAGCTTGTGTACCGTCCCTTCCGCATCGATGACCTCGCCCCACGGGGCGCTCTCGGTTGCCGGCTCCAGCGCTTTCCAAGCGGCGTTCGTCGGGTCTGAGAACAAGGAGAAGATGGGGGAGAGGTTCGTGCGTGTCGTTCTCATCAGGCGTAGGCGATCCTCCTTGGGCCCCGGATGCGTGCGCTCGTGCGGGCGTACTCGGCCAGGGCCGTAGCCCTCGATCCGCACTCGGCAGAAGAAGCCCTTGCGCGTGCGGGTCTGTCCGTCTGGACCGGTGTAGGTCTGTGTGTGAGCCCACAGCGACGGCTCAGGATCGCGCACTACCGCACCCTGTAGCTGCCATGCCTCGAATAGCTCGCCCGCCCGTGCGTATGGGTCCGGCTCGCCTTTGGGCAAGTCCACCGCGACCACGTTGAACGGCGAGCGCTTCAGCAGTTCTTCGCGCTGCTGCGCGTCGATTACGTCGTACGGCGGGGCCGTCACGTTCGCCAGTGGACCGGTGAGCGATTGGTCGTAGTGCAGCGCGCGCAGCGGTTGGATATCGGCCATGGCGGGGCGGACCCTAGCAGCGGCCACTACTCTTAGTATTCATCGGGGCGTGGCGCAGCTTGGTAGCGCACCTGCTTTGGGAGCAGGGGGTCGCCGGTTCAAATCCGGCCGCCCCGATTCCGGAAACCCATGGACGAGCAACTCAACGAGTATCTGGCGGACCTCTACCGTCGCGGTCGTGAGCACGATGCGGGGAAGGCTGACCGCCTCGCGCGCCTGCGTAACGTTGAGCCCGACACCGCGCGACTGCTCGCCGTGCTTGTGCGAGCGCTCGAAGCCAAGCGGCTGCTCGAGTTGGGTACGTCGAATGGCTACTCGACCGTGTGGCTCGCCGATGCGGCTCGTAGCGTCGGCGGCAAGGTGGTGAGCGTCGATGTTGACCCTACGCGTACCGCACAGGCAGCGGAGCACCTTTCGCAGGTACAGCTTCAGGGCTACGTCGAATTGCGAACGGAGGACGCCACCGCGACCCTAAGCCAGGCGGCAGACGCTTCGGTGGACATGATCTTCCTCGACGCCGAACGTCCTGCTTACTCGGGCTATTGGCCGGATCTGCTTCGCGCGCTGCGTCCAGGCGGGCTGCTGGTGGTTGACAACGTGCTCTCCCACGCCGAGGAGGTCAAGCCGTTTCGGGACCTGGTCCAGGACGAGGATGGCGTCATCGAGTCCGTGGTGCCAGTTGGCGCAGGCGTTCTGCTCGTTGTCAGAGATTCGCCCTAAGCGAGGTAGTTCTCGTCGATACCCGCCCGACTAAGCCCGAGCGTATTCGTCAACGCTCACGACGCGTCGATTAGACCGAACCTACTTGAAGGTCGGAACTTAGCGGGGGATCCTCTGAGTACTGTTTCGGCGGATGCTTCGGACCACTAGAACAGATGGCCATACTTGCACTTATGGCTAAAGCTCACTACCATGCCGCAAACGCGCCGTGGCCAAGTAGTAAATAAGTAGTCTATATTCGACTGGCTCAACGCGTCCTAAAATAAGAGATGCTGTCTGAGACAAACAAGTCGCGCCAAGTCGGCTCTGTCCTGGTGTCGGGGGCTCGATCGCCTAGCAGGGACTCCACAAAGATGCCTAGCGAATGGGGCGGTTGGCCCTTTTCGGAGTCATCCTTTGCTCGGCCTAGTCCGACTATTACAGTCGGACTAATAGGTGGGCAATGTCTGTTGCGCAATGCGATCGCGCGTCATCTCGCCGCTCAGGATGGAATGGATGTGCTCGGTGCCTTCGAGTCCGTAGCCGATTTCTTGGCTATTGACGTGGAGAAGCAGCCGTGCGTTCTACTGCTCGACTGCGATGGAGGCGCTCCTGGTGGCTGCCACAGTACTGTCGGGACGCTAAGCGCCCATACGAAGTCCGCAATCGTGATGTTCTGCGGAGAGATGTGCGAGGAAATCATTAGCTGCGCGATCGAGCATCGAGTGGGTGGCGTGATCCTCAAGAGCTTCTCGACCGACGATGTGATGGCGGCTATGCGGTATATGGCGACCGGCCGTACAGTGATGCCGGCCGGCTGGCAGCGAGTGGTCGCCGCGCCTTTGGAGCAGAAGATCAGCCTGAGTCCGCGCCACCGCCAGATACTCGCTCTCATCGCACAGGGCATGCGCAACGAGGAGATCGCAAGCGAGCTCAAGCTCAGTCCGAACACGATCAAGTTTCATATCCAGGCCCTCTACTTACGATTGGAAGTGCGCAATCGGGTCCAAGCGGCAAATCAGTACGCGCAGATCACCGGTGACGGCAGCTGATTCCAGGATCGCGATCGTCGGTGTAGCTGGGGCCCTGGCAACCGAGGCTCTCGCTTGGATTCTCACGAAAAGCGGGAACCACGTGGTCGGCGTCTATTCGACCGTTCGCGAGCTGGATTCGGTATTGCGCGCTGGCCCGCAGGAATTGCAGGCGGCGATCATCGATGCCGACGAGCAAACCGCTGGGCTGGGAGCTGTGGCGGAGATCAGATGTGGATATCCCGAGTTGAAGATCCTGCTGCTCTGTGAGGTAGCCACACCAGCCGTTGTCCGCTGTGCGATCGAGGAGCATGCCGAGGGCGTAGTCCTGAAGTCAGAGACCGTCGAGGACATGGTCCTGGCGCTCCGGCATGTGCTGGCGGGCCGCTCGGTCATGCCCGTTGGCTGGCAGGCAGCCTCGGTCGAGTCAGAACCTGGCCCTATCCGCGCTGCCGCATTGAGCGTGCGCGAGCGTGAAGTGCTCGATCTTGTCACGGCGGGAATGAGCAATGAGGAAGTAGCCAAACATCTGGTGATCTCGTCTAACACAGTCAAGTTCCATCTGCGGATGATCTACTCCAGGCTGGGCGTGCACAACCGCGTGGAGGCGACCCGCGTGGGGAGTCACGTGCAGGTAAATCGTGATGGTGCATCGAATCTGTCCGGTAGCAGCTGAAGGAAGCTACCTATTACGGTCGCGCGGTCGCGCGCGAATTGCTCCGCTTCCAGGCTTTCGTGGAGTTTTCCCCATTCAGCGCCTGCGGATCGTAGTCCGTCATCGCATTTCGGGTAGGGCCTCACCTACCCGTTTGCACTAGTTAAGACTACCCGACATAACGATTGTGGAGGGCGGACAACAAGCATAATATGCCGCTCCGATATGCCCGCTCGTGGGCCTATTGAGACATCTGTGATGTCGATAGAAACGGACTTCTAGTCCACTCATTCAAGGAGGAGGCCGCACACAAATGCGACCACAGCAGAATAAAAAAATGATCGCTGGACTAGTTTCCGCGGTAGGAGCGGCGGTGTTGGCTCTGTGTCTGCTTGCCACAGGTGCCTTTGCCGCTCCCAATCCGGGGCCGGGATCGGACGGCCCACAGAGCGCAAATGTTCCATATGTCGCCTGGGTGGGCGAGCACGTCCGCCTGGTCGTGTGCGACCCGGCGATAACCACAGGCGATGAAGCTCAGGTCGCCAATTATCAGGTGGAGGACTGGTCCGGCTACCAGTTCCAGCCCCCGACGCCGGATGGCGATGCGGGAAGCAGCATCGGTCAGATATTCGATCCAGGACCGAGCGCGTTCTTTAGGTCCTCTGAGCCCGCTCATCAGATCAGCGACAGCGATGAACAAGAGGGCTGTGTGGCGACCGATTACAAGTCGCTGAATCCCGGCCTGACACGGATCAGGGTTGACGTCAGAAGCGAGGAAACAGGAGCTATCGCATTCTCGCACCAGTTCCTCGTGATCTGGTTGACGGCTAACAAGCCGACGCTGTCGGAGGCAAGCCTGAGCGGCAAAGAAGGCGAAGTCTTCCAGTCGCAAACCGACTCGAGCGCCCTGGCTAAATTCCTGGGCGACCCGTCGGGCGACGGAAAATTCATCCCCTCCCCGTTCAGTGGAGCAAACGAAGACAAGGGCCTGATTCAGATTAAGGTCACGGGAAGCTTCCCGGTCATCGAAGAATCCCCGCTACACAACATCCTCGGCAACCCCAGCTACACGCTGCCGAGCGACTGGCAGCTTCTTGCCGAAACGTTGGCAAGCAGCTCCAACGAAACAGAACCGCCTGGCACCAATCCGGGTCTGTGGGACATCCACGGCACTCCGAGTGAAGCCACGACCACCAACGAAGGGTCCGCTACCAACGACCCGTTGCACGCCCTATTCTCACGACCCGCGTTCTCCGACTTCACGTCTGGCGCGACCGCGACAGTGGGGCCCTACGATCCGCAGGCCGCTAACGAGACGCTGCTCAGCGATGGCAGGATCAACGCTGACGACGCCCCGATGCCGGCGATGCGCGTCGATGTGAGCATCGCAGCAAACGAAGGTGGAGCAGACCTCGGTGGGGTGGGGCAGATCTCTGGTGCCAGCAAGGCTCAGATCTATAGCCACGACTTCACGGGCAATGCCGAAGAGGGTGGCAACCTGTACAACCCGTACTACGGCGCGTACATCCCGTCCACCGATCGTCCTGTCAACGAGGCGTCCGGTGTCACGGGGCCAAGCCCCGGAGGAGACTTCCCGGGCTTCTTGAACACACATCCAGACCCATATACGTTCTGGACTTCGGTGCTCAGCGCCAATTATCGTTCGTCTGAATCGACCGGATGCCTACGTCGGGCTCCCGGCCTGGCGACCGAAGCGAGCTCAGAGGACGACTACCAGACCCCGAGCGGTCCTCGGACCGAAACGTTCTACACCGACGAGCGCGGTGAGGCGTACGTGACCTACACGCCGGGCGACGGGTTCTACCTGAACCACATCCCGGGAATCACGACCGACTCCAACGGTGGATGCGATCTGGAATCGCTCTACGAAAAGGAAATCGGCCACTCGTCGATCACGGCCAGGGCCGTGTACCCGTACGAGCCTGTCGATTATCCGGCGCTCACATCGGAACCGCTGGTCAAGACAGTCAGCTCCCGGTGGCTAAAGGAAATCTACGAGTTCCCGAAGGGCACGACCAAAGCCGATCAGAACGTGCGCATCGTCGTTGCCAAGGCCCAGGACATCGATGGGCATCCTTTCGCGGACGAGATCGTGTGCTTCCACGCTCAGCAGGAAAGTGGAGTGCTCCAGTTCACCGGAAGTGTCGTCGATACGAACGGTGTGCTTGAAGGCGAACCGGGTAGGACGGTCAGCCTGAGCGGTACCACAGTGGTGCCGTCACCGATTCCCTCTGAAGGCGAGTTCTGCGAGACCACCAACTCGGCGGGTCTGGCAGGTATCGAGTTGCAGAACAGTTCATTCACATCGGTCGATTTGACTACCTTCTACGTCAATGAGGGCATCACACGCGACAATTCGCTCGATTTCTCGACGAATCAGGCCGGCGAAGAAAAGAAGAAGCACGAAGAAGAAGCGGCCGCTGAAAAGAAGAAGCACGAAGAAGAAGCAGCCGCTGAAAAGACAAAGCACGAAGAAGAAGCAGCCGCTGAAAAGAAGAAGCACGAAGAAGAAGCAGCCGCTGAAAAGACAAAGCACGAAGAAGAAGCAGCTGCTGAAAAGAAGAAGCACGAAGAAGAAATCCAAAAAGCAGAAGCTGAAAAAAAGACTAAAGAAGAAATAGAAGCACTCAAGAAGAAACTCGAAGAAGAAGAAGCCACAGCGACGAAGAGGCGCGAAGACGAAGCGACTGAAAAGAAGACACACGGAGAAGAAGAAGCGGCAGCGAAAGCAAAGATGCACGAAGAAGAAGAAGCCGCTGCCAATAAGAAGCGCGAAGAAGAAGAAAAAGCAAAAGCTCCAGCAGCAGCAGTTGCTACGTCGGGCGGCGGCTCCGCGTCACCGCTCCTCGCGTCGGCTCCGGGTCCGGTTCTCGGCCTGCCGAGTAACGCGCCTGCCGGCGGGGTGAAGAGCAGCAAGGTCCACAAGGCCAAGGTGGCCAAGCACAGCAAGAAGAAGGGCAAAAAGAGCAATAAGAAGGGCAAGAAGGGCAAAAGCAAGAAGAAGTAAGTAGTAAGTAGGAACTAGCGAGAAGTAAGACCGAGGGCCCGCCTGGTGCGGGCCCTCGGTGCGTCTATCGGGGGCTGGAACGGATCTTGCTCACCGAGCCAGCTGCAAGAATGCGTCTCCTGAGAACGATCCAACCCCGGAAGGACAAGCATGGCCCCTGACTTGTTGAGCATGATTCGCTACGAAATCGATGAGCGTCTGAGCGAGTTGCGGCCGCTGTTGGACGAGCACGAGCGTTTGCTCGACGCTGTCGCGGCGCTTGACACGGCAGGGGGCGCGCTCGATATGTCCGGCGCGCCGACGGCGGCCAAGGGTGGCAGTCGTCGTGCACGCATTGGCGCCGCTAGACGTGGCTCGGCCGCCGGGGCGATCAAGCTGGCGGCAGCAGGACCTGCTACTGACGCGCTCGAGCCGTCGGCGGCAGAGCAGTCACCTGACGGCGGCTCCTCTACGCGACTCAACGGAAAGCCACGATCGGCGGCGAGACTTTCGCGACGAGTTGCAGATCCAAAGCCCGAGCGTGTCTCACGAGACATTGCACGCGAGACGATTCTCGCGGCCTTGGAACACGGCTCGCACACCGTCGGTGAGCTTGCTGTAGTGACCGCGATGAGTGGGCCCAGCATCAACGGCAACCTGCGCAAGCTCGTCTCGGCTGGGGCGGTCGTCAAGACCGAGCGCGAAGGTAAGGCGGCCTGGGCGTTAGCGGCTCTCGCCTAGCCGAATGCCTTCGGGCCTCGCCTGGCTCGATCTTCGGTAGACATTCGCTCCTCCTCGGGGGCGATGGTCGCTATGTGGCGCTCGTGCTCGGGCGGGCGCCACCCGTGGAGCAAGCTATCCCCGGGTGGTCGGTCTAAAGCTTCTCGGTCCTGCTAGTGGTCGTGCGAGCACCTCGTTCACAAGGACGGCTAACGTGGTCTTGTGGCCGATGCTCTGACTGTGCTGCGCAGCGACACCTATAGGAAGCGACTGACCCTGGTGGCGTGCATCCTCGGCTCTGGCATCGCGCTGCTGGACAGCACGGTGGTCAACGTTGCACTGCCGACGATCCAGCACGATCTCGGTGGAGGGTTGGCGGCGCAGCAGTGGGTCGTCAATGCCTATCTGCTCACGCTCGGCTCGTTGATCCTGATCGGCGGCTCGCTGGGGGATCTGTATGGCGAGCGACGGATCTTCGCGCTTGGTGTTGGGGGATTTGGAGTGGCTTCACTGCTCTGCGCGCTTGCACCGTCGATCGGAGCGCTGATCGCTGCCCGGGCGCTGCAAGGCGTGGCGAGTGCTCTACTTACGCCTAGTGCACTGGCCGTGATCGTCGCGACCTTCCGCGAGTCCGAGCGTGGTCCGGCGATCGGCAGTTGGACGGCGTGGGGAGGAATCGCCACGGTGCTCGGACCGCTGGCCGGAGGCGAGTTGCTGCATATCGCCTCATGGCGGTGGATCTTCCTGATCAACCTGCCATTCGTCGCGGTTTGCATGGTGCTGATCCTGGCCGTCATCCCACGCGCCCAGCCACGAGCGCAGACGGGGCGCAGCATCGATTTCCTCGGCGGCCTGCTCTGCGCGCTGGGTCTCGGCGGCCCGGTGTTCGCCTTGATCGAGCAGCCGCGCCTGGGGTGGTCGAGCCCTGGTGTGATCATTCCCCTGGTTGCTGGCGTCGTGCTGTTCGGCTGCTTCTTGGCGCACGAGTCGAGGACCCGCGATCCGATGCTGCCGCTACGGCTGTTTCGCCGACGCAACTTCTCGGCCGGCAACATCGAGACGCTGGCGATGTATGCAGGCCTTGCGATCCTGTTCTTCTTCCTGACGATCTTCCTACAGCAGATCGGCGGTTACACACCGCTACAGGCCGGCCTTGCCACGCTACCCGCCACCATCGTGATGTTCATGTTCTCAAAGCGCTTCGGCGGACTGGCTGACAAGTTTGGCCCGCGCCTGTTCATGGGGGCGGGACCGCTGGTGGCGGCGTGTGGGCTGCTGCTCTTTCAGCGCATCGGCATACACGTTGATTACGTAACAGACGTGCTGCCTGGGATTCTCGTCTTCTCGCTCGGCCTCTCCATGACCGTGGCCCCCCTGACGGCAGCGGTGCTCGCTGGTGTGGACACCTCTCAGGCGGGGATCGCCTCGGCCGTCAACAACGCCGTCGCTCGTGTGGCGGGGCTACTTGGCACGGCGGCGGTTGGCGCGGCCGTCGCCGGGTCGTTTGTGTCGGGCCTGGACAGCAATCTTGCCGGTCGTCCGCTTGGGCCGCCGGCGAAGGCCGCGGTCGCCGAAGCCAAGAAGCTGCCGCTCGGTCGTCCCGACGTTGCCGGTCTGCCGCGATCCCAGGCGAATGCGATCACCGTGGCAGCGGACGAAGCGTCGCTGAAAAGCTTTCACCTCGGTCTTGGGATAGCGGCACTGCTGGTTGCCGCCGGAGGATTGGCGGGGGCCGTCGGCGTACGCAACCCCGAGCGAGTGGTGAGCGCCGAGGATTGCGAGGGAGGGGCGCTTGTCGGCGCGGCGCTTGATGCAGCCGGCTGTCACGAGGGGGATCTGGCGCTCGGAGACGGGTCTCAGCCGACGGTCTCGGCGTAGGCGCGCATCGCATCGATCACCGGCGCGAGCCGCCGCCCGCGCACCGTCAGTCGGTACTCGACCATCGGTGGGCTGGTGGGCAGCACGGTTCGCTCGATCAGCCCGGCGCCCTCCAGGTCGCGCAGGCGCTCGGAGAGCATGCGCGGTGAGATTCCCTGCACGGCCTCGGCGAATTCGTTGAAGCGCAATGCGCCGCTGAGGGCTGCATAGATGATCGACAGTTGCCAGCGGCGCTCCAGGAGGTCCGCCGCTTGGCGGACCTCCAAGGGCACCGGTTGACATCGGCGGGAGCTACGTGCGGACATCGCCGGACTCCTAGGAGACCTGTGCGAGCTTGGACGCTGGCTCCAAGGCCACGTCGAGTACTTCGTCGACACTCATCACCGGGTGGAAGCTCATCTGCTCGCGAACCTCCTCGGGGATGTCGTCGAGATCGCCCCGGTTGCGCTCCGGCAGGATCACGTCCGTGAGCCCGGCGGCATGGGCGGCAAGCACCTTCTGCTTGAGCCCGCCGATCGGCAGGACGCGGCCCTGCAGCGTGACCTCGCCGGTCATGCCGACCGTGTGCTTTACAGGACGTGCCGAGAGCAACGAGGCAAGTGCCGTGACCATCGTGACGCCGGCACTGGGTCCATCCTTGGGGATCGCTCCTGCCGGCACGTGCACGTGGAACTCGCTGTTCTCGAACGCGGAGGGGTCGATACCGAGCTCCTCGGCATGGCCGCGCACGTAGGAGAGCGCGATCCGCGCCGACTCCTTCATCACGTCACCAAGCTGTCCGGTCAGCACGAGCCCGTTTCCGGCAGAGCCGCTGCCCTTCATCGCGGTGGCCTCGACGAACAGCACGTCGCCGCCGGTCCCGGTGACTGCAAGGCCGGTGGCCACGCCTGGTGTGGCCGTCCGCGCAGCCGACTCCTGGAAGAACTTCTGGCGTCCAAGCGCATCGCGCACACGCTCCAGGTCGATCTGCACCGGTGGCTCCACCTTGCCGGCGGCGATCTGGGTGGCGGTCTTGCGCAGCACCGTGCCAAGCTCACGCTCCAGGTTGCGCACGCCTGCCTCGCGCGTGTACTCGGCGATGACCGTCCGCAGCACATCGTCTGAGACGTTCACCTCCTCCTCGCGCAGGCCGTTACGGTCGCGCTGGCGCGGCCACAGATAGCCCTTGGCGATCGCCAGCTTCTCCTCGCTGGTGTATCCGTCGAAGCGGATCACCTCCATGCGATCGAGCAGCGGGCCCGGGATCGTGTCGGCGACGTTGGCGGTCGCTATGAACATGACCTGGCTGAGGTCAAGCTCCACGTCCAGGTAGTGGTCGCGGAAGGAATGGTTCTGGGCAGGGTCGAGTACCTCGAGCAGTGCCGCCGAGGGATCTCCGCGCCAGTCCGCTCCCACCTTGTCGACCTCGTCGAGCAGGATCACCGGGTTGATCGTTCCGGCATCGCGCAGGGCGCGCACCAGTCGGCCTGGCAGCGCTCCGATGTATGTGCGCCGGTGCCCGCGGATCTCCGCCTCGTCCCGTACTCCGCCGAGCGACATGCGCACGAACTCGCGTCCGGTTGCACGCGCTATCGACTCACCGATCGAGGTCTTGCCGGTGCCCGGAGGACCGATCAACGTGAGGATCGCCCCAGACTTGGGGTCTGCCTCGATGCCGCGGTCCTGGCGCAGCTTGCGCACGGCCAGGTACTCGGTGATGCGATCCTTCACATCTTCGAGTCCCTCGTGATCGGCGTCGAGCACCTCGCGTGCCGCCACTGGGTCCAGGTGCTCCTCAGAGCGCTTGTTCCACGGCACTGCGATCAACCAGTCGAGGTAGGTGCGGATCATGCTCGACTCGCCGGTCTGCTCGCCCATGCGCTCGAGGCGACCGAGCTCCTTCAGCGCCTGCTCCTGCACGGTCTCGGGCATCTCGGCGGCCTCGATCTTCGCGCGGTACTCCTCGACGATCGAACCCTCGTCCTCGTCGAGCTCCTTGCGAATCGACTCCATCTGCTTGCGCAGGAAGTACTCGCGCTGTTGCTTGTCAGCGCCCTCCTGCACGTCCTCGCGGATGCGCTTGCGCACCTGTAGCTCGGCGAGGCTGTCGCGCTGCAGCTTGACGGCGAGCTCGAGCCTGTCGGTCACGCCGAGCGTGCGCAGCAGCTCGACCTTCTGCTCATAAGACAGGTTGGGGGAGTAGCCGGCGGAGTCCGCAAGCGGGCCGGGCTCGACGATCGCACGCAGGAATGCGGCTATACGTCCGTCGTCGCCGCGCAACTCGAGAATCTCCTCGACCACGGCGCGGTATTCGCGCTCGAGCTCGCGTGTGCGCTTGTCCACCGGCACGTCGTCGGGGCGCTCGTCCACCTCCACACGTAGCTCGCCTTCGGGGCCGGTTTGGGCGGCGCCGATCAATGCACGATGCTCGCCGGAGAGGGCCACGGCGTGGCCGCCGCCGGGCAGCCGCAGCTGCTCTGAGACCTCGGCGATCGTGCCGACCTCGAGGAACTCGTTCTCGTGGCGTGGGACGAGTACGACACGCTCGTCGTCGCCGACATCGATCGTGAGCGTGATCCCCATGCTGGGGAAGACGACCGTGTCATCTAGTGGAATCAGCCGCAGCACAGGCTTGGCTTGTGGCTCGGGCGGTTGAGGGCTTTGTGAAGGTGGTGAAGGGGTCGAAGCCATCGCTATACGCTCCATATAAGGTTACGAATTGATAGTTAGTATAGCGCCGTCATAGTGCTTTTCAAGTGCTCTCGGAATCGCCTCCCAACAGGCTGCGCGGCCACAAACGCTTAGCTCGTACGACGTTCACCTCGGCCGCGATCAAAGTCACCTGGCCGCCCAGGTAAAGCCATGTGAGCAGGCCGAGCACGAAGGCGAACAGGCCCGAGGTGTCCTTGGCGTGGCGCACCACGTGCTCGACGTAGAAGCCGCCAACGTGCTGCAGGATCTGCCACAGCACCGCCGCCACAATCACCCCCGCGATCAGGTCGTGTGTGGGGATCTCATCGGCGGTGAGCAGCCGGAATACAGCGAAGAACAGCAGCAGATTCGCTACCAGCGCCACGGCTATGCCAATGACGAGGCCGACGATTCCCGTCGTCTGCGCTGTGACGTAGCCGGCGGCAACGGTTGAGATGATCGTGAGCAGGCCGAACACCACCAGTAGCCCAACGCCGCGCACGCGCCACGCAAGAAAGCCGAGCTGACGGTTGCGCGGGAGGTGCCACACGTTGTTGAGCGCGCTCTGTGCGGCCCCGGTTATGCCAAGGCCGGCCAGCATCGCTCCGACCAACCCGAGGACGAGCGCTGGGACGCTGCCTTTCAGTGAATGCACGTTGCTCTGTAGTTGCGTGCCGATTATCGGGAACTGGCTGAGCGTGGAGTGCAGCACGCTCGCCTGTGTGCTCGGGCTGCCTTCGAGCACGAACCCAAGCACCGTGACGAATACGAGTAGCAACGGGAACAGCGAGAAGAACCCGTAGTAGGCGATCAACGCGCCCATCTGGCTTCCCTGATCGTCGTCGAAGCGCTTAAACACGGCGACCACGAAGCTGAGCAGGCGTTTGCGCTGCTGGTAGCGGTCCACGGCGCCTAGCCCGTCGCGGAGGAATTGGGAGGGGGGTCTGCGGGCCACTTGCACCGACATGCTTGCGTGTCTACCCGACAACAGCGCTCGCAACGATCTCTTGCGGGCACAGGACCGCTCAATAGACACGCACTGGGTCGACTCGATCCAAGCGAAACGGTCGCGCTCGTAGCCCGCTCGCGTCGCGAACTCCTGCTTGCCTGCCACCGCCGGCGGCTGGGGCGCGAGGACCTAGAGGATTGCTACAGCCAAGCGACGCTCGAGCTGTTGGCCCGAGCCAGACGCGGAGAAGGGTTCGCCGACGTTACCCACATCGCCAATGCGCTCGAGCAGAAATTCCTCTCGCGTATTCACGATCGTCGCCGTGCGCTGAACGGGCGCAGCCCAATCCAAGCTGCGCTGGCCGGCTCGCTTTCGCTTGCCGGTGGCGCGTCGTGCGGTGAGGTCGACGTGGCCGACGTGCGTGCCGACGTCGAG
>Ga0210385_10000705_pt1 | contig 22034 bp, 23 predicted proteins | sample IncBWH26OmetaG_FD_160107 | JGI IMG/M metagenome (GOLD analysis project Ga0210385, IMG submission 160107) | Forest soil microbial communities from Barre Woods Harvard Forest LTER site, Petersham, Massachusetts, United States - Inc-BW-H-26-O ...
TGCGATTCGCGTGAATTCATTCGCCATGTACTCCTCGATTTGAGTGTCGACTCGAGTGGAATGGATCTTCCGGCGATGCACGAGGCTTTGAATCAGATCCTGCTGAAGGAAATGCGCGCGGGCCGGCGCTTCGTCTTAGTAATTGACGAAGCCCAAAACCTGGAAGAGAAAGTCCTCGAATCAATTCGGCTGCTTTCGAATTTTGAGACCCCGTGGACGAAGTTGATGCAGATCGTGTTGGCCGGGCAGCCGCAACTGGCAGACCGCTTAGCGAGTCCGTCGATGGCTCAGCTGCGTCAGCGAATTTCCATGATCATCCGGATCGAACCTTTTACTGCGCACGGAGTCGACGTTTACATTAATCACAGGTTGCGTGCTGCTGGATGTGAAGACCCGTCATTGTTTACTGCCGGCGCGCGGAAATTAATTGCTGAACACAGCGACGGGATTCCGCGCAACATAAATAATCTCTGTTTCAACGCCATGTCGCTGGGGTGCGCTCTGAAGCGCAAAACAATCGATCGCGACGTAGTCCTCGAGGTGATTGCGGACCTTGACCTCGAATCTTTGAGGGCGAAGCAGCGGACTTTGAAAGCTTCAGTCGCAGAATCGACGCAGCCAAACCCGATTTATTCTGTAGCAAAAAACCGCTCGATTTTTAGTGCTTTGAGTCATCGAGCGGCGACTGCCGGAGCGCTATTGCTCGCCTTGGGTTTGTTCTTTATCCCGCTTAACCAAAAAGAGACCATGTTCTCCGCAGTCCCCGCCGGTATGAAGACCAAGGATGGAGCTCAGCTCGCTGTTTCGGCGGATTCAGCAAAAATCTGTGGATTACGTATTGTTCGGAGCAGGCAGGTGCCTCAGGTTATCCGCGTTCTCCCCGGCGAAACGCTCTGTAAGATCAGCCTCGACAGACTGGGAAGGTGCGATAGCACAATACTTAAAGAACTGCAGGGGCTCAACCCATCGCTGAGCGATCCTAATCACATTCGTTCGGGCCAAAATCTTCGTATACCACAAGCAACGAAATTATCAACTGATACAACGGTAGGCGGGCAGAGTTCGAGTTCTGCAACTATAGGGGTAGAAAAACAATGAGCAAGAACTTTGAGTTGATGGAACAAGCTGAAAAGCGTTCTCAGTTCCGATCCAGCGGAAAGTTAGAGCTTACAATCCCTGTCATCGGCGAGAATGCAAACGCAAAGCGTCAACGAAATAGATCCCAGCCCGATCTCGAAAATCTCGCGAGTGAAGAAGTTCTGAGACTCGTTCAGCGAGTATTCTTGCTGCAAACCCAGGAGCTTCCCCGATCAGTTGTGTTCGCAAGCATCGACCATGGAGGCGGCTGTAGCCGGATTTGCGCGCAAGCCGCAGAGACGCTTGCAAGGAATATTCGCGGGTCGGTCTGTTTGGTTGAAGCGAATCTCCGTTCTCCGTCGTTGCCTGCGGTGTTTGGAACAACGAACCATCATGGCCTCACCGAGTCTCTCCTTCAGGAAGGATCAGTCCGGTCTTTCACCAGGCCAGTTTATGCCGCTAATCTATGGTTACTTTCTTCCGGCACGCTCGCGCCGGATTCCCCGGAGCTTCTTAATTCTGACAGTCTGAAGTCACGGTTCGCTGAATTGCGCAAGGAATTTGATTTCGTATTGGTGGATGCACCCCCGCTCACACGGTATTCCGATGCAGTTGTATTAGGGCAGATTAGCGATGGCCTGATTCTCGTTCTGGAAGCAAATTCGACACGACGGGAGGCTGCTCTTCAAGTGGCGGAAAGCTTACACGCCTCCAACGTTCGCGTTTTGGGCGCAGTATTGAACAAGCGCACCTTTCCTATTCCGGAGACGCTCTATAAGAAATTGTAGAGTAAGCCCTTTTGGTTTCACCGATCGCGGTAAGTTACGAGAGCGGTTATTGGTGTTTTAGCAGGGTTATTGAAGAGCATTCCTCTGGTGTAACGGTTACAAAATGTTGTGACTGACGCTGGCGGAGCTTTGCCTATGTCTTGCACTCAATCCCATCCAAACGAATTGTTACTATCGCATCAGCAAAACACGAACGAGTGCGCTTGGTTCGCGGTTCAGACACGTCCCCGGCACGAGAAGAAGGTCACCTCGGAGCTACAGGAGAAAGGCGTCGAATCGTTTCTCCCATTGATCACCGCCACCCATCAATGGAGTGACCGCCGCCGCATAGTAGAGACGCCGTTGTTTCCACAATATGTCTTCGTACGGATCGAACAGTCTACGAATGCGCGAATTTCCGTGCTTAGAACTAACGGGGTAACCAATTTCGTGGGAACACGCGGGGTGGGAACTCCGATTCCAACCGATCAGATTGAACGAGTGAAGACTGTCATCGTCCGGGAAATCGGTTTCACTACTCATGCGTTTCTCAATGTGGGAAGCCAGGTGCGCATTCGCGGGGGAGCACTCGACGGTCTCCAGGGAATTCTTACGGCGGTGAATGGCGATCAAACTCTTGTGGTCTCTGTCGATCTGATCCAAAGGTCTCTCGCAATTCGGATAAAGGGCTATCAAGTCGATCCGGTATAAGTAAAACACTTTGCTTCTCAAGCTTATGGTTGCGAGTGCCGTAAATGCGAGATCGTTTTCAACTCTAGTGCGCTCGTTGTTAAATGTTGCATGATTCAGGTGTAGCCGAATACCAACCAATTAGACCTTCCGACAAATCCTTAATTCCAAGAGAACGTCATGAACGCGGTAAAGCGGCGATTTCTTTTGAACGCGCTCAAATGTTTGGACATCGGACTGGTGATTCTGTCGTTCGCACTTGCGACAGTGTTTGTCGCGTATCCGTCCCAAAGCGTTTCGCTAGCACGATTCTTTTCCATCCGGGTGAAGCTCTCTAACTGCGCGATTTTCGCGACTGCGCTGTTCTTCTGCCACGGAATGTTTTCGTTATGTGGTTTATACGAGTCGAAGAGACTATCGACAAAGTTTGCGGAAATTCTCGACGCGTTGAAAGCAACATCTCTTTCGACCGCTTGCTTAGCCCTGATTTCGACATCTTTCTCAGTCAGGATGGTCACACTACGTTTTCTGGTGGTATTTGCGGTGATCAGTTCCGTTGCAGTTGTTGCGTCCAGATTCTTGCTTCGCTGCTGGCTGGGAACCGTCCGGCGACGTGGCCGCAATCTACATCACATCTTGATTCTGGGAACCAACTCGCGCGCTATTGAGTTCGCAAGGAGAATTGAGGCAACCCCCGAACAAGGCTACCGGTTGGTAGGTTTTGTGGATGACGACTGGCCAAAGATGGACAAATTCGTTGCGACCGGATTCAGACTAGCTTGCGATTACGCGGGCCTGGCTGAGTTCCTGCGCCGAAACGTTGTGGACGAGGTGGCAATTTATCTGCCGCTGCGGTCGTTCTATGAACACGCGGCCCGGATGGCTGCTTTGTGCGAACACCACGGCATCATCATGCGATTCCATTCTGACATTTTCAATCTCAAGGTTGCCACAACTCACGCAACTTTCCTTGACACTGACCCTCAAATCACTGCGCACGGCGTCGTTTTCGAAGGCTGGCCGTTCTTGTTAAAACGCGCAACAGATTTAATCGTTTCTTCGGCCGTCTTGCTTTTTCTAGGGCCCGTGTTTCTGGTTATCGCCGCGTTAATAAGATTCACCTCTCCTGGCCCGATTTTATTTGGCCAAAAACGAGTCGGACTGAACAAGCGCCAATTCACAATGTACAAGTTTCGCACCATGGTTCCCGACGCGGAAAGAATCCAGGAGGAATTGATTCATTTGAATGAAATGACTGGGCCTGCATTTAAAATCAAGAACGATCCACGTGTAACGCCGATCGGCAGGATCTTGCGTAAAACGAGCATCGATGAGCTGCCACAGCTTTTTAACGTTCTGAAGGGGGAAATGAGCCTAGTGGGCCCCCGCGCGATGTCCGTACGAGACTATCAATTATTTAACGAGGATTGGCAGCGACGGCGCTTTAGCGTACGGCCTGGAATCACGTGCTTGTGGCAAGTGAATGGTCGCAACTCAATTTCATTCGACAAATGGATGGAGCTTGATATGCAGTACATCGATAAATGGTCAATCTGGCTCGATTTCAAAATTTTGGCCCGAACAATTCCTGCTGTACTTAAAGGATCAGGAGCAGCCTAAAAGGCCGATTGCCGGGCAACACTTATTGGTGTCCCAGTCGAATCGAGTCATTTGGTTCGACAAGTTCAGGTTTCCGAATTGAACTCAACACATACTGCTAATACAAACATGAAATCAAAGTGTCCTAGTTCTGTCTCTTTGCTTGGATTCAAGGTGAATCTCCTTAGCGATCGCGATGTAGTCGCCCTTATGAAGGATTCGATTGATACGGATTCCCATACAGTGTTCGGTAATCACAATTCGCATAGTCTGTATTTATGCAAGCGCGAGCCGAAAATGCGGGAATTCCATGCAATGGCGGATTACGTCCTCATTGATGGGATGTCGCTCATTCTGCTAGGGCGCTTGGCGGGATTGCGTCTCAAGCGCGAACACCGCGCAACCTCCTTGGATTTCTTACCGCTTCTTCTGCCTGAAGCCGTACGACAAAGCTGGCGAATCTATTACCTCGGTTCTCGACCTGGGGTGGCTGAAAAAGGGGCAGAGAAACTCAGAGCGCAATACCCGGGGCTGGATATCCGCACTCACGATGGATATTTCAACACCTCCGGGTCGAGTAAGGAAAATCGCGAGGTGTTAGATGACATCAAGGATTATTCGCCCCACATCCTTTTCGTCGGAATGGGAATGCCCCGACAAGAAATATGGATTCTCGAAAATCGGAAGGATCTCGCGGCGAACGTAATATCTCCTTGTGGCGCACATATGGACTATGTAGCGGGCGAAATACCCACGGCCCCGCGGTGGCTCGCCCTCATTTATCTTGAATGGCTCTATCGACTGGTTTCGGAACCCAGACGGCTATGGTATCGCTACTTGGTCGAACCCTTATTTTTAATGATGACGCTGACCCACGAACTAGCTAAGCAAGCGTTAAGCGACTTGGAACGTGTGGGCGGTAGCGTTCCGCACTGAGTCTTGGATCTGTTCTACAAGCTTCTAATGAATTAGTCGGGATTCAGGACGCTTGCGAAGCAGCACTTCTCCGTTACGGATTCAAAACCATGACTCACTGGGTTAGGACCATCATCGACGGTCTCCGACGCAGCACCGTTGCCCGCAACTCCGGCTGGATGTTCCTTGGTTTCGGGTTGCGCGTAATTGTCCAGGCTGGTTATTTTGTGCTGATCGCTCGAGCGTTAGGGCCTCGTGAATACGGAGGGTTCGTGGGTGCGACGGCGCTCATTTCCATTCTAGTTCCCTTCTCTGGTTGGGGCTCCGGATATCTTCTCGTCAAAAGTGTTTCTCGAGACCGAGCCGCGTTTTCTGAATACTGGGGCAATGCCTTGTTCATGACTGCTGCGACTGGAGTTTTGTTGTTCGGCATTGTCATGTCGCTCGCTCGACTCCTTTTGCCGAACGCAATTCCTTTGGCGCTAGTCGCAATGATTTGCGTAGCAGATTTGGCAGGCTCAAGAATTGTAGATATTGCTGCCCAGAGCTTTCAGGCTGTGGACCAATTGCGATATACGGCAAATTTGGGCTTGCTGCCCTACGTATTGCGCTTGATTGGCGCGGCTGTGGTCCTAATTGGCTGGCATCATGCCACCGCACTTTGCTGGGGATGGTTTTACCTCGGAAGCACGCTGGTGTCGTGCGTGGTTGCCCTAGCTGTCACAAAAAAGAAATTAGGTCTCCCCAAGCTTGCGCTCTGGCGCCTCCGAGGAGAATTCGTGGAGGGTTTCTATTTCGGCACTAGCTTGAGCGCCCAGACCGTTTACAACGATATCGACAAGGCCATGTTGGCACGTCTTTCCACTCTGGACGCAACCGGTATCTATGGAGCAGCGTATCGCTTGGTGGATGTCGTCTTTACGCCGGTGCGCTCCGTGATGTATGCCACCTACTCGAGCTTTTTCCGCCATGGCTGCGGAGGAATGGCGACTAGCTACGCATACGCAAAGCGGCTATTGCCCAAAATGATGGCCTACTGCGCCGTTGTGTTTGTGACTCTGCTATTTGCCGCGCCGGTCATCCCCATCGTCCTTGGTAGCGAATATGCTCGAACCGTGGAAGCCCTTCGCTGGCTTGCGGTACTTCCTTTCCTGAAGGCTCTGCATTACTTCCTGGCGGATTCTCTTACAGGCGCCGGCCATCAGGGCACTCGCACGGCGATGCAAGTCCTGGTAGCCGTTCTGAATATCGGCCTTAACCTCTGGCTGATACCTGCTTATTCCTGGCGCGGGGCCGCATGGGCAAGTTTAGCAAGCGACGGAGCTCTCGTAATCGCCATGTATGCCGCTGTGACTTTCATGATGCTTAAGGAATCGAAGTTATCGGTCGAACTCGACGAGCGGATCTGCCAATGAAGAATTTTGAAAAGATTTACGCGCTTTTCGCCTTGCTGTACATGGCGCGGGGAGTGGTTCCTCTTGTCGCCGGACAAGGTGATCAAACTCAAGTCCCTCAATTCGACCTCCTGACATTCATCCTCCAAGCAGCTGTTTTTGCGATCTTGGCAGTTTTAATTTTCGTTCACTGGCAGTCCATCATTGCAGGCGTAAGAGGGTCAGGATGGCTTTTCGCTCTTTGTGCACTGGCTATTCTCTCGGCAGGATGGTCTGCGGAGCCGTTGTTTAGTTTTCGGCGCGCAATCATTTTGCTTGCCACCACAATGTTTGGAATCTTCATAGCTTCTCGCTTCGATTTGGACGAACAACAGGGCCTTTTCGGATGGTTGGCGGCCCTTTCGATCATTGGCAGCTTCATGATGGCCATCTTGTTTCCCCAGTACGGCATCTCGAATGACATTCACGCCGGAGATTGGAAGGGGCTTTTTCCTCACAAAAATGCGCTGGGCCAGCAAATGGCCTTCGGGATTCTGGTTCTCGCGATCGGACGACCGAAGGGACTGCCAAAGGGCATCCTGTGGTGTTGCTTGCTCGGAGCCGGTCTGTTACTACTGCTTTCCCGTTCCGCCACTTCAATCGCTGTAGTGGCAGCGATCGCGGCCCTTTACGCCACACTGCATCTTTTGCGTTTGAGACGACGGAAAACCCTTCCTCTCTGGCTGGTGTTCACGCCTTTGATTTCTTTCGCAATCCTCGCTATTGCAGCGAGCAGCCAATTTTTCTTGAGTGCTTTAGGCCGTGATTCAACGCTGACCGGACGCACTGTTATTTGGTCTGCGGTCCTCGACGCCATACGCGAGCGACCACTGCTCGGATACGGATATGCCGTCTTCTGGAGAAATGGCCTTCAAGGCGACGCGCGAGACGTTCTCAACGCAATACACTGGACTGGGCTCATGCAGGCTCAAAGCGGGTACCTGGATCTTTGTCTTGATCTCGGCTCGATCGGACTAGTTGTATTTCTCGGCGGCTTATGCGCTGCGGGTTGGCGTGGATTGAGGCTGTTTCGGAGCGGATCGACTCAGGCGGCGAAATGGCCGCTCGTTTTTCTGGTTTTCTTTTTGTTATACAACTTTGTCGAAAGCAGTCTCCTGCAACTCTATACCTTTCTGTGGGTACCGTACGTTTCGACCTTTGTATCGCTCGCTCTACTGCAGACCGCCGAGCATCCGAAATATCAGTTCTATGAACAAGGCGCAGCGGGGGCGCCGAATACTGGCGGTCCTTCCGAAGGCGATGGACTTTGGGTGGGAGCCTGAAATTTGCCGGGCTGTCAGCCCTCAACCTCAATGAAAGTTATTGCCTATCCAGCATTTAGTCCTCGAGAGCGAAACCCCTATACACGGCTGCTGTATAGGAGTATGGCGGCCGAGGTTTCCGATTTCTCGCATCGACGGTCCCTTGCAACTCGTTGCGATATATTCCATGTTCATTGGCCTGAATGGGAACTCAACGCGTTCAGTGATGCGATCGAGGCCGCAGCGCGATTGAAATTCAAGTTATTCGCCATTGATCTTTTCCGAGCGCGAGGCGCGAAGCTCGTTTGGACTGTCCATAATTTAAGAGCACATGAAGGACTTCATCCCAGGCTTGAAAAGTGGTTTTGGTCAGCGTTTATTAGGAAGGTTGACGGCTTCATAGCTCTAACGCAAAGCGGACGCGTCGCGGCCGTAGAACATTTCCCCCACTTGGCAAGCGTTCCCGGGTACGTGATTCCGCATGGACACTATCGTGATGAATATCCAAACGATTCCGCCAATAATGCGCGAGAGCAGCTCGGTATAAGTCCGCATGCGAGAGTTCTAGTGTTCTTCGGCCAGATTCGCGAGTACAAGAATGTTCCGTCGCTGATTCGCGCCTTTCGCGAAGTGCACGGAAATGTTGTTCTCTGCATTGCTGGGAAGCCTAACTCGGATACCTTAGCTACCGAACTGCGGAGAGAAGCGGCTGCAGACCCTCGCGTTCTCCTGCACCTTTATGACGTCCCTAACGAGCGCGTGCAACTCTTCTTTCACGCAGCCGACCTTGTAGTTTTGCCATATCGAGACATTCTGAACTCCGGAACCGCGCTATTATCCATGTCATTCAATCGCCCTGTTCTCGTGCCGGATCGCGGAGCCATGGAGGACCTACGTGAAAGAGTTGGTCGGCAGTGGATCCGAACATTCGTTGGAGAAATTAATGCTTTAGTGCTGCAACAAGCACTGGCATGGGCTACCCAGGCCTCGCGCCCGAGCGAGGCCTGTCTGAGAGAGCTCGAATGGCCAAAACTTGCAGACCAGACACTCCGTGCATACCAGGACGTCATCGCGAGGCGGCGCCAGCCTCGGCTGCGTGATTCTTCGAACTCCCGCTTGCTAACGGCTTCTCTCGCCGAGCAATTCCATACCGAACGAAGTTAGCGGATCGTTTTTAAAGCCAATGCCGGGCGCCCAACACAGCTAATGAAAGATGATTTAATTTTTGATCTCGGCCTTCACCGCGGCGAAGACACCGCCTACTATCTGGCCAAAGGCTATCGCGTTATCGCGTTCGAGGCCGATCACAGATCCGTTGCATTCTGTCAGGAGCGCTTCCGCCGTGAGATCGCGTCCGATCAGCTCCGAATTGTTTCTGGCGCAATAACCGAGGACTGCACGCGCGAGTCCGTTCCATTTTATGTTCACAAAGCAAAATCTGTCTGGGGCACCGCAAGAACTGACTGGGTGGTGAACAATAAGTTGTGGGCCTCGAAAACAATCGCGATCGTTGCTTCAACCATCGATATTCTCAAAAGCTTTGTTGAATTTGGGACGCCGTACTACTTAAAGATTGACGTAGAGGGGGTCGATCGGCACGTGTTACGCACCCTCACTAAACTGCAGGACCGTCCGCAATATCTTTCCTTCGAATCTGAAAAGGTAAGTTTTGATTCACTACTCGCGGATCTGGAATTAATACAAGGACTTGGTTATAAACGGTTCAAAGTAGTCCAGCAAGCTACCATTCCGGGTCGGACGGTAAAGACCAGAAACCGATTTGGAACCGCATTAAACTATCGCTTTGAGAGACATGCATCCGGTGGATTTGGCGAAGACGCAGAAGGGCGCTGGGTAACAAGGCAGGAAGTCGTTGAGATCTACCGTCGAATTTTCGTCGATTATCAGAGATTAGGTGAATCTTCCTTCTTAGGACGCCATTTCAGATTTCCGTTGCGGGTTGTTCGCCGGGTTCTGAACCAAGGACTACCTGGCTGGCACGATTTACACGCGGCTTTGGAGTGAGTGACCCGTTTTCACTTTTCAGTTTATTTGGACCTACTCTTACCGAAATTCTACGAACGGACTAGGCTGTTCTGGTCTTTAAAATACAACTTATGCAAACACAACTAGTCTCCGTAGTCATACCAACAAAGAATCGGCCTGGCTTGGTTTTACGCGCAGTTCGTAGCGCGCTTGGCCAGACCTACGAGAACCTAGAAGCGATCGTTGTGATCGACGGGCCCGACCCTCTTACTAGAGCAGCTTTGGGTACGGTCGTTGATTCACGCCTTCGAGTTTTGGAATTGAACCAAACAGTAGGTGGTTCCGAGGCTCGCAATATTGGGGTGCGAGAGACATGCGGTGAATGGGTGGCTCTTTTGGACGATGATGATGAGTGGCTGCCCTCGAAAATTCAGAAACAAATTGACACCGCAGTCCATTCGAGCTTTGCGTCACCCATTGTTTCGTGCTACTTCATCGGGCGAACTCCCACTTGTGATTATATTTGGCCTCGCAGGACACCACGACCGGGCGAGGCTCTTTGTGAATATCTTTTCGTCAAGAACAGTCTTTTTCGGGGCGAAGCGTCACTTCAAACATCGATGCTTTTTGCCAGACGCGAGTTATTTCAAAGAGTGCCATTCACGAGCGGGTTGCGCCGACACCAAGACACAGACTGGTACGTTCGCGTAGCCGAGGTCGACGGCGTGGGCGTGGAATTCGTTCGCGAACCGCTTGCCATCTGGTATCTCGAAGAGAACAGACCCAAGATTACCGGACTCTTGGATTGGCGCAACTCGCTGACTTGGCTGCGCGGAAGCCGTGACCTGATCACCTCTCGCGCGTATACAGGCTTTATCGCCACACAGTTGGCGGCGGAGGCGGTCGCACAGTGCGATTGGAACGCATTTTTCCCGCTGCTGCATGAAGCCGTATTCGTCGGCAGCCCCGATCCATTTTCTATACTGCATTATCTCAGTCTGTGGTTTGTGCCGACAACCTTGCGGCGCAAAATCCGTAAGATTGTTCGGCGGATATCACCATCCCGAGTCGACAATGTCGAATAGCGGCGGCCCTCTTATAACCGTTGGGCTACCGGTGCACAACGCCATGCCCTATCTGCCGGAGGCGCTCGAAAGCCTGCTGGGCCAAACCTACTCAGAGTTCGAGATTCTTGCCATTGATGACGGCTCGACGGACTCGAGCTTGGAGTACTTATCTTCCGTACGCGACCCACGACTGCGGGTGCTTTCTCAGGAAAATCGTGGACTCACGGCAACTCTGAATCGGATGCTGACGGGAATCAAAACACCGTGGCTTGCGCGGCACGACGCGGACGATGTGGCCTATCCAACTCGTCTGGCCCGTACTGTAGAGCACATACGTAAGTATCCCTGGGCAGGGATGTTTTATTCCTTAGCTGAGTACTACCCAAGCGGCAGTCTTGGAAGGTTTCGATCAACGCGAGGCACTCCGGAAGAAATTCAAAAACTTGTAATAGCCGGATACCTGCCCTCTATTTGCCACCCGTCCGTAACGCTGAACGTCGCGAAGGTCGTGGGCTTAGGAGGATATCGATTCGACCTTCACGTTGAAGACATTGATCTTTGGTGGCGTATGGCTTTAATCCACGACATAGTATTTATTCCGGAGGTGTTGCTCGGATTTCGGCAAAATCTTGAAAGTGTTTCTTCGAAAAACTTGGAGGAGCAGGCGGTTAATGCCCTGTATATACAATATCTTCTGCTGTCTGACCTTCGTGTTTTAGCGCCGCTCGGTTACGAACAAATTCGCCCCGTTCTCGTGCGGATGAATGATTCCGCCAAAATAAGATTTAAGGCTCACATGAGGGCTTTTAACATGGAGCTGGGCAAGGGTCACAAAATGAAAGCTTTGTCGCATGCAACGCAAGCGTTTGTGGCTTGCCCGTCCGCTTTTTCGCGGCGTGTCCTCGACGAATTTGGACCACAGAGCATCATTTCCGGCGGAGCGCCGACGGCGGTATTCATGGCCCATGAGAAAGAACTTTGGCCAACGGGGCAAGGTGACGGTTCAACCAAGCGCCACGCTATACGGCTGGCATCCTAGCCGTGCCGATTAATTGGCACGCGATATCACGGAATAGGCGATGACGAAAGGACGGTCGAGGCGCGAGATAATCTCGACGCTTGGGACCTTTGCAGTAGGCGCGTTGGCTTTTCGCCCGGCGAGCCTGGCGATCGGCAGGGCACCAGTATCCGGTGAGCAGTCCCTAAGAAATCTGGCTGCCAGCCGGGGACTACTATATGGAGCGGCAACGCAACGCAGCATCCTCACCGACGACCCACAATTCGCCGCAGCCTTCGCCCAACAGTGCGGGGTACTGATTCCGGAAAATGAATTGAAGTGGGATTTTCTTAGACCCACACCACAGAGCTACGATTTTGCTTCTGCGGACTGGCTGTGCAAGTTTACGCAGCAGCACCAAATGAATTTTCGCGGCCACACCCTGGTGTGGAACAAAGGGTTGCCGTTCTGGTTTGATTCTTATGCAAATCCGGAGAATGCCCGACAACTGATGCTTAGCCATATCGGAGCGGTCGTCGGTCGATATGCCGGCAGAACCCAGTCATGGGATGTCCTGAATGAAGCGATCGAGCCGGCTGACAAACACCCAGATGGGCTGCGCTCTTCTCCGTGGCTCGATCTACTCGGTCCCGATTACATCGACTTGGCGTTCCACGCAGCTGCCGAGGCGGATCCGAAGGCCCTTCTCGTCTGGAACGAAATCCATATGGAGTTCGATTGGGCGCGAGCTAATCGCCAAGCGTGGATTCAAAATTTGCAAAAAAGGATTAAACGCGGGATCCCGATTCATGCGATCGGTCTGCAGTCACACATTTGGGCCAATGTGCCATCCTACGGCGATGATTTTTTAATCTTTCTCCAAAAGGTCGAAGACATGGGCCTGAAAATTCTGATCACGGAAATGGATGTTACGGACAGCGATATTCCCGGAGATGTGACGTCGCGCGATAAGGTTGTTGCAGGGATTTATTACGATTATCTCTCGGCCGTACTGTCTCACAGATCTGTCGTTGCTGTGCTCACATGGGGTCTGTCAGATCGATACACCTATCTCACGAAATACAAACCACGTAGCGACGGCGGTCCGGTGCGTCCTCTGCCTCTCAACTCGAACTTGAACCTTAAACCGGCGTGGTATTCCATCGCCCGCGCCTTTAGCGAAGCGCCGGCACGTTGATACAAACTCGGAATCGGGCCGGACCCGAGATGCGAAAGTCTCCCGATCTCCTCGGGGTGTCCAAATTTTCCATTACCAGTACCCATCGAACTCTGATAACCGGCTGGCCTGTGGAGGTCAGTTAACAAAGTGATAAGAAGCGATCTTATTTTGCCGCTAATCAAAGTGTTTCTAGTTGCTCTTTCTGCCGTTGCGGCCCTGGCAATTGCTGAGAAGCGTTGGAAATTGCTGAGCGCTTTTCATGCGGAGATGTCATCGGCGCTAAACCTGGCGATCGCGCGTATCGCCATCATGTCCACCTTGTTATCTAAGATTAGCTTGTCTTCTGAGCTCTCTTATAGCGGGCTCGACAAATCGCTAATCAGTGCGCCGATGGGTTGGTCGCACATGGCCGCCTACCTTCCGAGGAGTCACGGCTTGATATTAGTTCTATACGGGTTGTTTCTTGTTTTCGGAGCTTTGGCTATTGTCGGTTATTACGGAAGGTTTGCGTGCTTGCTCGCTAGCTCTCTCGGTTTTTATTTACTAACACTCCCCCAACTTTTCGGTAAGGTAAACCACGATCACAACCTGATCTTGTTTGGATTCATATTGGCTGTCTCGCCTTGCTGCGATACGCTGGCCGTCGATGCAATTCGCGCTGCGTTTGGCGCCAGTCGGCGAGGCATATTAATGGCGTCTCCGGCAAACAGCACGGACTATGCCGCGCCGCTACGGGCCATGATGGTTCTCATGGGACTGATCTACTTTTTCCCGGGAGCCTGGAAAGTAAGCCGCGCTGGAATCCAATGGTTCGCTACGAACAATATGCGTTGGATGATCGCCAGAAAGTTGCTTGAAGAACAGAACGTTACTGCACTTCAGGCCTGGGTTATGCATCATCCGTTCCTGCTTTTTTTTGGCGCCGCACTTACTCCGATGTTCGAAATGGGTTTTGTCTTTGCAATTCTCCCACGTGCCACGCGGCCTTATGCGGCAGCTTGTGGCTTAGCATTTCATAATTTGATTGGCTTGCTGATGAATATTAGTTTCGTTAGCCTGCAGGCATGCTACGTAATCTTTGTTGACTGGACCCGAGTGTTTTCACGGATTGCTTCCCGACTAAGAATCGAACCTATAACTGTCTGCTGTATTGGATCAAGTGAGCTGCGACTGCTCAATGTTGTTTCCAACTTCGATTGGCTGAACCGCATTTCGGTCCAGACTCCGAGCACGTCAGTTTCAAGCGGGATGTTTCCCTGCAACTATGCCGAAGCGCTGAAAGTTGTTGATCAGAAAGGAGCTAGCGCTTGCGGATACGAAGCTTACCTCTCTTTGATGAAACGACTTGTGATCTTATGGCCCTTGTATGTGTGCCTTTCATCCCCTCTGTTGCGGAATGCCGGTGCAACTGTCTTTGCACATTTTCTCGGGAGATCAAAAACGCGAGACGTGGCGGCTATAAAAAAAGTGCAGCTCTCACGTTCCGGCACCAGAATTAGCGCACCGTTCAAGATAGTCTCCACGACTTTTGTGATCGGCATGATCTTCGCAGGTCTGAGCCATTCGGTGAACGCTTGGCCGATTGCGTGTTACCCGACGTTTGATCATCCAGAAACGGGCCAAGTGAGCGAGCTTTCGGCAATCGCCGTGGACGATGAGGGTCATGTCTATCGCGAAACCTTGAGCTTCGATCCCAAGATTGAAGCTGATCTCGCACCGGAACGCTACCACGCCATGATCGACGCCCTGACAAGACCGGATGAGCCGGTCTCGAAAGAAAAAGCCGCTGCTCTCGTAAATCTTTGGCGTGACGAATACAAGTATCCGAATTTCAAAGAGGTCACGCTTTCTTGCGACACTTATTCGTTCGATTCTGACGGTAAATTAGGCCCGTTGGTCGCGAATCGGAAGGTCGCGCATTTATATAGAACCGATGGCTTGGAATAACCTGATGAGTTCCTTTTCCGAATGCACACCAACCCCAAAGCAGGCAATCAATAGACCTCCTTCGATCATCTTCTATAATGGTGTGTGCGGCTTCTGCAATCGGTTCACAGCTTTCGTGCTCGCGCGAGATGAAGACAATCTTTTCCGGTTCGCGTCACTCCAGAGCCGGTTCGCAGTTGAAACGCTCGGAAAAGGTAAGACTGCAATCCTCGATACTGTCTATGTAATCGTTAACGCGGGAGAGGTGGACGAGAAAACCCTATCTAAGTCTGAAGCCGTGACTTTTGTTCTAAGTAAGATGCGAGGAACCTCCACTTTTGGGCCCTAAGGATCATTCCGAAAAGTTTCGCGGATCAACTCGACAGCCTTTTCTCGAAACAACGTTATGCGATATTTGGACAGCTAAACATATGCCCTTCTCCTTCCCAGGAGCAGAGATCCAAATTCATCGAATCTTAAATCGAACGGCAAGGACCATGTGGGAGTGCCTGGCCGGACGGCGACTACAGAAACTTCGGCGAGAGGGCCGGTTCGGATTTATGGTTTCTTCTGGCAAACCACAGTTGAACATAAGCGGATACCACGAGGCGCGCACGTCTGATGGCAGCAGGGTCGCGTACGAGTCTTCCGTAGAGCGCGAAGGTCCTATTCTTTCCGACCAGGAAATCGAATTCTTTCGGGAGCAGGGTTTTCTCTCCCGGCCGCTCCCGATCGCACGGGAGGAACTAGCCAACATTAAAGGCACGCTCGAAGACCTTTTCAAGACGAGAGCAGGCGAGAATGAGGGAGCTTACACCCAGAAGATCAATAGCTCCGGCAATATGAACTCGGTAACCGCTTCGGAAATATTGAATCCCGTAAACTATGCACCGTCATTGCGTAAGACCAAATGCTTTCAGAACGCGTTAAAGATTGCGAAGCAACTCCTCGGGAACCAGGCCTTCTGTTTTTTTGATTTTGCGGTTCTGAAGAAACCGTCAGTAGGTGTCGCCACACCTTGGCACCAGGACGAAGCATTTCGCGACCCGCAATTCGAATCCAACGAGGTGACCGTTTGGGTTCCTCTGCAAGACGTGGACGTTTATAACGGCTGCATGCAGTTCGTCCCAGGCTCGCAACGCGCTGGAGTTCTTCGGCACGACTCTCCGAACCACGATCTTTCGTCCACCGCTCTTGAATGCGTCGATTCCTTCGACCACACAACCGCTGTGCCTTGTCCCTTACCAGCGGGCGGATGTACGATTCACCATCCTCGCACCTTACACGGAACCGGACCCAACCTTTCGGACGCTCCTCGCCTTGCGTACATTATGGTCTTCACCCTGCCACTGAAATTGACAAACAAGTCGCAGAACTTCGTGTGGCTGGAACAAAAACGTGTGGTGGCGTCATCACGAAAGCGCCGGTGGATGCGGCGAGGCGGGTTGTTCATCACGGTCTGGCGTAGGATGCGTCGGGGCGAACTTATCAAAAATTCTGCATTAAGCTATGCTGTAAAACGCACCTCGCGCATTCTTCGCAAGGCTCCTTAGATACTGGCAAATTAGTGTGCTCCGGTCCGTCCGTTTGACTGATACCGAGTTACTTCCCAAGTTGGGTTCGAGCTGAGTGTTGCATCGACCCATTGAGACCACCCGGATTACCGGACAAGTTCCAGGCGTGCCCCCTGCTCGACGGCAACTTATTCATTTTTGATTGCATCTCTATTTTGGAAGTCAGCACTGCATTCGCCCCGATAAATTAGCAGAGAACACCTTTCGAACGCCGCTGGCAGATTTGAAACGCCGTCCACACACTAGTCCCGTGAAGTTGCGCCAATTTCTGAAATGGCATTCCCTTTCGGTCACGACGAAGCTCTTTAATCTCTTTCGCAGTAAACTTTCGCAACGCCGGACGGCCCAGTTGAATACCTCGTGCTTTAGCAGCCGCGAGTCCACTTCTAACACGTGCACGAATCAGTTCACGCTCAAACTCAGCGATGCTCGCAAAGATTCCGAAGATCAATCGTCCATTCGGAGTGCTCGTGTCTACGCCTTCGTGGATTGAGACAAATTCAATTCCCAGCGCTCGAAACTCCTCCAGTGCATTGACGAGATGCCGGAGACTACGGGCAAATCGGTCATAGCGATAGACCACAACGGCGTCAAATCGGCGACGCTTGGCTTCGGACATCAATTTGCAGATGCGCACGCGCATTATGAATCAGTTGCAGGCGTTAGCGATGAACGAGGGCTATCGCTGGAAGAAAAAACTGTTCAGCGAACAAGGACGATCGCAGTTAGAAAAACTCGCGTTAGCTCCCTGGGCCAGCCGCCGACGGCAAGAGTTGTTGGAGCTGCTGGACCGCCTGAATCCGAGGATTGAAGATTTAACCGCAGCGGTCGAACAGGAAGCCAGCAAACGGCCCGAAGTGTTGCGGCTCATGACGCATCCCGGCGTGGGACCGCTTACGGCCCTCGCCTATGTGTTGATCATTGGAACTCCGACTCGGTTTCAACGCGGCAAGCAGATCGGGACGTACGTAGGAATGATTCCGAGTGAGGACTCCAGTGCCGGCAAGCAACGGCTGGGGCACATCAGCAAGCAAGGCAACTCGTTGTTGCGTTTCTTGCTGGTCGAAGCTGCCCAAGCCGCTGCGCGTATCCATCCGGACTGGAGACGCCGGTACATTCATCTGGCGATGCGTCGGCACAAAAGCATTGCCAAGGTAGCGATGGGGCGCAGACTGGCGATTCGGTTGTACTGGATCTGGCGGAATGGTTGTGAGTATTCGCCGTCGTTAGAGTTCGGTTCGTACGCGGGACAGCTCGATACCGGACATGGCGCGCAGTAGAACGTCGTGCACTTGGATGGGCATCCCGCTCGTTCGCAAGAAGGAGTTTGAATTAGTAATCATGGTCGAAGTTCTGATCGAAGAGATGTATGGGTCGGACTGAAGCCGACCGAAAGATTACGAGCGAGCCGTGGTCGTCGAAGCAGAGTCAAAGCGAACTAGCAAGATCACTCCGAGGAGTGAATGGAGAAGTGCGCTCAAAAACAATTTGACAGGGCCGACATTGTTAGAGATGTCTGGTTATCCGACTAATCAGGAGTTAGGCCGCCACTACGATGTGATCGGTCGAGGATACGGCGTGTTTTTAAGGATTGGTCCGTCAGCGGACATATGCGAGAACACAAAAGCCTCCGATTATCGGCGGGCCCATTCCAAGACTTTCGAGAGCCGCGCTGAAAGCCTTCGGAGCACAAGTGTTCAAGCTTAGGTTTTAGGATGCTTTACGTGTCTCTTGAGCCGAGCTTTTACCCACCCGCCAAGTGCCACGTAATCGCGCTGGCTTAACAAACGCGCTTCTTCGCGAGTCTCGCCAAGTTTCAGAAGTAATTCCTGTCTACCTTTACCATCGAGGCTATTGTAGTGCTGTTGTGCCAACATGTCTTCTCCATTACTGCGCGAGCTTCGTATTGCTAGCGGATGTGTCGGACGGCCACAACGCGAGGGTGGGCGAGTAATCGCTTTACGTCCGCGCGCGTTGCGGCCCTTACCTGCATGAGAGTTTTGATGTGAGATCGCTTTGTCTTCAGCATGGGTTCATGATGTCACCAATCATCCGCTAGAATCTGTTCCTTCTGGAATGCCTGTTCCAGATTTCATGCGTAACCATGCTTGCTAACCGGGAAGCGCCTGATTAACGCTTAATCGGAAGTGTGGAGTGTTGGAAAAGGACATGTCCGGTTATCCGACTAACCACGAGTTAGCCGCACGAACGTAATTCTCACCGAGCGATGCGAAGAACATAACTTCGGGGAAACTATTGAGGTCAACGCTCAAGCGAGTGACTTAACGATTGATTCCCGTGCGCCAAATGATTTGAACTGTGTCGTGCTCGTGCTGGTCAGTTTCGTGATGTTCTCCCAGCGCCAACTCAGCTTTACGCAGCCAGGCGCTCACCTTGTACCATTCGTCTTTGGAATAGCCGAATCGATAGGTCTGCTCGCATCGTGGACAGCGTACAATTCCGTGGCCCGGAAGCATATCGTCTATGGTCGGACTTCCGTGTACGATTTTGGTCAGAGAAACCATAGCTATTCGATTCTCGCGAGGCCCACATGAATTTCTTGAGAGGTAGTTCGCGGATGTATACAGGTTCAGTGAACTGTAGTTTGACCTCTGATTGTGGTGCTGCTTCTTAACGTCCACCGCGGGAGGGTGCGGGTCGCTCTGGCCTAAAGGACTGCCACTCGCGAATCTGTTCGGACACCTCGGTCTTTTCTCGGTCGTCTGTGGCAGTTTCCCACCGACGCCGAAGCTCTTCGAGTCGAGCATCGACAAATCCCGCTCGCCCTGATTTACACTCCAGCTTGTCGCGGTTACCGTATTCCATGTTCAGTTTTCCTCTCTCGACTAGAGAATAGTTATAATCATTCGCAAAAACAGAGGCGGGGTTAGACAGCTGTACACGAGAACCTGCCAAGGCCAACGGCTAAAGTTTGCCTTTCTTGCTAACGCTTCCGTCGCGCTTAATTTCACCGACCGCGCTAGGCTCCCGCTCAAGTTTCAAAGCATCCAATGCCGATAGCGCGTGTTGCATATCCACGCGCTCGGCTCCGGAAATATGCTGGTGATCGGAGAAAACGTGCGCATTGATTGCAAGTTCCGCTGCTTTGGCACGACCCTCAATTTTCTCTGGATCGACCTCAAAAACAGCAGCCTGGTACAAAGTCCGCCATTGATTGTCAGCCATGTTTGGTAGGCTCCTCGGTCCGAATTCTCGAAGGTTACAGTTTGTCTTGCCAGTGGAACGCTCCCTCTCGTTGAGAAACTTTAGATTCGAGAACAGGTTTATTGCCGGACGCCACGCGGGCGATCCCGGAGAGCGTAGCGAGGTGTTCTTCTTCGCTGATAATCAGATGACCCTCCGCGTCGATCTTTATACGCGTCGAAATCCGGTCATCCGCGTTTACATCAAGTGCCAACAGTGGCTTCTCTTTTATCTCGACGGATCCGGACTGCAGCGCCACATATTCTTCCGGCTTCTCTTCGGCCGTTTGTGGCACAACGATGTCACTCTTCACGGTTTCCTTCTCTCCCGATCGCATCTCCAGATTGATAGCGCGCGGGTCGTTCACATCTACTGTCATTTCCTTTACCTCCGTTTAAGATCAATCCCCGTAGATTTTCTTCCTTCCTCTAAGTGACACAATGCAAGACTTTTGGTACTGCCGAAAGGCTGTGGGTCCTGTGCACAGCGGGCGAGTGCTGTCCGATTTCGCAGGGAGCCGTAGTAGAAGGAATGCTTGCGGCAGGATGCTAGTAAGACACCTCGACCGTACTAGTTCTGAGGTCAAATAGCCATACAATTGACACTAGGTGGTTACCGGAGGAAGCATTTCGCGCGAAACCATGCATCAAAGCCTGACACGCGCGATTATAGACAGGCTAAGATCACCTTCTGGGTCAGTCTATACAGGCGAATGAAGCGCCCCCGAATCGCAAGGAGTGTGCAGAAATGCACAGCAATCTCCAACCTAAACCCTCTAACATGGGTTGCTGGAACACTCAGAATGGCTCAAGATTATTTGTACTTCCTGGTTTACAAGTGCCCCAAATGCCGCATGCAGCAAACCTGCAATGTGTGTTCGAACAATCCTCGGCTTCCATCGACTACGATTAAAGAGGTCTTCGAACGGGTTGGTATCTGCTGCAAGACACTGAACTGCGAGTGGCGATGTGGAGCAGCCGAGTTGCAAGGGGTCCGCAAAAATCTGAATTCGTGGTTGTGTTGAACTGCGTTCCTTGTCCACATCTCCGTGGTGAGTCTCTTGCAAAGGCGAGATACCAACGAAATCTAATTTCGTGCTGGTGTTGTGCTAACGGATCTTCGCAGGTTTTGTGGCAAGCGCCTTCTTTCGTTTCCTCGCCTCAGCCAACTTTCTCTCAGCGTCGCGGCTTTCGATTAAATAGAGAGACGTAGTCGCTCGGCGCTGTTTGCGCTTCATCATCATGCTCGATAGTCTTGGAAAGTACAGCACCGAACTATAGATGTCTGCTCGTTAGCGTACAAACACCGGAGGAGAAGATTTTAGGAGGCTCGGCGAGCGCAGAGGTTCTCAGTTTTCGGAAAAGAGGTGCTTTCCCACTTGTACATGTGATGCCATAAGATTCAATATGCCACGCAGTTTGTTACTCGAAGACCTTAAGTCGCCTTCCATCGGCCGCGTAAGGCGATCTATCAGGCTTTCCTGGACCCGGACTCCGTGGCCTTATGGCTTTCGTCGGACAATATGATAGGCCGGGTGCATGCCTTCGACGCACGGGAAGGTGGCATATTCCGAATGTCGCTCACGTACTTAGACCCACAGCATTCATTGGGCGGCAAAACTCCCGAAGACACGGATACTTTCCAAGGGAGATTTGTCGAATTGTTCCCCTACTCGAAGATTGTGGAAGTCGTTGAGTTCGAGTCGCAGGACCCGGCATTTGCAGGCGAGATGAGACTTACCGTTAGCCTCGCCGACGTCGATGGAGGAACCGACGTTACAATACTCTGTCAGGACATACCAATAGGAATTCGGCCCAAAGATAACGAACTAGGCTACAGGGAATCTCTGCAGAAGCTAGTTGCTCTCCTGTCAGTGCCTGATTAACGCGCAAACCGGACAAGTGGAGTACTAGCCCGGAACTTGTCCGGTTATCCGACTAACCAGGCAAGTGGAATTCGATTGATATACTCAGCCGCACGAACGGATATCTATTGAATTTCGACCACGAATATCAGGATTGTGAAATTGAAATGTTCGCTGACCCGCGCCGAATCGAATCATTACAAGGTTGGACGATCGGAATGCCTAATCATTTCTCGCTCAAACCGCGCGACGCCAAGGCTCACATTCGAGGACGCTCTTAATCTTTACCTGCGGGCACTTTGCGGCGGAGCTCGTCGAAGAAGTTCAGGAGGACCGTTACACTGTCGGTGGACCTCACTTGCGCTCTACCTGGATTCAGCACCACCGCGAAACGTTTCCCGTCGGGCGCCAAGTCGTAAGGGTAGTTACCGCCCAGCGACAGCAAGATCTCCCGGGCCCAAACCTGGGGTTTTCCGGCGGCAAAGGAATCGCC
>Ga0210385_10000706_pt1 | contig 22033 bp, 33 predicted proteins | sample IncBWH26OmetaG_FD_160107 | JGI IMG/M metagenome (GOLD analysis project Ga0210385, IMG submission 160107) | Forest soil microbial communities from Barre Woods Harvard Forest LTER site, Petersham, Massachusetts, United States - Inc-BW-H-26-O ...
TGCCATTGCCTCCCGGCCGAGGGATGCTTACACTTGCGCGCTCATTTTGGCGGGCGGTTAGCTCAGCGGTAGAGCACTGCTTTCACACGGCAGGGGTCACAGGTTCAAGCCCTGTACCGCCCACCATCCAGAAACATGGTTAAAACAAGGGCTTAGGAAGTTTCCTAAGGTCCTGTTTCTTTCTGCATGTTCGGATTTTGGTCATTTTGGGACAGTACTGGGACAGCACCTGTGGCGCATGCGTGTGCGACGCCAACACGGAGACTGTCCTGTGGCGACAATCGAGAAGCGCGGCAAATTCTGGCGGGTCAAAATCCGGCGCCAAGGCGCCCCCGCGCAAACCCGGACTTTTGAAAACAAGACCGTGGCCCAGCAATGGGCCCGTAGCATCGAGACTGAGCTCGATAGCGGCATTGTCATCGACCGGCGCCCGGCCGAGCGCACCACTTTGGCCGAAGTCCTGGAGCGCTACCGGCGCGATGTAACGCCGACCAAGCGCGGCGCGCGGGACGAGAACCTGCGCCTCAAGGCCATGGCGCTGCGCCCCTTCGCCCGCATCCGCATGGCCGCGCTCACGAGTTCGTACCTGGCCGCTTACCGTGACCAGCGGCTCAAGGTGGTCTCCGGGGCGACGGTGAATCGCGAGTTCAACGTCCTCTCCCACGCCATCGATACGTCCCGTCGGGAATGGGACATCCACATCCCATTCAACCCCTGCACCCTGGTGCGCCGACCGCCCCAAGGACGCCCACGAAGCCGCCGGCTACAGGGTGATGAGGAACAGCGGCTGCTTGCTCACTGCCGGGCCGCTCGCAACCCTTGGCTCGTGCATTTCGTGATACTCGCACTCGAAACGGGCATGCGGCGCGGCGAGTTACTGTCCGTAGAGTGGGTCAATGTCGACCTGAACAGGCGCACAGCGCTGTTGCCCATCACCAAGAACGGAGACAGTCGAGGCGTACCGCTCTCCAGCCGTGCCCTGACTGTCCTGCGCTCGCTTCCGCCCTCGATCACGGGTCGGGTCTTTGGGGATCTCACCGCCGACGCTGTCAAGCTCTCGTTTCGGCGTGCCACGGTTCGGGCCGGTATCACGGGCCTGCGATTCCATGATCTGCGCCACGAGGCGACCAGTCGCCTATTCGAGAAGGGCTTGAACGTCATGGAGGTCGCCTCCGTGACGGGCCATAAGACCCTGCAGATGCTCAAGCGCTATACCCACCTGAATGCGGTCGATCTTGCGGCCCGACTCGGCTGAGCCGGTGACAATAACCCAAGCGTTAGGTTACACTATGCCAACGATTCTTCGATTTCGGGGTTTGCGGGTGATGATTTACACCCATGATCATTGGCCCCCACATGTGCACGTCATTGCGCCCGAAGCACAGGCCAAGATTGCACTGGGTGAAGCACGACAACGTCCTCAAGTGCTGATCAATGACGGACTAACACCGCGGCAACTGAACTGGGCCCTGACTGAGATTGAGCGCAATCGCGAATTGCTGCTAACTCGCTGGAGAGAGATTTATGGCGACGCCTGAGTGGATCAAGAAAGAACTGCGCGCAAACTTCGCCAAAGCATCCCGTGCCGGGCGGCTGGCTGCGAAGACGGAACCACGTGCAGCGACCGCGGCGTATCGCGGCCGAGAGCAAGCCCTGCACGTAGAGCTCACGAACGGCGCCAAGTTCATCATCCCGGTGAAGCTCATTCCGGAGCTGCAGAAAGCACCGGTCCGAGATATTCGCAAGGTGGAAGTACTGGGCCGAGGTGGTGGGCTGCATTGGGAGACACTGGATGTCGACATCAGCGTCCCGGGGCTCGTGGCCTCCGTCTTTGAAGGACCAACGTGGCTTGCCGAACTCGGGCGCGTCGGAGGGCAACGGTCCTCGGCCGCCAAAGCGGCAGCGGCACGGAAGAACGGACGCAAGGGTGGCCGCCCCCGACTACGTGAATCTGCGGTCTCCAGATCATAGATCCGGCGCCACCTATGACCACCGCAAGCGACCTGTCGGATTCCTACGCGATAACGCCGCGATCGCGCACGGTCGCCGGCATCGTTCTCTGGTGTCTGTGGCAGGCGATCCGGATCCCCGCTTATCTCTTTCTGTCCCTCCTTGCGCCCGTGGTTCGGGTGGCGCTGAGCGGGGTTGCCTTGCTCGGCCTCCTGACGACGCTGTTGTGGGAGTGCGTCCATCCGCAGCATTTCCCGTTCGCAATGATGCTGGGAATGTCCTTAGGCTTCGGGTTGCTGCTGTATATGTACGAATGGCTGCTGGGTCTTCTCAGCCGATAGTGCCGGCAAGAACGGCCTATCAGCGGGTTCGCTCCGGCAATCGAACCGGATCTGGCTTCTTCGGCGTAATTCGTTCCTTGAGCGACTGGACGTAGTCGTAGGCCAGCCGCTCCTTGTCCGTCATGACTGGCGGCATCTCCTGCACAAATTTGCGCACGTCGGCGGCCAGCTGCGTTTCGCCTTGCCGATCGAGAATCTTTGCAACCGCGACCCACCCTGCGACCACCGCCTTGCGAGTTTCGACAAGCTTCGCGCGCCCGGGCTCGTTAAACACTGACCCGTTTGCGATCTGCTTGGCGACCTCTTCTACCTTCTGGCGCATCGCCCAGGAGGCGCCGCCCCGCTGTGCTCTAGGGAGAAAGACAGACGAGAGAGAGAACAATACGCGACACGGGCGCCAGCTAACTCACCTAGCGCCCAACCCGCACAAGGTGACGCACCCAGCCCCCTGGGGCCCTCTCTATGGATGGTGCTCTGGCGCGCCATTGCGAGTTTGTGGAAGGAATGAGCTTCCGTACGTCCCATTCGGGCTGCCGTAGCGCTACCCAGGGCGTGCCCATGCTCACATCGGTCCGCAAATTCAATACTCTGACAGTCGCACTCCAGGAGCAGGATCAGATCTTTTGCGACGGATAGCTGATCCTTCGCGGCCGGCCGTACCAGAACTTTCAGGATGGGCGCCCGCGCGAACCTGGGGGAAACTGGCTGCTCGCGGCGGTCCTAAGCCACCTGCGGTCGGGTACCTTTGACAACCACACTAGCCTCGCGTCACTTGAACTATTCGGGGTCGCCCCCATCCACCGAAAGATTCGGGCCTAAAGAGACCGAACACAGGGAGGCGGAGGGACGATGAAGGCTCCAATTACCGTCAGTAACGCGCGGTCTGGCCGCATTCTCGCGACCGGCGCGCAAGAGCTTGCGGATCGAAGCGAACTCCCCGAAGCCATATCGGAGCTCATGGAGCAGGCACGGGAGGGCCCGCGCTACGACGAGCCGATGCGGACCACAACCACGGTGCAAGAAATCGACTGGGAGGGGCCCATGAGCGCTATGCAGTTAGCCGCGCACTGGTACGCCCACGCGCAGACCGAGGCCCGCAGGTATCAGCGATTTCTTGATGACCTCGCGGAATATCCGGCCCAGTGGGGCGAGGTGAATGTCGCCGAGCTACGTCACGGGTTAGCCGAGGCGCGCGACGAGTATTTGAGAGATGCCGCATTCTGGGGATGTCAGCACAACTAAGGAATCGACCATGCACCTGCACACTACAGGCGTCCTCGACATGCTTCGCGACAAAACCGGCCGGTACATCGAGCATCACAAGGGCGTCTACGTGATGAGAGAGACCGACGGCAGGAATGTGTTCATCGTCGAGGAGGGCGAAAAGCTCCCGATTCACCCCTCAGAGGGTCAGATTGACGACCTCGTCAGTGCGGGCCATCTGATCCGCGACGGCCAACGGTACGAGCTATCGTGACTTTTGCAGGGTCTACAGTGCGCGCCCCTATACTCACTCTCAAGGACCTTGCAGAAGCTGATCGGGAGCGCGAGGCCCGCTACTACCTCCGCCACGTTGTACCGATCTACTTTGAGCTGCGCAAAGCCCAGGACGTACGGCAGCCGGTGCATACGGCGTTTGCATTCTCGGTCGCCGGCTGTTGGGTTTTGATGACGGCAGGACACTGCATTACTGAAATTAAGCAGGCACGCGAGGCGGGCTGGGAGCTACAGAAAGCCTACATCCTCGATAGCCTCGGAGTGAACGCAAAATACCCCGGTCCAGTGCCGTTCGACTACGACGGTGCGCACCCTATGCCGATCTGCCACGACGAGGCGTGGGATTACGGAGTGATGTTCCCCAACGAAAACACCATTGCGCTTCTGAAGGCCAACGGCGTAACACCGTTTGACGAGCAATGGTGGACCGACGAGCCAGACGACGTAGACGCATTTTTCCTTCTCGGCGCCCCGGACCAGATCACCACGGCGTCGGTTTCCGGTGTGAAGTTGGGCGCAGCGATGGCGCGAGTGTTGCCGCTTACCGGGCGCCCCGACGGATTCTGCGAGACCAATGCACCGATGTTCTACGGTGAGCTGGCAGAGAACCCGCTTTCAAGCGTGCGGGGCATGAGCGGCGGCCCAATCGTGTCGTTCAAAAACGGACCTGAGGGTGGCCCCGGAAAATACTGGCTACACGCAATGCAGGTCTCGCAGGTGAAGGGCAGCAAGTACATTTCGGGCATCCGGATAGCACCGCTCGGCGGCTTCATGAAGGCCATTGCCGAGGGCAAGCACCGCGACCTCGACCAATACCGCGAATAGCTGTACCGGCGATACAAGGATGTGCCATGACCACGGTTTATCAGTTCCAGTCCTACGACATCACGAATGACCGAATCGTCGTCTCGAAGCGATGGGCTACGGTCGAGGCGATTGAGCACGTGTGCGGCGAACGAATCGGCAAGGTCGTAGAGGTCGATGACTCGCTCGTCGGCGCTGAGATTCCCGGCATGACTGCTATCGGCTTCAACCCATTCCTGCGAGAGACCGGCTTTCAGCGCACCGTCCGCTGAGTTCACGGGCTAGACCCCGTCGCTTACGTGAACTCGCGAGCGGGCTAGAGCCCCCAAAACCCCGCTTCAAACGGCCGGAATCCATCGGCGACCCCTGCTCTCGAACGGCAGTGCCGATTCGCCCGTGGCGACCGGGCGAGGACCGCCGGAGGCGGCCGATTGCAATTCGGCCGCAATTTGCTCTACAGCGGCCAGTCACACAAGTTGTGTCGATTCCAGGCCCGAAATGGAGCGACACCCATCGCCCAAAATGACGCCGTCTTGTGCCTCTCCACAGACTGTGGTATTTACTACTACATCTGTCGGAGGCGGCAAGTGTGAATCCCCCACGTCTTAGTAGACGAGAGCTACGAATCATGGAGGCGTTGTGGAAGCACGGTGCCTGTTCCGTTAGGGAGATTCAGGAAACCTTTCCCGAAAAGGATCGGCTGGCTTATACAACAGTACAAACCATGGTCGCGCGGTTGGAGACGAAGCAGGCGGTACGGAAAATAAAGAAAATCGGTAACGCCCACATATTCGAGGCTGCGATAACTCGGGCGGCGGCACAAGGCCGTCTCGTGGACGAGGTGATGCGTATTTTCGGAGGACGGGTAGCACCTTTAATGTCACATCTCGTTGATACGGGCCGGCTCACACTGCACGACGTTGAAGAAGCCCGAGCCGCGATCAAGAAGAATCAACGGAAGGAATGAGCCATGCTCTCTGCCGTTGTCAATCACCTTTGGCAGTCAACCCTTTTCGCCGGCGGCGTCGGCATTCTGACGCTAATGCTGCGCCATAACAGTGCGCGTGCTCGCTACGTCCTGTGGTTCTTTGCATCAGTGAAATTTCTGGTGCCCCTCGCTTTGCTGGCGGCAATAGGCTCCCACATTCCTCGCGAACCGCCGAATGTGGAGGTGAACACAGGTGGAGCGCAGATGCTCAGCATCGCGATCGACAGGATCGTTGCGCCAATGCCGGTGACAACGCACGTGATTGGCTCAGTGCCTCTCATTGCCGCATCCGCGCGCCCCTGGTTGAATCTACTCGAAATAGTGTGGGCGTGCGGTGTGCTCGCGATCGCAGGTTATTGGCTCTTGGGCTGGAGCAGAATCCGGCGCGTACTCGCTGCCTCAACGCCAAGCGCAATCGACTTTCCAATCCCTGTAAGATCGTCCACCGTAATGCAGGAACCGGCTATCGCGGGCATTGTGCGTCCGGTACTCCTGGTTCCAGATGGAATCGAAGTTTGGCTGTCAGCAGAGCAGCTGCGCGCCGTCTTGGCCCACGAACGCTGTCATGTCAAGAGACGCGACAATCTGAAGGCCGCCTTGCATATGGTCGTTGAGTCATTGTTCTGGTTCCACCCGGTGGTCTGGTGGCTGGAAACAAGGCTCATCGCCGAGCGCGAGCGAGCATGCGACGAGGAGGTCCTCGCAGCCGGACACAAAGCGAATGACTACGCGGAAGGAATAGTGCGCGTTTGCCAGAATTACCTGGAGTCGCCGCTGCGCTGCGCGGCAGGCGTCGGAGGGGGCAATCTCACAAGCAGGATCGAGGCCATACTGAATCCGCCCCGTCAGATGCGCCTGAGCGCTCTGCAGGCGATTCTGCTCAGCGGCATTGCAAGCGCCGTGGTCGCTGAACCCATCGTCAGGGGACACCTGGCAGCGCCGCTTGTGCAGGGTCAAAACATCAATACGTCAGTCTTCGGAGATTACGTCGCCGTGCCTCCAACCGCTACAAGACGAAGCGACGGCAAAGACCTGATAGTCGCTGCCGCGAATGGCAATCTTGCTCAAGTCAGGAGCCTCCTGCACAAGGGCGTTCCCGTCGATTTTCAGGAGTTCGGCGAAGTCGGCTACACAGCCCTGATCCAGGCGGCTCAGCGCGGACGCGAGCCGGCCGTCGTACAGGAACTTCTGGCGAATGGTGCTCGGGTTGAACATCGTATGAATGACGGCGACACTGCCTTGATTACCGCCGGGGGTTCGGGGAACGTTTCCATCGTGGAAGAACTCTTGAACGCAGGCGCACGGGTTAACGATCAAGATGACGTCGGATTTACCGCCTTGATGAAGGCGTCCGCGAATGGGCATCAAGGGGCAGTCCTGCTTCTTTTGAGCAGCGGTGCCGACGTCCACCGCGAATTGAAGAATGGTGAGACAGCGTTGGAAATGGCAGCCCGAGGCGGGCATGACAGGGTGGTGCGGCTACTATTGGACAGCGGAGCGGATTATCGCCATCGGCGATTTACCGGCGAAACAGCCCTCGATCTGGCAGTGCAAGCAAGGCAGGTCGCAGTGGTGGAGACTCTCCTGGAACGAGGCGCGGGCTCCCAAAGGTAGCGCGAAGAAGCGAAACCTAAGCACACCCGCTACCCGCGCTCCGAAGGAGCCAAAGAAATCGACATGCTGGGCTACTACTCTGAGCTGGCTATACGCAGCCTGCGGCGCAACGTCGTGCTGACGACTTTGATGGTGGCGGCCGTGGGTGTCGGCATCGGGACATCCATGACGGTACTAACGACATTGATGGCCATGTCCGGAAATCCGATCCCAGACAAATCCAAGCAGCTGTTTGCGCCGCAGATCGACAATTGGGGGGTGAAGTTGCACCGGAGTGCCTCCGACGCGGAGTTCGTTCCAATCCAACTCAGCTATCGCGACGTCACGGCCTTCATGAGCGCCCATGTCGGTGTGCGCCAAGCGGCAATGTATTCCCTAGGTTTGAATGTTGACCCTGCCGTTGGAAGGCCGTTCCCGGCACTTGGCCGGGCCACGTACAGGGACTTTTTCGCCATGTTTGAAGTGCCGTTCCGCAGTGGTAGCGTCTGGGGTCAGGCCGAAGACAACAAGCGAGAGCAAATCGCTGTGCTCAGCTCAAAGTTGGCAGATCGCGCCTTCCCGCAAATCGATCCGGTCGGTCGTACCATCAGTTTAGGGGGCCGCGACTATCGAGTTGTAGGAGTTATCCGCCCCTGGACACTGACGCCGAGATTTTACGACCTTTCCGCCGCCTTTGGTGAGACGGAGGACTTCTACATCCCATTCACGACCGCCATTGACGAGCAAATGGAGAGCAACGGGCCATTCGATTGTGGCGGTGGCGGCGAACCTGCTCAGGGATGGCCGGGCAGAGTCAACTCGGAGTGTGTCTGGCTGCAGTTTTGGGTTGAGTTGCCCACGTCCGCGTACGTGCGCAACTTCCGCAGCTTCCTGATGGCGTATGCCGCTGACCAGCAGCAGTCCGGAAGATTTCATTGGCCGCCCTGGGTGCAGCTACACGATGTGACGGATTGGATTGCCTATAAGGATAACCATGTTGTTCCGCAAGGCATCCGAATAAACACTCTTATGGCCGGCGGATTTCTCGTCGTATGCCTGGTAAACGCCATCGCCCTCATGCTCGCCAAATTCGCTACTCGACGCGTGGAACTCGCCATTCGAAGAGCGATGGGTGCAACCCGCACAGACCTGTTTCTGCAATGCCTCATTGAAAGTCTAATCGTGGGACTGATAGGCGGAGTATTAGGACTCGGGCTCACTGCGGCAGGCCTAGGCGGACTTCGGGCCCTCCACGGCGTTTCTGGCACTCAAAGCGCGATGGGCCACCTGTACTCGCAAAACATAGAAGCCGCCCTGGTTACTTTGGTGGTGGCTGTTATCGCGACGGGATGCTCGGCGCTCTACCCGTCGTTGCGCGCGAGCCGCGTTCAACCAGGTTTGCAGATTAAAGCGCTGTGACTCTGGCGAACGGCATTTTGAACGTGCTGCCGCTGTTGCGCGCACTGCGCAGAAACAGGGCCGGCCCAATTCTTATTGGCATTCAGGTCGCCCTGACGTTGGTGATCGTCTGCTACAGCATGTTCATAATCCAGCAGTACCTGCGGCATATGAACTCACCGACAGGCATTGACGAGGCGAACATATTCACTCTGACGAATGCATGGTTGGTCACGCCGAATGATCTGGAAGGTCGCATCAAGGGAGATTTGGCAGCCATACGTGCGATGCCCGGCGTCCTCGACGCCGTTGCCACACTCTCTTACCCACTGGCGGGGTACGAAGTTGGTATTAGCATCAGTCCCGCGCCCGGCCCGCGGCAACCCCACGCTGGGGTTCATCTCTACGATGTCGATGAACATGGCCTTGCCGCCTATGGCCTGAAACTGGTTGCGGGACGGTGGTTCACATCCACCGAAGTACTTTCGGTACCGTTTGATGAGCGCAAATTCCCCGCCGAGACTGTCGTAACTGCTGCATTAGCGACACGACTCTTTCGCACGGCGAACGCATTGGGACAGGTATTCTACTTTTATCCCGATCATCCCTGCCGCATCGTGGGGATTGTCGAGCGTGCGCACAATGCGGTTGTGAGTTATCGAGATGAGGATTCGATATTTCTACCAGTTCTACCACTCAACAATGCTTTGAACTATGTTGTACGAACACGGCCAGGTCAGCAGGCATCAGCGCTTCAGTCTGTCGATCGGACGCTTTATTCTCTATCACGTCAGCGGGTTATTCAGAATGTGCGCCCCTATTCAGCCACTCGCCACCGGGCTTATACGGAAGACCGCGCGAATGCTGCCATGCTTGGCGTCGTATGTGTACTAATGCTGTCCGTCACCGCGTTCGGCGTGATCGGTCTGACGGCATACAGGGTGACGGAGCGCAGACAACATATTGGAATGCGCCGCGCGCTGGGCGCCCGACGTGTAGACATATTCAAGCAGTTCCAGGCGGAGAATCTTCTGATTGCCTCCGCCGGATGCTTAGTGGGTATTGTCGCCGGATTAGCCTGCAATCTGTGGTTGCTGAGTAAGCTAGATGGACTTCAACGCATGAGCCTCTCATATATTTGCATCGTGGCGATCATCGTGATTGTTCTTTGCCAATTCGCCGTCCTATGGCCTGCGTTTCGCGCAGCTGCGATCCCTCCGGCGCAGGCAATTCGAAATCTCTAGCACTCCACCACCTGGTTCGATGGTTGAGATCAGGCGAGTGGGAATTCGTGTGCAATCCGGGCGACGCGCTGCGATATCACGAGGTGGGAGTTCCAGGGCTTGCATGGCTCGGCCAGCCAGGTGCCGCCAAGAGTTCGGTCGATGTTCTCGTCGAAGATCGGCTCCACTATTTCCAAGCGACCAAAATCGGACGCCTCTCATGACTGAGTCCGATCAACGGCGTTCTGTGTCGCTGGGACAATCCGGGACAGTCGGCCCATGACGCCAGATGACATGGAATTACATCGCGTGATGCTAATTGACTGTTGCGCTTGACCCTCCCTTAACATATCGTCGATTTGTAAGGCCCTGACCACGGTTTCACACGGCCAGGATCGCCTCACGACCCCTGCTCTCGAACGGCAGGGTCGGCTTAAGGAAAGGCTTGCGATCGCCGGTGGCGACTGGCGCAGAACGGCCAGGAGCGGAGGTTCCGCAAGCGGCGATAAGCGTCAAATCTACGAACGATGGGGCAAGTGCCCGGATTGCGGGATCCGCTTCGATATTCCCTGGCGCCCAGGTCCTCGGTAGCATCACTCAATGCCCCTGTGCCGCCCTGCCAGCGGGCCACTGGCGTGGCGAGCGAGGCTCATCCTAGGGGTCTCGCGTACAATGGCTTGCTGTGACGATCTCGGAGTTCATTCGAACGCGCCGGGGACTCATCCTGGCCATCATGGCGTGCTGCACCATCGGTTGCACCATTGCTTGGTTCGTGCGCGCGAATCTGGTCAGCGCCCGTCCCTGCGTGGTTCTCATCCGAGACGGAGCACCAGCAGGGTGTTATTCGTCCAACGCGCGGGAGTTCGGACCTCGCCCCTACCAAGTCGTCCCACTCGGCAAGAACGCCTACAGGATCGCCGTGCCGACCGCTGTGATGCCTTTTGATGATGGTTGCGCGACATGCAATCCGCCCCGGGGGCCACTGCCTGATACGGCTCTCGTTGATCGGAAGGTCGCGCAGATCGCCCGCGACTACTGTGCGAAGATAGGCAAGCCGATGGTAGTCACCGGCGGTGGGTTCGATATGGGCCCTGGTATTTCGACAATTTTCCGTTGTGGACCGCCGGTTGATTAGCGCGACCACTTCGATGCGCCGTGGCGTAAGGACGGCCGGTAGTATCACGCAATGCCCCTGTGACGTCGGCCTATGGGGCTATTGGCGGACTTCAGTACGAAAGGCGCCGATGGATCGGAGCAACGGCGGATTGTGGCGCCTTGCTGGCGCTGCCGTCCTACTTGGGCAGGAGCAGGGTCGCTAGCAAGATCAGGATGGCAACGCCGGCCAGGGCGCGCGACATCCAGCGATGGCCGAGTGACCGCAGGACCATACCCATTACGATTGTGGCCATAATCAGGATGTCCAAATACAAATTGTGACGGTGCATCGCGGTTTGCCGCTACCGTTGGCAGGTCAGATAGATGGCCATCAACAGCTTTGCCCCGATACCAGTGAGAACTAGGCTCACTGTGGCGCCGGTCGCCACCCGCTTGAATCGGCAACAGCGCGCCTTTATCAAAGTAATTCGACTATTTTCGCCAGCGGCCTTCCGTCTGACGCGCAAGTCGAGCTGGAGACATAGACGCCAATTTGCTGACCACTTGCGAGTCCGGCTAGGGCCGTGGCTAGAGCCTCGTTCACTAGCAGTGAATCTGTAACCGCATATCCATCGGTCAGGCCACAGCCTGCGGGGTTGATGACCGTGGATGCTTGAATATAAATAAGGATGCTCCCGCTATCGTCTTCAGCATGTACGGAAGTCGGTGTGAAGCCCGTGCTCCATTGGTCCGCCAAAACCGACTGGGAAACAAGAACAGAAGAGGCAAGCAGCCCGATAGCTACAAGCGCCGCATTCCTGGTTTTTCCTTTCATTTGGCACTCTCCTCGATATGGCCTAAAAACGGGTAGTTCTCTCGTCTGCTCTTCATTCGAGTGCGCAACTACAATCTGCAAGTAACGCATCGTCCCCGATCTGCGAAGTTTCCTTGCCGTCGCGCAACTCACGAAGTGATATTGAAGCTATCGACCGCCGGAACGTTAAAGGTCGAGTCACACTGAGCCACGCCGTAAACATTCACGGTGTTTCCGGTGGCAATTGCCGTTAGCAACGTCGCCAATGCGCCTTTCATGGTGACGGAATCTCGGATTACAAAAAAGAGGAAGAGCCACGCCCGGATACATTGAGGCTTGGTGCATAGTAAACAATGGCCTCTTCAGAGGCATTGATGTCACCTACCTGGGTTATAGCAATTCCGTTGTAGACGGTGGCTGTCGGCAGGGCAGATGCGGTGTCAATGGCCGCAAACTCAATTGCCAAAGCTATTCCCAGGAATATCGCTGCCAATCTCGCTCTTGCTGTCAGTGTCTTCATGGCGGACGGAGCTCCTGCGGATGCGGCACGATCTCCGGGGTTGGTCACGGTGGGCCCACGCTCATGCCTGTGATCATTGGCGCACTAAATGGGCTGCAGGACGTGGCGAGAAGAAATGTGACTGCAGTGCCGTTATTCAGCGCCACATACAATCCCGCCACCAAAGCACTATTCGCGGCCGCTACGCCATTCGTAAAAACGAAATCGAAAATATTTGTGTTACCGCAAGATGTGCTGATGTTCGAAGTGAGGTAAACCCGAACAACCCCGCCCTCCTGATCTACCAACGGCTGCAAGGCCGATATTGTGACTGCTGAGGTCCAAGTATCGGCCCAGGCGGAGCTAGCAATAAGCACCGTCGCCGCAAGAACCGCAATACGCATTTTCATGGTCTCTCCTAAGCTCGTTTGTCACTAATTGCACTGGAGTGGCACGCGACCCTATTGCAATAGCTGCAGTACCGCCGATAGCCACGCGTAGGGGTGTTCCAAATAGGAACAAGTCGCCGCCGCCGGTGTCGTATTGCTTTCCATGAAAACCATGCCTGGCGATGCACCGCCAAAGGTACAGACGACGGGCGCGGTGTTTGATGGCACAAGACTAAGATTGTTTGATTCCCCCGTCGTACCCGCATTGTTGACGTACGTTGGCGCACTCGAGGAACCATCGGTCACCTGAATATTCACAATAATTGAAGCGCCAGGATTAAACTCAGCTTGGGAACGATTGTCATTTCCCACGACGTTAAATTCCGCCTCGCTCCACACGCTTGCGATATCTGTATAGCTATCTGCGACCGTCGCCTGATAGGCCTCCCCGTCAAATGTCACCGTGGCCTCATCGGTTCCACTCGCGGTTGCTGACCCTGACAACGACAGCTGGGAAAGATCCGTGATAGGCAGCTGCCCACTGTAGATGGTGGTTGCTGGTGAGTTCTGCACACAGTCATTTGCTCCATCTGACGCCCATCCAGTCGGGCAAGTCGGACCGTAGTCAAGCAACCAATACTCAATAAATACTTGCGTCTCGTTCGTATAGGTACTACAGCTCACGAGCGACGGACACGTATTCGTCGCGAACAAATATTGTTGCCAAGCTTTACAGGACGAGTTGCTGCCACATGCCGCGGAGTAAGACTGATTGGTGTTTAGTTGGAGGCTATATTCATTCGCGCCAAGAATGCCCCCGTAATTACCAGCTGCGGTGCCCACCCCTGTCTCTGATGTGACGCCACTTACTAGCGGAAAACTGCCAATAGCATTACTAAACAGCTGCCCGGTTGGCGCCTGGACAACGAGATCTGCGCCATTGCCTACCGCTTGGTCGGAGGGCCCCCTGCGCGGAGTAGATCGCCACCCCGGCGGCGGTGCGCATTGCACGGCTTTCCACTGTGTACTGGGGTATGAAGCATGGAAACATCCTTCGTGTGGCGCGCGTGTGTGGTGCATGGTTTCTCGCCACTCTTTGTGCGTCTTAGCATCTGTCGGACTTGTGACTTCTCTGTCTGCCTGTGCCGCCAGCGAAGCGGAGAATCCCGCCAGGGCTCCCAACAGTAAGACTCGAATCAAAGAACCTCTTACACTTTTCATACACTCTCCCGCACCTAAATTCGACGATTGTTACTTGCTGCCGTCCAATACCCCGTTGTGTAAGGGGCGCTTGACTTTCCATGCATTTCTAGTGACCAGTACATGACCGCACTACGTCCCTGGCGGTCCTGGCACAAAATCCACGGGAGCCCATTCTTGCGAGGCGTTCAGTTGTAAACAGTGAGGTACGAAATCGTCGGGAACGTCGGCCGTGCCGTAGAACAAGAGGCAATGTATACATTTATTTGAAGCCCAGCGGTGAACGCGGTTAGCAGCTCGGCAAGGGTATTTTTTCCGTTCGGATCGTTTATGGAATCCCAGGCTATTGTGTTAGACACACAGCCGACCGACGAGCCAAACGACGCTCCCGACAGTGTGATAGCGCAAATCGTATCAACATCGTCGCATCCCATGCTGACGATGGTGCGTGAACCGGTGTATTCAGCTGCTGACGTCGCCAGCGAAAAAATGGCGGATAGAGCGAATGCCGCTATCCACTTACAACAATGTTTACACATAACATGCATCCCTTCGATGTTTTCTCTGTTGGCCGAAGTGCAATCGCCCTTTTCGTCTACCTACGAGCGTGATACTGAGAGCAACTTCGTTACGGCTCATACTTGATGCGTGGAAATTGGTCGGAGGCCCCGATGCGGTCTGCCAAATCACGCTACTCCTATGCTGTGCAGCAAAACCAGACTCGAATTCAATCCGTAATGTTTGATTGCGCGCGCGATGAGATGAAGAAGCATCTACGCGTCTAGTCAAGACTAAGATTCCGACGCCACGTCCGCACACAAATGAATTGCAGTCCGCACTCGCACCTCACAATCGCTAACTGTGCATCGACTTCCAATTCATCCGGGCCGCTCAGGTGCAGGCGCCGCTGATTTTCGTGCACTTCCCAGCACAACGGTAATGATCGTGTGCTTTTGGGTCTGGTAGGCTCAAACACGTCCACCGGGCGGCACCTCAGAAAAAAGTTGGGTGCAAGTAGTGGGGTGAGACACCCGTGATTGCCCGCCTATGGCCATAAGGTCCACCGTGGAAACTTCTGCGGGCAGTTCGGGGAAGATGCGTTCGGCCAAAATCGATCAAGCGATGAACCGGATAACACCGCTCGCGCACTAGCAGAGGCATGGTCGCTCTTGGAACACTCAGGAATGATTGCCCCGGAGCCAAATGACAGCACCTGGTTCTTTGTTACCCGTCGCGGGCTGAAGGCTGCTGAAAACGCAGATGCGTACAAGCAAGAGGTACTTCGATTTAGATTACCCCCAACGGCGTTCCACCACGATCTGCGCGGTGCAGCCTACGATGCGTTTGTGCGCGGCAACTTCCAATAGGCCATCGGCGAGGCATTCCGCTTGCTTGAGGTGCGGGTGCGGACCGTTTCAGAATTGACCTCAAGCAGCGTGCAGTTAACGCGCGACGCCTTCAACGAGGACACCGGGCCGCTCAGATCCCAATCAACCGACAAGGCAGAACGGCAAGCGCTAGCTCATCTCTTTGCAGGGGCTTTCGGATGGGTCCGGAATCCCGCGATGCACCGGGATCTTGACATCGATGATGTGCACCACGCAGTCGAGCAGTTAATGCTGGCAAGCCTTCTGCTGCGCATGGTGGATGCGCACGATTGGTTATTGCGATGACGGGGTGTCTCTGCCGCAAGGGCACGCATCGTTGCGTCCGGGCTTCATGAGGGAATTGTCGCACGGGCAGCGGGCGTCGCGCTCGCAGTACGCGCGAGCGCGCAATCCTCCACGGGGCGTGCCCGCCTTCGACCTCGGGATCTGTGAGGCAGTGCCAGCCAGGTGATTGACAGCACCTGACCCACTGGTAATACTATTGGTATGAAAGTCGCCGTCTCCATACCCGACGAAGTCTTCAGCGAAGCCGAGGATCTGGCGAAACGCCTAAAGGCCTCGCGCAGCGAGATCTACAGCCGTGCACTCGGTGAATTTCTGGGTCGGCATGCGCCCGATCGCGTGACGGCGGCCATGAACGACGTCATCGCCGACGTCGGTGAGAAGTCCGATGCCTTCAGCCGGCGCGCGGCGCGCGGTGTGCTGCGGAAAGTGGAGTGGTAATCGAACAGGCGGAAGTTTGGTGGGCCGACCTCGATGACCCCACTGGGTCCGAAGCCGGATATCGCCGGCCTGTGGTCGTCGTCCAAGGCAACGCGCTCAACCGTAGTCGCATCGGCACCGCCGTGTGCGTTCCGCTGACCAGTAATCTCAGGTGGGCCGATGCCCCCGGCAATGTGCTCTTACCTAGTCAGGAGTCCGGGTTGGGGCGGAACTCGGTCGCGAACGTGTCCCTGATCGTCGCCCTAGACAAGCAGCAACTCACCGAACGCATCCGCAAGATCCCGCGCCGCCGATTTGAGCTCATTCTCGCGGGCATCGATACGATCCTCGGGCGGTAGGTCGGCGGGTCGTGTTGGCAAATTCCTGGAATCCGTTCTGCATCTGAGTCGCGCCCGTCGGAATAATGCTGTTGGGACAATCTGGGACAGCCAGGCCATGACGCCGAATGACATTGAATTACATTGCGTGACGCTAAGTGACTGTTGCGCTTGACCCTCTCCTCACATATCGTTGATCTGTAAGGCCCTGACATCCGTTTCACACGGCAGGGGTCACAGGTTCAAGCCCTGTACCGCCCACCATAAATCAATAACTTACGAAAAATCGGTCCCGGCAGTACGGCAAAATTACGGCATATTCTGTGCGAGATTGCTCTAGACGAGCATGGACGCGCATAGACACAAGAGTGAGAGCGCCGGCCATCCAAGTCGGGGCTGAGGTCGCGCCCTTCGGCGGTCCTGCCAAAGTCGATACCCGCCGCGACTAGCCTTGTGACCCCGCCTTAGGCTGATAAGGATTCAGGTCCGACGCAGGGATCGGCAATGCGTAACCCGCCAACGGGTGCTTGAAATGCCAGGGATTGAACTGGCGTCCCAATGCCTCAACAATGGGCTGGCTGGAGCGATCTGGCGGAAGTTCAGCGCTCGGTGGTGCCGTCGGGAAGGTCACTCGTTCCCGCTGAAGTGAAGCATAGTAAGTCATGGTGACGGTAATCCCCTGAATCTTCCAATGGCCGTCTTCCCGTACATACAAGTTCTCATAAATTCCGTCAGCGAATAGAAACGTGGACGTTGTGGGCGGTGAGTTACCCTGCACCTCCGCTCTGGAACGTGCACGCGCGTGCTGGCGATCCTCATCCACCGTAATCATCAATTGCTGCTGAACGTGATTGATCACTTCGTCTTTCAACAGGCCCCAGCGCCCATTGCCGAGCACGTGAAGCAAGAACTCATGAATGCGTTCCTTGCCTTCGTAGCGACCTCGGCCACCAATTTCCATCCAGGCCCCATGATTTGAAAACAGGTCCGCCATCTCCCGGAACATCCGGTTATCGATGAAGAACCCGTAACAGTACTGCAGGCGCTGAATCTCGTCCTTGTCCTGAAGGATCCCAAGATCGTACTCAAGACGCTCGATGCGGACGGCCTGCTGATCGATGTGCGCACGCAGCGCCGCAAGTTCAGCTTCAATGTTCATGCTTGCTCCTGAAGAAGCAGTGGTCATTTCCAGACGAGACGAGTGGCGTTATGGGGCACCCGTTGAACGCAACGCCGCCACCACCAGTGACAGGGCTGGTGAGGCGCGACGACTCGGATAATACAAGTGGTACCCGGGATAGCTCATCGCCCAGTCCTCGAGCACCGAAACCAGAGCCCCCGCTTCAATGGATTCGCGCACCAGATCATCGGGAACCCAGGCCAGGCCGTGTCCTGCAAGCGCCGCATTCACGATGAGTTCGTCCGTGTTAAAGGTGAGGCGTCCCGTGACGTGAACATTCACCCAATGCGATTTCCAGCCTTTGTGCGTCCAAAAGGCGAAGTACCTGCATCTGCGCAGCTGACTTTTCGCTCCTCAGTAGCCGATAGTGAAGCGCTTGCGGATGTGCTTTCCCTGTTCGAGCTCATCGACCAGCGCAATCGCGTAATCGTCATACGAGATCGAGCTCTTGCCATCAGGAGCCGCGACGACCTCATCGAGGCCGAGACGGAACTTGCTGGTGCGCTCGCCCGGTCCGATGTTCACGGCCGGCGAGAAGAAGGTCCAGTCCAGCTGTGAATCGGTCTTCAGCAGTTTGAGCAGTTCCGCGCCCTCCTTTATCGGAGGCAGCCACTCGGCCGGGATCTGCGGATTGTCCATGACCAATTTCCCATCGGCCGCCTTGAGCGACCCGGCGCCGCCGACCGCGATATAGCGTTTCACCCCGGACTTGCGCACGGTCTCGAGCACCTTGGCCGAAATGCCCGGATTGAAGGGGGCCGAGGTGATGACAGCATCGTGTCCGCGCACCAGGGCGGCGGTCCGGTCGGTGTCGGTGACGTCGCCCTTGACCGAGCGAAGATTCGGTGCATCGGGCGCCTTTTCCGGATTGCGCACGATAGCGGTCACCGCGTGTCCGCGCTTGAGCAGTTCCGCCGTAATCTTGGTGCCGATTCTGCCGGTCGCGCCAATGAGTGCCACTTTCATGCCGTATCCCCTAACCGTTGCTTGAGTCAGTATTGAAGGGTGTGTCGTGAGCCTCGCAGTATACCGCCTTGGCCGTCGGAGCTTGGTTTGCCCGCCTCCTCTTGCCCACTGGTCGCTTCCCGGAGGTCAAACATCGACCCGCGACCGCACGGGTTGCCGGCACGCCTGCCAGAGATTCGGCAGAGCTCGGAAGCATGTCGGCGTGTGGACGACACGAGTTCCTGCAGTTTGACTACGCCAAGAAGCGGTCGCTCATTTGGCTTCCCGCAGCCGCTGGACCTCGGCGCCCGTGATCGCAGAGGCCCTGGCGCCAAAGCGCGCGACCACATAGTTTGACACCGCAGCGATATCCTCGTCCGGCCACACCGCACCAAACGCCGGCATGACGGCGATGTCGCTCGAGGGCGGCAATGTCGTCGCACCTCGCAGCACCGCCAGCGCCACATTGGTCGCGGTCGGATCGTTCACCGCGCGCGTTCCAGTCAGTGTCGCATGCGGCACGGAGGGGTTCGTGCCAGTCCACGTGTGGCATCCGGCACACATGCTCGCGAACAGTGCCTCGCCTCTCGGATTCGAGCCTGCGGCGAGGCCCTGTGCCGGATCCTCGGACGCGGGCTTGAGCCTGGGGGCCGGCAAATCCGGCGTCGGGATAGGAGGAACGGTACGTACGTATTCGGCGATCGCGCTCACATCCGTAGCCGTCAGCTTCTGGAAGCTCAGATGGACGGCCTGCGCCATGGGGCCAAAGGCGGTGCCGCGGTCCAGTGAATGGCCGGTTTTCAGATACCCCTCGAGGTCCTGCCGGCTCCAGCCACCGATGCCCGAATCAGCATCGCTTGTGAGGTTGTACGCCCGCCAGCCTTCGGACAGACCACCGGCAAACTTGTGGCGGTTGTCGAGGGACTGCAGCGCTGTGCGCGGCGTATGGCAGTCGCCGCAATGTCCGAGCGCTTCGACCAGATAGGCCCCGCGGTTCCAGGACAGCGGACGGTCTGCGACGGGCTGGAAACGCACGTTCGGGTCAAAGAGCCGCGACCAGATTGCCATCAGCCAGCGTTGGTTGTACGGAAACCGCAACTTCGTCGGCGGTGGAACGTTACTCTGCGGCGGCAAGCTGAACAGGTAGGCCTTGATCGCCAGCGCATCGGCATCGGTCAGGTAGGTGTACGCGGCATAGGGAAAGGCCGGATAGAGCCAACCCTTGTCCTTGCTGATGCCCCGGTGCACGGCCTTGAGAAAGTCCGCATCGGTCCAGGTTCCGATACCCGTCCTCGGATCAGGCGTGATGTTGGGAGAGTAGATCGTTCCAAACTCGGTCTGGAACGCCAGGCCGCCGGCAAACGGCTTGCCCCCATCGGCGGTGTGGCAGGCCTCGCAGTCGGCTGCCTCGGTCAGATACTTGGCCCGCGCAAGCACATCGGTTTGTGCAAAGTCCGCCGGTACGCCGGTCGGGGACCCCGGATATTCGGCGAGCATGAGGCGCTTGCCACCCGCAAAGGCCATCGGACCGGGCCGTATGGCAGCCCAGGCCAATACCCCGAGGCCAGCGCACAGGATGATGCCGGCGATGATTCCGATGCGCTTGCCAGTCATGCCGCGGAGCTGCTGCCTGCGATCCCGTTTTCCTGCATCTGCGCGGCGCGGTGTATCGCCTTGCGCACACGATTATAGGTGCCGCAGCGGCAGATGTTGGTCACGGCTGTATCGATGTCGTGGTCGGTGGGGTTTGGCTTGTTCTTCAGCAGCGCCACTGCCGCGAGGATCATGCCTGACTGGCAGTAGCCACACTGAGGCACGTTTTCCTCGATCCAGGCTCGCTGAACGGGATGACTCTTATCCTTCGACAGCCCTTCTATGGTGACAATGGATTGACCGTTCACTGCGCTCACCGGTACGACGCAGCTGCGCGTGGGCCGCCCGTTCAGCAATACGGTACAGGCGCCACACAGTCCCAGGCCACAACCGAACTTGGTCCCGGTCAGCGCGATTTCATCGCGCAATACCCACAGCAGCGGGGTGTCGGCCTCGATATCGACGCTGTGGTCCGTGCCGTTGACGTTGAGAGTAACCATGTTCAGTTCCTTGCGACCTTGAGTGAAAGTTGATGCTTGGACAGCGGTAGCGATCGCAAACGCTGCCCCGTCGCAGCATAAATGGCATTGCCCAGTGATGGCGCAATGGGTCCGGTGCCCGGCTCACCCACACCGCCGGGGGCAGCCGTGCTCGGCACAATGTAGGTCTCGACGTTCGGCATCTCCGGTAGCGTCAGCGCCGGATAGTCGTTGAAATTCGTCTGCATGACTGCGCCGTTCTTGAGCGTGATCTCGCCGCGCACCGCCGCCGTCAGGCCGAATGCCATACCCCCTTCAAGCTGCGCCCTGATGTTGTCGGGGTGAACGGCCACGCCACAATCGATGGCCTGCACCACTCGATGCACCGTTACGAAGCGGTCTTTGACCTCTACCTCAACGATGGTCCCGATGAAGCTCCCGAAGGCCTCGAACGCCGAGATGCCGAAAGAATGCCCGGCGGGCGGATGCTGCCAGTCAGCCTTTTCGGCCATAAGGTCCAGAACCGCCAGCTGGCGTCGGGCGCCTTCGTTGTCATGCTGCAGCATCGCGCGCCGGAACTGATACGGATCTTTGCCGGCGGCGCGCGCGAGCTCATCGATGAAGCCTTCCATCATGAACGGGTTATGCGAGTGGTTGACCGAACGCCAGAATCCGAAGCGCACGCCCAGGTCCTTGTTCAGACCCGTGACGTAAAAATTGGGAATCTGATAGTGCGCGTCCGCCACCGCTTCGACGAAGAACGGCGGGGCACCCGGACGGCCGATGCCAGGCGCCGATGCGCTGATCACCTTGGCTTCAAGTGCCACGAGCTTGCCGGCTGCATCCAGGCCGCCGCGAAATCTGATTGCAGCGGCCGGCCGGTAGAAGTCATGCTGGATGTCTTCCTCGCGGCTCCAGATCAGCTTGACTGGTTTGCCATCGGTGGTTTTTGCGGCCTTCACCGCCTGCGTCACGAAGTCCGCTTCGCCGCGTCGGCCGAAGCCCCCGCCGAGATACTGCACATGCACCTTCACGCGAGCCGGTGCAATGCCGAGCGCGACGGCGGCGGCCGTCTGCGCGGCCTGCGGATTCTGGGTGCCACACCAAACCTCGCAGCCCGCATCCGTGACCCGCGCCGTACAGTTCATGGGCTCCATGCACGCATGCGCCAGATAGGGAACCTCGTAGCTCGCCTCCACGCGTTTCGCGGCGGTTGCCAGAGCCGCCTCCACATTCCCGTCGTGGCGAGCCACAATGCCCGGCTCGTCGAAGCCGGCGTGCAGCTGTTTGGACACTTCCTCACTGTCTAGTCCTGCAAGCTGGCCTAGCTCGTACTCCACATTGACGCGCTCAAGTGCCTTGCGCGCCTGCCAGTAGGACCGCGCGACCACCACCACTCCATCTTCGAGCGGCACGGTGCCACGGTACGCGGGCATGCTCCTGCAGGCGTTGTCGTCAAAGGATTTGAGCTTGCCACCGAAGGTGGGGCAGGTCTTGACCGCGGCGTACAACATGTCAGGAAGCGTCACGTCGATCCCGTATCGAGCGCTGCCATCAACCTTGTCGGGAACATCGATACGAGGTGGAGAGCTACCGATGACCGTGTACTGAGCTACT
>Ga0210385_10000707_pt1 | contig 22016 bp, 18 predicted proteins | sample IncBWH26OmetaG_FD_160107 | JGI IMG/M metagenome (GOLD analysis project Ga0210385, IMG submission 160107) | Forest soil microbial communities from Barre Woods Harvard Forest LTER site, Petersham, Massachusetts, United States - Inc-BW-H-26-O ...
GATGGGTGTGCGGCGGCGCAACAATACGCTGGTGTATTCGACGACGAACCCGTTTCTTTTTACGGGCCGGGTTTTGCTGCAGACGGGCCAGGGTCAGTACCGGGTGGTGGACGGCACGATGACGAACTGCCGGCTCCCGCGTCCAGACTGGCAACTGATTGCGCGGGCCATCAAGATGGATAGAGGAACGGCTTCGACGGCCAATGCATTTTTTAAACTGTTTGGCGTTCCCATCTTTTATTTGCCCTACTTGCGGCATCCGGTGTCCGATTCGGGACGCGAGAGCGGGCTGCTGATTCCGGTCTTGAGCAACTCGTCGATCAAGGGATTTGTGTTTGGCGAGCAGGTGTACTGGGCCATCAATCGCAGCATGGACATGGTGGTGGGGTCGGAATACTACTCGAAACGCGGCTGGGCGCCAAATGGCGATTTTCGTTACAAGGGCCAGGGCCTGAATCACATGACGGTGCGCTGGAATGCGCTGCTCGACCGTGGTGTCGAGGCCACGCCTCCGGCCACAGGGCTGGTGAACCAGGGCGGCGTGGATATTTTGGCCGAAGGCAGGAGGGACCTATCGCCGGAGACGCGCGTTGCCGCCAACACCGAGTATCTGTCGAGTTATGTGTATCGGCTTGTGTTCAACGACAACTACTCGCAGGCGGTCAACTCCGAGGTCTTGAGCAACGTTTCGCTGACGCATGCGCACGATGGCTTTGTTCCCTCGGGGTATTTCGGGAGGCTGCAGACTTTTGCGAGCAGCACGCAGGGCGACGAAGCAAGAATTCTGCATTTACCGACGCTGCGGTTCGATTCGCTGGACCGGCCGCTTGGTTCTTCGCTTCTGTACTGGGGACTGGGATCGTCGCTGAGCTATTTGTCTCGCGCCGAGCCTGATTTTCATGCACGCAATGTGGGGCGAATCGATATCTATCCGCATCTTTCGCTGCCTTTGACGGAAGGCGGCTGGAGTGTTGTTCCGGAGGTTGCGCTGCGCGGAACGTTTTACTCGGGGAGCCAGACCCCCGACCTGACCGGCTCGAATGGCGGGACACCGTACATCAGTCACGAAGCGCTGTTCCGGGGCGATGTTGAAGCGTCGATCGATCTTCGTCCTCCGGCCGTGGAGCGCGACTTTACTCTGAGCCACTGGAATCGGGTGCTGCGGCATGTGATTGAGCCGGAGATCGAATATCGGTTTGTAGGGGGAATCGGCGCACAGGCGCGAAACGTGCTGCTCGTGGACACGTCGGATATTGCAACGGACACCAACCAGGTGGGCTTCTCGCTGACGCAGCGCTTCTATCTCAAGTCACTGGACGGGAAGCCTTGCGCGGAAACAGCGCCGGAAAAGACCGGCAATTGCAATGCACCGCGCGAGTGGGCAAGCTGGCAGATTGCGCAAGAATTGTTTATCGACCCCAACTTTGGCGGGGCGCTCATTCCGGGACAGCGCAATGTGTTTGACTCGACGCTTGATTTGAGTGGTATTGCGTTCTTAACCGTTCCACGCAACATCTCCCCTGTGATTTCGCGGCTGCGGTTTGAGGCGGTCAGGAACCTGCGCATGGAGTGGGATTTGGACTACGATCCGCGCGCGGGACATTTTGGGGCGGATAATATCTACGCGGGTTACAGCTTTGGAGGAACGACGGTTGGAGTGGGCCATGCCTTGTTAAACGCCGTGGATGAGCAAGGCAGTGCCGCGACGACAATCCAGAGCCAGATTGTGCAGCCCTTTCTGGAGATTGGCAAACAAAGCCGCGTGGGATTCAACCTGGCAGCCAATGGCGGCTACGACTTTGTCCACAATACGCTGCAGTATGCCGGGGTGCAGGCTGTCTACAACTGGGACTGTTGCGGACTGACCCTTGGCTATCGCCGGTTTGAGCTGGGCAACACGACGACGGTGAATCGCGACGAAACGGAGTGGCTTTACAGCTTTACGCTGGCAAATTTCGGATCGGTGGGCGACATTCGGCGGGCGAACAGCGTCTTCAGGGATCCCGCTCTGCCACCGGCTTTTTGAGCGGGAATGCGATCCGGGCAAAATGGCAGAACTCGGCGGTACGGAAGGTGCTTGGGCTGCGGCTGGGCTGGCCAAAGAGGATGAAGGATACGATATTCTTAGAGTAGAGGATTCCAACTTGCAGCGTTTCATGATTTCCGCTGTCCTGCTAACTCTCGTATTTGCTGCAGGATGCAAAGCGCAGCCCGCAACTTTGACCCCGGCTGAACAGGAAACAAATCGACAGATCGAGATCATGATCCGGTCGAAGTTTAATGTGCCGCAGGACTACACCGTTGCGATTGGCGCGCGGACGCCGAGCAAGTTTGCGGGCTATGACACTCTGCCCGTTACGCTGACGCGCGGACCAAAATCGGTGCCGTTTGAGTTTCTGCTCTCCTCTGACGGGAAGACGCTGGCACGGCTGGAAACTTTCGATCTGGCAAAGAATCCGGCGCTGATGATCGATACAGCAGGGCGGCCGGTGCGCGGCAATCCCAATGCAAGAGTGACGGTGATCAACTTTGACGACCTCGAGTGTCCTTATTGCGCGAGGATGCACCAGTCCTTGTTTCCTTCGACACTGGAGCACTACAAGGACAAGGTTCGGTTCATTTACAAGGACGATCCTCTAACCGAGCTGCATCCCTGGGCGATGCATGCGGCAGTGGATGCGAATTGCCTGGCGGCACAAAGCGGCGATGTTTACTGGACCTACGTGGACTATTTGCATGAGCATGGCCAGGAGGTTACGGGCGAAGACCGCGATGTGAACAAGAGTTATGCGGCGCTTGACCGCATTGCACGGCAGGAGGGAACGCTGGGAAAGCTGGACAGCGCCAAGCTCGATGCCTGCATTACCAAGCAGGATGAGACACAAGTGCGCGCATCGAGGAAAGAAGCGGACGATCTGGAGATCGACGGAACGCCGGCTCTTTTTGTGGACGGCGAGCGGATCAATGGAGCGCTTCCGGAGGACCAGGTGTGGCAGGTGATTGACCGGGCCCTGCGGGCCGTGGGGGAAGTACCGCCGCCGGTTCAAGCCCAGCCTGCCGCTACCCCGCAAAGCCAAGGCTCCAAGGGCTCGGGGCAATAACGACAATCGCCAAAAAGCAGCACAAAAAGCGCCCGACGGGACACGGCCCCGATAAGACGCGTCCTATCGCAGAAGCGGCTTGAGGATTTATCCTGTTAAGCCGGAAGCTGTAAAAGGCTCCCCAGGAGATTCAAAGGTTGCAAGTCGAAGCGCTTTTCTTCCATCACCGTCCAGCCGCCTGCCTTGTAGCGGGCGGATTGGTGCTGGCGGCAATTTCCGGCTGCCACAGGCCGCCTTCTCCAGATGTGGTGGCGACAGTAAACGGGAAAGATATTCAGAAGGCTGAGCTGGAGAAGGATTATCGGCTGAGCCTGGGCGACAATCCGCAGCAGCCGAGCGCCGAGCAGGCGGACATTGTGCGGTTGAATATTCTGCACCAACTGATCGAAGACGAAATCATCCAGCAGCGCGCAGCGAAGCTAAACCTGGCAGCAAGCGATGAAGACGTGAACGCCAAGCTGACGGAGATGAAGGCGCCTTATACGCAGGAAGAATTCGACAATCAGCTCAAGCAACGCAATATCACTTTGGACGATTTGAAGCGAGACATCCGGCGTTCGCTGACGCGCGAGAAGTTGCTGAACAAGGAGATCGAGTCGAAGATCAACATTACGGACTCGGACATCACCGGCTACTACAACGCGCACAAGTCAGAATTCAACCTGATTGAGCCGCAGTATCGGCTGGCACAGATTGTGGCGGCGGAGGGGGCGACGCCGGCAAACGGCAGCGTGCCTGGGAAGGTTGTGAGCGACGCCGACGCGAAAAGAAAGATCCAGGCGCTATATAACCGGCTGCGCAGCGGCGACGATTTCGGAGCGCTGGCGAACCAGTTTTCCGACGATTCGAACACCGCTTCGAATGGCGGGGATATGGGATTCATCAATGAATCCGCACTCCACAATGACCAGGCAGCTTATGACGCCATCAACAAGCTGAAGCCGGGCGAGATCAGTGAGCCAATGCCGGTGTATGGAAATACAGGACCGGAGCGCAGAGTGATTGGGTATGCAGTGTACAAGCTGCTTGCCCGGGAGCCGGCAGGACAGCGCGCGCTGAACGACCCGAGGGTGCAGCAGACGATTCGCCAGGGATTGCGCGACAGCCACGCGCAGCTGTTGAAGAATGCGTATTTCGAGATGCTGCACGACCAGGCCGCGGTGCGGAACTACTATGCCGAGCAGATCTTGAAGAACGGCGCCCAGTAGAAAATCTTCTTCACTCAAAAAACAGAAGCGATGGTGAGGCCGCGGGCTTTGGTGTTTGCGGCTTTCTGCGGCGTGGCGGCTTTCTGCGCGGGAGTGGATGGCCCTGCGCATGAAGGTGTCTGGGGCTATTCGAGCGCGAACAACGTGTGCAGGGAACATGCATGCGGCGCGCATCCGTGGATCCGAGGCGAAGCCGCCGAGCATCAGATCTACGGAGATTCGCAGGAAAGCCGCTGAAGCCGCAGGGCAATGAGGGGCCTGGGGTGAGATTCACACAGAAAAGTAAAACGGCCTCCGCACAAATACGGAGGCCGTTCGATTGGGATGAACAAGCGACTATTTCAGGTTGCCGCTCGAATCCATGGTGATGCCGCCCGGGCCCTTATCCTTCTTCTCTTCGTTGGCCTTGCGGGTACCCATGGCCTTGGTGCGCCAATCTTCTGCCGAAGCAATGTCTGCCTTGACCGCTGCGGGGTTTCCGTAGTCGACGTCGGCCTTGCGGCGGTAGATCAGGTTCAGATAGGCCATTGCGTCGTCGTAGTTTGCACGGTTGGCGACTGCCTGATTGAGGTATTGAAGTCCTTCTTCGATCAAGGGAGAGTTTTCTTCTTTGATCTGGTCCATGACCTTCTTGGGCGCCTTGGAGTTTCCTTCGCCGTCGTCGTTGATGCCGGCGGGGACGAGTGCCTTGAGGACATTCTCGTGTGCCTGAGTCCAATCGATTACGCCAATGGTGTAGGCCGCTTCAGGATCTTTGGGGTCGACAGCGAGGACTTTCTTTTGCCAATCCTTGGCTTCGTCAAGCTTTTTGATATTGAAGTAAATGCCAGCAATTTGTTTGAGGCTGTTGACATCGCTCGGGTTTTTCGCAAGAACGTCCTGGAAGATGCTGATGGCCTGATTGGCCGTCTTCACATTCTCAGCCGTATCGAGACCGGGCACGATGTTCTGGGAGAGCGCTGTGGCAAGGTAGCTTTTTGCCATAGGAAGGGAAGGGTCGAGCTCGGTGGCTCTCTGGAAGTGCCCGATGGCCTCTTCGTACTTGCCAGCCTTGTAGGAATCGACGCCCTTATTCAACTGGTCGCGGGCAGCCAGGCGGTTGCACCCGCTCATGGAGAGCACCATGCCGGCCAGAACTACCGCGAGCGCCGTAAAACGTGCGGGTCCATTCATGTTCGTTTCTTCTCCTTCAGGTCGTGTCTCAACGAAGCGCGCCTGGATATTTCAAAACTTCTGGCCTTGAGTGGAACCTCGCGAACCAGATTGAAAAATTGTACTCCCGTCCTTTGCGCAGTCATTGTGTCGACGGTCGCAAGAGGCAGCGAGCCTATTGGCTGTACTGCGAACCCGGGGTCATCAAACCTACGTGATCGATACCGGCAGTGTGGCTGATGTCGATCACTTGAGCAACCTGTGTGAAACTCAATGCGTCGTCGCCTTTGACGAACAGGACCCGTTCCGCACGGTTCGCATAAATGGCGGCAAGGCGAGCGGGGAGTTCGCTCATAGCCACGTTTTGCTGATTGATACGGTAAGTGGGTTTGGCGCCGTGGCCTTTAAGAACTTCGAGCACCACGGCGTTTGGGTCAGCTGAAGCATTTTTCAGAGTGGGCCGCGGAATGCTTGCGGTTTCTCCCCTGGGCACAGCGGGGACGATCACCATGAAAATAATGAGCAGGACCAGCAAGATGTCGATCATGGGAGTGACGTTGATCGAGGAGGTCATTTCTCCGGTATTGCTGCTCGCTGTCATGGCATTCCCCTTTTGCCTTGCGGGAGTTCTCGGAATCCGTCGCTTTACTGGCCGGCCAGAATCTTAGGCGTCATGAGGCCGATGTGATCCACGTTGGCAGCCCTGCCGATGTCGATCACCTCAGCGACGTAACGGAAATCGAGATTGTCGTCGCCCTTGACGAACATTACGCGTTCGGCACGGTTCGAGTAGATCTCGGTCAGCCTGGCAAGCAGCTCAGACTTTTGCACGTCGGTCTCGTTGATCTTGTACAAGGGGGCAGCGCCGGCCCGATAAAGCACCTGAACCACGATGGTGCGGTCGTTGGGCTGCTGCTGCTGCTGCGGATTCTTGGGCGGCTGGGGCACGAGAGCGTCCAGACCCTTCGGCGTCACCGGTACGATGACCATGAAGATGATCAGGAGCACCAGCAGAATATCGATCATGGGGGTGACATTGATGTCACCCATCGCGCCACCACCACCCCCGGTTGTCATTGCCATGGCTTCAAACTCCTCGAGTTGAACCTAAAGTTGATAAAGCTCTCTGCGAAGGATTACTCTCCGCCGGAGAGTCCGGCTTCGCGCTTCTGCGTCAGCAGGCCGACTTCGTCGACGCCGGCGGTGCGAACCGCATCAATGGCATCTTCAACAGCGCGGTACTGTGCACGCGCATCGGCGCGGATAAAGATGGTTTTTCCTGGCGTATCGGCCAGCTTGTCACGCACTTTTGCGCCGAGCTCACTGGTAGCGACGTGGTCCTGACCGAGAAAAACGCCGCCGTCGCGCGTAATGGCAACAACGATCGCATCTTCCTTGTCGGCGTCGGGCATGGAGGTGGGATTATCCACCTTCGCCATGTCGACAGCCACCTTTTGCTGCAGCATGGGAGTGATGACCATGAAGATGATCAGCAGCACGAGCATCACGTCCACCATGGGTGTGACGTTGATGTTCGAGTTGATCTTGCTTCCTTCGTTTCTGACTGCAACTGCCATTGGATTGGCTCCGTGCCTTTGAGATTTTTGCTCCGGACGGCATCCGGATGTAGCGGTCTGAGCCTCGTCGGACTCGGGCTGGAAGAAGGCGGCGGACGGGAGGGTGTGTTGGCACTCTCCCGCCGCCTAATCAGTTCCCGCTCGGGTCGTTCTTTGCGTGATTAGCGCTTGTTGCTCTGCTTGATGAAGTAGTCGATCAATTCGCTGGACGAGTTATCCATTTCGACGTCGAATGCTTCCACGCGACCCGTGAAGTAATTGAAGGCCATAACGGCAGGGATGGCCACGAGCAGACCGAAAGCCGTGGTGACGAGGGCTTCAGAGATACCGCCTGCGACCGCGCCGATACCCGAGGTCTTCTGTGTAGCGATCTGCTGGAAGGCGTTCAAGATGCCGACGACGGTGCCGAACAGTCCGACGAACGGAGCGGTGGAACCGATGGTGGCCAGAACGCTGAGGCCTCTCTTCAGCTTGGCGTGAACGATCGCTTCTGCGCGATCGAGCGCGCGCTGCGAGCTCTCGATGTTGTTTTCGGTAGCGGCCCCGCCGGAAGCGCGGAACTCCTGCAGACCGGCCTGGACCACTTCAGCCAGGTGGGACTTCTTGTTGCGGTCGGCGATCTTGATCGCCTCTTCAAGCTTGCTGTCCTTCAGTGCGCCGGCAACCTTGGGCGCGAATTCGCGCGACTGTTTGCGGGCGGCAGAGAAGTAGAGATAACGATCAATCATCACGGCCAAAGACCAGATGGACTCGATGAAGAGCAGGACGGCTACGGCCTTGGCCAGGTAGCCCATGTGTTCCCACAGCCCCATAGGGCTGAAGCTGACTGTCTGCTCTTCCTGGAGCATTGCCAGGCTGCTGACCGTGTGCGAAGCGAAATGTGCGAGATGAGCGAGAATCACTGAATCGTTCCTCCTAAGGAGTTGTCTTGTGAACTGCGACTACCTGTAAGTGCTAGGAATGCGGCTCCTTCGGATTCGCATTCAGGTCAAATGCAAAGCCCTTTTCCCAAGCGCGGGGAAAAGGGCCGGTAATCAAATCAACCACCCAGGCTGAAGATGACGTTGATGGTGGTGTCAACTTCGACGGGATCGTTGTTGAGAAGGTAAGGGCGATAGCGCCACGAGTGCACCGCGTCGAGAGCAGCCTGCTGCAACATGGCAGGTCCGCTGATCACTCGGAGATTCTCGATGGTCCCGGTCTTGGAAATGGTGGCTTGCAGGATCACCGTTCCGGAAACGCGGGCGGCTTTGGCGATCGGCGGGTAGACTGGCTGTGTTTTCTGCAACAACATACCGACGGCGACGCCTGCTGAAATGTTCACTTTCTTAGGAGGCGCGGCCTGCACCTTGGGAGCCGGTCCGCTGCCGAAGACGCTGCCCATCACGCCATTGGCGCTTCCGCCGAGACCTTCCATACCGGCGACGCCAAAGCTGGATGGAGGCGCTTCTTTTTGGTCCACCATCTTAATGTCGTGAGGAATGCGGGTCGGCGCGGTGAGTTGGTTGTTCATCATTTCCGACTGCACATGAACGACGTGCACTTCGGGTGGCGGCGGTGGAGGCGGAGGTGGCGGCGGTGGGGGCGGCGCAGTCAACAGGGTCTGCTGCATGGCAGCAGGCAGAGCTTCGGGGTAGATCAACGGAATCAAGATCAGGGTCAACAAGATGGCACCGTTGATTCCGAAGGTCAGAATCATCCAGTACCTGCTTTTGCTCTTAATCCTGCCGTTGGATTCAAATGTGGAATCTTCAAACATGGCCAGCCTCGAATCGGGTGTTTGTTACCTCAATTTAGACACCGGCGAAAGGTGAAATGTTCCCGGTGGTCCAAACGGTACCACAGCAGTGTGCTCCACCTATATCAGAACAATGGCCCACTTGCAAAACGTGCTCCAGAAATGGTGCAGTTCGTGTTTGAAGGCTTAAGCCTTCGAACGCTTTGCGGCAGGCAAAACCGCCGCGGTGCTTCCCTTCTCCGCGCGCCATTGCTGCCATGCCACCAGCATGGGAGCGGCGACAGCGATGGAGGAGTACGTACCGATCAAGATGCCAACCACAAGAGCGAACGAGAATCCCTTGAGCACCTGACCGCCGAAAACATAAAGCGACAACACAGTGATGAATGTCAAGCCGGAAGTGAGAACGGTCCGGCTCAATGTTTGATTGATGCTGCGATTGACGACGTCGGGGAGAGATTCGCGGCGGCTGATGCGCAAATTTTCGCGGATGCGGTCGAAGACGACGATGGTGTCGTTCATGGAATAGCCGATGAGGGTAAGGATGGCCGCGATCACGGTGAGGCTGATTTCCTGGTTGGTGAGCGCGAAGAAGCCGACGGTGATCAATGTGTCGTGGAAGCAGGCGACGACAGCGGCAACTCCATAGATGAGCTGGAAGCGGAACCAGAGATAGATCAGCATGCCAGCAAGCGAATAGACCGTTGCCATAGCAGCTTTGGTTTCCAACTGTTTACCGACGGTGGGTCCAACCACATCCACCTTCACGCCGGAGTTTTCGAAGTGGTTGTTGTAGTGGGCGCGAAGGGTATCCACGATCTGCTGGCGGCCCGCGTCGAGCGCGTTTTCGTTGTGCTGTTCGGGAAGGCTGATGAGGACTTCGTTGAGAGCGGGATCGTTGAAGGTCTGGATACGGGCATCGCGAATGCCGGCGGCGTTGATGGCCTGGCGGATGGCATCAAGGTCGGGGCGCTGGGCAAATTGCACCTGAACTTCGGTGCCGCCGCGGAAGTCGACGCCGAGTGGCACCGGGCTGCGCAGACCGCCTTCAGGGTGTGTCCAGTGCCAGCCCATCGAGCAAATGCCGGCGATGCTAAAGATCAACGAAAAGCCAAGGAAGTACCACTTTTTCCCCAGCCAATCCACATTAACGGTGCGAAACAGTTCCACTGGTTTTCTGCCTTCCTGGGACCGGAGCTCACGGGCATCCGGTTTGTTCAATTCAGTGCCGAATCGGGGTTTCCCGATTCTTAAATCGATACAAGCTCACCCGGTTTGAGCCGGTTGAGGTGCGCTTCAAAGATGAGGCGCGAGACGTAGACCGCTGTAAACAGGTTGGCGGCAAGGCCGAAGGTCAGGGTAACGGCAAATCCCTTGACCGGGCCGGTGCCAAACACAAACAGGATGGCGGCCGAAACAATGGTGGTGACGTGCGTATCAATGATGGTCACCCACGCATGGGCGAAACCCTGGTCAACGGCTGCCGAGGGGGCTTTGCCGGCTCGCACCTCTTCGCGGATACGTTCGAAGATCAGCACGTTGGAGTCGACACCCATACCGATGGTGAGAATGACACCGGCGATTCCGGGTAACGTGAGGGTCGCGCCGGAGAAGCCCATGAATCCGAGCAGGATGACCAGGTTGAGAAAGAGGGCCAGGTCGGCGTTGACGCCTGATCCGCGGTAGTAAATGAGCATGAACGCCATGACAAGGAGCACGCCGACAACGGCTGCGGTCACGCCTTCTTTAATGGAGTCCGCGCCCAGCGACGCGCCGACGGTGCGATCCTCGAGATAAACCAGCGAGGCAGGCAGCGCGCCTGTGCGGAGCATCTTGGAGAGGATATCGACCTCATCCTGCGAGAAGCTACCTTCGATTTCGCCGCGGTCGCGGATGGCGCTCTTGATGTTGGCGACTTCGCGCACGCGATTGCCGAGGATGACGGCCATGCTGTGGCCGACATTCTGGCTGGTGTAGTCGTAAAACTTGTCGCCGGCCTCGTTGGTGAGCGTGAAGGTCACGTTGCGCTGACCGGTGTTGGGGTTGGTGCTGGGATCGGCGGAGCGGAAGTCGCTGCCGGCGACGATCGGTACGCGCTGAAGGATGAAGACGCTGTCGGCGTCAGACCCGGAAGCCATTTGGCCGGATCCATGGAGCATTTCTTCATCGGGCGGGATATTGCCGGCAACGCTGGCCAGGGCTGCCTGCTCATCCTGAAACGGACCGCTGATGACGGGGTGAATCTCCAGGCGGGCAGTCTCCTGAATGAGGGACTTGACGCGGTCGAGGTCTTCGACGCCGGGCAACTCGACAAGAATCTGGTTTTCGCCGAGGCCGTATTCCTGGATGATCGGCTCGCTGACGCCGAGCGTGTCGACGCGATCGCGAATGGTCTCAATGGCCTGTTGCACCGTCTTTTTTTCGAGAGCCACCTCGATGGGGGGCTTCATGGTGAGGGTGAAGTTGTTGTCTGACCCACCGGAGATGTCATACTCGTTGGAAAATTTGGAGTCGAGCAGTGAGCGAACGTCGCTCGATTTGCCGGGCGCGATGCCCTGGATCTGAATCACTTCAGGCTTCTTTGGATCCGGCTTAATGACCTGAGAAAACGTCAGACTTGCGGCCTTGAGACTCTGCTGGATCTGGCCCGCGATGTCATCCGTTTCCTGGCTGACGGCTTCAAGAACCTGAACCTGCAAGATGAGGTGCGCGCCGCCGCGAAGGTCGAGGCCAAGATGGATGCGCTGGGTGATGCTGGCGAGAAGAGCTTTGCCAGTGAAGCCCGAGGGTATGCCGAAGATGCCGTAAATGAAGATCAACAGGACGGCAACGATGAGGGCAATTCTGCCATTGAGATTCTTTTTCATTTTTTCAGTTCTCTCGTCTGCAACCAGGAGGCGGTGGACCGCCGGCTAGCTGGACGCACTCTCCTGCGTAGTGACGGATGCGATCGCGGTCTTTGCGATTTCGAGCTTGAGATTATCGGGGGCAACACGAATGATGATGGCGTCGTCCTTGATGGAAAGGATCGTTCCGCGAATTCCTCCAGCGGTGGTGACACGATCGCCGGTTTTGATGCTTTCGAGCATGGACTGCCATTGCTTTTGACGGCGCTGCTGCGGACGAATCATCAAGAGGTACAGAATTGGAATCAGCAGAAGGGGCAGAAGCATTGAAATTCCGCCACCGGCAGCATTTCCCACGATGAACCAAGCCAAACTTGTTGCCACACTCATCCTTTACTCATTCCGCCGCAGCCGACCGATGGCGCTCGAAACATAGGCACGCAGCTTTTCGCTGGTCGCCCGAAAGAAGATTTGTCTCCGGGAACGTTCTCAGCCTCCGATTGCGTCCGGCTGAAGAACTGGAAGGAGGGTGAGGCCATGGCCGTGGGCGCGTCCTAAACCTTTTTACGCCCTCTGCCGACCTGAATCCCAGCTACCGTCTGCTTCCTTTTCGACACGGTCTTCTGCCGGGCCGGATTTGGAGGAATCTGCACTCATTTCGATGCACCTGCCCCATCCGAAATCCGAAAGAAGTCCTAGCAAGATAAGAAACGCGCAGACAGGTGTATGTCAAGGCTGGAGAACACCGCTGAGGGCCTGAAATCTCATGGAATTCGAGAGTTGGAGCTGGATTTTCGGATGTTCCAAAGGGTCGGATCGAGCCCGCGTCGTGGGAGGAATTGGGAGTGACTCGCAAATCGGCGTCTCGAAGCGAATTTCAGCGGATAGAGGAAGCTTCGACGGCCGAAGGCGAGGGCGCAACGCTCGCCGACTGCTGCATTAACCGGAAGACTCGGTCGACCAATAGCGGAGCGGAGGATGGGCACAGCTTAAACAGAGGGTGCGACCGTTTCTGGTTTCGTATCGGTTGAAGTTGATGCCTTCTCCGCATTGCGCGCAGAGAGCGCGGTCGGCTTTGTAGCCGGGCAGTTCGGAGGCGTCGACGGAAACGAGAACCCACTCAGACCGGAAGAGTTGTTCGTCCGCGAGTTCGCGATAGGCGGTCATCTGCTGCGTCTTTTTGCTTTCGATGTGCGGGTAAAGCTGTTGCGCCAGCTCGCGGGAGGTCTCGAGCGCAAGAACACGCACGGCGCGTTCTGAAGAGAGATCGACGAAGGTGGCTGCCATTTTTCCCCAGTCGCGAAACTTGAGGGTGCGCTTGCCGAGGCGGCAGCCGGTGACCATGCCAATGGCGTCGGTGGCGCATCGATCGATCTCGACGTAGGTGACGAGCCGTTTGCGGTCCTCGCCGCGCGGATCGGCAATTCCGAGATGCCTGAGTCCGAGCAAAGCCAAGCGGACGCCAAGGATCTGGCCCGGACAGATGTGGCCGTGCGCGACTTCTGCCTTGCGTAAGAGCTCGTCGAGAGATTCCATCTGCTCCGCCCGGGAAATTTGGCGTTTCAATTGGGTTTGGCCGGCTGCGGCTCCTGCTCGTCGTCGGATTCTTCAACCAGAACTGCCGAGCCGGGTACTACATCGAAGCTTACGGCATCGATTCCGGCTGGGTGAAATGTGACGCGCAGCGGCTCGCGCTGCCACTCGGTACGATCGCAGGCGGAGGTGGAAGGATTGGCAGGATCGAATGCGCCCAGCTTTTTTGCCAGGACTGGCTTGCGCGCAGCAAGCTGCGCGACCACAGCGTAAACGCTCTTGCCTGTGGACGTAAGACCGCAATACGCGGCGTAATCGCGAAACCATGCGACGTGACTGACGCCGGGATCATAGTCGGGCAGCTTGAGGGCACTCACATGACCGGTGACGCGGTCAATGAGCAACCAGGGGCCACGTTGCCAAACCCAGGCACTCCCGGGATGTGCGGGCTTGTCGCCGGGGAGCGCGTCATTCAGGCGAAGGACGCGGCGAACAACGAAGCTGCGGTCGGTGACGTCGTGAACGTCGCCGGTGGTCCATTCCTTGACGACGCTGTCGACGAGGAGCGCGCGGATCTTGAGCTCATTTTCGCCGGCAGCGGCTCCGGCAGGATCGCCGGTTTTGGAATACGGGACGCGTTTGACGGCACCAAGAAAGACGGTGTGAGGCTTTCGCGGCGCGGAGTAGAGGACCGGTCCAGCGAGAACGAATGCGAAGAACAAGAGAAAAACAACTCTCCGTCGAACGTGCATGACGGCTTTACCTCGAACTTTGTGCTGCCTCCACTGCGCGCGCTACGCGGAATGCTGTGCCTTCGTGCAGATGGGCGGCGAGTATCTGCATGCCGACGGGGAGACCAGCGTTGGTTGCGCCGCATGGCACCGAGACGCCACAGATTCCGGCGAGGCTGGCAGTGACGGTGTAGATGTCGGCGAGATACATGGAAAGAGGGTCGCCCGTTTTTTCGCCCAGCTTGAATGCGGGCATGGGCGCAGTGGGCGTGACAATGGCGTCGACTTCAGAAAACGCTCGCAGGAATTCTTCGGCAAGCAGACGGCGGACCTGCTGTGCCTTGAGGTAGTAGGCATCGTAGTAGCCGGCAGAGAGCGCGTAAGTGCCGAGAAGGATGCGGCGCTTGACCTCGGCGCCGAATCCCTCGTCGCGCGAGTGTCGATACATGGCGGACAGAGTGTCCGATGCGGGGGAACGATAGCCATAGCGGACGCCATCGAAACGTGCGAGATTGGCGCTGGCTTCAGCGGTGGCAACGAGATAGTAGGCGGGAATGGCGTAGCGCGTGTGAGGGAGAGAAACGCGCTGGATGGTGCAGCCGGCGGATTCAAGCGCGGCAATTCCCTGTTCGACTGCGGCGCGGACTTCGGGATCGAGTCCTTCGCCGAAGTACTCTTCAGGAACTCCAATGCGCAGGCCGGCGACTGGCTTGTCGCTTTCCGCGGCGTAATCCGGGACTGGCGCGGGCGAGCTGGTGGCGTCTTTGGAATCGTGGCCGGCGATGACGCCGAGGAGCGTGGCTGCATCGCGGACATTGGCCGCAAAGGGGCCGACGCGGTCGAGCGAAGACGCAAAGGCGATCAGCCCGTAACGCGAGACACGCCCGTAGGTGGGCAGGACGCCGACGACGCCGCAGAAGCTGGCCGGCTGGCGGATGGAGCCGCCGGTGTCAGACCCCAGCGTGGCTACAGCGAGGTTGGATGCCACGGCGGCGGCCGATCCCCCGCTGGAGCCGCCGGGGACGCGGTCGATGTCGACAGGATTGCGGACGGGACCGTATGCGGAGTTTTCGTTCGACGAGCCCATGGCGAACTCATCGCAATTGAGTTTGCCGAGGAGGACGGCGCCGGCCGCTTCAAGACGGCTCACACAGGTCGCATCGTAAGGCGGCTGATAGCCCTGGAGGATTTTGGAGCCGGCCGTCGCCGACGCTCCGCGCACGAGGAGCACATCTTTGATGCCAACGGGAATGCCCGCCAGCGGGCCGAGCGTTTCGCCTTTGGCAGCGGCAGCGTCCACCTTGGCGGCCTGTTCGAGGGCACGCTCCCTGGTGAGGCTGAGATAAATGTTGAGACGAGGATTCACCCGGGCAATGCGATCGTAGTATGTGGAGGCGAGATCGGATGCCTTGATGGTTCCTGCATCGATGCCGGTGCGCAGCTCTGCCAGGGACTTCGGCTTCTCTACATAAGACTCGGTCGGTTTTACTTCGCTCGGCAATCCGGCAATCCTTTCGTGGGCCAGGAGGGTTGATGATTCGCGGCGGCTGAAGATTTCAGCGCTCAATCACTTTCGGCACCTTGAAGAAAACCTGGTCGGTATCCGGCGCCTGTGACAGGACGGCGGTACGCGCGAGTGACGGCTGCTGTGTGTCGGACCTCAAGAAGGCCTCCCCCTCCGCACCCTCAAGTTCAGTGACTTGCGCCAGTGGCGCGACACCGCTGGTGTCGAGTTCGTTGAGCTGGGCGACGTAATCAAGGATGGCGTTGAGGTCGTGAAGCATGCTCTGAGCCTCTTGTGGTTCGAGCTCGAGATTGGCCAGCTCGGCCACGCGCTCAACTTCCTTTTCGGTCACTCTGGTGGTCATAGGTACTGGTGTCCCTGGAATTCAACGGTTTGCGGCAAGCCTGCTGCGCCGCCGGCATGAGCATGGCTGCTTCGAATTTCAAGTATATCGGGCTGATTTGGAATGCTGCCGGCGGCATGCGCGTGGCGAATTGGGTGGAAGCAGGCATGGTGTCAATCCACTGTCAGAGTGAGCGTTGCCTGGCGAGCTAGGCCATTGGCAGTTGCAGTGACGACGATGGAATAGGTGCCAGCAGGAGTGCTGTTGCCATTGCCTCCTCCGCCACCGCCGCCGGTGCCTCCGCCTGAACCGGCGCATGCAGACAGCGAGAGGAAGATGATCAGAAGCGCTGAAAAACGGATGAGCATCCTTTGGCGACGCCAGAAAAAGAATGGTAGAGCAATGAGACCGCAAAGAAAGAGCTTGCCCTGATCCTTGTGCATCGCGGGCTTATCGCTGGACGCAACAGAACAACCGGTTGCAATCAGGACTGTGATCGAGCCGGACGCATTGGTCGGCATAGTGACAGACGTTGGGTTGAACGAGCAGGTGGTGTGCGCGGGGAGTGACCCGCAAGAAAACGAAAACGTCGCCGAGGCGCCGCTCGCAGGAGCGAGAACAAGCGTATAGGTTGCAGTTTGTCCGCTAGCCACTGTCTGGCTGTTCGCTCCGGAGGCGGTGATGGTGTAGTCGAAACCAGTGCCGGCCAAAGGAAGTTGCGCGCCACCGGCAAGAGCGGAGCCCTCGACGGTGAGGCTTCCGGACTGTGTGCCCGCGGCGGTGGGCGTGAAGACGACATTCGCGGTGCAACTGGCGCCCACTCCCAGCATCGTCGTGCACGTGGTGCTGGAGATTTGAAACGCGGCGGAAACGCTGAGTGCAAGGTTCGTCAGAGATTCAGTTCCCGAGTTGGTGAGGGTGACGGTTTGCGAAGCAGTCGTGGACCCGACGGCGGTGGTGCCAAAAGTGAGCGCAGAGGGAGCAAATTGGATGGAAGCGGTTGGCCCCGCGAATCCACTGAGTGCGACGGAGACGGGCGCAAAAGTAGAAGAATTGACAACGAAGCTTCCAGAGACGCTGCCGAGCGCCGTTGGAGAGAAGACGATGCTTGCAGAGCAGGATGTGTTTGGCTCCAAACTTGTGCCGCAGTTGGTCTGCAAAATGCCGAAAGGCGCGGCGGCCATGAGCGAAAGAGCGAACGCGGTGGCTGCGCCGGGATTGGTGATGGTGACGGTTTGCGCCGTGCTGGCCTGTCCTGCAGCGGACGCCGTGAAGTTGAGTTGAGAGGGGTTCAGTGCGAGGTTGTAGGCTGCAAGCCCGGATCCGTTGAGAGTTACAGTCAGACTTCCGCCGGAGACATTGGCACTGACCTCGAGTTGTCCCGTGCGTGGACCGATGAGTGTGGGATTGAAGGTGACCTGGAGGTTGCAAGTCGCACCCCCATCGACAACGGCGTTCTGACAGTTGTCTGTTTCGACGAAGTCACCGCTTGCGGAGACGGCTCCGATCGAGAGGGCGATGGCGCCGGTGTTCGTCAATGTTACGGATTGCGACGCGCTTGAACTGCCAACGGCCTGGCCGGCAAACGTCAATTCCGCTGGACTCAGGTTCGCGGTGGTCAGTTGCATTGCCGCCGATGCGAGTGGAATTTGCCAGATGCCGCGACCGTAGGTGCCAGCGAGGAGCACATTCGGCGTGACACCGGGCGGGGCGGCACTCAACTGGGTGACTGGCGCTTCGGGCAAGCCGGTGCCGTAGGGAGACCAGCAGGGCGTGGTCGCGCAAGATGCGATTTGGCGCGTGATCGACACACCTTCATCGGTCGCGATGTAAGCCGTGTTTGCGTCGAGTGGATCGACGACGATGGCATTCGCCGGAGACAAGAGCAAGCCCGCATGAATGTCGAACCAGTGCGCACCGCCGTCCGTCGATCGGTAAACTGTGCGGATTGGCTTGGCATTGCTCGGCAAACCTTCGACGGTGAGATAGACGGTGGCGCCTGTGGGGTCGTGCGGATCGATGAAGATGCTCGAAATATCGAGTGCGTAAACATTCAGAGGATAAATATCGTTCGGGACCGGGTTAAATGTAAGATCCTGCCACATGGGCGGACCGGAGTAGGAAGGATTGAAGGTTGTGCTCAAGATGTGGCCGCCGAGGGTCTGGCCGCCGTCGATGGAACCGTACATGCCAACGTAGATGATCTCTGAGCCGTTGGAGAGAGGCAAAGCGGCGATGGAGCGAACGAGCGCATTGCCGTTGCAAAAGCTGCCGGTGTTGACATTGTCCAGAAAACCGCCGATGGCGTTGGCGGACGTCCATGTGCTGCCGTTCGCGGGGCCGCGCCAGACGCGGCAGGTCGCGATGAGCAATTGGGAGGGATCGAGCGGATCGACGATAAATGGTGCTGGAAGCGTCATGGTGGAACCATCGCCCGCGACGTCGGCATCGTTTACGACAGGAGAAATGCCAAAGCTGGATTGCGTGCACGGGGATGATTGTGAGCACCTATAGATGGAAACGCCGGCCTGGTTGTTGACGTACCAGTTGGACGGGTTGCTGGAGTCGATGGCGACCGACCCACCTTCACCGCTGAGCACCTGGGGCCACTGCGAGGCGGGGCCGGAAGTGCTTTTCACACCCGCGCTTCCGTTGACCCCAAGCCCGGCAAGAAGTGTGTAAGGCGAAGTGGTGACCTGCGACAGGCTGACAACTTCAGCCAGTGAACCGAGACCGTCATTCAGATTGCTGAAGTGGGTTGCGTCGCCGGTGCTGCAAACGGGGCCTGTCTCCGCAACGTCATCGAGAGAACGCCACAGGCCGCTGTCGTTACCAATAAACATTTCCGTGGAACTGGATGGATTCCACGCCATGCCATGCTGATATTCGCCGACTTGAGCGCTCATGCAGGTGGTGGAGTTCGTCGTGTTGCGCCAGATGCATCCGGCAGCAAGGCTGCATTGCCACAGGTCGTTGGCTCCGGCGAAAACCAGCGTATCCTGATTCGACGGAATCGCGGCAAGTGCGAGATTGTAGTCGCCGTTCTGAATCGTGATCGGACCGCGCAGTGGAACGTCCGCTTCAAGTGGCACCGTATTCAACTGTGTCGCAAAAGCGAAGTTCTGATTGCTGCAAATGCCGGAGGCCAGAGCGCAAGAATCTTGCCATAGACCCTGGTCCTGGTTATTGGCGTCGACTGTCCAGGCAAACGTGTCGCCAGTGACAGGATTGACGGCGAGAGCCCCGCGAAAGATGGGACAGGCAATGGAGCCGGTTGAGCCGGGGTTGGCAGGGCACATGGATGTGCTGAGGCCGGTGCCTGGCTGACTGGTGAGACGCGTCCACAATATGCCGTCGACTGACTGGTAGTAGCCGTGGTAGCGCACCGCGGCAAGAAAGGCGCGACGCACCGGGTTCCATACGATCGAACTTACGGCGTTGCCGCTGGGCAGCGCAAAGACGCTGGCGGGGCCTTGGACAATGCTGCTGGAGGTGTCCTGAATGGTAGCCAGGAACCAGGTGGCGCCGCTGTCTGTGGAGTAGTACAAGCCGTCGTAGCTTGTGGACGGAAACTCAGCGTCGGAGAGCAGGCTTTCGCGCGCCTGCGAGACGGCGGCAACGACCAGCTGCGGATTGACGGTGCTCCAGGCGAAGCCGGCGAATCCCTCCCCATAGAAGCTCCATGCATGGTCCGAGGTGGTCGGGATGAGAGACCAGGTGGCTCCATTGTCCGTCGAGCGCAGAATGCCTGCGCCATAGTAGGAATCGAGCGCATCGTTGGGATCGCCGGTGCCCGCGAGAAGCACGCCGGTGCCGCCCGGCTGGACAGAGACGGCGCCGATGCTGATGGAAGACGCATCTACCCCGACCAATGCCGCGAGATTGTCAGTGAGCGGGGAGAATTGCACACTCGATGCATTGGTTGCCGCGGCGTTCTTTGAAAACCACACGCCACCGCCCGTTGTGCCGAGGAAAACTCGATTGCCGGTGGGGTCGGATGGATCGAACGCGATGGATGTGACGCGACCTGAGACGGGTCCATAGCTGGGTGTGGGTACGGCATTGGGGCCGAGGGACTGCCAGGCGAGCGGGTTAGAGGTATTGGCCTGACGCGGAGAGCCGATGCTGCTTCGTGCAGTGACGGTTCGGTGCGGGGGACTGCCGCGCTGCGCAAGGAATCGACGGGCCTGCACGACCCGCGGCGGTGAATCCGGCGGGGCAGGTAACGGTGAAATGGGAGATTGAGCCGCCGCACAGCAATTAAAGAAGAACGCTCCTACGGCAAGAGCGATGAATTGGAGTTTGCGCGCAGCGCTCCGCGGAATGCTTTGCACTTGTCTACCGGAAGAGATCCAACGATCGAGCAAAGGGCCCAAGTCCCACATGGTTGTTCAGGACGGAGAGAACGACACCCGCCTCCCTCTCCATGATCTGGAGACGCGAGAGGAGAAATCCAAAGAAATCCGCACTGCGCGGCTCACGGTTTCCTGATTCGGAATCGTGGCCCATTGTAGGACTCGACATTGCCTAGGGGGATGTGATCGCGGTTACACCCGAGGGTGCGCAACCGCTCTATCAGAAAAGGAGGCGAGACGGATCGGGCGAATTCTGGCGGATGTACGCGTCGGCATCGAATTTCTTTGCAAGAGATTTACCGCTCATGGGGCGGACGAGGCCGAAGATGGGGCGATCGAACCAAGGGCGGTCGTGTTTGCCGACGATGGACCAGGCGATGCCGGCGTAGCCGTTGGGGTCACGGCCATCGAGCTCGTAGCGGTCGTTGAGGAGGACGGCCCATTCAAAGGCGCGGGCGGGGTCGGGCGCCCACTCAAGGATTTTCTTGGCCCAATACATGCGCAGGTAATTGTGCATCCAGCCGGTGGTGACCATCTGGCGCTGCGCGGCGTTCCAGAGGTCGTCGGAAGTTTCGGCGCGCTCGATTTGAGGCAGGGTGTAACGGTGAGGGCGCGGATCGCCGGCATGTTCCACAAGTGTTTTGCGGGCCCAGGGTTCGGCGCTTTCCCAGTTGTCGTAGTTGGGGTTGTATTTGACGTAGAGGACCGAGAGTTCGCGCCAGCCGATGACCTGATCGAGAAATCTCTTCTTCGTTTCCGGAGGAATTTTGGCTTTTTTGGATGCGGCTTCGACGGCATGGGCGATGGTGAGAGGGCCGATGTGGCCGAAGTGGAGGTAAGGCGAAAGCCGGCTGGTTCCGTGCAATTCGGGATGGTTGCGGTTCTTTTCATAGTGAAGAAGAGCGTGGTCGACGAAGGCGCGGAGCATTTTGAGGGCGGCATGGGCTCCGCCGGTGAAGGAGTCGACGGGACCGATGGTGCGGTCGAGTTGATGGAAGCCTGCCGTGATGTCGTGGTCGACAGGGTAGGAGGGTACGGGCTTGGCTGGTTTAAAGAAGTGGCGCGGTTTGGGGTTGGTGGGCGCGACGAGGAATGTGGGCAGCACTTTTTCAAGGTGAGGGCGGAAGTGATGGAGAAGAAAGTAGCTGCGCCCGAAGACCGCGGAAGGAACAACGACATCGGCGTCGACGGTCCAATAAGGAAGCTTGAGGCGGCGCGCGAGCACCTGGCGCCAGCGCTCGGGCTCGCGGCAGGGGTTTTCGTCTCCAATGACGAGGGCGGCCTCGACTTCTTCGAGGAAGGCTTCGAGCGAGTTGTCGGGATGGCGGCGGAGGGCGAAACCAACTCCGCGCTCGGCAGCGTCGGCGGCAACATCGCGGAGGCCCTGCGCCATGAAGTGGTAATGGCGCAGGTTGGCGTTGGGGTAATTGGGAATGACCGAGAAAAAAACGACGACAGGAAGATCGAGAAGATTGCCGGCTTCAATGGCGACGTTGAGGGCGGGGTTGTCGAAGATGCGCATGGCGCGCTGCATCCAGTAGACGACGCACTTGGCTCCAGAGCGCAGCGGGCCGCCACGACGAACGAGAATGCGAGGATCTTCGGCGAGTTGTGTGAGCGGTTCAGGAACGGCAGAGCGATTGGGCATGAAGGCGATCCGAAAGTCTTATTGTCTGATGGCGCGGAGCGAGGACTTGTGCGGATCGCGTGGGCCTAAAAATCTGAGGCGGAAAATTCGATGCGGTCAAAGGACGCGGGGGGGTACAGCGGTTTGGGCAAAAGTGGGGCGGTGCCGTTTCACAGGTGCTGGCCGCACGAGCGGGAGCGCTTCGCGCAGTAGTTCACAGTCTCACAGGTTCACAGTTTCACAGGTGCTGACTGCACGGGGACTAGCCGTCCAGGCAGTCGCGCTTCGCGCCCCCGCTGAA